>Ga0210012_1001250_pt1 | contig 25098 bp, 20 predicted proteins | sample CryGeymeta201504_FD_183974 | JGI IMG/M metagenome (GOLD analysis project Ga0210012, IMG submission 183974) | Groundwater microbial communities from Crystal Geyser aquifers in Utah, USA - Crystal Geyser metaG 2015-04 (SPAdes) (version 2) | ecosystem: Environmental > Aquatic > Deep subsurface >... | reverse complement strand
GTGGCGTTGGTGAACTCGTACAAAATCGTTTCCGCATTGGTCTTGCGCGCATGGAACGCATCGTAAAAGACCGTATGTCGACGATGGATATTACCTCTATCAATCCGGCAAAGCTTATCAATGCTCGACCGGTGATTGGTGCGCTTCGCGAATTCTTCATGAGTTCGCAGTTGTCCCAATTCATGGATCAGACCAACCCGCTTTCCGAGCTTGAACACAAGCGCCGTCTGTCCGCGATGGGTCCGGGAGGTTTGACGCGAGAACGCGCGGGCTTCGACGTTCGTGACGTGCATCGAACACATTATGGACGCATTTGTCCGATTGCTTCTCCGGAAGGTCCGAACATTGGTTTGGTAGGACACTTGGCTTCCTATGGCCGTATCAATGACTACGGTTTTATTGAAACACCATTTCGAAGAGTAAAAAACTGGGCAAAGAATGACGGAAAAGATGCAGTGGGAGACACACTTCGTGTAGATGTTAGCGACGGTGAAGGGAAGCTGATCGCAAAAGCTGCAACAAAAGTTGATAAGAAGCTCGCGGAAAAAATGGCAAAGCTTCCAATCGATAAGTTGCCGATCCAAGCCTATGTCACAAGCGAGATTGTTTATCTGAATGCCTTTACGGAAGAGAAGGGAACAACGGCTCCGGCAACAACGCCGATCGACAAAGATGGAAACTTTACTGTGAAGCGCTCCAGCGCCAGAAAAAACGGAGAGCCAACAATTGTAGACGTACATGAAATCGATTACGTCGATGTTTCTTCCAAACAAATTCTTTCCATTGGAACTTCGCTCATTCCATTCGTCGAACACGATGATGGTCACCGCGCTCTCATGGGAACGAACATGCAACGTCAGGCGGTGCCGTGTATCAAACCGGATGCTCCTATTGTCGGAACCGGTGTTGAACGCCGCGTCGCCATCGACTCGGGCCATGCGCTCATTGCGCCGGAAGATGGTGTTGTTGTTTCCGTATCCGGAAATCATGTTGAGTTTCAAACGGCTTCGGGAGAAATGCGCCGCTATGATCTCATAAAGTTTCAGCGATCAAACCACTCAACCTGTATCAACTTTCATCCGACCGTGGATAAAGGACAAAAGGTCTACGCCGGCGAAGTTCTTGTTGACGGAACAAGCGTTCAGCACGGAGAACTTGCCCTCGGACAAAACCTGTTGTGTTCCTTCCTTTCTTGGGATGGATACAACTATGAAGACGCCATTATTCTTTCGGAACGCCTTGTGCACCAAGATCGCTTCACTTCCATTCACATTGAGCATCACACGCTCGATGTGAGAGACACAAAGCTTGGCGAAGAAGTCGTAACATCCGACATCCCGAATGTTTCGGAAGAAAAGCTTCGCAACCTCGATGAAAGAGGCATTGTCCGCATCGGAGCCGAAGTAAAATCCGGTGACATTCTTTGCGGAAAGATTACGCCGAAGGGAGAAACGGATTTGTCTGCGGAAGAAAAACTCCTTCGCGCAATTTTTGGCGAAAAGGCTCGCGATGTACGTGACTCTTCCTTATATCTGGAGCATGGAGAAAAAGGAAAAGTTGTTGACGTAAAAATCTTCTCGCGTGAAGCGGGAGACAAACTTCAGCCGGGTGTCTTGCAGCAAATTGTTGTCTCTGTTGCAGACCTTCGAAAGATTCAGGTGGGAGACAAACTTGCAGGACGTCACGGAAACAAAGGTGTTATCTCCAGAATCGTTCCGATTGAAGACATGCCTTTCCTTGAGGATGGAACACCGGTAGACATTATCCTTTCTCCGCTTGGTGTGGTTTCACGTATGAACCTCGGACAAATTCTGGAAACGCATCTTGGTCTTGCCGCAAACGCGCTTGGCTATATTGTTGCAACGCCGGTGTTTGATGGCGTTCCGGAAGACACGATCCGTGCCGAGTTGAAGAGCGCAGGATATTCAGAAGATGGTAAGATCGCGCTTTACGATGGTCGCACCGGAGAACGATATGACCATGACCCAACGGTCGGTTATGTCTACATGTTAAAACTGAACCACATGGTGGAAGACAAGATTCACCAACGCTCCATTGGTCCGTACTCCTTGATTACGCAGCAGCCGCTTGGAGGAAAGGCTCAATTTGGTGGTCAGCGTTTTGGAGAAATGGAAGTTTGGGCGCTTGAGGCTTATGGCGCAGCGCATACGCTTCAAGAGATTTTGACGATTAAGTCAGATGACGTTCCAGGACGTTCGAAAGCCTACGAAGCTATTATTAAAGGAGAGCCCATTAAAAAAGTGAACGTACCAGAATCATTCAACGTGCTTGTTCGTGAGTTGAAGGGTCTTTGTCTTGATGTGGAGCTTTTGAAAAATGGAACGCGTATTGATGAAGCTCCAAATCGCCCCGCGCAATTTAAGACCGCAAGCGTAGCTCCGGATGATGAAGCTTGGGCAACACCTAAATCAACCTAACTCACCTAGACCAACATACTATGGCATTCTTCCAAACGGAGAACATCAAAACGACCGACTTCGACGCCATTCGCTTGAAGCTCGCGTCGCCGGATATCATTCGCGCCTGGTCCTACGGTGAGGTGACGAAACCGGAAACGATTAACTATCGCACGCAAAAGCCAGAACGCAGCGGACTTTTTGCTGAAGAAATTTTTGGTCCAGCAAAGGACTGGGAATGTGCGTGTGGAAAGTACAAAAAAATTCGTTACAAAGGCATTATCTGTGACAAGTGTGGTGTAGAAGTTACGCATAGCCTCGTTCGTCGCGAACGCATGGGCCATATCGAACTTGCGGCTCCTGTCTCGCATATCTGGTTCTTGCGAAGCGTTCCGTCAAAAGTCGGAACGGTTCTCGATATGTCGATTCAATCACTGGAAAAAGTTATTTATTTCAGTGCATTTATCGTAACCCATGTTGATGAAGATTTGCGCAAACAGACCGTTGAACAAATACGCACGGAATATAAAGGAAAGCGTAAAGCAATTGAATCCGAGTCTGCGCGTGAAAACGAACGGGCAAAGAAAACATCCCAAGAAAAAGGATGGAAGCCGGATCAAGAAGCGAAAGAGTTAGATAAAGTCGAAGCAAACAAACAGCACAGACTCGATGAGTTGGATGCGGATTTTGAGCAGGCCGACAAAGAGCTGAAAGACATGAAGATGATGAAGCTCTTGAGCGAAACCGATTATCATGAATTGTCGCTTAAATACGGACACATGTTCGAAGCGATGATCGGAGCGGAAGCCTTGAATGTCTTGCTTGAAAAAATTGATATTTCCGCAACGGTAAAAGAATTGGAAGCGGACTTAGAAGGTGCCTCGCGCGCAAAGCACGATCGCATTATTCGTCGCTTAAAGCTTTTGAAAGCGCTTGAAGCAAATGAGCTCATTCCTTCCTGGATGATTCTGAAAGTCATCCCAATTATTCCGCCGGACTTGCGCCCAATGGTTGCACTCGACGGTGGACGCTTCGCGACATCTGACTTGAACGACTTGTATCGCCGCGTCATCAACCGTAATAATCGTTTGAAGCGCTTGCTGGAATTGAGCGCGCCGGAAGTTATTGTGCGCAACGAAAAGCGCATGCTTCAGGAAGCGGTTGACTCGTTGATCGACAACAGCGCGCGCCACTCGAAAACGGTTATCGCCGCGACCGGAAAAAAGCGTCAGTTGAAATCCCTTGCGGACATTCTGAAAGGAAAGCAAGGACGTTTCCGTCAGAACTTGCTCGGAAAGCGTATCGACTATTCCGGACGTTCCGTTATTGTCGTCGGTCCATCGCTTGAATTGCATCAATGTGGTTTGCCAAAAACAATGGCACTTGAACTCTTCAAGCCATTCGTGATTGCACAGCTTATTAAGCGAGAATTGGTACATAATATTCGAAGTGCAAATCGCTTTATTGAATCGGATCACCCGGAAGTGTGGGATATTCTCGAACTTATCGCGCAAGATTCCGTTGTACTCTTGAACCGTGCTCCAACGCTTCACCGTCTTGGTATCCTTGGATTCCAGCCGAAACTCATTGAAGGAAAAGCCATTCAAATTCACCCGATGGTCTGTCCTGGTTTTAACGCCGACTTCGATGGGGACCAAATGGCGGTTCACGTTCCTCTTACGGAGGAAGCTCGTTGGGAAGCGAAGAATCTCATGTTGGCGACTAAGAACTTGCTGAAGCCTGCAACCGGCCAGCCAATTGCAAAACCGGATAAAGATATTGCCTGGGGCTGCTACTACATGACAACCATGCGCGCCTCCGAGGACGAAAAGGTAAAAGCTTTTGGTTCTGTCGCAGAAGCACTCTATGTTTTCCAAATGGGAAAACTGGATATTCGAGACAAAATCAAAATTCGCTTACCGGCAAGCAAAGAGCTGACAGAAACAACCATCGGACGCATTCTGCTTAACCAGCTGTTCCCGAAAGAAATCGGATTCCGCAATGAAGTGATCGGAACAAAACAGCTTGGAGAAATTGTGCGCACGACAATTAAGCTTCGTGGTTTTGAGCGCACAGCGCGTTTCTTGGATGAAGTGAAAAATATCGGCTTTTTCTACGCGACGAAGTCTGGCTTCAGCTACGGAATGGGCGACTTGCCGAAAATTGATAAGACAAAAATCATGACGGCTGGTGAAGAAAAAATCGTAGAAATTGAAGATCAGTACAAAGAGGGTTTGCTGACCAAAAAAGAGCGATACAACCAAATTATTCGCGTTTGGTCAGATGTGAAAGATCAGGTGCAGCGTATTTCAAAAGATTCGCTTGAAAAGGAAGGCTCCGTATTCGCGATGATCGATTCCGGTGCTCGTGGATCTGTTGGTCAGTTGACCAACGTGATCGGTACCAAGGGTCTCGTTTCAAACCCAGCTGGTGATATTATTGAGCTCCCGATTAAATCTTCTCTACGTGAGGGGCTCGACGTGCTTGAATACTTTATTTCTTCGCACGGTGTTCGAAAGGGTTTGACGGATACGGCTCTTCGTACGGCAAACGCCGGATATCTGACGCGTCGTCTTGTAGACGTTGCACAAGATGTCATTATTCAAGAAGAGGACTGTGGAGATTCCGATGGTGTGACGTTATTGGCGGAAGAATGTGATGAAATTGGTGAGCCGATTTTGACGCGTTTGCTTGGTCGCGTGCTGCTTAAAGATTTGAAAGACGCGGATACGAAAGCAACGATCGTGAAAAAGGGTGCGCTCATCAACGAAGAGCATATCCGCGAGCTCACAAAACATCATATCGAAGAGGCGCATGTACGCTCCGTTCTGACATGTAAACTGAAGCGAGGTCTCTGTCAAAAGTGTTATGGATATGATCTTGCATACAATGCGCTTGTAAAAGTCGGGACAGCCGTCGGTATCATTGCCGCTCAGTCTATCGGTGAGCCAGGTACGCAGCTGACCATGCGAACATTCCACTCCGGTGGTGCCGCTGCCGCGGATATTACGCAAGGTCTTCCGCGTGTTGAAGAACTGTTTGAGGCGCGCATTCCTAAGCGCAAAGCGCTTATTGCTCCTGTTGCCGGAACGGCAAAGATTTTGGAAGGCGAAGGACGCATCCTTCAAACGGCAAAAGGACAGAAGCTTGTTGATTCCCGTGCAGGTGCAAAGACGCTCCAAATTCATTTCACGGAAATGCAGGAAGAAACGCTTAAGCTACGCAAGAAGGACGATGTAAAAGTTCAAGACGGGAAAAAAGTAAAAGAAGGACAAGTCCTTCTCATAAAATCGACGGGAGAAGAGCTAAAGAGCCCACACAATGGCACAACAAAGGTAATGGATACGACTATTACCATTGTCTTTGAGGCGCCGGCGGTTGTTGAAATGGAAGTTCCTTCCGGTTATACGCTTCATGTGAAAGACGGCGATGAAATTCAATCCGGCGATATTCTAACGGAAGGTCAGCTTGATCTGCAGGAGCTTTTCCGTCTTCGCGGTCGCGACGATGTTATGCGCTATGTTTTGAAAGAAATTCTTGCCATTTATGCATCTCAAGGTCAGAAGCTTAACGCAAAGCATATTGAAATTATCGTTCGACAAATGTTCTCACGTGTCTATGTACAGGAAGTCGGCGACACAGATCTTCTCCCTGGACAGATCATTGAGAAATCTCGTGCCGATATAGAAAACGCACGTGTTGGCGAATTGAAGAAAGGGGAATTGGCTACCGTCGATTCACTGTTCATGGGTATCACGAAAGTGGCCCTTTCAACGGAGTCTTTCCTTTCGGCGGCTTCCTTCATGGAAACGGCGCGCGTCCTCATCAACGCGTCTGTTACCGGAAAGGTAGACCACCTGGAAGGTTTGAAAGAAAACGTTATCATCGGACGTCTAACGCCTGCCGGAACAGGATTTGGCGCAGATCTCTCCGGAGATAATGAGGAAGAAGAGCCTCCTGAAAGTGAAAATGCGTAGAGCGTAAAATACGCAAACAAAAAACTCCTCCGCGTGGGGAGTTTTTTGTAAGGAAAAAATATTGATAACTTGCAGCGGTTTGTTGCATGCTGTTAACTATCTATGAAATATGTCCGGTCACTCTAAATGGCACAAAGTCAGACAATTTAAAGGCGCGATCGATGCGAAGCGCGCAGCTTCTTTTACCAGGCTTGCGCGTGAAATTACGGTTGCGGCACGTGAAAAAGGCTCTGACCCCGATATGAATACGCGCCTTCGTGCGGCAATTACAAGGGCGAAGGAGGCTTCAATGCCGAAGGACAATATTGAACGCGCCATTACGCGCGGTGCGGGCGGTGGTGAGGAAGGGGAGATTGAAACGCTCACATATGAAGCCTATGCCCCCGGGGGAACGGCGCTGATCATCGAATGTCTAACGGATAATCGAAATCGAACCGCAAGCGACGTAAAGCACATGCTTACAAAAAATGGAGCAACGCTTGCCGCAAGTGGAGCGGTAACATACCTCTTTGATCATGTGGGCGTTGTGCGCATTCCGGAAAAAGTCGCGCAAGCAAACCCGCTTTCTCCAGAAGTTGAGTTGGCGTTGATTGATTCCGGCGCAACCGACATTCAAAATGACGAAGGAGCCATTGAAATTCACTGTGATCCGAAGGATCTTGCACAGGTCGCCGATGCTACCGCTCAAGCCTCGCTTGAAGCGGACACGGTTGAGTTCCAGTGGATTCCACAGACCTTGATTGAAACAAATGAAGAAATTGGTATGGCTGTTGCGGGTTTAATTGAAAAGCTTGAAGAAAATGATGATGTGAGTCGCGTGTTTTGTAATTTAGCGTAAGATAGCAGCATGCGTATTCTCGGAATTGATCCAGGTTTTGATCGGACAGGTTGGGGTTTAATTGAAGATCAGGGGGGTAAACTGACTCAAATTGCCTGCGGGTGTGTTCAGACTTCCGCCGATCAGGCATTTAGCGAACGACTGCAGATCGTGCGTGATGAACTTTCTGTCGTTATGAAAAAATATACGCCGGAAGCTGTAGCAGTCGAGCATATTTTTTTTCAAACCAATGTAAAAACAGCTATAAAGGTTGGCATGGCTCGCGGCGTAATTCTGCTCGCGATCGCAGATGCGGGACTTCCTCTCGTGGAGCTTACGCCGGGCCAAGTAAAGCAGGGATTAACGGGATATGGAGCCGCGGACAAGAAGCAGGTCCAGGAAATGGTGGTTCGTTTATTGAAGCTTACAAGCGTGCCAAAACCCGACGATATAGCGGACGCTTTAGCCATCGCGATTGTTGGAGCAACCCTCGCAAAACGCCTGAATTAGGCCTTGATTCTTTCTTGTTTTGTGTCACAAAACCTGCTAAAATAGCCCTGGACGAACTGGTCCATTTTTACGCTAATTTATGCAGATTTTCTGGCACGGATTCACTTGTATTCGGATAGAAGCAAGCCATGGCGATCGCCAAGCGACGCTTGTTACAGATCCATACGAATCAAACCAAGGTTTACGTTTTCCACGCACGCTCGCTCCGGATGTTGTGGCGCTCTCAAATCAAGATGTGAAGCGCTTTAATCTCGAGAGCTTCACAAACAAACCCTTCATTATAAATATGCCGGGCGAGTTTGAAGTGCAGGGCATTTTTGCTTACGCGATTCCTTTTGAAGATGCGGAAACAAAAACACGCCGAGGTATTATGTATCGTTTTGAGACAGAAGGAGTGTCCCTGGGTTTTCTCGGAGGCCTCCATCGCGCGGTAACAGAAGCTGAAGTCGAGGCGCTTGGAAATATTGATATATTATTTCTGCCGGTCGGAGGAGGAAATTGGGCAAATGCAAAACAAGCCGTCGAAACAATTTCCCTGATTGAGCCGCGCATGGTTATTCCGCTCGCGCATCATGTAGAAGGTATGAAGGAACAGTTGGGAACCGCAGACGCCTTTTGTAAAGAGTTGGTGTGTCAGCGACAAGACGCGAATAAAATTAAAATTACAAAACGAGATCTCCCAGCAGAAGATCTTGTTGTTACGGTTTTGGAAAGAGCCTGAGCAAACATGCACCGTAGTTCCTATATATGAAAAAGCCTATTCGTCGGAGCCCATCCAAAAGCAAAACCTCGCGCGCTGCGAGCTCGGCGTCCAACGAAGACAGGCACCTTCTTTCAGAAGAAGAAAAGCGCGAGCTTATTCTCGCCCACACAGAGGCGCGGCAAGACGGACAAAAGAGCCCTGGACCGGGATTCTACATCGCTATTGTAGCTTCCAGTCTCGCCGTGATAGTCGGCTGGTGGATGACTCTTGGAATCACAATTAACGCTAACGCATCCCAGCAGCCCGATCCAGCCGTAGAGGCTTTTAAAGAAGCTACCCAGCAGCTGAAAGCGGGTCTTGAGAAGCAGTCGCAGGGGATAAAGGAGACGGTGCATGAAGCCAGTGATTCATTACAGCAGGCGGTAAAAGCCAGCGCGACGTCTACGCCCGAAACGGTAAACGTACACTAATCAAAAATTCCTATGCCCGAAACACCAGAAAAGAACGAACAAACACCGTCCGTTATCGGACCTACAGAGGTATCTCTTGTCGAAGAAGTACAGACGGCCTTTTTGGATTATGCCATGTCTGTCATCGTCGATCGTGCTCTGCCAGATGTGCGCGACGGCATGAAGCCGGTGCATCGACGTATTCTGTATTCCATGTGGCGGGAAGGACTTCGTGCAACGGCAAAATTTCGTAAATGTGCAACGGTTGTTGGAGACGTGCTCGGAAAATATCACCCGCATGGTGATAGCGCCGTGTATGAGTCTTTGGTTCGCATGGCACAGGACTTTTCACTTCGCTATCCGCTCGTACGCGGACAAGGAAACTTTGGTTCCATCGATGGTGACAGCGCGGCCGCTTATCGATATACGGAAGCGAAGCTCACCGCTATTGCGGAGGAAATGCTTTTTGATATTGAAAAGAATACAGTTGATTTCCGTCCGAACTATGATGGTTCGCATCAAGAGCCAAGAGTGCTTCCAGCAAAAATTCCAAACCTGCTTCTCAATGGAACACTCGGTATTGCTGTTGGCATGGCGACAAATATCCCTCCGCACAACTTAACGGAACTCTGTAACGGGATCGTGGCGCTCATTGAGAATCCGGATATTACCATCGACGAGCTTTGTGAAATTATTCCCGGTCCGGATTTGCCGACAGGTGGAATTATTTATGATAAAAGTGCGATTAAGCAGGCCTATGCAACGGGGAGAGGCGGAATCGTAATGCGCGCCAAGACGGAAATTATTGAAGAAAAAGCAGGGCATTTTCAGATTATCGTGAGCGAATTGCCATATCAGGTAAACAAAGCAACCCTGCTTGAGAAAATTGCCATGCTCGTGAATGAGAAGAAGATCGAGGGCATTCGTGATTTGCGCGACGAATCAAACAAAGAGGGCATTCGCATGGTCGTCGATTTGAAAAAAGACGCGTATCCGAAAAAAGTATTGAATACGCTCTTTAAGATGACGCAGCTTCAAGACACGTTCCATGTAAACTCGCTGTGTTTAATCGATGGAATTCAGCCGCGCGTTTTGACGCTGAAAAACCACTTAGAAGAATATTTGAAACATCGTCAGGAAGTCGTACGACGTCGCACACAATATGAATTGGATCGCGCGAAAGATCGATTGCATATTCTTGATGGACTCAGAATTGCCTTGCTTCACATCGATAAAATTATTGAGACCATCAAAAAATCGAAAGATAAAGAAGAGGCTAAAGAAAACTTGATGAAGAAATTCAAGCTCTCTGAAATTCAAGCGCAGGCAATTCTGGATATGCGTCTTCAGTCTCTCGCGAACCTTGAGCGCTTAAAAGTTGAACAGGAACATGCGGAGAAAACAAAACTTGTTGCCGAGCTTGAAGCCATTCTGAAATCCGCGAAGAAGATTCTCGCCATCATCCGCGAAGAAGTAGAAGAGATTCAAGAAAAATACGGAGATGCACGTCGCACAAAGATCATCCCGGGACCCGTTGGGGAATTCTCTATGGAAGATCTTGTACCGGAAGAAGAAACACTCGTTATGATGACGATGGACGGCTATATCAAGCGACTTCCACCAGATACCTTCCGCACGCAGGGCCGTGGCGGCAAAGGCGTCGTAGGCTTAGCAACAAAGGAAGAAGATCGCGTAAAACGCATGTTTATGGCGAATACGCATTCGGAAATCTTGTTCTTCACAAACCGCGGACGTGTGTTCCGATTGAAGGCTTACGAGCTTCCACAGGGGAGCCGAACATCAAAAGGACAGGCGATCGTGAACTTCCTTCAGCTCGCACCGGGAGAGCGTGTATCCGTTATTCTTCCAAAAGATGACGTAGAAGATGCAAAATTTCTTGTGATGGTAACCGCATCGGGTACGATCAAGAAGACGGCACTCGATGAATTCGACAATGTTCGCCGCTCTGGTCTCATCGCGCTCAATCTTCGAGAAGGTGATGATTTACTTCGCGTAAAACCATCAACGGGAACAGATGATATTTCTATCGTCACGTCGCAAGGACAATCTATCCGATTTAGTGAAAAAGGCGTGCGCGCAATGGGCCGCACAGCTGCCGGTGTACGCGGACTCAAATTGAAAAAGAATGATGTAGTTGTCGGCATGGACATTATCGATCCGAAAAAAGCGAATAAAGGCGACATCGAGCTCTTCACTATTACAGAAAATGGCATGGGAAAGCGGACCAGCTTAAAAGAATATAAGCAGCAAGGCCGCGGAGGATCCGGAATTCGCACGGCAAAGGTAACGCCAAAAACCGGAAAGGTGGTCGCGGCATATATTTCTTCAAAAGAAGATGATTCCGATCTTGTCATGATTTCCAAAAAAGGAATCGTGGTACGTACGCCATTCAAGAACGTTCCTTCACTCGGGCGTGATACGCAGGGCGTTCGTCTCATGCGCTTCAAAGAGAAAGATGATCTCGTTTCAAGCGTAACCTTCGTCTAATAAAAAACATCCCGATGACAAGATCGGGATGTTTTTTCATGGGATAAAAAACATATGAAAACCTTACCAATCTTTTGTCAGCTGGCTCGCTTTGCGCTAAGCTCCTAGAAGTCTATGATCGCTTCTCTTCGCGGCAATGTTATTGAAAAAAGCGCCCTATGGCTTCTTCTTGAAGTCGGGGGCATCGGCTATCGCATAAAAGCTTCACCCGCTGTATTAACGACTATTCGCGGAGGTGAGGAAGTCTTTATTTATACCTATCACCACATTCGCGAGGATGCAGAAGAACTCTTCGGATTTCTTTCTCTGCATGATCTTGAATTATTTGAACGGCTCTTAGCTATTTCCGGTATTGGGCCAAAAGTTGCTCTTACGATCCTTTCCATTGGTTCAGCTGACACGATTAAAAAAGCCATCATGAGCGGAAATCTTTCTACACTGACAAGCGTTCCGGGCGTTGGAAAAAAGATGGCGCAAAAAATCATTCTCGAACTCAAAGGCCAGATTGTGGAAGAAGAACAAGCTGCGCCCGGAGACACAGATCTTTTCGACGCACTCATGGGGCTTGGCTATTCCGCAAATCAAGCGCGGGATGTAATGAAATACATTCCTCAAGAAATGGCGGATCCTTCCGAACGTATTCGGGAAGCATTGCGTTTTCTCTCAAAGTCATGAAACTCATCGAAATAACGGAGAAAAAAGATTGGAGCGATTTGCTCGAACGCGGAAAGAACCCCTCTTTTTTGCAAAGTTGGGAATGGGGCGTTTTGCAAACGAGCTTAGGAAAAGAGCTGCGACGTTTTTCTCTGGAAGGAGGGGAAAAAAAACTCGGTTTAATTTCTCTTATCCGCGAAGAGCGTAAGCCTTTTAGCGGATATTGGATTGCCCCGAAAGGCCCGGTATTTTTTGATGAATTGCATGCGGATTTCACGAAGCTTGGAAAGCTTTTGGAAGAGACGCTAAAAGAAAAAACGATGTTTGTTCGGGTGGAGCCGGAATTAGCTTCTCAGCAAAGATTTACTTTGCCAAAGAAATGGAAACGCCATCGAGCCTATAACCCATCCACAACGTACTGTGTAGACCTTACGCAATCGGAAGAAGAATTGCTTGAGCACATGCATCAAAAAACGCGTTACAATATTCGCATTGCGAAACGGCACGGGGTAATAACGCGTCTCGGTACGGAACAGGATTTGCCCCTCTTTTTAAAACTCATGCAGGAAACGGCAGGGCGAGATGGCTTTCGCCAGCACGAAGGAGACTATCTGCGCTCTACATACGAAGCTTTGCAAAAGGAAGGCATGGCATGCATACGCGTTGCAGAACAGGAGGGAGAGCTTCTTGCGGCAAATTTGGAGATTGCTTTTGCGGGAACATTAACCTATTTGTATGGAGCAAGTTCCGGCAAAAATCGAAATGTTATGGCGCCTTATCTTCTTCACTGGGAAGCAATGAAAGCCGCAAAAAAAGAAGGGCTCGTAAGTTATGATTTTTGGGGAGCGAATCCCGCAGATGAAACTGAGCTCGATTTTAAATCTTCATGGAAGGGAATTTCTCGCTTTAAAGAACGCTGGGGTGGAGAGCGGCTTGAATATGTTGGAACCTACGATATCCCGCTGCAGCCATTGCTTTATAAAGTCCTTAAAACATTTGGCCGTCTGTAAAATAAAAAAACCGCAGAAATGCATCTGTGGTTTTTTTAGTGAGCTTTTTGTCTAAGCCCTTTCCGTTTCTGATTGACAGCAGCCACCGGCACAGGTTTTGTCATCCTTTTTACACATGTGCGCTTCAATGGAGAATCGTCCCGGGCCCATGGAATAGAGCGCAATAACGACACCTAGCAAAGCGAGGTCCGGATCTCCCATAGGAAGCTGAAACTTTTTTATGGCGGTGAACGCAATGATCATAACAATGCCGAGTAAGAAGGTTGCTGGCTTAACAAAGATTCCGAGCAACAGAGCAATACCGCCGAGGAGTTCCGTAAGAGCCACGACCCAGGCAAAGAACATCGGGGCAGGAAAACCGATTCCCGCTACCATGCCGGAAAACAGTTCCAAGGAAGGGTTTCCGGTGAGCTTTCCATATCCATGAAGGACAAAAATAATTCCCGCTACAATGCGAAGGACGAGCAACCCCCATGATCTGCATTTCATCGGATAGGACGCATTAAAAAGATTTTTCATACTACAAAATAGTTAAGGTTAAAATAACCGTGTTAAGTGTAGCAGACGTATTTAAAATTCCGAAACGCCTGTCAAGAGAAATTAAAGGCTTTGCAAAAAGTCCATTTGGACTTGTTCAAGATGAATTTCCGGACGTTTTGCGACGATGCGAGCAAGAGCGTCCTGAAGGGAAAGCCCGCGCTTCTTTATAAGATAGGCGGCAAAAAAAGTTGGGGAGCGGCCATGACCGTTTTTGCAGTGAACATAAATGTTTCGTCCCTGTCGAAGCATTTCATCCAGAGCTTCAATCCCGACAAGCGTATTATGCAGGGAAGGAGCCGTATGATCCTCCGTGGGGAGCCAGAGATAACAATCTACGCCAATGGGCTGATCAAGAGCTTCTCCTTCAACGGAAATGTCACAGGTAACGCCTTGATCAAGAAGCTCTTGTTTGAAGTGCAGCATACAACAGGCATTTGTGCCGATATAGATTTGATCTTCAATCTTCGAATATTCCATGATGGTATGTGGGGCAGCGGTCATATGCGCCCCATCATATCAGACGGTTCTATTTGCAAGGAGTGGGTGTAGTAACGTAAGCTGGGGAATATATGAAATACCTTATATCTGCAGCAACTCTTTTTACGTCCGCAGCCCTTCTGGGCTCGGGATGCTTGCCTTCGGCCCAGCCCGAAACCTCGCCCTTGCCGGCTGAACAGCCGAAACAAGAGGTGCAAACGAATACCGAGAATATGATGGGAGGAGACATGATGAATACAGGCGAATCGAATACGCCTTCTTCTGATCAAACAACAGGAGAAGGAATGATGGGAGAAGAAACGACGGAAGGCATGACCGCAGAAATGACGGAACACGTGGATCTTGCCGCCATTGATGACACATGGGGAAGCTACACAAACCGTGCAGGAACATTCAGCTTTCGCTATCCGACACGAGGACGTTATGCTCCCGAGTGGGAAGTTTCTTATATCGCCACCGACGATACAAATCTTTCCGGCGATTGTTACACCGGCAATGGAAGCTCACGCGGAACGCAAAGTATGCTCTCAGTAAACGGAACATCTTTCTGTCACACAAAGACGGATGACCCGGGAGCGGGCCAGCATTATTATTCTGATTACTATCTCGCGAACGTCGCCGGAACGCGTGTTCTATTCACCTTCACAAAACATCTTGTGAATGGAGATATGTATGACGACGTGTCCTGCCATGGAAAAATCGTTTTGTCGGTTGGCGACTCTTTCTGCGCACAATTTGATGAAGCGATATACGAAGCAACGCTGGATCAAAGCATGAATACATTTGTAGTTGCAGGATAAATCTCAAAAACGAAAACACCCCGTTCAGGGGTGTTTTCGTTTGGTGGACCGTGTGGGATTCGAACCCACGACCCCCGCCTTGCAAAGGCGGTGCTCTAGCCAGCTGAGCTAACGGCCCTCGTTGCCAACGCAATTTAACCGAAAACGCATCAAAAGGCAAGCCGAAGGCTGGAGAGGCTCTTCTCGCCGTGCTGTATGAAATAAGACCTTATGTTTGCATTTCTCGGCAGTTTATGGTCAGGTCAAAGCGGAGGTGCTACATGGCACATGGTAAAAGCAGAAGCCTTCTTGTTCATTTGCTGGTTTCAACCGGCATTTTTCTCGTCGGCCTCATCGTTGTCCCGCGCGTGTTTGCGCAGCAGGTCTCGACGCCGGATGAACTCTCTTTCACCTGGGCCTATGTCCTTGGTACGGCATGCGCCCTGGGATACAAGATGGGCATTGGTACGCTCAAGAGACTTCAAGAGAAGCGCTTTCGATGGGCAAAGCTCCTTTGGCCGAGCTTTGTCTCGTTCCTTTTGTCGGTGCCGCTAATCTTTGTGGTCATGCCCAAGTTTGGAAGACCGACAGGTTCATTCACAACAGACATCATTTACGCCTATCTCACGACGTATACACTCGTAGACATGACGAGCGATCTTTTTACTGTTCGTGAAATCATTTCAGAAATGATTTCACGAGCCACTGACGAGGATGAAGTCTGACGACTACTTTAGCACAACGCCCCGATGCGGATCGGGGCGTTTTATAAAATCGAAAAGTTTTTATTTCGCGGGAGTCAAAGGTTTTTTTCCGGAAAGAACAGCAATAATATTTTTTGCCGCAAGAAGCGACATGGCTTGCCGCGCTTCGATCGTCCCGCTTGCGATATGCGGCGTCAGAATGACAGTATCAAAACTCTTCAGTTCAAGATTGTCGCGAATATCGCAGTCGATGGCCGGCTCGCATTCATACACGTCGATCCCGGCGCTGGCGATCTTCTTTGCCTTGAGTGCTTTCAATAAGGCTTTCTCATCAACAACGGGTCCTCGAGACGTATTCACAATGAACGCGGTTTTCTTCATCAAATTAAATTCCTTCGTGGAGAGATAATGTCTCGTCGAAGGGAAGAGCGGTATATGAAGTGTAATGAAGTCTGCTTTCTTTAGCAGCACTTCTTTTTTGACGAACTTCGCTCCAAATTCTTTTTCAAATGCCTTATTCGGCTTGAGATCTGTATAGAGACATTTCATGCCAAATCCATTTACAGCGCGTTTGGCAACGGCGGTTCCAATATGGCCAAGACCAACGATGCCAAGTGTTTTTCCATGTAAATCCGTTCCGAGAAGAAGATTGGGCGCCCAGCCTTTGTATTTTTCCGCACGCGCATATTTATCCGCTTCAACAATGCGATGAGCGAGACCAAGCATAAGCGCAAAAACATGTTCCGCGACGGCTTCCGATACTTCCGGCGCAGGTGTATTCGTCACGGGGATATGGCGGCTTTTGGCGGCCGGTAAATCAATATTATCGAAGCCAACCGCGTAGTTCGCGACAATCTGCAATTGTTTTCCTGCGGCGTCCAAAACGGCTCCATCGATTTTATCCGTAAGGAGCGAGAGAATGGCGTCAACGCCTTGTACGCGTTTTAATAATTCTTGCCTTGGGATCACGCGATCTTTTTCGTAGACGTCTACGAGATAGCCTTTTTTCTTTAAGGCTTTAATACCTTCATCGGGAATGAGCCGTGTGATAAATACTTTGGGTTTTGCCATAGAAGAAATAGGTATTTCCGTTTTCACGGATACAGGATTTAAGTAAGTAAATCTTTCAATCGAAACTTCATTTTCGGATGAACAATTTTTGCAGCAGCGAGCTTCATAAATGGAAGAATAGCATTTACAACAACAAGAAGCATAATCTGTTTCGGGACAACACCGAGCTGGCCGAAGAATTTATCTCCGACGAACAAGGCAAGCGTATTATTTAAATAGAGCATGCAAAGTGAAATGGTAATGCGTTCACCCGGCGTACGCCAGCGCACGAGAAAATAAGACGCAAAAATAAGAGAACCGAATAAAAGAGCGCTATAGAACATCATGGCAGTATCAATGCGCCCGATGCGAATAGGCGTTCCTCCGGCGGTATTGGCAACAATGCCGGCGATGAGCAAGGCAAAAGCAAGAACGGAAATATTTCGCCACCAGGCATCATATTTATTGACGCGTTTTGGCGCCGCGCGTTTTACAAGCATCGCCAACATGAAGGGAGCGACGATCGTAAGAAAAAGCGACCAAAACATTTGCAACACGGGAATTGGCACGGCGCGTCCTAGAGCAATCTTTGTTACAAGCGGAATCGTAAAAGGAGCAAGGAGAGAAGTGACGGTTGTAATCACAAGAGCGAGTGAGGTTTTTCCACCAAAGAATTCCGCCATGAGAGCAATCGTCATTCCAGTAGGCGTTGCTCCAAGGATGAGAAGGGCAACAGCCCATTCATACGAAAAAGGAAGCGCGGGGAGAAAAAGCGCAAACGGCATAATAACCAGCATATACACAGCAATAATTGCAAGCATGCGCCAATCTTTTGAATAATCGAAAATTTCCTTCAACTCCAGACGAAGGCTGGAAAAGAAGAAAACTAAAATCAAAAGCTGGGTTGAATACGTATTCAATGGACGAAAAAATTCCGGAAACGCCATGCCGACAATGAAGGCTACTAAAATCGCTGTAATCTGATTTTCAATGAGAATCTTTTTTATGTGTTGCCAAATCTGCATACAAAGGAGTCTATCGTTTTTTAATCTCTGCGCGAACCTGCGTAACCTTTATTTTTTCCACGGCATTTTTTTTGGGGAGGCTTCTCAAAATTCCAGCCTTTGCGCCCATGGATTTTACAACGCCATCTGCATTTAGCGCCGCAATGCGCAAAGCTGTTTCTAAATCCTTTCCTTTTGCGAGCGCTGCGATAAACCCGCTTCCAAATGCATCGCCCGCGCCCGTGGTGTTTATGGGTTTTCCTTTAAGCGTTCCAACAAAAAATGTTTTTCCATCTGCATGCACATAGGCGCCATGAGACCCATCTGTGACAACGAGAATGCCGTGAAAAAATCCCGCGAGTTTTTTAATCACATCTTGCAGATGGCGCGGGGGGAGCTCGGTAAGTTGCGCCGCTTCTTCTCGATTAACATGGAGAACATCAATTTCTTTAATAAGAGGACGAAGGGCTCTGAGTCCTTTCGCGAGTTCCTTCCCGCCCGGATTCCAGGAAATTTTGGCTCCAATGCGTTTTCCAGAAGTGATAACCTCCTTTGCAAGTTTTGTGTCACCGCCAAAGCTCGTGAGATAGAGCCACCGGCAGGTTGTTTTCTTTAATGGAAGTTCCTTTGCCTGAAGATTCTGTGCAGCACCGCGATGCGTCAAAATACCGCGACGTCCCGTTCGATCAAGAAGAACAACCGAATAGCCCGTTTTTTCTTTCGGGTCTATTTGAAGAAACTTTGTATCAATTTTTTCTTTTTTAATCTCAGCTTTAATAGCTTGGCCAATAACATCTTTACCGATGCGCGCGATACACGCTGTTTTAAGACCGAGGCGAGAAAAAGTCGTCGCTGCATTTGTTGCGCCACCGCCCGTTGAAAAGGTGAGTTCATCTATGCCGATTTTTGAACCAAGTGGAACGCAGACGTCTATGCCGTCAGGCACGAGAGGATCTTTTTGTTCTTCGAGAGCTTTGCTTCGAATAAAAACGTCTTGCGTTGCCGAACCTATCGTGATCACATCGTATTTCATAGGCCTATTCTATGCTATTCACGCCGCAACATGAAGCGGGGAAGTGATGTGTTATGTATTTGGGAACCGAATTTATTGAAAAAATATGCTTATTTTGATAGTGTCAGCCGTTAATTTGGCTAATGTAAGCGATTAATAGTGTAATAATTACCTTGACAAAGTTGTTTTTTTGTGCTATATTACTTTGTTCAGTGACGAGTGCGTTGCGAACAAAATACGAAAAAACTAGGAGAGCAAATGAACCTTCAAAGCCGGTTGATAAGTGCGATTCTCGAAAGAGATGCCGTGCGCACATTCGATCTGCTGAAGCAGATCGACAAAATTCTCACGAGGGCCTTGCTCGGAACGTTCTCAGATCGTCCTGACGCGAGCGTTCCTCAGGTAAGGCAGGAAATTCAGGACTCCCTGACCTCGCTCAATACGGACCGTCGTTGACCCTTTGTTGTCGTCTATCTCGGCGATGGGGGTTACTCGAGACTTGTTATCGCGCAGGAAGAAAATGGCACGATCGAGCTACGCCTCACCGACAGCTCTTCCCGCAAGGCAAAAGAGAACTGGTCGAAGCTGATTCAATCTTGAAACGATTTCTGTTTCCGGCGAAGCTGACACGCCGCACTCTGTCAGCACTCTTCTTGGATTCGTGACAGTTTCGTCGCGGACCAAAGCTGGAGGAAAGATGCACATTCAAAGTACGCTAGGGGCGAATTTCGAAAAGGATCTCACGGAGATCCGTGAGAAGGCGCGCGATGCCATCGCGCGGCTCCAGAAGCTCGGCCAATGGCCGGTATACGTGGATGGGGGGATGTCCATTCTCGGACGCATTCCGCGGGAAGCTGGTCGAGGTGAAGGTCTCGATGCGGGTCTCGCGTGCGCGCTGGATCTCATCCCGCGTAACAAGCAGAGGCTCTCCACGATCCTGCACGCGGCCTACACCATGAAGGCTGTCGAACAGGTTCGTCACGAGATCATCGATCTCACCTCCGATTCGGAGACTTGCTGGTGGCTCGCCATGAGCTCGCTCTGCGTCGAGGACAAGTTAGTCGACGAGAACCGCTTCGTAGTGCAGCTGCACGAAGCCGTGCATCTCGCCGAGCACGCGCATGCACGCCTCGCCGCCGCGAAGAGGGAACTCGGCATCATGGCGACCGCCTTCGAAGAGATTCGAGGGGTTCCGTTCGTCATCCGTGACGGTGGTCTCCAGGGCGCCTATATCGCGGGCGGCTATGATTGGGGCGTCCAGTATAGGTCCGGCCTCTTTTTCATCGGCACCATTCGCGAGTCGCTCGGCCTCGAGAACTTCTTGTTCTCAGACTGGGAAGACTGCATGGGCCGACCGATGAGCGGGCCCGTGCACGGTTCGCAGCAGTTCGTGAAGGTGTCATCCTTCGATGAACTCGCCCGCGCAACCGCTGCCGTCGAAGCGCACCTCGGCAAACCCAAGAAGTAGGGTAAAATACTTTCGGCGAAGCTGACACGCCGTACTCTGTCAGCACTCTTCTTGGATTCGTGACATGCTCGTCGCGAACCAAAGCTGGAGGCTCTGTGAAAGCACGCAAGAAAAATCGACGAGTCACCCGACGCGTCGTCGTTCCTAAGGCAAAGGCGCCGAAGAATATCAGCGTCGAAGCCAAGCTCACGTCCTTCCTTCGTTGGATGTACGTGCAGATTGCACTCGCTGCAGCATGCTTCCTCTTGAGCCTGCTGACACATGCCCCGCTGGGCGCAATTCTGTGCGCAAGTGGCGCCATTCTCTTGATGGGTGCCTTTGTCGCAGATGGCAAGGCCTTGGAGTGTGAGGTGAAGTTGCGACAACGCGACGAACTTCGCGAGGCGGTGCTTAAGGGGCTCGCCAACTAAGCACAGTCTATCTGTGTCTGAGCGTCTCATCTTCATTGATGGGACGCTCTTTTTCTATCTGATTTTCTGCTATGCTTTTCTTTGCATGAAAAAACGAATTTTTGGGGCATTTTTTGCTTTAGCGATTAGTGTATTTGCAATGCCTGCTTTCGCGGAAACGATCAATTCTTTCCACGTGGATGCGACGCTCAAATCCAATCGCCTGCTGACGGTGACGGAAACCATTAATTATGATTTTGGTGATGCCTCGCGGCATGGTCTCTTTCGTCTTATTCCAGAACGATATGCAAGAAACGGGGCAACCTATCGCCTTTGGCTTCATGTACTTGATGCGACCGTGGATGGGAAATCTGTTCAAACACAGGTATCGCATGAAGCAAATAATATTAAGGTAAGGCTCGGTAATCCAAAAATCTTGGTTACAGGAAAACATGTTTATACGATCACGTATGAAACAAATCGGGCGATCAATGATTTTCCTGATGAAGGAGAATCGGAACTCTATTGGAATATTACCGGAAATGGTTGGAGCGTACCTATTGAGAAAACTTCGACAACTTTTACCGGGCCGAATCATTCAAAGACGATTTGTTTTACAGGATTTGCCGGGAGCCAAGCGCAAGACTGTAAAATTACAGGCGGCGAATCTCAGACCGTTCAGGTTGAAGCCACGCGAGCCTTAGCTGCTGGCGAAGGTTTGACGCTGGCTATTCGTTTTCCTGCGGAAAATATTCAGCCGGTGTCGTTGTGGCAAAACATCGTGAACTTTCTTTTTGATAATGTCTGGGCCTTTATTCCGGTCATTGTTCTGATAGCCATGTTCAGTCTTTGGTGGCGTTTTGGAAAAGAGCCGAAGGGGACAGGTACAATCATCGCTCAATATGAAGCGCCGGAAGGATTAACGCCCGGACTTATGGCCGGCCTCCTTGATCAGCGCGTTTCCTTGCAGGCAATCACGGCAACGATTTTAGATTTAGGAAGGAGAAACTTTTTAAAAGTTGTTTTTGAAGATGAAGAAGCGGATAAAACCCGTTGGTTTAAAAAGAAACCTAAGTTTGTATTGAAAAAACTTCGTGAACCGGAGGGCCTGCTTCCTTATGAGCAGGAAATCTTCGACGGCTTATTCGCCAAGGAAGATGAAGTGGATATCACCGAGGCAAATTACCAGCTCGCGGCCGCTATTACAAAAGCGCGTAAAAAGCTTTTTGAAGAACTGCGAGATAGAGACCTTTTTGGGAAAAATCCAAGCCTCGTTCGAGGGCTTTGGCTTGTGTGGCCGGGCCTTGCGATATTCATGGCCTTCCCTTTCTTTCTCGATATTTACGGCCCACTCGCGCTTTTAGCCTTAGTCATATCCGGAGCAATCGTGGCGGGCTTTGGCTGGAATATGCCGAGGATGACGCAAAAAGGCGCGCTTATGCGTGAAAAAATAGAGGGCTTTAAACTCTATTTATCCGTTGCGGAAAAAGATCGCATTGCCTTTCACAATGCGCCGGAAAAACGTCCGGAACAATTTGGAGAATTATTGCCAGCAGCTATTGCATTTGGTGCCGAAGAACGCTGGGCAAAACACTTTGAAGGCCTTGATGTCCATCCAAGATATTTAGAGGGGCGGACACAGAATTGGTCAGCACTGAGCTATGTGGGCATGGTGGATTCATTCCATCAGGCATCAACCACAACCATGTATCGAACGCAAAGTTCGGCTGGCTCCGGCGGCTCCGGCTTTTCTTCCGGCGGCTCCGGCGGCGGTTTTGGCGGTGGCGGTGGTGGAAGTTGGTAGTACCACATCAGGAACGGAGAAAAACGTATTTATTCAATAAAATAGAAAGACGCGATCCAGGAGGATCGCGTCTTTTGGAAGAGTTGCTGTATGGAAAGAACTACTTGGACTTGTTGGGGAGTGGCGGCGGCTTCAAGCTGCCACCGCGCTTCTTCGGCTTGGCCTCGGCCTTATCGTCGTATCCCTCGTCCTTCTCGGCGAGATCAGGGACATCTCCGACAAGGGTCTCGTCGCCTCCTCCGATGACGAGCTCGGGCCCATCATCATCGTCTTCGAGCATGAGAGGCCCTGCCTTCGGTGTGACAGGCGTAGGGATCTTGGGTGGCGGCGCAGACTCGGCTGGCTTCTCCGGAGAGGAGTCCTCCTCTGCCGGATGAGGCTCGGTGGCCACTTGTTCGGACTCGATCCAGTCGAACTTGTCGGCTGCCGCATCGAGCGCCTTGTGGAGCACATCCAGAGGCACATGCTTCACGAGCACGCTCGGAGGCGCGGCGTCCTCATCGAGGATGACATCTGCCGTGAGCATCACGCCTCGCTTACCCATGGTGTAGGCATGCATGAGGATCTTCGTCCTCAATTCGCTTGGCATGTAGTCGGCCATGAAGGCTTCGAGGCCGAAAGCCTCGACAAGGAACGACCACTTGCCGCTCCCTTCTCCGCCGAGACCCTCCTTGATCATGCTGCTCAGCGCATGCTCCATGAGCGCACGCTTCTTCTCGTCGGGCTTCCGCTCGAACCAGTGCGTATCGCGGACGAGACCCCAGACGGCCTTCTGATCGAGCACGCGGACAATCTCGTCGGCCGTCACGACCTCGAAGATCTGGTCAGCCGTGAGGTCCTTCGCTTCGAGTGCCTTGTCGAACAGGGTGGTGCAGGTCTGTCCATCGAGGTTCTTCGCCGTGGCCTCACCGAAGTGGAAGATCGCGCTGAGGAGCTTAGCCCGAGAGTCGGGCTCCTCCGTGTAGCCTTCGAAGATCTTCGAGGGCGGGTAGGTCTTGAGAAGGTCATCATTCGAGATGACCTCGGCCCTTCGGGCCTCCTGGATGAAGTTCGAGAGCCAACGCTCGTGGCTTTCGGTGAGTACGGAACCGCTCTGTTCTTTTTCTGTCATTGTCTTTCCTTTTCCAAAGGTGCGCCTACAGCTTTAAGAAAAATGCACATTTTGTCAATAGGAGTAGGGAATATTGACAAATGAACATAAAACAGTTTTGACAGGAGATATGCCTTCGTAAAAGAAGGGGGTATCCAGTAGGCGCTGCAAGAAAGGTAGAGCAATTAGAGCGACAAAGAGGCATCTGTTTTCGAGAGCCAACAACATTTCGCATTTTTCTTCCTCTGAACAGTGATGAGAAAATGGTGGTTTTTTCGTTTCGTTCATCAGCAGGGTCTGACGGTGAATCGACTGGTGGAAGAATCGAAAACGCGATTTGTTGAGCTCTACGTGAGCCACTCAGAGCGGGAACGCCTTGAGGCATAGGGAGATTTCTTTGCAGAAAATAGAGAGGTGATCCTCGGAACGAGGCAGTCAAACTTTTTATCTAAAGGATGCGCATATGGCGCATCCTTTTTTCGTTTCACAAAAACCCTCCGGAATTCCCGGAGGGTTTTTGATCTTTGCTGGGGCGGAACGGTAAGCCGAGTTCTGTCGCTCCAACATATCGCTGGAGGGATGACTATCTCTCTGGGACTTCATTTGCAGGAAGCCTCAAGCGAGCGACCATTGATCCGACGATTGTCGAATCGCTTGCTCTTGCACCGAAGAGGGTTTACCACGCTCCGCCGTTACCGACGGAGGAGCGATGTGGCAGAACATTGCTCCGAAACGAAGTCGGAGATAACCACCTCATCACACTTTTCACCTTTCTCTTCCTTCGCGTGAAGCTAGGGGAAGATAGTATTGTCTCTGTGGCACTTTCCCTGGGTTTACGCATAAACGTTGGGCACGTGTCCGTTCGTTGATTGACGCTATATCCCGGCGGCCGTTAGCCGCTCTTCTTGTCCGCTCTCTAGACGCAAAACGCTAGAGGCTTTGGGTGCTCGGACTTTCCTCTCCGACAGGATGTCGAAGCAGTCATCTGTCCTGCCCAAGCGATCGGAGAATAGCCTATTTTGCCTAAATTGTCAATGAGAATGGGCTGTCCCTATAGAGAAAACCTGCTACAATCAAAAGGATCATATGAAAAGGTGGATTCTCGCAGCTTTCATTTTTTTCGGCGTACTCGTCGGCGTTTGGTTTTGGTCTCTTGGAGCGCTTCCGGCAACTGTAACGTCCGTTACAACACTTGGAGAAATCATCGGCGAGGTACAGGTAAAGACTGCGGATGCAAGCTCTTTCGCTCCAGCGGCATTTGGAGAAGAGTTGCATGCTGGCGATACGGTAAAAACCGGATCAAACAGTTCTGCGGTGATTCAATTTTTCAACAAAGCAGAATCAAAGCTTGATGAAAATACAGAGTATACAATTCTTGAGTCAAGTGACGGGGGGGTAAACGGAGATGAACCCATGCAAGTTCGCGTGCGTTTGGAAGCGGGTCGCGTCTGGTCGCGCATTCTTCAGATATTCGATCTTGATGGACAGTTTGTAGCGGAAACAAGCGATGTCGTCGCTACGGTACGCGGAACATCATTCGACCTTGAAAAACTTCCTTCAGAAAAAACAAAACTCTGGGTCGCTGAATCCGTGGTGGACGCTTCTTCCGCTGGCAATGAAAACGCCGTTTTTGTTGCAGAGGGATATTCAGCTGAATTTGGAAAGGGATCATCTTCAACAACCGGAACACAGCGACTTGGGAACAGTATTGTTGA
>Ga0210012_1001237_pt1 | contig 25234 bp, 18 predicted proteins | sample CryGeymeta201504_FD_183974 | JGI IMG/M metagenome (GOLD analysis project Ga0210012, IMG submission 183974) | Groundwater microbial communities from Crystal Geyser aquifers in Utah, USA - Crystal Geyser metaG 2015-04 (SPAdes) (version 2) | ecosystem: Environmental > Aquatic > Deep subsurface >... | reverse complement strand
TGGAGCAAAACTGCCGACGACATCATCACCCGCGAACGCCGCGCGCTTGATGCGCTCGATGAAATCAGGGGAAACCGGTAGCATGTGTCAGATTCGGAACACTAGTCTGGCGTGTGACAGTTCGGCAAACTGCTTCGGACATTTGGGCGCATACCGGATCAGGCTTTAATGGCAGTTCTTTTGCCATCTCTGTCGTCAATCTTGCTTGATGGCAGACTGCTGACGAAAACGCGCCTTGGCGTCAGAATAGGCCCAAATTCTGTTGCCAAGATATCTTGGTGTGACTAGGTTAGCGTCAAAATACGTTGATGACAGAATTGGCGCGCATATGGTCACCAAGCCTTACGATCTTACAGATGCTGTTACCTATCACATCGGCACCTTTCCCCCATCTGCCCTCGACTATGAGGTGCTGCTTGGGCCGCTTGAGGAGGCTGCGGCCTCCCTTGCGCGGTACGATACCAAGATGTCGGGCATGGTGAACAGTGAACTTTTCCTGGCTCCGCTGCGCCGCCAGGACGCGGTCACCTCGTCCCGGATGGAAGGGACGATCTCGACCATCGAGGAGTTGTACCGACTTGAAGCCGAAGAGGATGCAGGCAGCGCTGACCCATACCGGGAGGCGCGCAACGACGACGTCGAGACCTACCTTTACTCCCGTGCACTGCGCAATGCCCAGCAGGCGCTGGCCGAAGGCGCACCGCTTGGCGAGCATCTGATCCGCACCGCGCACCAGCAGCTGCTGTCCTTTGGCCGGGGAGCCCGCAAGCGCCCGGGAAGCTACAAAGTTGAACAGAACTACATCGGGGACGAACGCCGAGGAAAGATCTACTACGTTCCAATCGCCCCCGAGCAACTGGGACCGGCGATGGCCGAACTGGTCCGCTACATCAACAAAAGTTCGATGCGGCCCCTCATCCGCACCGCCATTGCGCATGTCGAGTTCGAGGCCCTGCACCCTTTCGAGGACGGCAATGGCAGGATCGGCCGCATGCTGATCACCCTGATGCTGTGGAAGCTTGGCGTCCTGCATCAGCCGAACTTTTTCGTGTCGGGTTACTTCGAGGCCCACAAGGACGAGTACATCGAGCGGATGCGTGCCGTATCCGCCACGGGCGATTGGACCGGCTGGGTGGTATTCTTCCTCCAGGCGATGCACGCCCAGGCGACGGTCAACATCCAGACGGCCGACGCGATCTTCCGCCTGCACGGCGAGATGCGGGAGCGGTTCCGCGAAGTTCTGAATTCGCAGTTCCACGATCAGGCATTGGACTTCGTCTTTGCTAGTCCAGTGTTCCGGAACGACCGCTTTGTCGCGCGGTCGGGAATTCCACCATCGTCCGCTCGTGCACTTTCGCGACGCTTGGTCGAGGCTGGGCTTCTGCGCACGATCGAAGGAGCCTCGGGCCGTCGCGCCGCGATGTACGCCTTCGATCCCCTGCTTGATCTGCTGAAGGTCTGAAACGCAAAAAGCCCCCTAGTTTACAGGGGGACTCGTCAAACGTTGAGGTGGCGTTGAGGTAAAACGCTGGCGCCTATACACAAGTATTTTTGTCGGATTCCCGCCCTTTGGAAAGGTTGATAATTTTGTTGCGGGAGGGAGATTTGAACAAGCTTGTACGAATAGTTTGATCTGTAGGTCGGTTTGATGCGTGATGAAAGGGTTGTGCCAAAAAAGCTGTGATGAAACATCTATAACAATCACTTGCGTGGATCTAAGGCAACCGGACCTCATCAGTAGAATACGCCGGCGACAAATGAATTTGAGCTCGTTGACGGTGTTAGGATCGACATCGTAGCTTACGACAGATTGCTGACTGAAAGAGACGTTTGAATTCAATTGCAGAAGGCTACATGGAAACAGTCGACATAATTCCTGACATCCACGGTCAGATCACCAAACTGCGATCGGCGCTCGATACGCTCGGATGGAGGCGCGGCTCGTCGGGCTGGGTCCATCCCGAACCAAATCGCCGCATCGTTTTTCTGGGTGACTTCATTGACCGCGGACCAGAAAACCGGTCTGTCATTCAGGTAGTGCGCGACTTGATCGACTCCGGCAAGGCGAGCGCAATCATGGGGAACCATGAACTCTACGCTCTGCACTTTCATATGTTGCATCCCGAAACGGGCCGCCCGCTGCGGGCCCACTCCGAAAAGAACCTGCGCCAGCACCAGAGCTTTCTTGCCGAGCTCCAAGTTGGCACCCGCGAAACGAACGAGATTATGTCCTGGATGAGCAGCCTGCCGCTGATTCTAGAGACGGACGATTTCCGCGCCGTGCACGCCTGCTGGATCGACCACTCCATCGACCGGCTTCGCTTGCTCGCCGGGAGCGGCGTACTGTCCGAAGAGCAATTGATCCGGGTGGCCGATCCTGCCTACGAATTGTTCCATCTTGCCGAGGAAATCACCAAGGGCCCAGAACACCGGCTTCCCGATGGCTATTCCTTCACGGACAAAGACGGCACCTGCCGCGACCAAGTTAGGCTGAAATGGTGGAACGCAGGCGCACAGACCTGGCGTGATATCGCGATCTCGGTGCCGGTTCTGGACGATCTGCGTCACATTGCCGGCAGCCAATGGTCGACACGCAAATACATGAACATGGACCCGCTCTACGCGGAGCAAACCTCAACCCACGGGGCCGTCGCCTGAGAAAATGTGCGAAAGATCTTTGACACTACCAGATCACGCAAAATATAGGCCCGCCGCATGAGGTCCGGGCCTTTAATGCCGATCGATCTGATTAGACTGCTCTCCCAGTATGATTGATCGAGACGCAAATCCCTATCAGCCAGCGAGTTGCACTTCCGGCTGTTTCCATGTGCCATCGAGCACCGACGGCTCGGGGTAATAGACCCGCAGCACCGCCATGAAAGCGCCCTTGGGTGCGGGCAGCCAGTTCTTGGCCTTTTCGCCTTCGGGTTTTGTTGAGGAGAGGTAGATCGACGTGCTGCCGTCGGCGTCGGTCACCAGATCAGGCACCATGGGTGAGTTGATTAGATACCTGTCTATCGAGTTGGCCACGAGAAGCTGCTGCGGCAGGTCGTACATGGTAATTGACCAGAAGGCTTTCGCAGGCGGAAGCTGACCCTTTTCGAATCGGATCACATAGCTCTTGTCACCCGACAGTGGCTTGCCATCCTCTGACTTTCCAAAAAGGCCGTAGTATGCTTCTTCCTTTGAATTCCCGAGAATTCCGTACTGGGCGCCCAGCGCACGGTTCACGTAGTCACCGTTGATGAAAGCACGGGTTCCGAACAGGTTCTCCGAATTCTCAGTTGTCTTTCGACGCGCGTCGATCTCGGCCTGGCCGTCAGCCATTCCTGCCTTCAGCGCTTCAGCCATTTCGCTCGGCAAGGAGGCGATGTCGATCTTTTCGCCCGGTGCGATGCCGATCTGCGCGAAGCGGTCCCGCAGACCCTTTTCATCGGGAAGAACCGGAACGTACTGTAGAATGAAGGACAGCAGATTAAACAGTTCCAGCGAGGTCCGTTCATCGGCGCCAGAAAGCGGCGTTGGGAAGTTTACGGGTGGCGCGGCAGCCGGGGCAGGCGTTCCCGCAAAGGTGGAAAGCGGTGCGATTTGGTAGTCGGCTTGAATCGCGCGGACATTGTCGATGTCACTCGGGCCAAACAGTTGTGTCCGGTAGAGCGCCAGCACAAATTCAGTCTCGGCCTGAATGACTTTGGTGATGCCCGCTGGAGTCTCACCCGTCCAGCCCGGGCCGGTGATCAGAAAGCTGCCGCCATTATTTCCAGTGGCACGGGTGCCGAGATAGCTGAAGTTATACGTGTAGGAGTCGACCAACTGGACCGAGTAGTAGCGATTTGCTTCGATCTTCGGCAAAGTCAGAACAATTGGTTCGGCGCGCAGATCCAGCCAACCAAAGGAATACGGTGTGTCCGAGTTGGGGGTCTGCACGGCTGTGTCGGTGGGTGTGAAGACATTGGCCTCGCTGTACAGACCGTTCGGTGGCCCCTTGTATTCCTTTCCACCTTTGTTGACGAAGTAGGCCCACATGATGCGGTAGTAATCCACCATCGGGAACCCATAGATGTAAGCCTCCTTCGCGATGGCACGGGCCTCATCAGGGGAAACGCTAATGGCGGCACGAACTGGAAGTCCGATAACCCCTGCAGCAGCGACCACGATGGTGGAGGTTCCGGCAAGCGTGAATCTGCGTCGTGTTGTTTTCATTGTGTACCTCATCTTCAAGCGGTGAGTTTGCCATGATTAAACTTAGTCGCCTTGTCACGCGTTGATGTGAATCAAGGTGCTGGCACACAGCCAGTTAAGCATGTACCCTATCCCTTTGCCACAGATGAAGGGATCGAAGCGCATTATTGATCTTTTGGTTACCGCAACGGTGCCCTTTTGGCACCTCAAGTCAAATCCGGCAGGCTGAGCTACTCCCCGAAATTCGGACACTGACATAAGCTACGATTTGCAGTCTGTTGATCTTCGACGAGAAGGAGATCAGAGATGTCGAAACGCAAACAACACGCGCCAGAGTTCAAGGCGAAGGTCGCGCTGGAAGGGCGTTAAAGCTCGATAGTCTGATTGGGACCCGGCATGCGGACTTCATCAGGGCCAGCGGTCGTATGCACCGCGTCGACAGGCCGGACACATGACCGCACCCCGCAACGATCAAAATCAGCCCAAATCAATCCTTGCAAAACCGGAGCCGTCCACAAATGACAGCACTTTCAGAACAAAAGGAGTTTCCTCAGCGTTTGCAATAGCTCGCCAAACGGAAAGTAGATGAGGCCCGCCAGCAGCAATGGCACGGTTGCGGCGGCCGATACGGGCAGCAATGCCGTGCGCTGGTAGAGCAATGTCTTGAGGTCGTTGGCCGCCCGAAACAGCAGCTTTGCGTCGGGAACGCCACCAAAGGCGGCCACTTCTTCGGGCGTGGCGCCTGACCCGTTCCTGCCGAGCACCGCGCGTTCTGCCTCTAGTTCGTGGCGAGTGGCAATCGATCGCGAGACGACCAGTGTTTCCTCTTTGAGGTCCTCGAGCTTCCTGTTGAACGCGAAGTTGGGCAGCGCGAGCAAAACATGCACGAAGCCAAGCCATATGCCCATGAGCGACGTGTAAGTGACGGCCTGAATGGTCTCCTTGATCATCAGTTCCGCAACCGTGCCGGCGATGACAAAACTCAATGCCAGCACAAACGGGGTATAGACATTGGGCAACTCCCCCAGAAAGGCGATGCCTGCGAAGCCGTCGGGGTGCGTGGCGACGAGTCTCAGGTCAAGGCGCGAGATATCCGTGATTAGCAGCGCAAGGATTACGATGCGCCACACCCAACGAAACATGAGAAAGTAGTAGATCGGACTGCTCACCATCGACGTCCAGAGAAGGGCGTAGCTGAGAGATTTACTGCCCTCGTGCTCGACAAAGACCCACTTTGCTTCGGCAACTTCAATCAGGCCGCCGGCAGCAAGTACGGAGCATCCCAATGCAGCAAGAGCGAGCGCCGCCTCTGTCCGACCGGACGCAAGACGTCTCAGGGCCGTGTTCACGGCTGTCTTGGCGAGCGGTTGCGACGAAGATGGAAGCAAGGGCGCATTCAGAAGCGGGTAGAGCAATCTCAGGATCCCGTTTTCGACATAGCGCTCCATTCCAACGAAAATGCCTACCGCCACAAGAAAGCGCGACCAAACGCTGAGATCCAGAAGAAACGGCTTGTCGTCGAAACTTCCTGTGGCAGTGCCTTCGAATAGGCTCAGCAAGCAGGGGATCACCCAGCCATGTGAAAACCCTATATCAAGGGGTGTTCAAGAGCCCCACCCAGCTCTTCTCACTTTAAGCGCTCGGCAAGGGCCCTGCCTGCAGTGATGGCCTCCCGCAAGTGTAACTGACGTCGCAACTAGCAAGGCGCCCAAGCTATTGCCTGGGCGCCAACCGCGTCAAGTTTAGTAGCCGAGACTTTTAAGAAGTACATCCTTGTAGGCGGATGCCAACTCGTTGACGGCGACGTTATAGGCGCCATTTGCTTTGCCAACTTTTGCCGGGTCAAAGTTCTGTCCAGAAATCATGGAATTGAAAGTCTTCATTACCCGCTCTAGGTTCTCTTTGACGAAGGCGTCAGGGTCTGTGATCCATTTCACCTCGCCTTCCTCTACTTTCATCAGAGCTGTCAACCCGTACACCAACGGGTACATGTAGCCATCGCCATATTTGTACTCACAGGGATTCCTATAATAGTGGGTCTTGAACTTGACGCTAGTTTTCGGCCTCTTCACCTCGTTGATCTTTCCGAACCGTCCACCGGCTCCGTTGTAGGCCTCAGGCATCTTCTCGTAGATGAGGTCGAAGAGGCGTGGCATGTCTTTCATCAGCGCAAGCGCGCTTTTAACGCCAGGATCCACGATCTCGACAATCTTGCCTTTGACATCCTTTACGACGCCATCTTCCGCCATCAGGTCGTTGAAGATTTCAACGCATTGACCTTTAGATGAAAAGAGCACTGCCGGAGACTGCGCAACACGCTTCGATGCTTTAAAATTGTCCAGCTTTGACAGAGGGATCAACGCCAGAGATACCAGATCTGGCGCCTTTATGCGACCACCGTCATTGGACTTCCACTCGACCTGATCGACGAGCGCGGTATCGAGATTTTCTTTAATCTCCTCGTAATAGCCTTTCCGGTTTGCCATGGTCGCACTTGTAAGCTGCGCGTTGTTGTTTCGCGCCGCGCTAATTGCGATGATATGATCTTGGAAGAATTCGAAGCCACCTGGTCCATCTGCAGGGAAAATAACTTCAACTGGCATGAGGCTCTCGGGAATCTTATCCCTATTATCCTTGATCATCGGCAGTAGGACGTCCCACTGTTCCTTGAAAGTAGACCAGTTCTTGATTGGCTTTACGGCATTTTCGGCTGCTTCCTCGCCTTCGACTGCATTGACCACCGTGCGAATGATGAACCGACCTACAGCGAGTGCATTATGGCCGCCGTCGAGAATCCCTTCGAGTTCCGGATCGTCGAACGTCAATCGGAAGCGGTTCCGCTCAAGTTCCTCGACATCGCTACTTGCGATAAGCATCCCTTTCGACATGAAGTGAAAGAGCTCGCCCTGCTTTTCCAGGCTTTCCTCGATATCCTTAGTGACATTGGTGGTTTTCGAGAGGCGAGGATTCGCTTCGAGATTTGACTCTGTGAGCAAATCGACAAGGCTCGAGAGGTTCACCGTTCCCAAAAGCTTCCGAAGCCCGTGGTTCTGGTGCGCTGGTTCGTTGATCTTCAAAATTACGCTAGACATAAAAAAGTCTCCTTGTGAGTTCGCAGGAGACGGGTCGAAGCATCGGGGCACTTGTAGAGCCTACTTTTGCATTCCAACCCGCCGTCCGGCAGATTTCAGTTACCGCCACCCCGTCCGGGCTGGCTGCTGCTCTTTAAGCACGTCCAAATCCGCTTGTATAGCTTAAAATGATGTGCAGGGCATTTTTTGGACTCGCGATCTAAGCGTGGACCCGGGTCACCCTAAGTTCTGGGACGGAAGAAACCTTGATGCTGTCCTGCCGTGGATCCGCCTTCGGAAGTGCAGGATGGCTTGCTGCCGACTTCGCGGACACCGGGTTAGGTTAGCATGGCGCGGGCCTCGAACTCCCGAGGCGATTTATACCAGTATGTTCAAACCCCTGATCGCCTTTGCGAGTTCGTGCCAGGGCGTTGACGGCTGCAAGTGGCTCCACGAAAGCCGGACGATCGATTCGATCGTTTCTTGATCCAACCCCATGGCGGTCAGAACGTGGGAGGCCTCACGCCGCGCAGACGTGCACGCAGACCCGTTTGAGATTGCCACATCGTCCCGCAGGGCAAGCATGAGAGCCTCGGAGTCTACGCCCATGAACCCTAGGGTCAGGACATGGCCCAAGGCATGGGATTGATCACCTATGAGAATGGGTTTGAGAGGTTCAAACTCCTTTAGAGCTAATTGTCTTTCCGTGAAGGACGCGCTCCGCCGCAACAAGTGATCCCGCATTGCAATGGCGGCAGCAGCACCGAATCCAGCTATCAGGGGAACGGGCAGTGTTCCTGGCCTTAACGCTCGCTCCTGACCTCCACCAAACATTAGAGGCTTAAGTGGAGGCCGTTCGTATCCTCTGCGCCGTGCGATGAGGGCACCTACACCTTTGGGGCCGAACAACTTGTGAGCGCTGACCGAAAGCATATCGATCCGAGCATGCCGCGGACCTTCGAGGTCCTTGCCAAAGCCTTGAACCGCGTCCACGTGAAAGTAGGCGGTATGAGCCTTTAGACCGCTCGCGATCTCGCCAATTGGCTGCAGAATGCCTGTCTCATTGTTTGCGTGCATTATAGAGACTAGCAGTGTGTCGTCCCGAACCGCCGCAAGAACGTCCTCCGGCAACACACGCCCTGACTTCCCAACACCAACGATAGTCAGCTCAAAACCTTGGTTTTCCAGCACCTTCATTGGCTCGAGGACCGCCTTGTGTTCGATTGCTGTGGTCACAAGGTGTTGCCGCCCAGTCCGGCGACCATGGTCGGCAAGGCCAAGGATGGCCAGGTTGTTCGCCTCGGTGGCTCCGGACGTAAAAATCACCTCGGATGGGTCCGCGCTGGCTAAGGTAGCGATCTGCTCTCGCGCAAACTGCACAGCCTTGTTGGCGCGGGAGCCAAATTCATGCGTGCGGCTCCCGGCGTTGCCATACTCCAAATCGAAGTAGCGCAGCATGACTTCGCGGACTTCAGGCTCAAGGGGCGTCGTGGCATTGTTGTCTAGGTAGATCGGCATCTTCTTCGTCAGCTCCAGTGTGCCTGCGAGGAGGGGTTAGCAGGTTGTGCCTCGCAGTTCAAATTGCATGTTATCTGTTTGTTATTCCATTTGACAAATGGTTTGTCACTTGGCAAAACCCGGACAACTTGTGAGGGACCATGGACGACGCATTTCATTACGCTTTTCCTGCGATTCGCGGCGTTCAAGCTGGCCGCGAATACTACGTATCAATGTGCCCGCTCCGCCTGATTCCGAGGATTTTTCTCTTTGATGAGGAGGAGCTGACCCCAGAGCTACGCTCTCAACGTACTCTGAACAAGGCGCGGATTCCGGAGATGACACGATACCTGACCGATCAAGAAGACACCTACGTCTTCTCGGCCATCACTGCGTCGGTCGATGCTGAACTTCTGTTCGAGCCGGTTTCGCATGAAAACGACCGCTTGGGGGTTCTTCGGATCCCGATGGCAGGCACCTTCATCATCAACGACGGACAGCACCGGCGGGCAGCGATCGAGGCGGCGCTGAAATTGAACCCAAAGCTTGGCGAAGAGAGCATCGCCGTCGTCTTCTTCAGTGACGTCGGCCTGGCACGTTCTCAGCAGATGTTCGCCGACCTAAACCGTTACGCGATCCGCCCCTCAACCTCGATTTCGCTGCTCTATGACCACCGCGATACCGGTGCCGAGATGACACGGCGTCTGGTTCTTGAAGCTGAGCCGTTTCGTGATCTGGTAGAGATGGAGCGCAGCACTCTCTCCGCGCGCTCGCGGCGACTTTTCACGTTCAGCGCGATTTATCATGCAACCAACGCACTCCTAGCCGATGCGAACGACGACTCGGAAGCGAGCCTTAAGACAGCCAAGGCCTACTGGGAAGAAGTTGGGAAACAGCTGCCGGAGTGGAACCAAGTCCGTCGTGGCCGCCTGGCATCAGGCGAGGTGCGGCAGGATCTAATTCATTCGCATGGCGTGGTTCTTCAGGCGCTCGGCAAGGCAGGCGCGGCACTATTGCGCGAGGCACCGAAAGATTGGAAGAAGCGCTTGAAGGCACTCTCAGAAATTGACTGGTCGCGGAATAGTCCGACATGGGCAGGTCGTGCGGTAGTCAATGGTCGTCTCTCGAAGGCGACACAGAACGTTACTCTTACATCAAACTACATCAAGAAAAGCCTCGGACTTGAGCTGTTACCAGAGGACCAGCGCATTGAGGACGCATTTGAGCGGGGAGACCATGAGCGAAACACCTAAATCAGCAAGACAATCCATCTTTAAGTCCGCGGGGTTTAAGGAAACACTCTCCCAATCGATTGAACAGATTCAGAAGACGTACCTTTCGGACCAGATCCCATGGGTAATCGGCTACAGCGGGGGCAAAGACTCAACAGCAGTGTTGCAGCTGGTGTGGCTGGCCCTTTCAAAGCTTGCACCCAAAGATCGTCGGAAGACAGTTCACGTCATTTCGACCGACACTCTAGTGGAGAATCCAGTGGTTGCCGCGTGGGTCGACCGCTCTCATGAAGTCATGGGTGAAAACGCGGCCCAGTTAGGTCTGCCAATATACCCCCACAAGCTGACGCCCGACGTCCAGAATACTTTTTGGGTCAATTTGATCGGGCGAGGCTATCCCGCCCCACGGCCAAAGTTCCGTTGGTGCACCGAGAGAATGAAGATCCGTCCGGCGGATGCCTTCATTTCCGACGTGATCAAGCAGAATGGCGAGGCGATCGTCGTTCTCGGAACGCGCAAGGCTGAGAGTTCAGTTCGCGCGGCGCGCATGACGGCGAATGACGAGGGGCGTTTCCGTGAAAACCTGAGCTCACATAGTTCGCTCCCGAATGCATTCATCTACAGTCCGATCGCGGAGTGGACGAATGACGACGTATGGCTGTTCCTGCTTCAGGTAAAGAACCCTTGGGGCCATGATAACAAGTCCCTTCTGAGCATGTACCAAGGCGCTTCGCAGGACGCTGAGTGTCCCGTGGTTCTCGACACCTCAACGCCGAGCTGCGGTGACAGCCGTTTTGGCTGCTGGGTTTGCACACTCGTCGAAAAAGATAAGTCGATGTCGGCGATGATCCAGAATGACGAAGAAAAGGAGTGGATGGCTCCGTTGCTAGAGCTTCGTAACGCACTCGATGAGCCTGACCACGACAAGCGTGACTTCCGCAGGATGAGCGGGACAGTGCAGCTTTTCAACAATGACAACCGCCCGATCCCCGGTCCATACACACAGGCTACGCGAGAGGACTGGCTACGTCGATTGCTTGCCGCCCAAGAGATCGTCCGCAATCACCCCAAGGCCCCGCAGGAGGTTCGCGGAATCGAACTTGTGACCCAGGACGAGCTCCATGAAATCCGTAGGATCTGGGTCGCCGAAAAGTACGAAGTCGAAGACCGTTTGCCTACGATCTATGCCGAAGCGACAGGTCGGAGCTTTGCCGCGAAAAGGCTGGACGATACGCAACCTTTCGGGGTTGAGGAAATGATAATTCTAAAAAATGCTGCGGGGGAGGATCAAATTCATTTCGAACTGGTTCGTGAACTTTTGCAGGTCCAGCGAAGCTACCGAACATCAAGTCGGCGTGCGAAGCTATTCGAGCGTCTAGAGGAAGCTTTCAAACGCGGCTTCTACAATGACGTCGAAGACGCAACCGGACGCGCTGCGCGCCGACGCAATCTTGGCGCCTTGTTGGAAACTGTCGGCGAGATCGGCAATGAGGGCGAGGCTGCCGCAAAAGCACTTCAACGAGAACTCGAAGAGCTTACAGAAGGTCAGAAATCGGAGGCCGCGAAATGATCTTGGACGAAATCGTACTACACAATTTCGGCGTCTATCGCGGGCGGCATCAGTTCGAACTGACCCCAGTGTCAGCTGACAAGCCGATCATTCTTATTGGTGCCCAAAACGGCGCTGGGAAGACAACATTTTTAGAAGCTCTTCAGCTTGCATTTTTCGGAAAGCTGGCAAGAGGCCAGCTACGGGGAACTGGCGCGTACGAAGACTACCTGCGGGGAGCGATTAATAGGAATGCCCCATCGGGCGATGGGGCCGAGGTCAAGGTGAAGTTCCGACGAACGATGGATGGGCAAGAGCAGCTCTTTGAGATTCGCCGCGCCTGGTCCGCGAGTGCCGCCCGTGTGCGCGAGATTTTCGAGGTGGTAGTGGATGGAAAGCTCGATCGGGTCCTGACCTCTCAGTGGAACGATTTCGTCGATGAGTTGCTTCCTCCACGCATAGCACCGCTATTCTTTTTTGACGGCGAGAAGATCGAACACTTTGCTGATCTTGACCGGTCATCCGAAATCATCGGCACAGGTATCAATGCTCTACTGGGCCTCGATATCGTAGAGCGACTGCAGGTCGACCTCGAGGTTCTCGAAGCTCGAAAGCTCGGCGACAACGGGAGTGTGGATCTCCGCGAAGAGCTTTCGATGGCGGAGGCCGAATTACGGGAGGCCGAGCAACGCGCTCGAGCAGAGAATGATAGCGTCGCGAGCGTTCGCGTGAAAGCAGAGCGGAGCGCATTAATGCTGGAGCGCGCTCAGGCGGCGCTCGAATCCGAGGGCGGCGAACTCTTCGCTTCTCGGGAAGCGCTTACGGTAGAGCGGGCGCGACTTGACGAGGGGTTGGAGCATGCCCGCAAAGAACTGAGGTCTTGGGCCGGGGAGGGAGCGCCGCTCTTCCTTGTTCTGGAGCTTCTTCAATCTGCCGCGAAGCAGTCTGAGCAGGAAACTGAAATTGAATCAAGCGGAGCGCTCCTGACGCTTCTTGCTGACCGCGATAAGTTGGCGATTTCGAAGTTCGAAGATCTTGGTGCGGCAGATGATCTCATCCAAGAGGTCAAAACGTTTTTCATGAAGGACCGTGAGCGATTGAGCCAGACGGCGTCTCAAAAAATGCATCTATTTTTGAGTTCATCTGCACGAACGACGCTCGCGACGCTTTGTGGGGAAGGGCGTGCTAGTACGCTTGATACGCAGAAGGCTCTGCTCGAACGTCTCGATGCTCTGGAAGATAAACGGGATGACCTTGAACGTAGGCTTGCCTCTGTTCCGGCTGCTGAAAGTGTCGCACCCCTGGTTAAGGCGGTATCGGACGCAGAAGGCGCGCAACGACAGGCTGACATCGAGCTCGAACGGCGCATTCAGGCTCGTGACGCCGCGGATCGAGACGCGGAGGCTGTTCGAAAGCGCTACAAGGCTAAACTGGAAAAACTGATCAATCTTCAACTTCAGCGCGAAGACGCTAGCCGGTTGTTTCAGCACTCGGCCGCAGTTCGTCAAACACTCTCGCTTTTTGCAACGCAAGTTATCCAACATCATATTCAGCGGATTGAGAGTCATATGCTTGAGGGGCTGCAGGCGCTTTTCCGGAAGAATGATCTAGTCGCCAAGGTAACTATAGATCCAAAGACATTTGCGATCGAATTGCGCGGGAGCGATGGGCATGTTGTAGCCCCAGATCAGCTCTCAGCAGGAGAACGCCAGCTTTTTGCCATTGCTCTTCTTTGGGCTTTGGCAAAAGCATCGGGTCAGGCAGCCCCGACGGTGATCGACACGCCACTTGGGCGATTGGATTCACAACATCGGACACGCCTTGCAGAACGCTACTTCCCGTATGCTGGAGAACAAGTGATCCTCTTATCTACCGACGAAGAAATTGACGGGCGACTTTATCAAAAGCTGGCTCCACATATTTCTAGAAGCTTTACGATAACCTACGACACCGATGGCAAAGGTAGCCAGGTAAAGCCTGGCTACGCCTTTGTCGGCAAAGCTGGACTGGAGGCAGCATGATAACGATTGAAACTGTCCGGATCGACGAACAGGGTCGCGAACAGCTGATTAGGTTGAAGCGGCATACCGCGATCGAGACCTGGAATGTTCTTTGCCGATGGGCCCTTTGCGCGTCCCTCGCGGAGCCGACGAAGCCGCCAACCCGCCAGTTTAAGGGTGAGCCAGCGGTCGAAATCGCATGGCGTGTCTTCGGCGGCGTACATCACGAGATTTATTTGGCTCTGCTCAAGCAACGCTGCCTGCGAGACGGTCTAGAGCTTGACCAGGCGACGGTCCATGAGCAGTTCCGACTGCATCTTCATCGTGGGCTCGGTTACCTTGCGTCGGATCGAAGCGTCCGTTCAATCGGTGGCTTGGCCCGAAAGCTGGACGAGGTCGACGCTCCCGCGGCGGCGTGACGTGGCGGACTTGCCCGACCTGCACGAGTTGGCGAGTGAACATTTCACATATGCGGACTTGTGCCACTGCAGCGAGACTTGGCGCAGAACAGGTATTGAAAACGCTCCACAGGCACTGGAAACTTACCGGGCCATCTCTGAGCTATGTGAGAATGTGCTTGAGCCGGTAGAGGCGGAATTCGGTTCGATTACTCTCACATATGGTTTTGCAGGTCCGAACCTCACTCGAAAAGTACATGGTCGGATTGCACCACGGCTCGATCAACATGCGGGACATGAACGGCGCGTCTCCGGTGAATTTATCTGCCCAAGGCTTGGTCAAGCGGCAGACTTTCGAGTGCCAGGGGTATCGTCGATAGTTGTGGCCCGCTTCCTCGTCACGACGGTGCCATTTGACCGGCTCTACCTTTATGGAACTGATCGGCCGCTGCACGTTAGCATCGGACCCCAGCATGCACGTGCGATCTTTGAGATGCGCAAATCTGGCACCCGCCTGATCCCACGCGGTTTGAAGGCGGCCAATTTTTCTGTTTCGGATTGAAAGCGCCCGACCCTAGTGGTCGCCGCAGTAATAGTAGCCTTTTGAGAAGCCGCCGCGTGTTTTTCGTTTCTCACGGACTATCGCCAGCATTTCTTCCTCGTTCGCGTCGTACTGAGCGCCAAAAGCTAGCGCGACCTCGATAATGTCGGCCAGTTCATTGAGTTTGTCCGCCGCCTTCGTGGCACGGTACGTGGCACGAAGAAATTCGGCGTGTTCTTCGCTTAACTTGTCGTAGAGCGCGGCGCGCAAGGCTTGCTCCTTGAGTTCCGAGATTATGGGTACCCGGCCTGAGGCTTCGATGATTTGCGGGATCCTATCACGCACTAGCTTCCCACGACGTCGAAAGTCCGTATCGTCGCTGGTGCGCTTGGCTCGATTGCACGCAAAGCACAGCGCCTGCAGGTTCTCGCGATCATTTACTTCTATGAGTTGGTCGTTCAGGCGCACCTTCCCATGCTTGTCGGCCTTCGAGCGTGGGACGATATGGTCTATGTCGATCGGGCGGACTTCCGCTGCGATGCCACATAGTTGACACTTGCCGCCAGCTTCTTTGAGCACTTCGTATCGCACAGATGCACCGGCTTCGGGTGCACGCTCGCGAGATTTCTTCTTCTCAAACCAATCCTCGATCTTCTCCTCGCAGACAAGAATGGCTTCGTTCCGGAGCTCTGGTTCCTCGGGGTATGGGAGAAGCCGGAATACACTCGTTTTTCGCTCATAGTCGATGATCTCGTGTTTGGTGAGCGTAATCTTCGGCCAGCGCATCACGATGCGTTCGTAATATTCCTGAACGGCGATGTCATGGGCCGCGAGCGCGGCAGCCAGTTCGGTCTTTGTGCGTTGCCCACCATGCAAGAGCAGTTCCTTCACGACCACCGGCTGGTAGACGTCCGTCATCGACATGGTGTTTCTGAGGAACTCAAGGAGTTTAGTTTTGCTCATATCATCATCATAGTCGAATGACCTTGGGGGAAGCTACGGATGGTTTTGCTCTTTACTGAATTGCGCATACTGATCGATGGCGGGCGTGCCTGAGCGCGCTTGGTGAGGAAAATGCCTGGTTTTACGCTGAGTATCGCTTGCCTACTGGTTGAAGTAATGCACTTGGTAACGCATAAGTTTTTCCGCCTAGTCTAGTTCTTCGTGACGGCGCACAGCAACACCTCACGCTTTTAAGCCAGTCCTGGCAGCAATGAATAAAAGTGCCTTCGCTATCGGAAAGCAACAGGCGCCCAACTCGAGAGTGTCTGATCTTCTGTGTAACTGGGATTTGGTCCATGCTTCCTGAGAGGAGCAAGGACGATGACAATATCCAAGGAACTGCTGGACGAACTTCTGAAGGGCTGCGAGCGGCCTGAGGATTTGCTTGGCGATGCCGGGCTGATGAAAGAGCTGAAGATCAAGCTGATGGAGCGGATGCTGGGGGCCGAATTGACCGCTCATCTGGGCTATGAGGAGGGCAAGGACGCGCCTGCGGGACAGGCCAACCGGCGCAATGGCACGACCGCCAAGCGGCTGAAGGGGCAGGACGGCGAAGTGCCGATTTCTGTGCCGCGTGATCGCGACGGCAGTTTTGCGCCCGAGCTGGTGAAGAAGGGTCAGACCCGGATCGATGGAATCGACGACAAGATCGTGGGCCTCTATGCGGCCGGTCTGACGGTGCGTGACATCCGCGCCCATCTCGAGGATGTCTACGGCTTACAGGTCTCGCCCGACCTGATCAGCCGCGTGACCGATGCTGTTCTGGACGAGGTTCGGGACTGGCAGAGCCGGGCGCTGGACCGCATGTATCCGATTGTTATTTTCGACGCACTGCGGGTCAAAATCCGCGATGCCGACAGCCGAATGGTTAAAAACAAGGCGGTTTACGTGGCCCTGGGCGTCACCCGTGACGGGGTTCGTGAGGTGCTGGGCCTGTGGATTGCCGACAACGAGGGCGCCAAATTCTGGCTGTCGGTGATGAATGAGCTGAAGAACCGGGGCGTGCAGGACGTTCTGATCGCGGTTGTGGACGGGCTCAAGGGCTTCCCTGACGCCATCACCGCCGCCTTCCCGGAGGCCACGGTCCAGTCCGGGGCTCCGCCCGTTCAGGGCTGGATCGGTCCACCGGACCGATCCCGAGACGCCCTTCACCCTGCATCGTGCATCTGGTGCGCCATTCGCTGAATTTCTGCGCCTGGAAGGACCGCAAGGCTGTGGCCGCCGATCTGCGCCTGATTTACGGTGCCACGACCGCCGATCAGGCCGCCGCCGAACTGGACGCGTTCGAGGAGAAATGGGCCGGAAAATACGCCTCAATCGCCCCGGCCTGGCGCAGGGCCTGGGCCGAGGTGATCCCGTTTTTTGCCTTTGATCCGGCCATTCGCAAGATCATCTACACCACGAATGCCATCGAAAGCCTGAACCGCGTGATCCGCAAATCGATCAAGACCCGCGGCTCGTTCCCGACGGAAGAGGCAGCGACCAAGCTGATCTATCTGGCGATCCGAAACTTCGAGAAAGGCGGCAGGAATGTCCGGGAATGGTTTGCGGCCCGAAACCAATTCGCTATCATGTTCGACGACCGCTTCAACGCGTGACCGTATCTGAAACCCGCATGGGCCAGCCCAGATACACAGAGTTCATGACACTACCCCCAACTCCACCCGCTAAGAACAAGGCCCGCAGTTTCGGCGGCCAACGCTATCTCCGTTCCGGTGGCGCGGATCCCCAACCCATCCAATCCGATTTCAGTCGCTTGCGCATCGAACCTTTTCTGACGCTTAAACCCAGTTTGATCAGTTGCCATGAAACGAGACTTCAATAGCAGGCGCTGATCCTCACCGTGGTGGTCGAAGTCCGAAATTCGCTGCCGCCTCAGATCGACCTTGATTCGAACCTCTAGACGCGGAAGAGGGGAAAGCTCAAAGTCTGCATAGCGGAAACCTGTCAACTTGCCGGTTCGAAGATGAAATTTTATAAGTTGCATCTCGTCGAAGCCACCGGCGTACTTCTCAGCACAGCCTGCAAAACAACGCAGCACTGCGGGGAGTCGCGGTGTCAGTTCGGTGCTAACCCAGTAGTTATGTTCTTCGTCCAAATAACCCAGACCTTCGCTGGCGGTAGCCTCGGCCGCGGCGCAGAGACGCTCAGAGTCAGCAAGAGAGAAAAGCAGATCACGCGCTGTCGCTTGCGCCATGGTGAAATTTTGGAACAGCGCGCGGACATCCCTTTGGAGACGCTCTGGCAAGTCCCTGTAATTCTTGCGCCGATTGAATTGATTGAGCGCTAAATAGACAGCGATATCTTCCTGCCTCTGCAGGGCTACTTCGTCGAGAATTTCGGGGTGGGACAGGCTGCTCGCCAAACTGATTGCCTTCGCGGCCGAGGTATTTGCCGCCTCGAGCCGGTCAAGTATTTCTTGCGGAAGTTCGACCACCGCTGGCCACCTTCCAAGTTCTGTCGCTACTGCCGCGATGGCTTCGAGGTCAGGTTGGAGGGCCTCGAAGGCCGCTTCTCGCGCCTCCTTTCGCCGTGCGGCGGCGCTCACGGTCGGAACGGACCGGCGAGTTTGTCGAGACAGCAGGTAGGATTGCTCGGACAACGGATCTGCAAAAATGAAGAAGAGACCTGGTCCTGCCGGAAATGCCTCTCTGCCCAGCGTGGATTCAATAACTTCCTTGAGTTCGACCGGGCGATAGAATTTCTGAAACGTACCGCGGCGTGTGACATGCCCGTCACCATAGGGTCGGCACGTCTCTGTTCGCGCCCGGCTAGAGGTGATGACGGCGACCGCAAGGCAGCGTTGCGCGAGGGCAAAGGCCGAACGCAGGACATCCTGCCGCTCAGCGGGGGTCTCGATCACATTCAGAACAAAGCCGAGGTTTACCACGTGAGCTGGCTCGCGTGGCTGATCCGGAGCGTAGTATGGATCCCACCCGGCGGCCGAAATGCCAGCCGCCTGAAGCCCTTCGATATCCGATCCGAATCCGCACCCGTAGTCGAATACGGTGGTCTCTTCATTGATTAAGCCATAACGGATCAGCGACTGAATTGGTGACGATAGCCCGTCTCTCCGGATGGCCGCGAGATGTCGCTGGATGGTGGCATCTGGCTTTGAAAGGGGCTCGTCGAGCAGCTCAATTGTATGCCCGACAATTTTGACGCCCGCTTCCCGCATACGTTCGTCCCATGCACGCCGTGTTCCAATGGAACTCGTCTCTCTGAGAAGCCCTATGCGTTCGAGGCACATCGTCAGGTCGCTAAACTCCTCGCGCCTTGGGTGATCAGCTGGCAGGAGAAGTTCTTTGCGATGAAGTACTGGTGGGTTGACGCGTGCACGGTAAGAACGCCGAACCGCAGTCTGGTTCTCTAGGTTCACGGTGATGCTCTCGAGCAAGGCCGGAAACGGTCGTTCAAAATCCTCGTAAGTTAGGAGCGAAATTCGCTTTAGTCCAATCGTGTTAATCTTGACGACGTTCCAGTGCGATGCATTCGCTATCGCTTCTGCCTCCCAGACTTCTGACTGCAAGGCTTGCTCCAGATGGGCGACCGCGTCTCGATGCAGGTAGCGGTTACCCGCGACTAGCTTCCCAGGATCTTCCGCATGCATTGCTGCGCCTTTCAATAGGCGGCCTTACTACCTATTCATAGTAGTATGCCCGCGTGAGGGTAGGGAGGCCATAGTGTTCGCCGTCCGACAAAAGGTTCCTGCTTAACGAGATTGCTTATCTTGAACCCCGAGAGCCATTAACGCACATATTACTTCTGCAGAGGGTACTTTGTGTCAGATTCAAAACAATAGCTTGTCGGTTTGCTCCACCTTAATTGTTCAGGAGATGACAAACGTGGTCACGCAGTTGTATCGCCCCGGGGTCTGTCGGAGACCATCAAGTTAAGTAAGGATGATGGTTATGACAAAAAGAAAAATAGCAAATCGCTACTCGCCTGAGCCCCGCGCGGTCTGTTTCAACGGCTCTTGCATCGTGGCTTAGAGCAAGAGCCAGGCGCGCTGATAAGAAACTCGGCCGTCTTGGCTTTACGCGGAAGCAACATCTAATCGACAACGGGATAGAACGGCTTGCCCCAGTTTTCATTTGGGTTCTCCATCATGATGTCGATGAAAACAGGCATCAGAAACCCGAGGATCTCAGCGCCGTCCCGAACCTGCGCTCGGTTGACACCACTGTTCCAAGTCGCCCCCCCGTGAACAAGCTGATTGCGCAGGACATACAACCGGTCAAAAACAAAGCTCAGGACGCGTGTACTGTCGCCTGCCTGGAAGGACTGCGCGAAGGAGCGGGCCGAGGTTGTGAAGCGATCCTCCCAATCCTCGAACCCGTCAATCCCATTGTGGTATTGCCAGAAGGGATTGAAGACATACCGGTTTTCCATGAGCATCCGAACCGGGCCGGAAAATCGCTGCCACAGCGCCTTGTAGATGCGCTGGTCGCGATCAAGAGCGACCAGGCGACCGAAGTAGTCGACGAAAGCAGCGCGTTCACCCGGGGCCACCGCTTGAAACTCACGCTCGTCGGCATAAGCGGCGTTGAACGCAATCCAGAGGAAAATGAAGCGCGCATCATCATCCTCGCCGCAGGCCTCTGCACGACCGATCCAACTGATTGCGCGATGGGCGCGCAGTCCCATGGTTTCGGGAAAACCTTCGCGTATGGCGCGTTGTTTTGCTTTCAGGGCTGCATGGTCGAGACCGTTTTTCATTATTAATTCCAGTTCAACATCGTCATGGCAGAGCGTCGAAATCTGACCTTTGGTGACCTGCAACCAATTCGCGCAAGCCTGCGGGCGCTAGGACTTCCACCTTGTCGCCCCATTGATAAAGGTGCCATGCCATTTCCAGCCAACCCGCTGCTTGGAACCTGACGATCAGGCTGCCGTCGTCCTGCAACTCGACGGTTTGGGTTGGGTGAAAACGGAATTCGGCCGCGCGCTCTGCGGCCGCAGGTGTGAAGCGCCACACGACTTCGCCGTATTGTTCGGGGTCTTGATAGACGCCAAAGGCCATAGCCGCATAGTTCTCGAGGGAGAAACCCTGAGCCAGTTGGAAGCTTTCGTTCAGAACCTGCGCCTCATGAATGCGGTCCATGCGGAAACTCAGGATGTTTTCGCCACGCGCGGGTTGCCGCGCCACGAGATAGCTGCGGTGCCCCAGCAGCATGCCATGTGGCTCGATCACACGCGGCGCATCGCCCTGGGCTCCATAGAAGACGCGCAACCGAAGCGGACCACGCAGCGCCTCAATGACCGCTTCTGTCACGGCAGGCTTCATTGCGACGGTAGGGCCGGGCCGCGTGACCTGGCCCAATCCAGCCAGTACCGCCTCTGCATCGGCTTCGGACCGAAGCGCATCCCGAGTGTTGAGGCGCGCCAGCAGCCCGTTGCGGAGATCCTCCAGTGCGCGTGAATGTCGTATCCGACCTTCTTCGCGAGCGGTACGTGCGGCGATTTCCAGCGCTTCGATCGCCGTCTCTTGGCGAGGTTGAAGTCGCTCGGACAATGGCGCTTCGAGCCGCCAATAGCGCCTCCGCTCGATATCGTCAGAGGTCGTGACATTGGTAAATGTTGCGTCTAGCGCCTCGGTCATCCGCTGGGCGGTGCGATGCGATACGTCGAACTCGGCGCAGATGTCCTCTAGGCTGACACCGCCCCGCCTAGACGCCGCGATCTGTGCGAGGCGAAGCAGATCTTGCGCTTTGGCGAAAGACAAATTGACCTCCATGCCAGAAATTGACACCATCATAAGCTATTGAAGACCTTGCGATCTGTCGAGGCGATTCCCTCGGAGAGCCACGTGACGCAAGCTTTGGGGTGATTATGAGGGATCTCGACGGCCGCATCTTTCTATCTGCCACGGATCTCATGCGCTTCATGGGTTGCCCACATGCAACCACACTTGATCTGGCGTATATGCGCGGAACTGGCCCGGAGCCGAGGGAAGACACCGAGGACGCGGCGCTGTTGCAAAAGCAGGGCGATGCCCATGAGGTGGCGCATCTGGCCAGCCTCAAAGACGCTGGGCGCAGGGTCGTGGAGATCGAGCGCGGTGGACTAAGCAGCAACGCTGAAGCGACGCGCGCGGCGCTGACCACTGGCCCCGATGTTGTGTTTCAGGGCGCGTTTCTGTCGGGGAACTGGGGCGGCTGGTCTGACTTCCTGGAGCGTGTCGAGACCCCCTCGGCGCTCGGACCGTTCAGCTATGAGGTGGCCGACACCAAGCTGAAACGTCGTGCCGACCCCAAACATGTCCTTCAGCTGGTTCTGTACTCCGATCTGCTGGCAGAAATTCAGTGGGCGGCGCCTGAGTTCGCCCATGTCGAATTGGGCGACGGTACCCGCGCGACGCTACGCCTTGCGGACTATTCCGCCTATGCCCGGATGGCGCGGCAACGTTTGGAAGTCTTCGTCGCTGATCCACAGCCGACGCGCCCGATGCCATGTGCCGATTGCGGGCTTTGCCGTTGGGCCGATCATTGCGAGAGCGTCTGGCAGGCCGAAGACAGCTTGTTCAATGTTGCGGGTATCAGCCGTGGTCAGGTAAAAAAGCTGGAGGCAGCTGACGTTGATACGTTGGAGTCTCTTTCGAAGCTGGATCACCCGATCCGTGGCATGGTTGAAAACACGCAGGCCCGCTTGGTGACACAGGCGCGCTTGCAACATGCCCGCAAAACCGGAGAGCCGGATCATGAATTGCGCGCACCCCAACCGGGCAAGGGCTTCGACCTTTTGCCGGAACCCCAACCTGGCGACCTGTTCTATGACATCGAGGGTGATCCGCACTACGAGGGCGGCCTCGAATACTTGCACGGCATCTGGTTTGACGGGCAGTTCCAAGCTTTCTGGGCTCATGATCACGACGCCGAAGCGATGGCTCTGACCGACTTACTGGCCTTCTTTCGCACGCGGATTGCGGCGTATCCTAACGCGGGCATCTATCACTACGCGCCTTACGAGATCACCGCACTCAAGCGCCTGACAAAAAAATTCGGGATCGGAGAGGCCTACCTTGATCGGCTTTTGCGGGAACGCCGCTTTGTCGATCTGTTTGCCGTGGTGCGCGGGGGGCTGATCGGGTCGGAGCCGAATTATTCCATCAAGTCGATGGAGGTCTTTTACGACCGCAAGCGGGACGGTGAGGTCAAGACGGCGGGCGGCTCGGTCGTAGCCTATGAGCGCTGGCGCGAAACACAGGACCGGCAGATCCTCGATGAGATCGAGGATTACAATCGTGTCGACTGCATCTCGACCGAGGAATTACGTGACTGGCTGGTGGGCATCCGACCCAGCGGCCCTTGGCCGATGCTCGCCCCGGACGCTGGAGATAAAGAGGTTGAGGAAAACGCCGACACGCAAGCATTGCGGAGCCTGCTGGCAGGGTCTGGCTTGCCTCAGGATCGGCAGGATATGCTGTTCAATCTGGGCGTCTTTCACAGCCGCGAGGTGAAACCCGCACAATGGGCCGTGTTCGACAGCGCCGCAAAGGACGAGGATGATTTGCTCGACGATCTCGATGCTCTTGCCGGGCTAGAAGCGGTGGGCCCCGTCGAACCCGTCAAGCGATCTTTCGCCCGCAGCTACACCTATCCTGAACAGGAGACGAAACTGCGGGGCGGCAAAAAGGCGACGGTTCCCGTATTCGAAGGCCCACCCACAACTGTCGGGATCGAATCCATGGATCGCCGTGCGCGCCAGATCACCGTCAAAGCGGGCCCGGGCAAGGCTGATCTTCTCGCGGATCAACTGACGCTGCATCCAGACTGGCCGTTGAATACAGGCGTCATCGCCTCGGCATTGCGCGATGTGATCGCCGATCAGTGTGGCGCGCGCCGATTCACGGCGGTGGATGATCTGCTGTCGCGCACGGCACCGCGTCTCGGTTCTGGGCCAAGGGCTGATCTTCTTGACGGGAAAGATCCCGTTGCGGGCTCCATTGCCGTCGTGAATGACATGGATGGAACCGTACTGCCGGTCCAGGGACCGCCCGGCACCGGGAAGACCTATGTCAGCGCCCGCGCGATCCTGTCTCTTGTCCGCAAGGGCTATCGCGTCGGTGTCGCTTCGAACAGTCATGAGGCAATCCGCAATGTTCTGATGGGTTGTCTTCTCGCCCTCGAGGATAACGATCCCGACATCACGTTGGAGAACGCCGAACTGGCGCACAAGGTCAGTGGCGGTGAGGATGGTTACCCTGACGGATTCTCGGGAATCACCCGCGCCCAGTCAAACGACGACGCTGCGCTCACCCAAGCCCATGTCGTGGGCGGCACCGCATGGTTCTTTTCGCGTGACGAGAATGTGCAGGCCTTTGATTGGCTTTTTGTGGACGAGGCGGGCCAGGTTGGCCTGGCAAACATAGCCGCCATGGGGCGTGCCGCGCGGAACATCGTGCTTGTAGGCGACCCACGCCAGTTGCCACAGGTCATTCAGGGTGCGCATCCCGATCCGGCGAACCTTTCGTGCCTCGATTGGATGCTGGGGGATCATGCCACGATCCCGGCCGATCGCGGCATTTTCCTTCCCACCTCTCGGCGTATGCATCCGGAAATCTGTGGGTTCATCTCGGAACAGGTCTACGAAGGCAGGCTGACCAGCCATCCAGATACGGCTTACCAGCGCGTGACTGGTACGACGCTTGCTGAAGCGGGAGCTTTCTGGGTGCCTGTAGCGCATGAAGGCAATGCCCAGATCGCGCAGGAAGAAGTCACGGCAATTAGAAAAACCGTCACTGAGTTGCTTGGCGGAAGCTGGACGGAGAAGGACGGCAGCACGCGGCCGATGCGCGAGGCAGACATCATCGTCGTCGCCCCCTATAACGCGCAGGTGAACGCTCTCCGGGATGCCCTTCCGTTAGGCGTGCGCGTCGGGACCGTAGACAAATTCCAAGGCCAGGAGGCACCGGTCTGCCTAGTTTCGATGACGGCTTCTTCCGCCGAAGAAACCTCGCGTGGGATGGAATTCCTGTTCTCGCTGAACCGCATAAATGTGGCGGTGTCGCGCGCAAAGGGTCTGGCGCTCGTCTTTGGGGCACCTCGACTGCGAGAGGCAAAATGTAACACGGTCCAACAGATGCAACTGGTGAATACGCTGTGTGCTCTGCCGAGTATTTTCTTTTAATGTATGCCACTTGGAAGTTAATCCAGTAAATTTCCGCTGAAAGAGACCAGAAGGGGAAAATAATGCCGACAATAGAGATGACGACTTACTATGACGTTCCGCTGCATTGCCCGTTTTGTGGCGAGCCGGCAGCTTCCGCTTAAAAGCTAGTGTAACCGGATCGGCGCGGAAAAGAGGGAGGACAATGATGTCTAGACCCAAGCCTGACCCCCGAAACATAATCTCAAGGTGGGTCAGTTCTCTATTGAAAACGCGGGTCACTTCTGGGTGGAAATCAGTTATCCACTTCGCACTCCCGATCTGGCGCGTACGATTAATATGCGCGCCCATTTTTTGTGATGTCTGCACGCTAGCGGGGAGTCACGTCGTGTTCAATCGAAGTCCTGCGTAATTCCGCGAGTTTGCTGGGGCAGGACCCGTTTTGGTGAGATCGAACGGGAAGTTAAGCAGGCGCGCCGATCTGCGCCAACCCTCGGCACGCCTGCAATTGTCGCAACCACATGTGCGGTGTAACCGTCCGGTCTGACCGCTCTGACGCGTGATGCTGGTGCGGGATAGTGTCCCCCATTGATAGTGGACACTATGGTGATGGCGTGGCGCGGCGGACGAGACGGCTTTGGACGGATGAGGAGA
>Ga0210012_1001211_pt1 | contig 25624 bp, 22 predicted proteins | sample CryGeymeta201504_FD_183974 | JGI IMG/M metagenome (GOLD analysis project Ga0210012, IMG submission 183974) | Groundwater microbial communities from Crystal Geyser aquifers in Utah, USA - Crystal Geyser metaG 2015-04 (SPAdes) (version 2) | ecosystem: Environmental > Aquatic > Deep subsurface >... | reverse complement strand
GCGATTACAATGGCTAATCGACTCATGTATTGCACCGCCAACCCTTTTCTTATATAATCTTATATAGTTAGAGTATAAGAAAATTGGTGTTAATTTCGATATGACACAAAAAGCAGCGGTCCAGTTTTGGACAACATCTGCCGATCATAATCTAAAAGTAGCTACGAGCAACTTCAAGGCAGGACACTATGACTGGGCGCTTTTCTTTTGGCATTTAGTGATCGAAAAAAGCCTCAAAGCTGCGATCTCGCGCAAGGGACAAACTCCGATCGCAACTCATAATTTGATTAAGCTATCAAATCAGATAAAGTTGCCTTTAACAGATAAATACGAGGAGTATTTAAAAGAAATAACTAGTTTTAATCTTGAGGCAAGGTATGATGACTACAAGTTTTCTTTTTACAAAAAAGCTACGAAAGAATATACGACCAATTGGGTAAAGATTTGCAAAGAAATATACAAGTGGTTGCAAGAAATATGAAACAAGTATCAAATAAATCAGCGTTAAAAGAAATTCAAAATTATCAGAAACTTCTGCGAGAGGCAAATGTGAGATTTGATTCGATAATTCTCTTTGGCTCTCAAGCAATGGGAACCTCAAAATCTCATAGCGATATCGATATTTGCGTAGTCTCAAAAGACTTTGGGAAAAATCGCCACTCAGAGAGAGTTGCTTTACTAAAAATTAGCAATAACACCACAATTGATATCGAGCCTCATCCCTATCATCCGAATGATTTGACTAATAAATGGGATCCGCTCGCTTCTGAAATTAGAAAAAACGGCGTGGTGGTAAGTTAAAACCCCACTGTTTCATCTTCTGTTCAGAACGACGGGTGAAAATAATTTTGCCCAAGGTCGCATCGCTGTTGATTGTCGACATATGGGTATTTTAGCAAATTTGCAAAATCTGGCTAACCCTACACAAACTGCTTGAACTCTTTTTCCTCAAACGGACCAATCACCGCCAAGCGCTGCTGGCCAGGCACGAAGATATCTTTTGCCAAAGTAGCCAACTGCTCTAAAGTAACTGACTGGATTTTCTTGGTGATTTCCTCTGGAGACTCAATCTCGCCTAGAAGTAAGTGACGCATGCCGTAAAACTGAGCCACTGATTTGCTATCCTCAAAACTCAAAATCATCGAACCGACAATGTGCTCTTTCGCCATTACCAATTCCTCCTCGGTGATCGGCTTCCTGCCATCCGCCAGAGAAAAACATTCCTCCAGAATCACTGAGAGCGCTTCTGTCGTGCGATTAGGATCGACTCCGGCCGATGCCCCAACCATGCCAAGATCATGGAAATATTCCACATCAGAGCGCACATAATAACAAAGCCCGCGCTTCTCGCGCACCTCACTAAAAAGACGCGAACTCATCGCACCGCCCAAGATCGTGCTCAGGACGCTCAAAATATGCTTCTTGTCAGAACTGCGCGCCAGCCCCGGCCAACCAAGCACCAAGTGCGCCTGTTCCGTTTTTCTCGTCTCGACGTGAAGTCTAGTTTCTTGAAATTGTTTTGGGTCAAAGTAGCTCTTGAGGTCGATTTTACCCTTAGCTCTATCGCTATTTGGCAGATCAAAATACTTGGCTATAGCTGAAGGTAATTTTTCATCCTCCAAAGCTTTTTCATCACCTGAGAGAACCAAGAGCATGTTCTCGAGACCGTACCATTTATTCAGAAAAGTGGTGAAGCGCTCAGTGGTCGTACTCTTGATCACCTCCCTGTCGCCCAAGACATCGTGGCCAAGGCCAGCGTTCGGGAAAACCATGCGCTCAAAAAGCGTATCTACATACCTCATGGGGGTATCGTGATACATGTTCATTTCCTCGATAATCACACCCTTTTCGCGATCAATATCTTCCTGTCTTAGAAGTGGCTTGAGAACCATTTCAGAAAGTACTGAAAGGGCTGTTGGCAAATGGCGGCTGGCTGCCTTAACGTAGTAGCCCGTGTATTCTTTGCCTGTAAAAGCATTAAAATCTGCACCAAGAGCGTCGATGGTGCTGGCCAGTTTTTGGGCAGAGTCGTAAGTTTTTGTTCCCTTAAAAACCATGTGCTCGAAAAAGTGAGCGATGCCCTGTTCTTCTTTGGTCTCGAAGCGAGAGCCGGTGTTGCAAAGAACTAAAGCTGTGACTGACTTAACGCCAGGCTGGGGAATGGTTAGGGTTGGGATTGGGGTGTTTTGGTGAAAGGTGGCTTTATGCATGGGCTGCATTGTAGCAGGTGAAAAAGATTATTAATGGTTATTAGATGAACCAATTCAAGTTGACGTGCTATCAATTACTGCTCTAGCCTGTTCTTTTTGGGATTGTGAAAAGTAACCAATACGAACGCAGTCGTTGAAAGCTTCATCAAATGTTTTTTTCCTATTCGTCATCAACCATTTCAAGTGAGCAATACTTGAATTGAATGACTGTTCGGATTCCGCTTTAATCATGATTCTCCTTCATCGCCTCCGCGAGCTCTAATCCATGCAAACCTTTGGCTTGTAACTCACGAATTTTGGCGATTAAAATAGTGATCTTTTTCATAACAACGATATTATACATACTTAATGTGTATAAATGCAAGAGTTATTATAGGATGTTGTCTACTTCACTACAATGCTATGTGGTCTTGACTCGACCCAGCTGGTGCTCGAAATACGAATAAATTGGGCTTTCTCGCCAAGTTCTCTAAGATTTTTTGCCCCAAGATAGCCCATGCCTGCTCTTACTCCACCAGTAAGCTGATAGATATGCTCCTCAAGTGGGCCTCGATGTGGGACTAAACCTTCAACTCCCTCAGCCACTAATCGCTTAGTTTTTCCTACCTGCCATTTTTGGCTATAACGACTAGCGCTACCCTTCTTCATGGCCGCGATCGAACCCATGCCTCTATATGACTTAAACAGCTTGCCTTCTAACTGAATCACATCTCCCGGAGCTTCATCTGTGCCTGCTAGCATAGAACCAAGCATGACTGCGTGAGCTCCTGCCGCGAGTGCTTTGACAATGTCACCGCTAGCTCGAATACCTCCGTCGGCGATGATGGTTTTTCCTGCATCTTTGGCAGCGCGCACACCTTCAATCACTGCCGAAAGTTGTGGTACACCCATGCCTGACATAACTCTCGTCGTACAAATAGATCCTGGACCCATTCCCACTTTCACCGTATCCGTGCCAGATTCAAAAAGTGCCATAGCGCCATCGTAGGTAGCCACATTCCCCGCCATAATGGTGACCTTTGGCGCTGTTTTTCGAATAAGTTTTACGGCATTCATTACCCCCATGCTGTGACCATGTGCGCTATCTACACAAATCACACTCGCCCCTGCTTTAAGAAGTGCGGCAAGGCGGTCTGTTAGATCAGAACCTGCCCCGACTGCTGCGGCAGCGACAACGCCAGCTTTGACAACCAGCTTGATCTGCTCTGCCTGCTCCTCGATCTCTAAGTTTCGATGAATGATGCCAAGACCACCCAATTTGCCTATAGCGATAGCCATGGCGCTCTCACAGACCGTGTCCATTGGCGAAGCCACTATGGGGATTTTCAAGGTCAAAGCTGGAGAAAGCTTTGTAGAGATCTCTGTATCCACTGGCAAAATATCGGAATAATTCGGCAAGAGTAAGACGTCGTCATAAGTCAGGTACTCCGGCAGTGATGAAAGTTGCTGTCTGGTGAGCATAATATTTTTCCTTTGCTACTCCCACTCCATGGTGGCGGGTGGCTTGGTCGTGATGTCATACACCACTCTTGATACATTCAGCACCTCATTAACGATTCTGCTCGAGATTCTACCCAAGACTTCATATGGCAAATGGGCCCATTGCGACGTCATTACGTCATCAGATTCGTAAGCCCTGATAGCTATAACTTCTGCGAAGACTCTGCCATCACCCTTGACTGCCGTGCTTTCCGCACCTGTCATGACGGGAAAGCACTGGAAGACTTGATTGAGAAGACCGGCGGCACCTATTTCCTCAAGGACAATGATGTCAGCTTGCTTAGCTTGAGCCAAACGCTCTGGTGTCACTTCTCCTCTAATACGAATAGCAAATCCTGGCCCAGGAAATGGCTGCTGCATAACTGTTTCTTCTGGAAGACCTACCAATCGACCAATCTCTCGGACCTCATCTTTATAAAACAACCTCACTGGCTCTAAAAGTTCTAAGTGCATATCCTTGGGAAGTCCGCCAACGTTGTGGTGAGATTTTATGGCTGACGCATGCTTGGAGCCTTTGGATTCAATCACATCTGAGTAAATTGTGCCTTGACCAAGGAACGAAGCATCTTTGTGTTTAGCCGCCTCTTTTGAGAATAACTCCACGTAGAGTTTGCCAATAATTTTCCTCTTTTTTTCTGGATCGGTTACTCCTTTGAGAGCAGACATGAACTGCTCTTCTGCCTCCACTACTGTTAAAGGAGCGTCAATAAGTTCACGGAAAATATGTTCTACCTGTTCTCTTGTTCCGGGTCTCATGAAACCACTCTCGATGTAGACGGGGAGCAATTGCTGACCGATCGCTTTACCAATGAGAAAAGAGGCAACTGTCGAGTCAACCCCACCAGAAACACCGCAGATGACTTTCTTATCGCCAACTTTAGATTTTATTTCCTCAATGATTTCATCTGGATTTAGAGTTAATGGCTCTAGCTTTTCGTGACAAATTTCTTGGGCAAAATGCTTAAGCACATCTTGTCCGTGTTCCGTGTGTGCAGCTTCTGGATGGAACTGGACTCCAAAAAAGTTTTTCTTCTGATTCACAACGGCTGCGTTAGCGACATGCGCTGTATTGCCAATAGATTCAAAACCTGGCGGTAATTTTGTGACCGTATCGCCATGAGACATATAGACTTTGCATGATTCTACTGGCATACCTATTAGCTCAGGTTTTGAAAAAGAAACTTTCTCAGGACCGTATTCTTTGTGTCCACTCTCGACCACGCCGCCAAGCTTTTCTGCCATCAACTGCCAGCCGTAGCAGATACCAAGAACCGGACCCCCAAAATCTATTACTTCTATGGGAATACTTGGCGCTTCTGGTTCGTAGACCGAAGATGGACCTCCAGAAAGAATGATGCCCGTGGGTTTTTCAGTGGAAATTTTTTTGAGTGCTTCGTCTGGAGTCACATAACTATAAGGAGCTCCAATTTGCCTTAATCTCCTACCAATCAAATGAGCTGTCTGGGAGCCAAAATCAATAATAATGATCACACAACCCTCTGCATTTTGAGTACATTTTGGTAGTGTTCGTAGACTGTTGAATCTAATCCAAGTTTTGCTAGTCTTTCAATCACCTCTTCCTCCGCAACCCCCTGCTCCAGCCACTTCGGCGCCAACATTCTAGCCATCTCAATGCACTCATACTGAAAAACAATCCAGGCAGTTGTTTCAGCGGCGAAATAGTCTGGTTTTAAAATTGAGTGTGGCTTGTAAAAAAGAGTGGCCGTTCGAACTTCTTTGGCTCCACGCTCTATCAAAATATCTTGGACGAACTTTAGGGAGTGACCAGAGTCTGCCACGTCATCAAAAAGGAGAATTTTTTCGCTGGCGATCGCAATGGGAAGATCTTGATAAATCTCGGGTTTTTCTAGTCGCTGATTAATACCGCTGTAGAACTTTACCCCCATACTGGCCACGTCTGAAACAGCCAGGTAATCAACTAGGGAGCGCGTCATCGCCCAGCCACCCTTGGCCAAGGTAACCACTCTATCTGGTCGCCAGTCACTAGCGAGAACTTTTTTGGCTACTTCAAATGTAAGCAGGTTAAAATCCGACCAAGTCGGTGCGATATAGGAAATCTTATCTCCAGTAAATTCATGATTCTTAAAATCCATGAAGCCTTTCTGCAGTAATTATTTGTTACATATGTTCTACAACCGGCATACCCAAGATGTCCATCCCCGATCTTAGGACTCGCGCAACAGCGACAACTAAGAGAGCTCTTCTCTCTTGAATTGAGCTTAGTTTCATGGCGTCTTTATCAAGAACTGGACAGTTCTCATAGAAGCGACTGAAGTCTTGGGCGAGTTCAAAAAGGTAGGTGCAAACGAGGTGTGGGGCGTAGTTTTCAGCGGCTTTTCTAACTACATCAGAATGTCTCGAAAGGTTCAGCAATAGATCACGTTCTTCGGGGGCAAGTGGCTCTTCAGAGTATGATTTAATGTTAATTAATGTATCAATACATTCAGTAATAGATCGTTTTTCGATGACTTTTGCAACTTTGCGCAAAATGCTCTGTGAGCGAACATAGGTGTACTCCACATACGGACCAGAATTCCCATTCATGCTCAGCGATTCTTTAAAACTAAAGGCAATATCACTGCCAATATTTGACTTTAAAAGTGCGTATTTGACTGCTGCCACTGCGAGATTATTCGCCAATTCTAACTTCTCTGCCTGATCCATTTCAGGCTTATTTTCCTCAAGAACTTCAAGTATCTGTGCCTGAGCCTCATCGACCAACCATTCGCCAGTAATAATTTTCCCAGTGCGACTGGACATTTTGCCATCTGGAAGCTTAACCATGCCGTGAGATAAATGGGTAGTTTTTTTAGCTAACTCTGGCTTAATTTGACTCAAAGCCGTAAGCACAACTTTGAAGTAATCGTCAACCTCATTGCCAGTGATTATGATGGAGCGATCATACTCACCCAGCCGCTCTTCTTTGATAAACGGCAAGCCAAGATCTTTGGCTTCATAAGTAGGCAAGCTCATGGAATTCACAAAAACTCTGTTGTGCAAACCATAGTCTTCGCCTGGAAAAATCACCGCTCCGTTGCTCTCTTTGAAGACGTCGTTTTTGAGAAATTCGCGCACAATAGCCAAGCCTCGTTCTCCAGATTCAGACTCGAAAATGTGTTCTTTAAATTTGGTTCCAAGTCGCGAATAAAGCGTCTCGAAGTACTCCAGGCTCCAAGCCCTGCCAGTAAAGTAGAGGTCTTTAATCTCCTGATACTCGTCGTCTTCAGCAGAAACAAACTGACTATAATCGATAATTGGGGTGAAATTTTGTTCCTTAACTAAGCGTTCTTGACCAGCCTTATATCCGAGAAAATTGATCTTTTTCATCTCTTCTTTGGCCTCTTCTGAAGTTTCAAAAGCAGTCGCACCAGTAGCGTAGGACCTACCCAAAAAAGCGATACGTTTGTTGAGTTCCCAAGTTCCAACTGTGTCTAAATCAAGATTTTCCTGCTTAAATAAATGCTGAACGCCCCACAAACTTTTGGCGACATGCATACCGACATCACCCTGATAACAGACTCTGTTAGCCGTAGCTCCAGTAGCTGAAAGCAAGCGGGCGATCGTCTCTCCCGCGATCGTGGTGAACAGATGACCGATGTGAAATTCCTTAAATGGATTCGGGTCACCAAACTCCACCACTATTTTCTTACCCTGATTTTCTTGTGGCACTAGTTGCTTAGTCTCGTCGGCAACGATTGGCAAAAAAGCTGTCAGTGCTTGATCGGTTGCGATGATATTGATAAACCCTGGCTTCGCAGCGGTGGCTGAGAGAATCGGGCTTCGCTGCTTATCATCAATCGTTGCTGTCAATTTGTCAGCGAAGATTTCTGCCAAAGAAAACGGCGATGTAACACCCAGTTCTTGCTTCTTCTCCTGATCCAGTTGAGTAAATACTGCTAGAGGCCAGTTGGTAGCAAAATCGGCTTTGGTGTGGGACGGAGCGGCAGATACGCGCAAACTCTCATTAGGACTTAATCCTAGCTCGCTAGTAACCTTTGCTAAGAGCGACTCAATTTTCTTTTCGATGCTGTGTTCTATGTACATAGTAAGGCTATTGTACCGCAGCGACGCCAGTCAATTCGAGCCCGTTTTGGTGATGCAGAAATAACACGAACACTTTTGAGTACTAATTGTGATCATCAATGTGAGTTCAACAAATACTCTTTTATTTATTTATTGAGAAACAATTTGTGTTCGATAATTTGATAAAGTAGATACTTGACAATCAATCGCATAAAATATTATCGGCTTATTCGGGACCAAAATGTGTTTAAATCTTTAAAATTTCTTCCAATCTATGTCTCAGAATTTCTAGAAATGTGATTAGATTCAATGTCGAAAATATCGCAGCAACCTATCCCAAACAAATCATGTTTTTTACCTTTACTGCATCAAACCTGCGCATCTATTCAACTCACTTAGCCACCCAATAATTTTTGCCGTCACTGACAATATGGACCGAGCCACTTTCATCAGTCCGAAGTATTAATGAACCGGTTTCTTCTAATAAATCAATAATTTGGGGGGATGGATGGCCGTAAGAGTTGTTTTTACCAACGCTGACCACTGAAATTTCGGGTCTAATTACCTTCAAAAAGTCAGCGGTAGTACTAGATTTAGACCCATGGTGAGCTACCTTTAACAGATCTACATCGTCCAACAGACCGTCTGACAGTAGCGCCAATTCGCCCTTGGCTTCAAGGTCTCCGGAAAACAGGGCTGAAAACTGCTTAAAAGAGAGATAAAGAACGATAGACCAGTCATTGGCACCACCGTCATTTACCGATATATACTCGCTGAAGTCCGATAGTATGGCTTCGGGTCTTTTGGCGGATTGAGGCGCTAAAACTCGCATTGTCACTACCCCATCAAGCCCTATCTCCACCCCCGTCTCTGCTACCACGGGTGGGAACTGAAGCTCAGTTTCCCTCGAGACGGCCTGCTCAAGCGCTATAAAATCGGCCGTTTCTTTCCTCACTGGCGGTACCAAAAGCTGTTTTACCCCAAATTGGTCGAAGATAAATGGCATGCCGCCGATGTGATCGGCATCGGGATGTGTCGCTACCACTAATTCAAGCTCTCTGTCCCCCATCGGCATGTACTGCCACAAACAACTAAGCACTTGCTCATCGCGACCGGAGTCAATGATAACTTGCGAAAAGTGATAAGAAATGAGAATGGCGTCTCCTTGTCCGACGTCGCAAAAAATAATGTGCAGCAAATCATCACTGTCCTGTAATGCATAGAGACTCTTGGCTAGAAGGCCAGCAATCAGCATCCCTATAAATACAAGAAACCACTTCATTAGCAAAGCACCCGTGGACGAGCTCTCTTCTTTTGTTGAACAAGCCAAATGAACACTCTAAGTAAAATCAAGCCACCCCACCAAAGACTGGAAAAAGTGGGCGGTAAACTGTCGATTTCCAGAGGTGGAGGCAGTAGCTTGGCCAAGTAATCAAATATCTGGGTGATAAACCACAAAGCGACTGAAAAAGCCTTAGCGACTGGCAAGAAAAGAAAACTACCGATTGGCATGATGGCTGCAAAAAGGGGCGAAATAGCAGCGATTGTCAGGCCAAAGAGTAATAATATTGGCACCAACCAGACGATTGCTACAGATGTTACTGGACCAAATACTTGGAGGGAGCCAAATTGATTAAGTACTAGAGGAAAAATGGCCAGCTGGGCAGCAATTCCAACGACTAGCAAACCAAAGACATGTTGCCAGATCGACAAAACCCAATTAGATTTTTTCAGACTTTTCGCCTGGAAGTCCCCTTTCTCGAACCTCAAAACAATATTATCTAGTTTTAGAAAAAATGGCGCATACATGAGAATCCCGCCTGTGGCCAAAGCTGACAGCTGAAATGAGAGAGACGATGCTATATCTGGAAGAAATAAGTAAACAAGAATGATAGTCAGGAACAACCTCAAGATGGCCGGAGGTGATCTACCAAACCAAAGCCTTGCTCCCATCCCCAGCCAAAGCATCAGACAAGCGCGAATTAATGACGGCCTCACCCCAGTTAACCAGAGGTACCAGCTAGTTGCTAAGACTAAGATCAGAGCTATCCAACGTCTATCCAAAGACTTTGGCAATATACTCGAGATAATCAAAGCTACCAGGCCAAGATGATACCCGGAGGGAGCAAAGAGGTGTTGTAACCCCAGAGAACTAATCTGGTCTCTAAAATCGCTTGAAAGGAGATCTGTCTCCCCCAAAGTAATAGCCGCAACGACTCCACCAGGCGTAGAGCCAAGGAGAACTCTTGACTGCTGGGCCACTATAGCCCTCTGTTTCTCACTGGCCTTGCTAAAACACTGAGACCAATCCAAAACCGAACTGCCTCGATCTGTGGAGTCAGGATCGAGCTCTACAGCCATCTTTTTAGAAGAAAAAATACCGTTATCACATCTTGGCACCCGACTGCTAACGGTCTTAACAGCTGATAGTGTTTGATCTATAAAAAAACCTAGACAACTAGCCCCATTGCAAGGGTCTGTGCTACGGCTGAGCTTCGGTTGAACCTTAGTAACAGCGGGTGCATTAATCACTCGGGGAAAGAGTACTTTTCGGGTTATATAGAATTGTTGCAAAAATACGGTAATTATTAATATTGCTAAACAAATCAAAAGGTTAATTAGTAGTCTACTTTTTCGCTTATTATTTTTTTTGTTATTTGACACGAAATTATGGTGTTTATAGTATTTCTAGCTTTTTACTCTCTTTTTTAACTTCAAAAGTTATAAGTCTATATAAAGTGTTACAAGCTTAGAGAGATAATTCACCCTCAATTTGCGTAAAAATCCCCTCCGTCAAAACCTCTTTTTCAACTAAATCACTCAGTTTTTGGTACGGACGCCCCGCAACAATCGCTTCAGCCCGTTTTTGACCGATGCCTGATAATGACTCCAATTGGGTTTGGGAGGCTGTATTAATTGAGATTGTAGAGTTATTGCCCTCTGCCGCTTCCGCTGATTCTAAATTAGCTATAGGATTCTTATCTGGCTCGATCTCAAAAGGCACATAAACCTTCGCTTCATCTGACAGCTTTTTGGCTAAGTTCAGATTCTTGGCAACATACCAATCGTCGGCTGTATCGAGAAAGCCGCCTGCTCGCTTAATCACCTCGCCAACTCTTGTTCCAGAATCAACCTGGTACATACCTGGATAAAGAACGGCCCCAGCCACATCAACGACTATCTGATTGCTCGGAGTAATTACGGTCACCTTAGAATCTTCTTGCCTGGGCTCGACTAGAGCAGACGTCTGCCACTCCCAACCTCCCCAGAGGATAATAATCAAGCCAGCGAAGACGCCTAAAATTGAGAACTGCAGTCTGTATCGACGCGATAAATCAAGAACGTAGGTAATGCTGGCAGAGTAACTAGAAAACACTCCCCCAATATAAGGTCTGGAACTTACACCAACTGTAGGATCGGGCTACTTGGTCACGAAACTAAGGATTTTGCCTGGGATATAAATTGTTTTGACAATTGTTTTACCATCTAGCCACTTGATCATCGCCTCATTTGCTTGCGCCTGGGCAATAACCTTGGTCTCCTCAGCAGCATCGGCCGCGGCGACCTGAAGCTTGGCGCGAACCTTGCCATCAACCTGGACTGGTAGCTCAATCATATCCTCAGCTGCCATCTCTGGATCGAAGCTCGGCCACTCGGTCTGATGCACTGAAGAAAATTCAGATATCTCGCGACCGCGTTGATATAGCTCTTCAGTCATAAATGGAGCAAATGGTGCCATAATCTGGATAAATGCCAGAACTTCAGACTCCGGCAAAACCACAACCTTAACTTTGTTAGCTTTTTCCCAGACATTGACGCACTCCATCAAGGCGGCAATGGCTGTATTGTACTTGCGAGCCGGAATATCTTTCGAGACCTTCTCGATCGTCTGGTGAAGCTTTCTCCGCACAGCTAGATAGTCTGGATGATCTGGAGTTTCTGAACCGGTCAACCTTACTGCCTCAACTAAGCTCAAAACTCGCTGCAAGAAGCGATAGACGCCTGCTACAGCACTAATGTCCCACGGTTTATCAGACTCGATTGGACCCATGAACATCTCGTACATTCTGAGCGTATCGGCACCGAACTTCTGAATAATGTCGTCTGGATTAATGACATTTCCCTTACTCTTACTCATCTTCTTATTGTCTGGACCGAGGATCATGCCCTGGTGGCGCATTGCCTGGAAAGGCTCGTCAAACTGTAGATAACCCTGATCTCGTAAAAATTTAGTAAAGAACCTCGAGTACAAAAGATGGAGAACGATGTGCTCTGGCCCAATCATATAAAAATCGACTGGGAGGTACTTGGCCAGTCTTTCAGGATCGGCAAATTGGCTTTCATCGCGGGCAGAGACGTAGCGCAGGTAGTACCAACTCGAATCAACAAAGGTATCCATGGTGTCGTACTCTGGTCGCCAGCCTGGACCATAAAGTTTCTCGACTCTCTCCTGGAATTCCTTACTTGATGTCAAAGGCGATTCGCCGGTTGGTTTAAAATCCACGTCTGTTGGCAGCGTCCAAGGCAAGTGCTCTTCCTTAACTGCGTGCGGTTTTCCGTCTGGGTCGTAGACAATGGGAATTGGCGCTCCCCAGTATCTTTGCCTAGAAATCAGCCAGTCGCGGAGTTTGTAGGTGGTAGTTTTTTGCATTAACTCCGGGAAAGCCTTTGGAATTGCATCCATAGCTTCCTCAGAAGTTAAGCCATTAAAATTACCAGAATTAATCAACACTCCATAATCTGAGTATCGAATATAGTCTGTATACCAACTATTTTTTGCTAAAAATATCCATAAATCTTCCTTGATTCTTAGTTCGTCATTGTTGGCCTCCAAAAGAGCATTTATGTCCTCGGTTATAAAGTCTTTTGTAGCTTCCTGTAGGGTAGACATATAGATGTTAGTCGGGTCTTGCCTAATGATAAAACCAGACTCAAAACCAATCTGTTCATTCCAAAAACCATATTCTAAATTTGAAATAATCAAGTCTTCGTAAGCATTCCAAGTTTCTTTTGTTTCGGGGAATTCTAATTTCCGATCACCAGACGGCATTCTCTCAACTATTTTCACGCCAATTTTTTCTAAGCTCTCGTCACTGATTTTCGATCCGCCCATCAGGTAGCTTCGCGCAGGCAAACCTTTTTTTGCAACTACTCTCTTGACAGGCAAATTATGTTTAACGGCGAACAGCCAATCTCTCTCATCATGGCAAGGCACACCCATAACTGCGCCCGTACCATATCCAGCTAGAACATAATCTGCAACAAAGATTCTTATTTTGTCCTGATTGACTGGATTGATTGCAAAAAGACCGGTGTCTTCGCCTGTCTTATTTTTTTCCCCAATCATTCTCTCTTCTTCAGTCCTCTTTTTAGAATTTTCAATATACTTTTCAACTAGAGGTAATTCGGTTGATCCAACCTGAGCTAAGAGATCTAATTCAGCAAATTTTTCAGGAGAAACAGCAATAAATGTGACTCCGAAAATAGTATCTATTCTTGTTGTAAAGCATTCCAGCTGGGCATCACTATTTTCAATTGAAAATGTAATTTGCACTCCCTCTCGTTTCCCAATCCAGTTCAACTGCTGCAGCTTCGTCGCTTTTGGCCAATCGACCTGATCTAAGCCAGAGATAAGCTCATCTTTATAGTCAGTGATCTTGAAGTACCACTGTTTCATTTCCTTCTGGATGACCTCACTGTCGCAGCGCTCGCATTTGCCCTCAACAACTTGCTCATTAGCCAGAACCGTCTGACAAGACGGGCACCAGTTCACCTGACCAGTGCCTTGATAGGCCAAACCTTTTTTATAAAGCTCTAAAAACAACCACTGCGTCCATTTATAGTAGCCAGGGTGGGAAGTAGCGATCTCGGACTTCCAGTCATAAGAAATACCGACTCTCTTGATTTGTCTTCTGAAAGTATCGATAGCGTTTCGAGTCGTCTCAGCAGGATGAACCCCAGTCTTGACTGCGTAGTTCTCGGCAGGCAGTCCAAAAGCATCCCAACCAACGGGGAAAAAGACAGTTTTGCCATGCATGCGATTAAATCGAGCCAGAATATCGAGAGCGGTTTTACTCTCAACGTGACCGACATGAAGACCTTGACCAGATGGATAAGCGAAAGCGAAAAGTAGGTACAAGCTTTCCTTATTAGGATCGGCTGTAGCCAGGGTATCTTGAAAAAGCCGTGTTTCTTCCCAGACACCATGCCAGTGCTCTTCTATCTTTACGTGATCATATTGAGTGTTTTTTGCCATAATTTCCCTCGACTTAGACAGGGTTGACTATATCACAGCTTGAGGAGAACGACACGGCTGTATACAATGGAGCTGTGTCACCGCTTTCTCACACTGTCTCGCTCATCCTCACCGTACTTCTAGCCTATGTCTGGCTAGCTATTCCAGCTCTCGAGCCCTTCGCCTTACAAGGATTCGCTGTAGCTATCCTTCTATTCTTAATTCTCAAGCGCCTACAGAAAGCAAAAGCTTGGCATATTTTGCCCCAACATGGTTCTCTCGAGATTACTCTTTTAACTTTCGCCTTTCTGATTCTTATTGGTGCTACAGGTGGCATTGACTCGGCATTTTTCTCTTTGAGTTACTTATTGTTATTTTTCCTGGCCCTAACTACAGAGGTTCCAACTGCTATTGGAGCAACTGTTGCCATTATGTTGTTTTACTATGGCCTCTCGGGAAACTTTGACATGAGTGCCTTGGAAACCATGGCCGGCCTGCCACTTGGTTTATTAGTTTTTCTCTTTGCGAAGTCGCAGTACGACGAAGCTCATCTCTCTAAGGCTCTTCTAGTCGAAGAGGAAAATGAACTCGAATTGGCCACCACAGAAGCTTCTGTCTTGGAAAAATTTGTAGGTGAGTTTTTAGAACCACGCCTGACTGCTCTAGAAGAAGCTGGCGACTCACTAACCCCAAGTGAAATTATTACCCAGCTCGGCCTCTTGCGCTCTGAGATTACTAAACAGCTCGAGAGATTGAAACCAAAAGAAAAATAGTATGTCCTCACATACCCTGCCCATTCGCACGGTTTTCGCCGGCATTTTCGTTGCTTCCATCTGGGTAGGCTTTCAACTAGCCATCGCTCCTGCCCAGGCAGAAAGACTTGAATCGAACTCATATGTTATTCAATTCGGGAATTTTAACGTCACTGCAGGAGAAAAAGAATCTACTTCCTATAAAGTCACTGATACCGTCGGTCAAACTGGCGCCGGACCTTACGGCCAGTACGGCGTTTCGAGTTACTTCATTGGCGGCGGCTTCCAGTACATTTACCAGATTGACGAGTTCAGCTTCAGTATCTCTAAGCTTCTCATTGATCTCGGCGAGCTTTCTCCAGGAGCACATAACAGCGATAATCTCACCATGACCATAAATACCAGAGGAGCGGGTGGCTATGTTATCTATGCTTATGAAGCAGCGCCACTCAGCCTCGAGACAGACGCTGGTATCACCATCCCGGATACGATTTGCGACAGTGGTACTTGTGACGAAACAGCAGCGGGTCTCTGGACAAATACCGCTGTCGGCGGCTTTGGATTTAACGTCGCTGGATCAGATGCCGAAAGCGACTTCTTAACTACCGATCACTTCAGACAGTTTGCTGACCGCGCTGGAGCAGAAACCATGCAGCCTATCGCTTCGTCCGTAGACATAGCCAGAGATCAGGTGGCGACCGTCACCTACAAGGCTGGAGTCGCAGCTGGCTCCCAAGCAGCTGGAATTTATCAGACCTCGACAAGTTTTGTCGCCGTGCCAGGATATTAATATGAAAATAAGAACTTTCGCTAATATCTGCTCGTTGGTTACTTTTGCATCTCTAAGCTTATTAATGGCAAATAAAGTTGGCGCCCAATCCAACACTGGCATGACCATCACTGTCACCCCCGCCACTGCCTATCTGAAAATCTTGCCTGGAAATCGCGAAACCCACACTATTACTATAGTTAGTCAAAGCAGCCAGGTTCTGGAAATCACTCCTAAGGTCGTCGACTTCAGACCAGATGGCAAGACAGGGCAGCCAATCTTATCTGACACCACTGATTTTCCCTATCTAGTCGATGGAACTAACCATTTTCCTCCAATAATTCTTCAGCCAAAAGAGCGGGCTCAGCTTACCCTAGCGTTTAATCCTCCCGCTGGCTCTCCAGACAAAGAGTACCCGATGTCAGTCATCTTCACCGCCCGCCCCGCCTCTGCACTAGGTGCGGCAAACTCTGCTAGCGAAATATCAGGAGCCGTGGCTAGTAACATCATTGTCCTGATCTCAAAAGAACAGGAGCCACCCCCACAAGTCTCGATTAAAGACTTCGGTACCTTCAGACTTGTAGATAGTTTTGGCCTGATTTCATTGAAGCCCGTGGCCGAGAACGAAAGCTTCGCTGCCATTGTCGCCTCTGGCAGCGCCACTATTAAAAACTGGCAGGGCAAGTCTCTGGCCGAGTTCCCTCTCTACCCAGATAGCATTCTTGGCTTAAGCACCAGAGAGCTCAGATCTTTTATTATCGAAAACACTCCGGGAAATGAGTCAGAGCCCCAGCTCGTTCCAAAACCATTTCAGTTCGACAAGCCATTTTTGTTCGGAATTTATCGCATCGGTTTAGTACTCAATACGGAGACGGCAGAAATTACCCTGATTGCTCTACCATTTTCAATCATTGTGGCAATTTTAGTTGGAGCTGGAAGTTATGGAGTTTATCAAGTGATCACAAAAAGGTTGCGGGGGTAGTTAATTTTTTGATCTGAGGATGATTTTTAATAAACTCAATTAGTTGACTGACTATTTGTCTTTGATTTATTGGTAAAAACTTAAACAAGTCATTTTCAAGCTGTTTTTGTTTAAAGTCATTTAAGGCATTTAAAAGATCGTTGTAGTTAAACTTTTTATTTATTAACTCTAACTTTTTGTTTACCATTTTCATATCAAGTAAGGTTTGAATATTTAATAAAAACCAGATATCGTAAATATCACGCCCCTTTACCCTTTGAAATAATGTTCTTATTTTTTCGGCAAGAATTTCTTCGGCTGAAAAAACATTTATAAGTGAATAAATTTGTATGGGTAGTTCAGTTGAAATTGTCTTTTTAATTTCGTCAATAGAATTTTCTCTAAATGAAAAGTCAAGTTTAATGGTGAGTGGCATACTTGAAATATCAGATTTAAAATAAAGTTTTGCACTGAATCCTTGAAGGGTATTTAGCTCTTTAAGCTCAATATTGTCTACTAATTTAGACGTATTTGTTACTACCTTGTTCAAAAGATTTCGAATCTGGTCTACATCTAATTTGGCATTAAAGTCTAAGTCTTCTGAAAACCCGGGCGAGTTATAAAGCAACCTTAAAGCTGTACCTCCTTTAAAGGTTAATTGCTTAGCCTCTTTTTCTTGAAATAAATAATTAAGAAATACGATTTGAATATACTCTCTAAGTACGGTGTATTGATCAATTTTGTACTTTAATGAATATCTGGCTAGTGTCGATTTATCAATCATTAGTAATTCTCCTAAATTTATTAATCATGCTTTCGTCTGTTGTTTTTAAAATCATTAATTCTAAGTTTTTAATATCTATTGTACTTAAGTCTAGATCTTTAAAATCAATTTTTACTAAACCTTTAAGCGAGAAATATATTGAATCAAAAAGAGCTTTTTCTGGTGTTGCAATTAAAAATCCATCAACCATTTTATATCCGGTAAAAAATTCACTCTTTACTTGACTATATTTATATTCTTTTTCTGAAATTTCATAAATATTTGACTTTTTTGTTGTAATAGAAGTAATTGTATATACAAACTGAGAAAGAATGCCGTAGTAAGACAGTGCTGATTCAAGACTGATATAAGAAGGATTGTAAATGTAATTTGCAATTTCAAAGTTGGTTGGAACAGAATTTACTACTTGGTATTTACCATCTATTAGGGTTTTTAAGATATTTTTGTCAATTAGTCGCTTAACGATTTTATATAGTGTGTTTGGATTGGTTACACCAGTTAACACGGTTAAATAGGCATAATCAACAAATTTTACTCCAAATTTTTCCAATTCTTTATAAATTGAAAGAGTAGACGTTTCCATAATTAGTATTATTACATACCAATATCGGTAGTGTCAACTACACTACGCAACAATCACAATTTCATACACTGATTATTTCACTGTTCACCCCCCCCCTTGCATTCTAAAAAAAATGTGTCTACACTTGATATCAGCATGAAAATTTCTCCTTTATTTCGTAAGTCTCTAGTTGGCGTTGTTGTAATTGGTGGACTTGCTGTCGCTAGCGTTATTGGTAGAGAAAGCTATTCTGCTAATTTGACGAATGTATCGGTGACTCTTTCGAATTCGAGACTCTCATTTAAAGGTAAGTTGGCTGCTGGACACACCCTCGGAACTTCACAAATAACAATTGGCACAAGTGGCGTCCCTTCTATTAGTACTGAGCATTTATACGCGGGACAAAATGTACGAATTGGAGAGCTATATAGTATGGGAAGTTATACAGTTACTGAAGTTCCCAATGGCTCTACCACCACTTTTACCATTGGAGCTAATACCTTTGGAGACACCACTCTACTCGCTGGTGACTTCGACACCGGCGATGATGTTATTGCTAGTCAATCTGGATCAATGACCGTTGCCTTCACAACTGCCAATGCTATCGCAAGTGGAATTTTTCAGGTATTAATACCTTCAGCAACAACTGTTGGAGCCGATGGTATTCCAGACCCTGGAACATTTGACTTTGGCACTGCAGCACCTACCGTCACTTGCCCAGCCGATGTGGGCTCAACCTATGACTTTACAGCTGGAGCAGCCACTGCTTCCGCCGTATTAATTGGATCTCAGTGGTATCACTCATACATTTGTGCATACTCGGGAACAGGCGCCGTTGGAACAAGTTTTTCCACCATGACGATAAGTAATATTATCAATCCAGCTCCAAAAGATGCTGGCGATCCCAATCCTCACGTAGTCGGAACAGCTGACACCTACAAGCCAATTATCCGCCATCTAAATAACGCTACTACACCAATAGACACAACTACAATTTCAATCGGCGCAATTGAAGCAGTCAGGGTTACAGCCACGGTTGCTCCACAAATTACGTTTAGTATTGCTGGAACAACAGTGGGTTCGTACTGTGGATTAACAACTACTGTCGATACGGAAGCCACAGCAGTTCCGTTTGGAGAACTTATTCTCGACACATTTGCTTCTGGCGCTCAAGCTCTTACTGTATCTACCAACGGAGCTGATGGATATTCTGTGACAGCAATTGAAAATGACCAATTATCAAGAAATAATACTGCGTGTACCGATGATGGTGTTGGCATCGCAAACTGCATCGTCGATACACTGGGCGATCAGGGTGGTATGGGCCACACAGCAACAGCATATGAAGACTGGACTGTTCCAACTAATAATGGCTTTGCTTACACGCTCGAGAATGTAGATGCTGCTGCTGCTGCGTTTCAATACTCTACGACCGCAGGTGCTTGCGCAGACGCAGGAGACTGTTATAGACAATTTGCAGATTTATATGACTCCACTCCACAAGATCCTGTAGAAATTTTCTCCAGCACTACTGTTGCTGATCTTGAAACAGTAAATGTGTGTTATAAAATCAGCATTGATTCTGTCCAAGCCGCCGGCGAGTACGAAAACTACATCACTTACACAGCTACGGCGAACTTTTAGAAAAAATATATGAAACAACTGCCTGCCACTTTGACAAAAACTCTCTCGGTTATTGCTCTTGCCTCTTTTTCAGCTCTCTTTATTTCTAACTTAGCCTTTGCTCAAAACGCTCCCAGCGCCATGACTATTACCGCTATCCCTCCCCGCCTCGGTGAAGAAGGTATGCTGCGATTAACACCAGGTGAAAAAACACAAACAGATGTCAGAGTGAGAAACTCAACAGATAAAGCCATCACAATCGATTCTTCGGTCATTGATTTCATCGTCGGTGAAGATGGCGTCACCCCAATTCCTCTTGAGGGATCTGAAAATATTGATAACCGTTGGAGTCTTAGCTCTTGGGTCGCCTTAGTTCCAGGCCAACAAGTTGTTCAGCCAAATGAAACTGCCGGCCTAGCAGTTGTTATCGATACACCAATTGACGCCCTTCCTGGTGGTCACTACGCCATGATCACCCATCAACCAGTGTCTGGTGCTCTTGAACTAGACGGTAACGGAGCTGGATCTGGAGTAAATCAGCGCGTTGGCACTCTTCTTTACGCCATCGTTGAAGGACCTATCCAAGAATCAGCCTTCGTCCGCAACTTCACCTTCCCAAGCTGGTCAGAATTCGGACCAGTTCCTTACAACTTTGTAGTTGAGAATGGCTCTGATGTCCATATCAGACCACAGATCGCTATCGAGATTCATAATTTATTTGGTCAAAAAGTTGAAACAATCACACAAGAAACCAAGAATATCTTTCCTCTCGATAGAAGAAGCTTCGAGGGCCAATGGAATCGCATCTGGGGCTTTGGACCATACACTGCCAAGCTCGTCATGAGTTACGGCGCTCAAGGAGCGGTGGTCATCGCTAAAACTAGCTTCTGGTTATTGCCAATCAAACTCATGATCGCCATCGTCACCATGCTCGGTATCTTCATCATCGCTGGTATGTCGATCAGACGACACATTATGCATCGAAAGAATGATCAGTCGAAGCGCATCCAAGAACTTGAGACTCAGGTGAAGCAGATGCAGAATCAGTCAGAGACTGATCAACCACAAAACTAAAATAATGTGTGCTCATTATCCAAACACTCCCTAAGCATCCGAAATAATATCTTTTTCCTTTTTTTTGCCTTGTTTTTTGGCGTTTCAATTGTCTCAAGTCAGGGAATTTTGCCCGGAGAAACAGCGGCCGAACCAAAGATCCGTTCTACCACCGTCTCTGCCCTAGTTGTTGATCACCAAGATCCAAGTACACCAATTCTAGTTAGTCCAAAAGATGGTTCCTGGCTAAGCACATCGAAACCAGAATTCGTCTGGAAACCAGCCACTGATAATGAAGGCGTCGTCAAATACCAGCTCTACATAGACGGCACTCTCCACCAAGACTCAATCTCGCCTGAGAATGGCGAAACCATGAGCTTCACGCCTTCCAATGGTCTCTCTGACGGCTCTCATACCTGGAAAATCGTCGCGCTTGACGCCGAAGGAAACAGTGCAGAGTCTGCGACCTGGAGCTTTAATATCGATACCTTATCGCCTGTTTTTGTGATCACGCAAGTTGGCAATGTCATTGCTAGTATTTCCAGTCAAGATCTTGATACTATCCCGGAAACGGCAATTGAAATTGATTCAGACAATCCAGTTCTGAAAGGAACAGGAGAGGCGAACTCTAGTGTGGTATTAACCATCCGTTTGCCAGATGGAACCACAACTGAAGAAAAATTCGACATCGATGACCAGGGTACTTGGTCGATACAGTTAAAGAAACTTCCCAGAAATCAGATAATTTATCTCGACTTTGCAATTTCTGATCGCGTTGGACACATTAGTATTCTCGAGAATGTGCCGATTATTGTTAAGCCGCTTAGCGTCACCATTCCCCTAATCACCGAACCCATTGAAGTGCCGACCGTTCTTGAACCAATAATTGCTCCAATTCTTGAACCAGGAAAACTCATCGATGAAACTGTGATTGTCCCGAGTGATCTAGATTTACCCAGCTCCCTGCAAGACTTTGTTCAGGCGCTTCCAAGCTTCTTGGTTGGTCCTGCTACCAGAACTTTTCAATTTTCACTGGCCTTTCTCGCCCTAATCATTGCCCTAAGCCTGCCAAGCCTGAAGCTCAGCATCCTCCTAAATCGATTCAAAACTCATACCACCTTTAGCCTGCTTGGGGATATGCTCAGGGTAGTTGGCTTTTGGAAACATGGAAACCCTCAAGGAATAGCCATCGACAGCCTGGAACAAACTCCTGTTCGCTTCGCTAGCGTCATTTTTCAAGGCAAAACTACTGGTGGCCGTCCTCACACCGTGACAAAACTGACTGATAAGCATGGCATCTATAGTCGTCATAGCTTAACCCCTGGCACCTATCAGGCCAGCGTTCTCCAAGAAGAGCACCTCTTTCCGACCATGCTCCAGCCAGACCCAGGCGTTGACTGGCAGCATTACTATCGCGGCACCGCCTTTGAGGTCCCAGAAGCCGACCAAGCTCCAGCCCTGTGTGCCGTTCTCGATCCCATCACTGAAGAGGAAACAGACCAAGCTCGTGGCGACCGAGTCTTAGAGATATCAAATCACAACTGGCCAATCGGAGCCCTGGTGCTAGTCGCTACCCTCTTCACGCCAACCCTTTGGAACCTTTTAGCTGTCGCCGGTTTTGTTTTTAGCTACCTAAATGGCAGAGAAAAGAAAAACGAACTAGAGCTTTTCTTAACCGACGAACAGGGAATTCCCCTCACTTATACGGTCGTGATGATTCATGATAATAAGAGCACCTATCCGGTTGATCTCACCCAAACGGACGCTAACGGAGTCGCTAAACTGGCAGTTCCAAGTGACGCAGAATATGTACTGACGACCATCAAACACGGCTTTAGACTAACGACTGAACCAACCCATCCAGAATCAATTAGAGTCAATCTTCCAACTCACGGACAGCTGAAACTCTCTCTCACTAAAATAAGCTAGAATACTATAGGTTCGAGACCTGTTTTCGCCCTAGTTTTGGGTGTTATACTCTACCTTCGCAATAACTACTGATTAAATATAAGTATAGATACGTATAAGCAGTATTCCCGCATTTTTCCTGTAGTATTAACGCAAGCCTGGTTATTTTTACCGCAAAGTGATTTTTCTGACTATAAATACTACTTTCTGATAGGTTCTAGAATCAATTCTTGAGTAAAATAACCACACCCGAAGGAGTCAGGTTCATTTTCAGCTAGTTAGTAATGGAAAAAATGTGGCCGTTACGGGCTCGCCCCTACATACTTTGATCTATTTTCACATCAAGTTCCCGCCTGTAAAATCAATCCAGGCGAAAAAGACTTATAGTGTAAGGAGTCGCTGTATTATTATCAGAACTTCGCTTCCCCTGGGACTGCCTGGAAAGTAATAACTACTGAAGCCAACATCGATAGTCAAGGCTGAAAGCAACCGATCAAAGAGTGAAGGAATGCGAGCTTTTTGTTGAATGGTCAATCGCGAAGAGCCATTTTCATCCCCTAGCAATTGCCTAGCTTCTTTGCTAGCTCCAGAGTAGATATCTATCAGCGACTCCAGGGTGTATTTTTCTACTACTATCGGACGCTCTGTTCCAAACTGCCACTCTGCCACACCAAAGCACAATACGGCCCCTATGTAGAGCCTCTGAAGCGACTCTAAGACTACGGCTGGCAACTGGCGAGGATACAGATAAACACCTCTACTTAAGGCCACGGCTCTGTGTTCTAAGAGAAGAGATCGCAGATATCTGAACTGCAGATCACTCTTGGGAGCTTGGAGAAAGACTAGACAGACCCAAGAACCGTCCCAATCATGCCACGAGGGATTCAGAGAGGGGAACAATCCTACTAAGGCGTTTTTGCCGTCATTGGTGAGGTAGTATCTTTTCTTACCCTGAGCCCGCTCACTACTGATCAACAGCTTCTTCTCTAAGACATGGAGTAAAGACCTGAAACCAGAGTCAGAGAGGTCTGGAACTAACTTCCTTAGTTGGGCAACTGAAAGTGAGAGCGGTTGTTTAAGACCTTCTGTAAAGAGAGACAAGAGGAGTATTTGTGAGTTCTTTTTCATGATTTTTTGCTCTTATCTGGTTATGGTCGTTCTTTCACGGGTTAGCTTCGTACAATCTGCTTACTCCCGCAGTATATTCGTCAGTATATGTATAGCATAAACAGGCATATGCCGAGTTGTTCACACTTGACCTACCCGAAGCCCTACTTTCTTCATTTGTAAGCAGATTTTCTGCCTCTTTATAAGGATTCCCGCCTGGTAGAGCCTCCTTTTTGTTCACTTGTTTAAATAGTACTTCACAAAGAATCGATTTACAAGCAGTATTCACACTGGGTGTAAATCCGTGCATAACCACCCCCTTACTACCTCGACAAGGCCTGCTACCACAAGTGGTGCTATAAATTGACCTCTTCTGATCACAGTGAAAAGTTGTGAAAGCTGTATGTACCACTACTGCCTTTTCCCCAAGTGAGGCTTGTTAACTTTCTTGAGGGAATTCCCCGAGTAACTGCTTGTTGACCCGTAGAACCAGGCTTTATAGACTGATTGCACACCAGATAACATGTCTAATGAATCTGGTACGAAACATAAACCGAAACTAGTACGAAGTAACCTAAATGCCTGCCAACAAAACTCATATCACGAGCATTCTCCAGTCGTTTTCCACATACTTGGAAATGCGCCAGGTTTCTGATGCCGTTGCAGAGGATGCAGTTCTCTTCTTCGTCGAGTACCTGCGTAAAAAGCCCTCTTTGACCTCCTGGAAGCCAGAAGACGTGGTAACATTCGCGAAAAAAACCAAGACTGGCACTCAGAATCAAAAACAAGCTATTTCCCTAGTGACCCAGTTTGTCACTAACTTTCCACCCCACCAGGCGAACGTGCTTCTCCACCAATACCTTCTGGCACTGAAACATGACGGCTGCTCAGAGGCGACGATTAGAAATTATCGCAGTGACATCAAACAATTCATGGCGTTTCATAACGCCACAGAGCTCACAGAAATCATCACAAAACCCAAAGTCCTCGAGTTCCTACATCATGAAAAAGATAAGCACCTCAAGTTAAGCTCAATTAAGCGAAAACTGGTCAGCATCATCCAAATCGCTGAATGGGCGGAGCGTGAGAATCTTCCCGTCAAGTCAAGCCAAGAGCTCAAAAAACTCTCCTCAGATCTGGAGAAACTCCTCAGCTCCCATAAAAACCCCGCGCGCGTACATAGTCGACCCAAGAATACCGTCAAACATTGGTCGATGCCTCTCAAACATGCGCCCAGCGCCAAAATGCAGTCAATTCTCCAGTCACCCTTTAAGCCTCACTCTGGTTCCCAGGCGAATCAAGACTATAGGGCCAGGCTCCAGGCAGGCATGTCAGAACTCTCCAAGAGAGTCCAGGATAAAACCACAGGCCGACTTCTCCCCTGGCTAAACCTGGCGATGATCCTCCTCTTTTTCATCGGCGGCAGCTTCTTGGCCTATCAACAGTTCTTCACTAAAGTCGATTCTCCCCTGGCTTTCCCAACTACGCCAGTCAGACCGAACCGCGTTCTCTCCTTCCAGGGACGACTGACCGACACCGCCCAGAATCCAGTTGTCACCGCCACTGACTTCCGCTTTAGACTTTTCGACAGCGGACCAGGAGTTGGAGCTGGCACAGAACTATGGGACTCTGGAACTTGTAGCGTCGATCCCGACCAAGATGGTATATTTGCCACTGGCCTCGGCGATGCCGTAGCGGGTTGCGGAGCAGAAATTGGCGCTGATGTCTTTACCGAAAACAGCAATGTCTGGCTCCAGGTGGAAGTCGAGACAGAAGTTCTTGATCCAAGACAACAGATCAAGAGTGTCGCCTATGCCTTGAACGCAGAAACAGTTCAGGGTATTCCTGTTTCCGCCACAGGATCAGCAAATGCCAACACCTTGATCATGATGAATGAGAGTGGTGAAGTCGTCCTTGGTGAAGTTTCACCAACAATTCGCTCTGAGAGCGGGACGTTTTCGATAGAGGCCCAGGGGCTGCTGCTTAAAACAAGCAGCGGGAGTAATGGCGACATAACTTTGTCGCCAGACGGTACTGGTGGGGTAAGAGTAGAGTCGGACCTCACCAGTACCGGATACTTCGCTGCCCCTGGTGCGACCCTCTCTGCTACGTACGC
>Ga0210012_1001204_pt1 | contig 25661 bp, 24 predicted proteins | sample CryGeymeta201504_FD_183974 | JGI IMG/M metagenome (GOLD analysis project Ga0210012, IMG submission 183974) | Groundwater microbial communities from Crystal Geyser aquifers in Utah, USA - Crystal Geyser metaG 2015-04 (SPAdes) (version 2) | ecosystem: Environmental > Aquatic > Deep subsurface >... | reverse complement strand
AAAAACAGTTTTCATTTAGCGTGACTTTTTTAAAATTGCAAATTCGTGTTTTTTGATGTCGACTTTGCAAGAAATGTAGAATAGTGTGACAGAACATTCATTTTTTCTTCTTTTTTCAAAAAAAAACGATAATGTCCGACATCCCTTTAAACTTTTTTATTGGAACATTGGGCGCCCATGAAAGATAAAAAAAGACTATGCCGACAACGATAAATGGAGGTAATGTGTTAATTTTTTATTGATTATCTAAAAACAGATGAATTGAGGTGTGATGAGGGGAAGAGAAGGCGAAGGATGGAGGGGGAGGGGAAGAAGGGAGTTAGTAAAAACGCCTGAATTCTGAGCCTTTACGGTAATAGTTCTCACCAAACGGTTCGCCGTAGAATTGAAGGGACTCGAGCTCGGTATCAGGAATTGCTTTGTGACTGGCGCGTCCACTAAGCCTCATCTCTGCTTCTTGAACGCGCGGGTCCATCTTGATGTCCACGTAGTCCGGATCAATCATATACTCGCCTATGTGGGAGGGACCTTCTGGCGTCGTCTCGATCCAGACACCATCGCCATCGCCAAGGTCACAGTCTTCTGGCCAGCGGTCCTCATCATCATCATCATCATCATCATCATCTTCATCTTCACTCGGCGCATCAATATCAATAGTGTCAGCCTCACTCTCATCATCTTCTTCTTCTTCTTCTTCTTCATCATCAACTTCCATCGTTAAATCAATAAAGACCGGGGGAAGAGGTTTGGTGAGATCGACGCGCCCAACAATCCGATGCACAGTCCGGTGTGGATGGTCGGGTTCAATCTTGGGCGCGCGCAAGGTCTCATATCGCCTAGCAATTTCAGCATCAAAATCAAGGCTGCGGAGAGCCGAAAACGGGGTGGTAGGCATCATGATAGACATTCTTGTGGGGGAAGGGATGGGGGTAGGAGACGGGATGGCGGGTGTGCTCGTAATCACGAGAGAGGAATGAAAGGCCAGACACGGGTCAAGAATATTGAAACACGGGTCAGGCACGTGCATGTGGAAAAGTCGATGGAAAATTCCATTATAGAAAAGTCGATGGAAAATTCTCAGAATCTGGAAATTGTCTTGATACAAATCTAAGTCTTCGCCATATACATAAAGTCGCTTGACACCCTTACCAAAGTTATACTGTTCTTTCTGCTTTCATCATTATTGTCCTCTCTAATTTACCACCGCTCCACACACCCCCGCTTCTACTACATTCTTCAAGAGAAGCGAAGGAAAATAGGCCTAGAATGCAGCAACGTCTCATGTTGCTTCTTTGTATGATTGTATTCGCATCATGTACCGATATCAACAGAAGTAGTGGTGGTGGCACCACAAAGGAAACATGGGTGGCCGTCTCTCGGCACGCTATGAACGAACATCGTGCTGCTTCCTCTTTTTTTGCAGACACTGTTGAGGAGCAGCATGTGCTGCGGCACGAGCGTATTGGTCGCTTCCATCTCTATGTTTTGGCAGGCGTGCACGAGGAACACGCGGCACACCGCTATTTTGCCGAGCACCCGGCGACTCACCTCCTCGTTCGCAACCATGCCATTGAGGGGACCTACTTGCCCCCACTGCATACTGCACAGCAACGACCACGGGCTCGTCATTCACGGTACAACCCATGGCAACACACCGAGCGCACATGGCTGATCGAGGGCGCCGCTTGTCGTACCAACATGGCCGCCGAGGGTCGCCGTGGCTACTCGGCAGGCGGCTTCTCGTGGGGTATCGATGTTCTTGACTGGGGCGGTAGCAACGACGGCAGTGGACAACTCTTCCTCGATGGCGCTCTTTGCACAACGGCCACCGGCAACCAGAGCCACATTTACATACTAGACACGGGTGTTGCTGCGCACGACACGTTCCGTTTTCCAGTACATCAGGACTACAGCTGGTACGCCGGTGCCAGCTCCAGCAGCACGACGGCAAGCAATAGCAATAACACAAGCAATAGCAATAACAATAGCACGAATAGTGGTGGTGATAAGACGGTACAGAATGATCCTATTAGAATGACGACAAACACTAATCCAGATCCAAATCTTGTTATTGATCCCAGCACCGGCCTCTATCGGGCCAATGGCGATTGCCACGGCCACGGCACGCATGTCGCCGGTCTTGCCGCCTCCACCGTTTACGGCGTGGCCACAGATGCCATCGTGCACGCCATCCAGGTGCTGGACTGCGAGGGTCGCGGCTCTTTCGATGCCCTCATCGCCGGCCTGCTCTACGTGCAGGAGTATGGAGAGCGACCGGCCGTGATCAACCTTTCGCTCGGCGTACTGAACGCTTATGTTAGCTCCGTTGCGATGCTCATCGAGGAGCTGACAGGACCTCATCACGGCGTGCCGGTAGTTGCCTCTGTTGGCAACAATGGCGTGGATGCGTGCGAGTTCTTCCCGGCGAATGTTCCCCAGACGGTGGCCGTGGCCGCCTCACGAGAGAGCCAGCAGCTGGCCGTCTTTTCGAACTACGGTACTTGTGTTGACGTGACGGCACCCGGCAATGATATTATCTCCACAGCTCCCAATAATGCGGCGGTCCTTCTTTCCGGTACGAGCATGGCGGCCCCCATAGTGAGCGGGATGCTGGCCCTGCTGCAACAGCGCTTTCCAGAGCATAGTCGAGACGTTACCTGGCTCGTTGGTAGGCTAAAGGAGGAGGCAAGGCCGTTGCTGGCAGCAGAAGGTCTCGGTGTCACACCCAATGTGTTTGCCCAGGTGCACCGTCAGGATTCAGGAGGAGGTCCTCCCGACGAGTGGCACCTACCGCCTCCCTACCAGACACCGCCTTACGTCTATTCGAAGGCAGAGGAGCCAGAATCGGCTGTTCTATTGGGAATGCGTGCACTCCTTGTTATTATTGCCGTTCCCCTCCTCTCCCAGCTATTCATGCCAGCATGAGATGAGAAAAACTAACGTAGTATGCATCTGATATTGGTAGAATAATATTTGTGATGAAAAGAACTCATTCCGAAAAAGATGACGATCGACACCCTCCTCTCAAGACAGAACTGGTCCCCACCGTCATCAATGTGCGCGTGCAAGAACTGAGAAAGTACCATGGTTGCGACTCGTTGGCAGAATGGCGCGCCCAAGACGAGGTAAGGCACTTGTATGTGGGCAGGAAAAATTTTCGAGTCGAGGGCACTTTTACCTCCAAATGGCACAATCCTTTCAAGGTGCTCGAGGGTGACCCCAGAGTAGATACGATCGATAAGGTGGCTGAGAGATTCAGGAAACACGTCTTGTCCAGTCCGAAGTTGCTGGCCTCCCTGCCCGAACTCAGCGGCAAAGTCCTCGGCTGCTGGTGTCACCCGAATCCGTGCCATGCACACATTCTCCGCGACCTCTGGCTTGAACATGTCGCTGTAACGCAAGAGCAGCAATCCGAAGAAAAAACAAGCAACACAATTGGTAATAATAATACTGGAGAAATAAAAAAATAAGAAAGACAATAAGAATCCGTTCCTCCTCCCCCCCCCACCCTCCCTATTCGTTTGATCCTTGTCTATCTGGCTGACTTGCCGACTGACGTTGTAAAAAAACAAAAAAATCAATTTGGTTCAATCGCTCCGTGTGTATGGGTGCTATGCTATTTATCTATTTTTTGGCCTTTTTAGTCATGGATGATCCATCATTGCCGCTTTTGCTTTTACTGTTCCCACTATTGCTCTCCCGAGCACGTTTTTTAGTTCCTCCAGTCGTAGAAGCACTCGTGTTTGTCTTGCTTTTGTTTTTACTTGAAGCGGGTCCTGCTTGCCCTTGTTGAGGCGTCATCGACGCAACGGTGGCCTCGGCACGCATTTTCTTCAACTCAAGCGCCAATGGTTCCTTGTAGAGCATCTGGAGCGCCTTCTTGTAGTCTTCTGTAGGTGCACGGTCCTCCATGCCAATTACGTCGAGGGCGAACTTGCGGAAATCCTCTTCGCTAAACAGACCATGCTGGTAGTAGACGACCATCTCGTCGAAAGAGAGCAGTGGCGTGCGTGGAAAAAAGACATGAATATCAAGCCGATGATTCAACTCGAGCTGTTCACGCTCATTCGGCCACCGCCCGTGCACCGAGGCAAAGAGTGAGGCGCTTTCGCTCTGGGCATGCTGCAGTGTGGCCCCATAGGCGAGCATAAAAATACGCCGGATTTGTTTGGTGAAAAAATTCGAACGTGCGCGTTGACGTGTAATGACGTATTGGAACATGCCACTCTTCTCGGGCATGCGCTGTGGCCCTCCTCCGCCACCACTGCTACTGCTTTGCGGCCTGCTATTGGCCTGTGCCCCGCCGGGACCCGCACCTCCGCCGCCGCCCTTGCCACCCATGCCCATCACAATCTCGAGCGGATAGTCGACGAGCATGCCAATCATCTGATCGAACCGGTTCTGAACGGACATCAGGTGACCCATATCGGGCTGTGCCGGCGCATGCGTCACCATTCGTTCGTAGGGCTCGAGGATGTGTGTGTTGGGTGGCAGGTCGGGGCGCCCGGGTGGACCACCCCGCAAAAACTCGCCTGGGCTTGCCAGGTGGCCCCGCAGCTGCGGGTGCTCCTTGAGCAGTTCACGTCGGTCCTGCAATTGGGTGCGTAGATTACTGCCACTGCCCATCCCACCATCGACACGATAGGTACCAGCACGCCACGTGGTGAGTTCACCGAGCAGCTCGGGCGGCAAATAATCGGCCTCGGCGGTAAATGCATAGCCGTTGCCACTCTTGGCGTAGCCTCCCGAATGCTGCCGCCTCTCTTCCTGCACGCGACTGAGAGGGGATGGGCCCTGCCTTTGGTGTGGAATCTCGGATGGAAAGGCGACTTGGCCACCACCCATGAGCGGGTTGCCCTCGGCATACTGGCCAGCGGGGCCGGTCGCCTTGGCAATATCGGGTGCCCACTCGACGGTATGCAGCGGGTGGAGCGTGGCATGCTGTGCCTCGAGCATATTGAGACGCATCGTCTGCACGAGAGCATAGTCCTGGGCGAGAGAAGCCAGGTCGCTACGATACTCGCCGCGAATATCAGGTGCAGAGCCCGTCTCGATGATAAAGTGTACCTTCTTGTCGATCATCGAGGCGTGTCCGTGGCTTAGGTTGGCACTCTCGAGCCAACGCCACTGGAACTCCTGCTGTCCATTCTTGACGTATGTCTCGATCTGGCCCGTGCCAAATGCAGGTACGACAGGCACGTAAGTCTCAAAGAGTGTGCCATGCGGACCATCGCGCAGGCTGCGACTCACATCTGCAGCGTGCAGGTACTTTTTCTTCTTTTTGCTAGCGCCGTCATTTCCCTGTCCCTTGACGCTTCCGTCGGTCTTGGCGCCCTTGAGCTTGCGAAAGTACCAGGGGGCGAGGCCGTAAAGACGCAGCCATGTATCGACCTCCCGCAGAAAGGACATCCAGTACTTTTCAATCACATGCTCACGTACCTCCTCCTTGAGTGGCAGGAGACGGCCAGCGATGCGGTTGACTTTTGATGATGAGCCAGGTTCGCCTTCTGAAGTGGCATTGCTACTGCTCTTATTGGATTTAGAATACGTACCCTTGGCCTTATTTGCTCCTCCCCCTCCTTTTCCTGGAGCTGACGGTTCGCTCGATTTGAACCCAAATGCGACCTGGAACGGGGTGGAAAAGAGGAGATCCTGTGATTCGCGGAGTGCGGCGCGCAATACGGACAGCTCACGACTCATCTTCCAGAGGAGTTCGGTAAGACGTGGGTTGAGTGGCGTGGCTTTATCCTCGCTTTTATTACCATTACGCCGCCAGCCATGATTCTCTCCGCCCGTCCACGAACGGTAGGGGTCACCGCCGATGGCACCGCGACCTGTTCGGATCACGTGCTGGCCCTGATCCATTTTTTTATTGGGTCGGATGTGTATGTGTGTACTGTGGTGTGGTGGCGGTGGTGTACAATACGATGACAAAATGGTAATGATCTTAAATGAATAAAATGGAGGCTTAATTAGAGGACGTATTCTCGTATTCGTGACATTCGAAAAAGGACGTGTGTATTCACGAGAAAAAAAGGAACCACATCATCATCAAAAACAATTATTATTAAATGGGCTACGATTCATTGCGTTACTTTGGTGTATCGCATCACTGGGCCATAGCTTATGAGGGCATTCGTGTCTCCTTAATGCTGGCCCTCATTTACTCTGTTTGGCAGGCAAAACATGCAAAGGCTGCCCCGCTTGGTATGCATCAGGAATTCGTGCACTGTATCGAGCGCGGCGCCTGCCGCTTCGAGCTCGTGTGTCCCTTCCGACTTGACGCCGATCCTAGCCGCTGCTTCATGGAAACGTGCCACCCACTCGAGGGCCACCTGCTCGCCGTGCACAATGCGCTCGAGTATAGCGTTAATCTCACCTGGCACGTCGTTGGTAATGCCACTCATGGTGGCAATGTCGAGATTAGCGGACAAACAACACGCTATCTTGACACACATCTGGCCATTGGTGAAACGCATAGTGTGTCTTTGGCCGTTGATGGACAGGATGTGTCCATCGTGCTGCTCCCGGCAACTGATAATAGCAGCAGTAGTAGCACTGGTACCTCCACTGGCCTTGAATGCACGCCCGACGAGACATGTGATTATTTGTTGCGTGCCTGCTACGGCGTACAAGAGGGAGAGGATGAGGCGTCGCGCTGTATCGACTATGCACGCCATTGTCACGGATTTGCCAAGGTGGACGAGGAAAGACGTCAGGCATGCATCCCCTCGTGTCTTGACACGTACTATGGACACTTTTTTCAGGGCAAGATTGGTGGTAAGAGTGTCTTTGAGGCATACGATTCGGATCTGTTGGTGGCTATTCTGCTCGAACTCAAGGCACGCGGTGTGGACCTCTCTGAAGCACCCAAAGACGCCGAGCTTGGTGCGGAGGGCTTTGTGGACGGTACACTGAGCGGCGCTGGCTTTGATCTCTGCACGCTCACACAATGCCATGGAGGCGGTCCGGGCGGCCACGACTGTCCCTCGGCACAAGAGGTATGTCAGGACTTTACAAGCAGCCTCGTCATTATTAGTATTATTTTCATTGTACTTCTTGCCGCCTTTGCATGGTTTATCGTGCGTCGCTGCCGGGCCAGCTACCGTCACGGCAACACTTTCGCACCCCTTTAGAATACAAACTATACACACATACAGCCCCCCCCTGCCCCGACAATCAAGACAGCACGGATGATTCTCAAAAAACCATTCTAACCGTTAATTTCCACCACCCTCCCCCCCCCAGCGTTTTTTCTACAGACCTGCGGGCATGCCGATTGGCTCGAATGCCAATCAAAGTTTTTGTCTATAAATAGTTTATAAAAAAAATTCAGTTCTCACCGTTATATAGAGGTGTTACGTCCTGCTGCGTGTCAGTTTTCTCGCTTGGCACACACATCGCACCCACACCATCACCACCACTTTTGCTCTATCTACGAACTTCCCCGCCCCCCAGCCCAAAAAACAATGTCATTCTCCTCCTCCTCATCATCTGCCTTTATCGGACGTCCTTGCAGGGCGTCACTGCACCGTTTGCCGCGATGTGCCCATTGTGGCCGTGGACAATCCGCGGTACAGGTTTGTGCTGGTTGTCATATAATGGCCTACTGCTCGGAGTCCTGTGCAAAACGCGGCTGGCACGACGACGGACATGATGCTGTGTGCAGTTCAACGTGCAACACGGCGATTATTGGTGATACCATGGCATCCACGTGCCGAACTGAAAGAAGCGACGAAGAGCTGGCCAATGCGGCCAATGCCCTGACGATTCAGGTCATCCTCTCACGTGGCCGAGGTACGTGGACCATGAATGACGTTCTTGGTGTGATGGATCCGAACCGTGTCATTCGCATCTACGACTACTTCATGAGTCCTGCACGTCAGGACGATGTGGTTGCGGGACGTCTGGATCCGACCGTGCTTGCTAATGCCCGTAACCTCCTTCAGAACGAGATGTTGCAGGACCTTCCATCGCGGCAGGAACTGCTTACCGAATCGCCACAGCTTGCTGGAGTCTCTTTCTATCTTGCCAAACAAAAGCAGGCGATTGAGGCCGGTCGTGTGGCTGACATCGATCTCCTCAATCCAATACGGCCGCAGGACAGCATGCCCATGCTCACATGGATGACGTCGCCCAGCACATTGACCGTGCGCACCTTTCTGGAGCTCTACCGCTATATCACACGTTTGCAGCCTGATAACGCGGCTGCCGTACGTTCTGTGTTGCGTCTGTTTGTCGAAACAGAACTTGTTGGAGAGACACAGGGCTACGAGAAGCGGTCTGTCAAGCACCTTCTTGGAAAGATGACGGACGCAGAGCGCGAGTACGAGAACCTGCAGTTTCTGGAACTGATCACGACACCGGGCAGGGAGCGTCTCATACGTGAGCTGTTCAACCGTGGAATGAGCGCCGTTAATCGCCGTATGCTGCTCAAGGCGTGCCAGCGACAGCACCGGCGTGAAAAGAGTGCCCAATACGCCGTGTCGGAGAAGAAATGGGTCATTAACTTTCGCAAGGACATGCGGGTTTTCGCGGAACCGCTAAAAAGCAGCATTGGACACGAAGTACTACGTCTGCTGACAAAAAGCAATCAGCTTCCGATTGAACAGTCGGTGCTCTGGTTTTACCAACGGAGCGACTTTGACCGCTTCGAGTTGAGCACTGCCGTCCATACATTGCACATGCTGCTCGTCTACATCTACCTGATGCAGAACAAGCCGTATTTTCTGGTTGCATTGGCCGAGTTTTTGAATGACCCTGATGATTTGAGGGCAAGTCAAAAGTACATACAGGATGCCGAGGTGCGCAGAAGGACTCTTTTCGAGCTCTTCTTGAAAGAGAGACGCTCTCTAAGAGAAAATCTCATCATATTATTTGAGAACAGACGACAAGCCATCAAATACAAGAAGAACGTCGGCTTTCTCATCGACACCGTCGCCGTGGCCGCGATGCTTGATCCAAGGACCCTCAATACCCTGCGCAACACGGTGCGAGATTTTGATACGGTCCGCTACCGGCAGATCCCGTATTGGCACTATGCCAACTTTTGCAGGCTTGTGGCCATGCACTACGCCCACTGGCATCCCGATATGCTTGCCGGTGATCTGGCGGCCCTGGTGTGGCAGCTGTTCGTTGGTAGCAAACGCACCAAAGAGGTCCTCGACCCCCCCAGTGTGATTGGCGACATTCCAGACGACGACTTGAAATTGCAGACGCTGCCCAACAAGGAGCTTGCAAACGACCTCTACATGGCGTTACACGCTGATCTCACTGCATTAAACGAGGCTGTCCTGCGGGAGAGCAGAGGCGCGGAATTTGCGGACTACAGGAGTGTTCTGGACACGATCCGGAGACGATTGATCATATTCGTGGAGGCCAACGCAAAAAGCTTCAAGTGGGGCCAGAAGGCTCTCGTGAAAGCCATCAATACGGCCACGACCGATGCGTTCTTCGATCCTCTGTTTGAGTCGAATAATTCCAGAGAGATTGACGATAACAGACCCATCATTGCTCTAGATGATTACTTTGAGATTGCCGCCATCCCCAAGCGATTAAGAAAGCAATAAGACTCGGAGACATCGGGGGGGGGGTTATTATTATAGAATGTGGGAGAAGATAGTTTTTTTTGTGAATCCTGTGTAATATTAAGTAAAAAGTGACGTAAAAGCCAAAATCGTGTAGAAAGGATGTAAAAAACCAAGCTGTTCATGAGTATAAAACAAATACCATTGGTGCTGGAGCAGATATTACGGGTGTGTTTTTTGTGTGCACGTATATTATATTATTCTCCACTGCATCCCCACCCCTACTGCACACTGCATGCGTTTTCAATGTCTTGGCTGTCGACAGAGTGCGGCATGGGAGGCAGGTGCCTCGCGTATTTGCCAGCGTTGCCACACGGCTTGGTACTGTAGCGACTCCTGCGCGCGCACAGACTGGGGCCGAGAGAGGGCCAATGGCGGAAGCGGGCACCACCATTGGTGTGCGGTCGTTGCCAAACCTGTTTTCCGCCTGCGTTACCACGACGACGACAAAGAAGATCCAAAGGAGGAGGAGGATGAAAAAAAGAAGGAAGAGAATGACAAAGAAGAGGAGGAAATTACCGCGATACATTCGGTGGGTCGCGGTATCGACCGACTTTGCATTGGTCAACAATCTGGTGATGGCGATGAGGGTGAGGGTGAGGGTGGTGGTAATGATGGTGGCGATGGTGATGGCGAAAGTGAAGATAAGAGCAAAGCAAAGACAAAGACATCTTCTTCAGGAACACGTAAGCGCAAGCGCCCTCCTTCCGAAAGCAAAAGGACAGGGCGTGGCGGCAACGCATGTGTTGCATTTGAGAACTACCTCGAAGGCATGGCCACAGGGTTGATGCCCGACCAGCCGTCTGAAATCAATATCAGCGATACGAAACGTCACGATAAACGCCGAAGAATAGACGTCACACGTGACACAACGACAAATCGTGATGCAATAGGCGTGGTCTCGCTCCTTCAAGAAATCAATCATGCGTCCCGGGAGGGCAGTGGCCAGGTCCATTTTGGTGACATGATGATGCGTGTTACGCCGCCAAGCATCATGTTGCAATGGATGCCGCGTGTTGGCGACGAACCAACGAGCAACCTGGGTCTTCAGAGCATGTCGATGGAGCAGGCGTTTTGGTGGCGTTTGAACAACTCTGGTAGCACTCGCCACAATTATCTCGAGAACAGCTTCCTACTCTCGGAGGACATTCGTACGCGCGTTCGACGCATGCCTGATCAGGCCAAACGCATTCTGAACGAACTACCGCTGCGCGCCTTCCTCAAGTTTTATGCGTGGTTGCACGAAGTGGACCGTGAGACGGATGTGCTCGTCAAGGCCAAGGTTTGGAAAGATCACTTCCAATTGCTTATTGAGGAAAACTGGTATCTGCTGCCAGATGCAGGATTTCTCCCCGAAATTGACAGACGCATCTACAGGGCCGATGCCGCTGAAGATGAGGATAGTGTGAAGCGTTTGAACCTCCTCATCGAACTCAATCGTGCCATCCATAATGTTGCTCTACGTGACATTAGCCTGACAGTTGCGGCACGCGATCCCTCGGAACGTCACATGTTGCCAGCACGTCCTGCTGAGGCGCGCGGCTCTCTCGATAACTGGCTGCCGGCCGTTGTGCCGAGCGCCAGCAAGAGACCATCTGCAAGCGACCTGGCACAGATCGGCATCACCACGTCGGACCAACTCTATCAGATTTACGTGGCGCGTTTTCGCATGCTCCAGATGCTGGCCCTTTACGTGCACCTTTTCCATCAGGAGCGCACCGGCACAACGTTCCTCAACATCCTGCGCAGCATGACAACCCATGGTGCTAACCAGAAGATGCTCCAGTTCTTGGCACGCTTCATGCACCCACGTGTCATGTACGACTGGTTGACACAGCACACCAACGTAACGCTCTATTTAAAGGACAAGAAGGAGGCCGCGAGGCTCTGGGTTGGCCTTGCGCCTTCTTACTACGCACGCGGACCAGCGGCCAAAAGCTTCCAGTTGAGCATCGATGAAGTTACGGAGCGCACCGTCGGATTCTTGCCTATATTCTTGGCCAACGTGTATACCCCGAGCGCATTTGACCTGCGTGCACTGCCCCCCTACACAAAGACAAAAGGGCTCTTTCCCAGCGAAGCCGTCGACCGACAACTCAAGGAGATCCAGCGCCAGGAAAACGATCTCGAAACAGCACGGAAGAAATACATGGTGATGAAAAAGAAAAAGAATGTCACCGATTCGGATTTAGGCAGCGAGTGCGAACGTCTCCTAGACCGTTATAAGGAACAACATAAGGATCACGCCTTGTTGCGGCGCTTCCGTCTCACATGGCTCGCCGCGTTTGTGCGAACCCTCAACTATTTCCTAGTGCAACAACAACAAGAACGACCACTGCAGCCGAGTGTTGGAAATAATGTTGAGGGTGCAGAAAATGCCGATCCGACCACCTTTTGGTGCATCTTTTATGAGCATCATAGAAGGATTGCGGCTGAACATGCATTGGTGGCTGGCGAACGTATCCCACTGCCTGCCCGCGTGCCCATCGCAGGAGCTGGTGGCATTAATCGCACGGCCATCAAGAAACAATTCGAGGAGCAACTACGCAAAGAGGTTGATGGAGATGATGTCCCATGCGTCGACTCGGATGGTAACCCCATTGCTACGGAAACGGCACGTCGCGTACAGGAAGCCCTCGCTGGAAGTGATGAAGGCAGCAGTGATGTTGGCGGTGCTGGTGGTGGTGAATTTTCTGAAGACATGATGCTCGTGGATGATGTGGAAGATGCAGAAGCAGAGGCTGAGATTGACGAGGACCAGGCCGAAGCATACGAGGATGTTGAGATGGGAGACGGCGATGATATTGCTATATCCCCTTCTCCCTCTCCCTCTCCCTTTCCCTCTCCCTCGCTGTCTACCTCTACCCTTCCCCCTCCATCGTCATTCCCATCTCCATCTCCATCTCCATCTCCATCTCCATCTCCATCTCCATCTCCATCTCCATCTCCCGCCCCTGCTCCTCATGGTCCTGCGAAATCGGCTTGGGTGCAACGTCTCGAAAGCAAGGGAATTACTAGTCTCTTGGACATCTACCGAATCTACCACCAGCCCTCTGCAGATATGAGAGGCCTTACAGCGGCAGAGATTCAGGTATTTTATGACACATGGGCCCGCTACGGGTCGGACGATATGGTACCTCAAAACATGGTGCCCGTCATGAACTGGATTGCAACCATGGTCGGGCCGAGAATGGTAACGTTGCGCGAGATTATCGTGGACTATCTCACCGAAGCGATTGGAGGGAGAGATACTATACGAGAAGCAAGTCTGGCCGATGTGAAGCGCTATATTGTCTGGTACGATTTTGAGAGGAATAGCTTCTTCACCTCGATGGTCACGGGTGGTAGAGATCCTCTGCGTATGGAGCCGCCCCGTGCCATTGGCATCATTCGCGTCTGGCCTTTCCAAGGAGCAAGTTGGCCGCTGATGAAATAGGTAAAACTAAAAAGAATCTAAGAAAAACAGTTTAAATATACATACATGTATTTTACCTAATTCCATCCTACCGTATTACCTATGGTTATTATTCGTATTTCTAATCCTTGTTGTTGAATTTTTTTATTGAGGATCCGACATATTTCTGGCATTCGGTGGCGCATGGTAACGGTCATAAAGATCCGTGTTTGTAATGCTGGACAGCGGCGAAAAACAAAATGCGGTGCGTTTGATGTTTAAGGCGGGGGGGGCAGGAGTAATTCCCACTCCCGTTTCCAATTTGCAATTTGCATGCGTATAACATACTGTGTTGGATAAGAAGAGCGGCAGGAGGAGAGCTCAATGTGCCACTATCGTTCATGTGGGGGATGATGACCAGACGAGGGGACGCAAGGGTCCGTAGCGATACGGCGAAACCATGTCCTGGTCGACGAGACGGGATAGGTCGGCGACTGTGAATTCGGAACTCGGACGACCTGGTGTATATTGAAGCACATTGGCTTGCATCAGTGTCTCGGCGACCAATTCCGAGCAAAAGTAGGCACTCACGTCGCGTGGGTTGCGTCCTAGCAGAGGCTGCATGCATGGCACACTATCGAGCACGTCGAACCATGAGCGGATGAGTGGCCACCATGATGGTTCGTAAGGCTTGCCATCTTCGGCACTAATAAAGCGCTGAATGCGACTGCTCAGGTCGTTGCGCTCCTGTCGAGGCACGTGTAACTGGCGCACACCGACGCTCCCTGGTGGCACGAGATGGAGCCGTTCCTCGAGATCCACCATACGTGCACCGCTCCTCAGTTCGTGGTGCAGTACTTCGCGTTGATTTGCATGCCACGATGTTGCCTCCCAGAGGCCTGGTCGGGGGGCATATACTCCAAGAGGTGTATAATGACGATGGGATGGCTGTTGTTGATATTGTTTGTATTGTTGTGCTTGTTGTGGTTGTTGTCCTTGTTCTCGTTCTTGTTGTTGCTGATGTTGATGTGCGTTGTTCGCATCGTACTCAACAACCAGCGTCACGTGGCTCCACGGCGATGCACCGCTCAGTTCGATGATGGTGGAGCCAAAGTTGCCCTCGCCGTGAAAGAAGACGAGATCGCCCGTTCGAACCTCTTCCGGTGCCAGCGGGGGTGCATGTGTGCTATTCGTGTAGTTCATCATTGGCTTTGTTGTGGAGAGAGGGGGGGGGCGGAGCGTGCTGGTAAGCGCGTCGGATGCGAGGGAGGCAGGCAAGCGTGGGGGAGAGTGAAAAAGTGCGGCTGATGATGGAGGTGAATATCATAGAAATGAGCCCTACTTTCTTTACTTAATCTATGTTTTCTAATTTACATAACACCCACGTCCGATGCATGTTGGGCATTCTGCTTTCCACTACCGCCCCCACAAATTGAAAGTGCTTGCACAGGAAAAAGGATCCCATTCTTTTCTGTCAAAAAAACGACAATAACAACAACAAGGACGGATAGGATGGCACAGGCAGCTGCTAATCTGCGTGGTCATTCGCGTCATTTTCAAGCGGGATATCCCACTCCGGGCTCCGCAAGCAGTCGCCATTTGCTCAATATTGGCGCGGAGGGTCTATCTGAAGGCAGCACCATAACCATGCATGGCCCACCATCTTCATCGCCTGTCATCATGCACCGCGAGAACAGTAGCAGGTGGTACGAAAAGGCACAACCCCTTTGCACCGGCTTGCTCGCCGTGGCTGCCGTGACGATTGCCATTTGCCTCATCATCATTGCCGTCTCGTTGGGGACCCTCGAGAAGGAGGGTATGCAGAAGATGACTTTCTTCGCACATGCCATGCCGCGTCTGGTTGGCCGCATCTCTGCCGAGCAGGGCGACGGACGTCTTCAGTTTCTCGACCCAAGTTCGCCAGAAACGAGTGTTGCCGGCAAGGACCGTACAGAGCATCTCGCACTTGTGACACAAACGATGACTGACCTCGGTACGGACACATCATCGCTCGACGAGGACGGCAAACTCGTCCTATACACGATGGCCCTCAACACGATGCGCACGGAACAGATCCTCTACAACACAAACCGTCTCCTACAACAAACAGACGTGCTCCTCAAGCTAATGGGCGACGATATGGTGGAGGCCTCACGACGTACGCTCTTTGAGGTGCAAAACTTGACGTACACGGTGGCCGACTATCTGGCCGAGGTGCGTGCAGGCAAGGTGGCCCTACCAGTCAAACTGTTTGGCTAAGAAGAGATTAGGAAGAAGATGGGGTGGATCTGGGGGGAGGCAGGCGGGCGGAGGTGAATTGTCTGTGGAGCATAGGATTAAACATATGATGGAGGAACAGTTAAAGTATTTCTCTTTCTCCTCCCCCTTCCTGTTGTAAATATACTTTATGTACACCATGAACAATAAACACGTTCTGGAGTGCCCAATCATTCTTTGTTATTGCAGATCAATCAAAGGTTATGCAGGACCTCTTGTTTGCACTTGATAAGGGTCTAAGATGTGCAGTAATTTGTGGTTTAAAAACAAAGGATGAAAATGTGTTTGTGAACTCAAAAACAATGGTACTTGTTATTACTGGATTCTCGGGCAAGTTGCATGCTTTCAACGTTCAAGGACAAAACCGGTCGGAAACATGGGATGATATGCGAGCCGACTACCACCACCAACCAACATCAACGTTTCAAGAGCCTTCCCCGAAAGAATTGCGTCGATGGGAAATAGAGGCAATACACTGTTTCTACATTCGAGAATGTGTTATAGAAGTATTTTTAAGTGAAAATCCCTGTCTGCGTGGTGTGAACTGCAATAAGACGAAGACGCCATAGTAATCTACGCGAGAATTGGCGATGGTTTTCGGGCACCTCTTTGGTCTAGATTTGTGTGTACACAAATAAAAGAGAAATGGACCATTCAATCATTCCCTCTCTTGCTTTCCGCGTGGACAGCATCCGCGCAATTATGCAATGTGATCCACTTTTCTTCAGGGCTGCGTGGTATGTAAATCTCGGCATTGGCTATTTTCATATCTTTGCCCTCTTCTTGTTGCTTCTCGTCCAGTCACCACGTGTCACGCCACTAAACAGCTTTGCCGGCTACCTATTCAATGCCTTCCTCATCCTCCTCCTCTGGCAAACATCTCTCCGGCAGTCTTTTGCCTGCCAGGTAAGCGCAGAAGAACCGCAACAAGAACAACAACTCATGCACACCCACAATCACACGGTCGATTTGGGCCAGCACCCACACGCGCAGGAGACGAGTTTTCTCTACACGAACCCGCTTGCCTTTCCGGCTCTCGATGCCTCGCTGCTAGCACACATGGCGGCTGAAGTGTGGGACCGGTGGCGTGACATACTCCAGGCCCGCCACGCAGTTTTCCTCAGCAGTGCTTTGATGGTAGCCCTGGGCAGCATGCTGTGGTTCCATGCGTGGTGGCATGTCCTGCTCTCACTTTTCCTGGGCGTGATTGTCTATCTTGCTTGGCGCCTGCTTTTACGACGTTACCGGCGACACATCCCGCAAGTTTGCAGGCCTCCCCCTACTGCCGTATTCGATGGGCAGCATCGGCATAACAGTAGTGATGGTAATGATAATGGTGGTGATGCCAACCATCTTTCTCTCTCCTTATCGAACTCAGAGTTGGAAGAAAACGGTGGCCACACAGTTTAAGGGAATGAATATAATAAATCATTCCGTGTTTTGTCATCGGTCATGAAGCGATTGCGCGAGCATAACGGAGGTGGTGATAATAATGATGACAATGGTGGTGGTGGTGGTGTTGGTGTGGGTGTTGCTGAGAAATCGTTGGATCTGATCCGCCCACAATTAAAAGCTTCTATGTGCCCGACCTATCGCGGTCCTGCCATTTCACTAGCGTCCCTCCATGATACGTCGGTGGGCAGTTGTCCAATTGGTGGACTATTCCAAGATCTTTGGTCCTGGCACATTATTCCCAATCTCGAAGAATATCCATTTGTGAGATGTACCCTTAGACAAGTCTGCAGAACGCTCTACGAACTTGTTCCATGGTTTGAAGAGGATCGTCAGCTCACAAAACGTTTAGTTGCAACTCAAAAGAAAGCATTATATTTCTAAAACATAAAAATCATCAGCATTCTTCCTTTTGTTTTACAGCATCTTTTCCATCATCCTGCTGATCCTCCTCCTCGTCCTCGACATGTGAACAGTGATGCCACGTCCATGGTGCCTTTGTGCCCGGCCTCCAGGCTTCGCCATCTTGTAGGTTGGGGCAGATGTGTTGCAGAGCAGTGTAGTACAGCGAACACTCACTCTCCGAGCGGAAGATGATTTTGGTGGTAGGACGGAAGATGCGCCAGTTCCATGGCAAGGCGACAAATCCAGCAAACCAATAGGCACGGGCCACATTAGGCGACTCATGCTGGATATAAAGACACGGCCTGCGTAAAAATAGACTTTTGTCTGCCGTCATTCCGGTTATGGTTTCTCGATGAATCAGGTAGCCTCTAATCCGAATGTAGGAGGCCTCAGCTCGTCTCATAACGTTCGTTTGCTTTTTAAAGTGGCTGAATGATCAATGGTGGGTGATTGATAGCGGTGGTTGCAATAATTTATTTCAATTCTTACTATCTTATCGCAACATGTTCTATGATTACGTGGAATTGATCCAATCGCAAATCAGTTTGTGGCCACAGAAACGTTGACTCGTCGTAGTCGGCCAACATGTTCTCCTCATCATCAGCATTTGTGTTATCATTCCTGCTACTGCTAGTGCCACCGCCACGCAGTGCAGGGGGAATGAACGTCGACGCACCGTGCTCGTTCGTCCACTCCTCGAGTGCATCCTCCTCTTCGTCCTCCTCAAGCATGTCACCATACCTGGCACGCACAAATGCCCTCTTGTAATGCTCGGGCAAGTAATCCGTGTGGTAGACAGCACGCACCGTTCGCCTTCCCTTGTCTGGCATCAAGAGAAAAACAGGCAGCGGGATACAGCTCGTGGTATCAGTGCTGTGCTGGTGCGATTCCCTATGCACCCATGCGTCCAAATGGTCAACTGGCACACATCCATCAATGAAGCCGGGACGTGTGCCACCATGCATGGGGAGGTTGCAGCATTTCCACAAGCCACGGCGTTGGTCGAGTGTGCCGGGGTGACCCCAGCACGGGTGGCATCCCATAGTGTGCCAGAGCGTAAACTTGCACTTGCAATGACGGCAGAAACGCACGCGATGCATGTCGTCCAACAATCCTTTGTAAATAACTTGTGTGGCCTCCACCACGAACGGAGATGGTTTGAGTTCGAGCAGCGAGATGGGTCGATCGGGCAACGGACTTTGGTCTACCATGGCACCATTCAACGTATTGCGATCATCCCGCGTGTAGCTCCACTGCTCTGGTGCCAGAAGTACCGACTGAAGCGGTGGTGTAGTGGACATGGTCAGTGGGCTGCTCATGGTTCTTCTTCTTGTTTTTCTCTATTTTCGTGAAAACGTGAAAGCAAAGAGATTGACCTGGAATTTGCTGTCTCAAAGGCGTGGCGGAAGGGGGGGTGTAGAGAGAGATGAAATGACTGGTGGCATTCAAGCACACGCATTATGTATAGATACAATTGCTAACTAAAAAAACTATTATTTTTAGAGACGCGTAGAGCTGGGACTCCACTCTGCGATGATTGGATAATGGTCTGAGCCAAGCATGGAGTTAAATGTGCCTGGATTGTCAAACGGGAGGAGGAGAGATGTAGACTTAAGAGAGCGAGGACGATGGTTCTTCGATAGTAGTGGGATCGCCATCATATTATCGTAGGTGTTACCACTTTTGGTGGTAATCGGTGCCGTCTTCTCGTTAGCAAAAGCCACTTGGCTCCTCGATAGTGGTGTATCGTGCAAAGAAATACTCTCAAATGCTTTACAAAGCAAATTTGGCGACAAATTAAAATCGCCGATGCAGAGTGTCTCTGTCGTGCTGCTCTCGAGTGCCGTCTTGATTTTGGCAGCACGTTCGGGTAGTGGTTTTTTGAAGGGCAGGTGCACGACGACTACGTCGACACGTCGGCCGTCCGACACGTCTTCTAGCTCACACCAGAGATACTTGTATGTGCGTGACACGTAGTACTTGGCATCCTCGAAAGAACGATAGCGTGTTGTGTCGTAAATCAATGCGGCGTATTCACGGCTGGCAATCTCGTCCATGATGAGCGCATAACGTCCTTCTGTATCGTCGGGTCCGTTCACCGCCTGTTCCCCTAGCTTGTGTGTCAGTGCGGCAGTTTTCTTTTTGTTGCTGGCCTCTGTCAGTCCAAGTATGCCAACCTCCTCGCTGGCCATGCATCTCGCAATCTCGTCCCATTGCAGGAAGCGTGCTCGGTTGCCGGCCCCGATATTGAATTCCGCCACTGTCGTCAAGCCATCAGTGCTCTCTGTCTTTTTAGCCATCCAAATGGAAACACTGAGAGAAAAATGATTTTTTTGGGAGGGGCCGAGAGGTTGTTTTTTTTTAAAAAGACAAAGAAAAAAAGATATAATACGAATGGTCTGTAGCGTCTGTATCTAAATTGTATGTGGATATATTAATAATTGACAAGAAGAAGAAAAAAAGCACAAAATACTTTCTCACCCGAGACGCTTTGTTTCTATATTTCGTACCCCACCACCGCCACTAACACCATTAGCACTAGACTATTTTCATTCCTTCACTCTCCTAAAACAATGAAACGCACAGCCAATCAAGACTGGGAGAGTCCGTCACATGAAGCGAGCCAGATCGTGCAGGAATCTTCTCTTTCGTCGTCTCCTGAGTCTGCTGCTGTTGAGCAACCAAGACGCAGCGCGCGTTTAAAATCGAAAAGAGTGCAAGAACACACCGTTCGCCGAGCCACTCGCTTTGTACGGCTTCGTGAAGAGGCAACGACTCTTTTACGCGATGCAGAGCAAAAGCGTGCATTCAATATGCTCTTTAGCGAAATTTCAGCTGGGGATCGCGACCAGGTCGAATATTGTGTTCAGCGTTATTACCCAATGGTTCTTGAGAAGGACATGCTGGACGATCCATGGCCACTTCAACTGGATGAACATGGAACACTGCGTTGGAAGGAGGACAAGATGGTCTCGCATCTCGTTGGATCGCACATCGATGGGCTAGTTCCCGGGGATCACATGAATCCAGCCCGCGCACGTCATGTCAATGACATTTGTCCGCTAAATCTCAACAAACTAGCTCTAACGCTCCATCATGGCTATTACGAAATTCACAACTATCGCAAACTCATGAAACGCATCGGATATTCCCTGAAGGGCTACTACCAGTTGAGTGACATCTGGCCCAAGGAAGAGGAGGAGGAGGATGAGGACAAAGAGATTGTAGTGCTTTGATTCCAGTTGTTTACTAATTTGCGTACTAAATTTTTCAGTTTTTATTTGCCTCATGTTCTCTGTCCGAAGCCTCCCCTGACTCCAATCATTCTTCAGCTAGTATTCAGGTAACAGGATGGGATTTTATTGTTTAATCTGTGGAGAGCGAGAGATTTGGGCACAGGAATCGACTCGACCACAAGTTTGCAAATCTTGTAACAACGAGAGTACCCATGTAAAACAGAAAGAAGTTAATCAAATGGCTGCGGCAGCCGGTGGACTAGATATATCGCTTAGTGAAAGCGAAGACGATGCGACGTTCATTGGGTTTGTTAGGAAAGCTTTCCGATCAGGGAGTTGCGACAACATAGAGTAGGTTCGCGATGGAGGGTGTGGCTAATCCTTTTAAACTACTTTGGTGGTTTACTGAATTCACTATGTCTAAAATATACGATATGATGCAAAACGCCGCACTTGAGAAGACTGACCATGGATGGCGAGTTCGAATATCACGATAATCACACTTCGAGAAGATCGACCATGGAAAGCAAGATTTATTCTTTAAGGAGCCACCGTCGGGACTTAAGAAGATCGACCATGGACGGCGAGTTGTGATATCCCAAAATCCCAATTTTAAGAAGATCGACCACGGGCGGCGAGTCGTGATATTCCAAAATCCCAATTTTAAGAAGATCGACCATGGACGGTGAGATTCAAAACATGAAACACACAACAACAACACGACAAAATAAAAACAAAGAAATTTTCACTTTGTTTTGTCTAAAAAAAATATCAGTCTTTTGTTTTGCTTAGAAATGCCTGTTCAAGACGTGTGAGACGTGCTAGTTCTTCATCACGTTCCTTGCGTCGCTTCTCATTTTCAAAGAATTCCTGCATGCGTCGTTCCTCTTCCTGCTTAAGCTTGTCGATGCGTTGTTCTTCTTCCATGCGCTGCAGCTGGTAACGCAGCATCGTCATCTCTGCATCACTTCCATTGTGTGTATTCATACCAGCGATAGCACCACTGGCTGCCACCTGCTGAAGAAGCGGACGGGTGGCTGCCGTGCCAGGCACGAGGACTTGGTTGACACGTTCCTCTCGCGCCTCCTGCTGGCGACGCAGACGCTCGATCTCCTCGCGCAGACGCCGATTCTCTGCCTCCTCACGCGCACGATCTTCGAGAAGCTCCCGTTGTCGTGTCGACTCCTCTGCTTGCAGCTCGGCAGCCTGGCGACTCCTCTCTGTCTCACGGCGCTGCCTCTCAAGCACCTCGCGTTGTCGCTGCTGTTCTCTAAGCGCCTCCTCCTGTGCCTCGGAAGCCTCCTGGCGGGTCCGCCTGACTTCCTTTCGTGCGCGTTCCGCCTCCTCCAGGCGTCGCTCCTCTAGACTGCCACGCTGAATCTTAAAGTCTAGATCCGCCTCATCGGCACGCTCCCGCTTGTCACGTAAAGCCTCGCCGCGGTCCAATCGCTCCTTGGCGAGTTTGCGTGCCTCCTCGTAGAGTTTTTCGCGCTCTTCCTGAACCTTGGCCAGGTCCTTCTTGAGGGTTTCGCGGCGTTTCTTGAGTGCATTGTACTCCTTCTTGGAGCTTTGGAAGCGCTTGATAACAACGTCGCCCTGCGTGGCCTGCAGACGCTGTATGCGAAGGCCGCGAAGACCACGGGCACGATTGATGATCAGCTGCCGACGACGGCCAGCGGCGTAGAGGGCAGCCTGTTTTTTGAGCTTACTCAAGGTTCGGGAGGTCGTCTTGAGCTTGGTGGCTGCATCCACTAGCTGTTCATCAGTCTCCTCAATGCGTCTTTCGAGACGTTCACGTATCGCATCGTCGGCCGTGTCAGGCTGGCTCACGAGACCTGGCGGCGTCATTACTGTGGCGGCCTCCTGTGCCTCCTTTTCTTTGGTGGCTTCACCGATTGCAAAACGCTCCCACGTCTTGAGGTCCTTTTCGGCCTTTTCGAGGTCATCACGCGTCTTGCTGAGCGAGGCCTCTGCCAGTACCACCTCGCGCTCTGCTTTTTCGCGAATCGTCATGTAGTTGCTGCGGTAGACCTGCACGTTGACGCCAATAGACATGATGGCGTTCCTATTATCCCTACCGCTGCCACCACACTTCCCAGCAGCCACAATATCGTCGTCATTAGCACCGTCATGCATGGAAGGCAGAGCTGTACGAATGTAGACATTTTGGTTTGCCTGGGGCGCAAAAAGAAGTGATGCGCCGATGATATTTGTCTTGTTGCTGTTCTGCCCGGTGTCTATCACATCCACATCGAGCATGAGATGGTAACCAGCACCGATGTAGACGCTATAGCGACCTGTCCCGTGCACGTCGCTGTCGAGCAGGACAAGATTTCGGGTGGCCAGCACGGGATCGCCGCGATTCGCAATGCCAATGTCGGCCATGATAAAACCCATCAGAGCAGGTTGATGATATTGGTGATGACGACAACAGATGTTTTCAAACACCGCAGGATCGCAGCGACGGACCCACTGTTGACGTTCCGGATTCGTGTCGTGCACGTGATGTGTCCATTGGCCACTAAAGAAGACTTCCTGGCGCGATCGTGTCCTGTCCTCACGACCATCTGGACCCAGTTTGACAAGGATCAACATGAGGTCTTTTGGAGGCGCCTTATTCGGCTTGACAAGACGTTCAGCACCCACAGCGGGTCTCCATTGGGTGGTTTTGTTATTGTTGTTATTGCTGGTCGTGTTGTCTCCAATGAAGATAACCGGTGACCTCCCCTCGGCAACCAAGGCTGCATTCAACATCGAGGGCAGCAGTGCGACGGCCATATCTGGGTCATTTTCGTGGCGGAAGAAAGCAAGATTGGAGCGTGGTCGTGCCGCCAGCATGTCGCCGATACTCTCTGGGAAGGTGTAAGCCACATCATCAGTGTTGATCTCATCATGTTCCATCATAGGATGCATTATGCGCGCAGATCTGGTTGTAGGGAGTATGTGGGGGGGGGCTTATGGTGTGTGTATATTTTTACACGAGAGAAAGATTAATGACAATGTCGGCATGACAAGTAGTAAAACCACTATATACACAGCAGGTGCCGTGTTATTTTGTTAATAAATTGAGATGCGAGATTGTGTGATGGTCTGTCTGTGTGTGTGTGTGTGTGTGTGTGTGTGTGTGTGTGTGTGTGTGTGTAAAGACAATCTTCCATTATCACATCTTGTATGATGAATGTCACGTCTGCGGATTGTCACGTGTCCATGCGCCCCCGCGCCACTAGAAAATGGTGTATATTTTTCCACGAATTGGGGATGCCTTCCCGCTTCTTTTTTTCCAAAAAAAGATCATTCTTCCGTCTCATATTGGACGCGTGTGTACTCTCCTCCCCCCCCCCACCCCCTTTAAGGGTAGGAAGAAAAACATCACCAACAGGAGGAACAAGAAGAATATAAAAAAAACGAAGAAAAAAAGTACAGGGACGGAAAAAGATGAAGAAAGGAATAGAACGCACGTGGAAATCTAAAAATTCGAGGAAGCCCTGCCGACGATCGGACGGACCCGTGCTCTTTGGTCTTGGTATTGATCCAGGCGAGACACACTTCGGGCTTGCTCTCGTGCGCTTCAGCGTGGATCGTGTGAATGCGCGCGTGCAACGTGGCGATGCCCAATGTTTACATACACGTAGCAAACAGCCCAAACTTGTGGACACCGACTTTGAGGTACGCTGGGCCGCACTCTGGGATCTCAAACAAGCAGGCGGCGGCACTGGCAAGCTAGAGGACGAGACCAAGGCCATTATACGTCTCATCCACCGCACTCCCATCCTGCAGCGACTGCTTGGTGACCAGCGGCTCGTGCTCTTTCCCGAGATCCAGGAGGGCGGTGATTGGCGTAGTAACCCAGGCCGTGCCCAGACATTGATGCGCACGGGCTCTTTGATGGCCGCGTTCGTGGGTATCTTTATGCACTACGGCCACCATGTTCATTATGCCGGCAAGAAGAGCCGCTGGGGATGGACGAGCTACACGCACACGGATGGCTGGAAAGAGTTGACACCTGAGGCGCGACGAAAGCGCGGCAAGGCATGCATCACGCTCTACGTGAAGGATCTGGTGTCGCGACAGCAACAGGAGGCGCCGGATGGTATCTTGTATCGCCCCATTGGCAACGACGAGTCATGGAGCGCCCCTAATTTCTACTGGCGACTTGCCTCCCACCAGGTCTATGCGCTGATCTGTGGCCGCGGCGTTTCGTTTGAGGATAGTGCACACTATGCGGACTGCGTCGTAATTGCCATGTTTGGGATGCGCAACCTTCTGCAGCCAAATCGCCGTCATACAAACATTATTGAATCATCCTCATGGCCAACGCTGGTCGAGCAGGCCGAGGCCCGTGTGCCCAACTGGAGTGGTAATCGCAAGAAAACCCGCATTGTGACTGAGGGTCGTGCCACTGCAAATGGTAGTGGTAATAGTGGCGTTGTTCCCATTCCTATGATAGCAAGTACGGGTTGCGATGGCAAAATGAGCAATAATGGTAGTACTAGTAGCCACCTTCACAGTTCTCTTTACAAGGCTGTGACGCGGATGGACACCACAAGCATTGTTGCCAGCAATACGGCTAAAAACAGTACAAAAGCACCGATGATAACGACAATGAAGGGAAAGAAACGCCCAAATCCGTACGCATTTAAATCATCACAAAATCGTAGGGGTAGTCATCGTTTTAGGACATCTGAAAAACGAGCACGACGATGGTGAATTTACGTTATTCAAGTCCCCCCCCCTCCCCAACTAATAAGCATGTTGTTGTCTTAAAATTATATTAAATGCTAGCAGAATGAAAAAAACAAGAACATAAAATGGGAGCTAATGTTTCTATAATAGGCAATTTTCTATAGATGGTCATATGTCCATAATAGGGAACTGCCATAGATGGACATGGTTTCTATACTAGGCAACTCAGCCAGTTTCTATACATGGACATGTTCAAAATTTTGACTTTCTATACATGGTCATTGTCCGACTTACCATATATGGTAACTAAGCCACCTTACGATCACGAGAAGTATATGAGCAAACTACCGGAGCGATATTTTTTCTGAGAGTTACGAAAAAAAATTTCGTTCAGTGAAAATTACCCGATTAGGAAGGTGAAGCTCGTCATCCATGGTCGATTAATTTACAGAAATCGGAAAATCGTCCCGCCAAAAGATGATCGATCATGGATGACGAGCTTCACCTTCCTAATCGGGTAATTTTCACTGAACGAAATTTTTTTTCGTAACTCTCAGAAAAAATATCGCTCCGGTAGTTTGCTCATATACTTCTCGTGGTCGTAAGGTGGCTTAGTTACCATATATG
>Ga0210012_1001188_pt1 | contig 26015 bp, 23 predicted proteins | sample CryGeymeta201504_FD_183974 | JGI IMG/M metagenome (GOLD analysis project Ga0210012, IMG submission 183974) | Groundwater microbial communities from Crystal Geyser aquifers in Utah, USA - Crystal Geyser metaG 2015-04 (SPAdes) (version 2) | ecosystem: Environmental > Aquatic > Deep subsurface >... | reverse complement strand
TATAGGTCTTTCCGGTGTTCCTCTGTCTGTCGTGCCGCCGCTTCTTAATAGAGTTTCTTGTGTGTCTCTCACCCTAACCGGGGTAACAAAGCTTGGCGGCGGCGGAATTGTGTACCACCAGGGAATTTCATAATAACGTGAATATTCACCATAATAAATTTCCTCATAAAAAGAATCAGAGTCTTCACGAAGTTCCTTTGTGGGGAAGGCAACATCGGGTGTCCAAAGCACTGTATAACATCCTTGAACAGCGATCATCGTAATTCCGAAAGCAAGAAGTTTAAGCGCTTTCATAATTATCTTCTCCGGTCGCTTGAGCCACGGCTGCTGCCTCCGCTGCTTCTTGAAGATGAGGAAGAAGATGATGATCTTGAAGATGATCCGTTGTTACTGCTTCTCGGAGCTTGATAACTTGGCGAGGATGATTCTCTTCTTGGTGAGGAATAACTGCTGTTTCCTTTCTTCCTCTTGTCTGAATTATCTCTGCTTGGAGAAGCTGATTCCTCTTTTCTTCTATCGCTTCTAACATTTGGCGAAGCGGACTCTCTCGTGTTCGGTTTTACTTTTCTCACTTCGTCGGAATTGCCGGTTGAAGAATTTTTATCTTTTCTTAAGATTTCCTGATTCCTTGCTGCAGGCTGATCAGAGTTCTTTTTAACTCTTACCGCATCACTACTTTCGGATGATCGCCCGGGTCTCTCATTTGAAATAATTGTTCTATCACTTCCCGTGTTATTTTTGTCTCTGTTTCTGAGTACGGGAGAACTTTCACGGGTTACCCCTAATACATCTCTTTTCAAGGTTTCTGTTCTTGCCCTATCTCGGCTTAAAGATGTTTGGATAAGATCTCTTGTGGCTCTGTCTCTCAAGGTGGTGGTTCCTCTTCCGCCGTCATTATTTCTTAATCGGTAGGAGGTGGTAGTTCTTTCTTTATAAATTGATCCGCTGTTCCAATAGGAGTTATTGTTGTAACCTCCATAATATCCGCCGTAATAATAATTGTCATAATAATAGGGATTATAATATGCAATTACCGGGGGATAATATCCATACCACCATGGGTCGTAGCAGAAGGGGTCCCAATAAGGTCCGTATGAAAAACCTATTGAAAAAGAAGGATAGTAATTATGCCAGAGATATCTTCTATAACCGGGGTAATATCCGTCATAATAATTGTTTATCGTTACGTCCGATTCACCATCTGAGTAAGTTTCGGAATCATTGTCGGAATAATTATCATCCCGATTTTGATCGTGAGAATATTCGTAATCATCTTGATGCCGGTTACGAAAATCAACTTGGGTGTAACATCCGTAAAGGGAGAACATTACAAACACGATTGCGATTGGTAAAAAATATTTTTTCATGGCAAATTTCCTTTTTCTTCTTGCTGCAAAATAGCAAATACCGAGCCTAATTTTTAGGGCTAAAATCGAGTTGTATTTAGAAATGTTTTTAAAACTGTATAGTAATTACTGCAAACATGTTCATTTGAATGAACAGAAGCAAAGCGGCTAAAATATTATTGTTCCAATCCGTAATCTTTAATTTTTCTATAAAGAGTGGAAAGCCCCAGGTTAAGCTGTTTAGCAACTTTTTCTTTGTCAAATTCGTTAGTTTCCAGTGATTTCAAAATAAAACCTTTTTCAACTTTTTTAATAAAGTCATCAAGCGACCCAGGCTTTTCAGGAATAAGTGCGTCCTTTGACAGGTGCATTGATTGAGGCAAATCTTCAATCGTAATGTATTCATTCTTCGCAAAAATTACGGCGCGTTCTATTATATTTTCTAATTCGCGAACTTCCCCCCGCCATTCATAATGCAGTAACGCACGCATGGCTGAACTCTCGACTCCCTTAACGTTTTTTCCGATCTCTTTTCGGTATTTGTTGACAAAATGATCTGCCAGGATTGGAATATCTTCGGCTCTTTCTTTAAGAGAAGGGAGGTTCAGTTCAACTACGTTCAGTCTGTAAAAAAGATCTTCGCGGAACCTGCCGGATTCCACTTCTGCCTCTAATTTTTTGTTTGTTGTAGCCACAAAGCGAACGTTGATCGGAATTGAGTAGGTGGTTCCAACGGGTGTGATTTCTTTTTCTTGAATAACGCGAAGGAGTTTTACTTGCAGCGGTAAAGGCATTTCACTAATTTCATCGAGGAAAAGCGTTCCGCCGTCCGCAGCTTTTAAGTATCCTTCTTTGTCTGATATAGCGCCGGTAAAAGCTCCGCGCTTATGTCCAAAGAGTTCGCTTTCAATTAAGTTTTCCGAAATGGCTCCGCAGTTTACAGCAACGAATGGTTTGTTTTTCCTTTTACTGTTGAAATGAATTGCGCGTGCGACAAGTTCTTTCCCGGTTCCTGAGTTACCGGTGATGAGTACGGTGCTTTCTGTTTCAGCGACAGTTTGAATCATCTCAAACACTTTGTGCATAGCAGGGGACTTTCCAACGAGTTCAGAGAAATCATAATTGCGCTGAATCTCTTTCCGTAAAAGTTGATTTTCTGAAACGAGATTTTTTATCTCGAACAGGCGCTTGATTTTGATAAGGATTTCGTCAAACTCAATCGGTTTTAAGATATAATCTTGAGCCCCGTTGCGTAAAGCTTTGATCGTTGTTTCGAGTGAACCGTAAGCCGTAATCATGATTACTGAAGTTTGCGGAGTTAAGGCGGAAATTTTTTCCAGCAACTCGGTTCCTTTCATCATCGGCATTTCAATATCCGTGATGACCAAATCATAGTAAGAGTTTAAAATTTTCTCGTAAGCAACTTTTCCGTTTTCGGCTTGTTCGACTATGTAACCTTCTTTCTCAAGGATAAAAGAAAGCGAATCATTTATATCTTTTTCATCATCAACAACAAGAATTTTTCCGGGCATCTTTTTCCTTTATAAAATTAAATTGAGAGGAAAGTTTATAATAAACGTTGTTCCTTTGTTATCTGCACTTTCAACTTTTATATCACCGTGTGAGCTTTTAATGATCCCGTAACTTACCCATAACCCAAGCCCGGTGCCTTTACCTTCTTTTTTGGTTGTGAAAAAAGGTTCGAAGACTTTTGAGAGTGATTCTTCAGGAATTCCAATTCCATTATCATCAAAGACTACCATTATCGTGGCATCTTTAATTGAGGTGGCAACCTTTATAAAGGACTCTTCCCCGGATTTGTATTTTTCTTTTTTCTCGGCGATAGCATCAACGGCATTTATCAAAATATTAACAAATACTTGTTGGATTTGGTCGGCGATTAAAGGTACGGAGGGTATTGATTCATCCAAATGAGAGATAAAATTTATGTCCTTTGTTTTTTTACCTACTTTTACAATTTCAATCGCTTCTTTCAAATTATCGTTTATATCAGTAGACTTTAATTCATAATCCGAAGGACGGGAGAAGTCAACTAGATCTCGAATAATTTTTGAAATTCGGGTAATTTGTTTTTTTACAAGTTCAAGTTTTTCTTTGATAAAATTATCATCTGTTTCGCGCTGCACAATTTGAACTAATGCAGAAATTGAAGCTAACGGGTTTCCCACTTCGTGGGCAACTCCGGCGGCTAAGGTGCCGATACTTTCCATTTTCTGAGTATGGATCAACTGTTTTTCCAGCATTTTTTTATCAGTCAGGTCATGGTGGATCCCGAAGTACCCTACAACTTTTTGGGTTTCGTCTATTATCGGGGAAACTAATAAACGAGTATGGAGAGATTCGCCGCTTTTCTTTTTATTTTCAACTTCTCCGAGCCAAACTTTACCCGAAGAAATAGTCCGCCACATCGTTTCCCAATATTCCCCGGTTTGTTTTTTGCTTCCGAAGATTTTAGGATTTTGCCCGATCAACTCATCACTTTTATAACCGCTTGCCCTTTCAAAAGCGGGATTCACATAAATCATTTTTCCATCAATGTCGGTAATTTGCAATGGATTTACCGTGTTTTGAGCAACAGTATAAAATTTTAAATATTCAGATTCTATTTTCTTTTCAGAAGTAAAATCTTTCCCTAACAAGAGTATATTTTTTTTCTTATCTTTTTCATTTATGAACGGGGAAAGGAAAATATTTACATCGTGAATCGTTGAGTCAAATGACTGCATTTTAATTTCAAACTCGGCGGAAGTGTTATTTTTAAATGAAAGAGCTAAGTTCTTTTCAAATTGGGGGATTGTATCCGGAGTAAGTATTTTAGAAAATATTTGTCCTTCGGTTTTACTCTTGGGTGGCGAAAAAAATTTCAAGGCTGAGTCGTTTAATTTTAGGATAGTTCCATTTTCCGCCAGCACAAAGCATGGATCGTGAAAACCTTTTAGGGCTTCAAAATTCATTTCGCCTTCTTTCTTTTTGTGAAAAAAATCTAATTCTTATTCTAAAAATAGAGAATTTTCTTCACTTAATGAATTTACTCAGAACCCATTCTTCCTAAAAAAATCAGAAATAAAGTTGTTCACCTGTTCGAATTCAATTAAAAAAGCATCGTGTCCGAACGGAGAATCAATCTCTTGATATTCGGCATTTGGAATAAGCGATGCAATTATTTCCTGCTCACCGGGAGGATAAAGAATATCGGAAGAAATCCCAAGATTCAAACACGGTGCGGAGATTTTCCCAAGAACATTTTCCAGTGTTCCTCTTTGCGCCGCAACATCATGGGTGTCCATTGCATTGGTGATGTAAAGATAAGTGTTAGCATCAAATCTTTTAACGAGTTTTTCTCCCTGGTAAAGCAAATAATTTTCAATTTGAAATTGCGAGCCAAAATGATTTTTATCCCGATCGCTATCAGGATCAATTTCTCTCCCAAATTTCCGATTAAAATCATCCGGCGCGCGGTAACTGATCATTGCAGCTATTCTTGCAGAAGAAAGAGCCTGTGGTTGTTTTGAATAATTTCCGTTTTGCCATCCGGGATCATTTATAATTATTTCCCGTGCAAGCGTATTGAAGCCGATTGCCCAAGCGGAATGTTGCGCCGCAGTTGCAATAGGAACAACGGACTTCACAAAATCGGGAAACATGATCGCCCATTCAAGCGCCTGCATCCCGCCCAATGAACCGCCTGCGACCGTTACAAGTTCTTTTACCCCTAGCGTGTCAAGTAATTCTTTTTGAACTTTCACCATATCTCTTACTGAATACTGTGGAAAGGAGGTGCGGTAGGGTTGGTCTGTTTTTTTATTTAAAGATGTTGGACCCGTTGTACCGTAACACCCGCCAAGAAAGTTAGAGCAGATAACAAAATATTTTTCGGTGTCAAAAACTTTTCCCGGTCCGATGAGTGAATCCCACCAGCCTGCTTTGTGCAAATTCATTTTATTATACTTAAAAAGAAATTCGTACGGTTTTGAATTTTCAACTTCTTCTTCATTAATTCTTCCCGCAGCGTGTGCATTGCCGGTTAAGGCATGGCAAACAAGAATGGCATTCGTTCCGCTGCTGTTAAGTTCGCCGTAAGTTTGGTAAGCAACATCAACTTCCGATAGAGTCTCTCCGGACTCCAAATGAAATGGATGCTCATCATTAAACAAATTCACAAATTGTGTTCTTGCCGAAATTTTTTCTAACGTTTTTGTTTCCATAAAAATATTTTAATAAATCTGTTCCATCTTTTAATAGAAGGAACAGATTGTGAAAGAAATTAGTTTTTCAAAGTTGCTTTTAATGCTTCTTCAAAATCTTCCTTGATATCGTCAATGTGTTCAAGACCAACGGAGACGCGGATTAAATCAGCCGTAACGCCGGATTCTTTCTGATCACTTTCGCTTAACTGCTGGTGCGTAGTTGAAGCCGGATGAATGACTAACGTTTTTGCATCGCCGACATTTGCCAAAAGACTTGCAAGCTGAACATTGTTGACGAACGTTCTACCGGCTTCAAGTCCTCCTTTTATTCCGAAGGTCAACACTGCGCCGAACGATCCGTTACGTAAAAATTTCTTTGCGTTTTCATAATACGGATGCGATGCTAAACCCGGGTAAGATACCCACGCAACTTGCGGATGTTTTTCTAACCATTGAGCTAAGGCTAAAGCATTTTGCCCGTGTCGTTCCATTCTTAATGAAAGCGTTTCCAATCCTTGAAGAAGAAGAAATGCGTTAAATGGACTTAAGCACGGACCTAAATCTCTTAACCCTTCAACTCTCGCACGAATTATAAAAGCTATATTTCCAAATGGTCCATCTGCTCCGAACACATCCCAAAATTTTAAACCGTGATAACCTGGACTCGGTTCGGTAAAAATAGGAAAATTCCCGTTGCCCCAATTGAATTTACCTGAATCAACAATAACACCGCCAATAGAAGTTCCGTGCCCGCAAATCCATTTCGTGGCGGAAGCAACAATAATATCAGCGCCGTTGTCAATTGGTCGGGCAATGTAACCAGCCGCTCCAAAAGTATTATCAACGATCAGCGGAATATTATGTTTGTGGGCAACGTCTGCAATGGCTTTAATGTCTGCAACATTTAATCGTGGGTTGCCGATCGTTTCAAGATAAAGAGCTTTTGTTTTCGCATCAATCAGTTTTTCAAACTCTTCGGGAGAATCGCCTGAAACAAATTTAACATTAATTCCTAATCTTGGAAACGTAACGTTGAATTGGTTATAGGTTCCGCCATAAAGTAAGCTGGTGGAAACAATATTTTCTCCGGCTTGTGCAATTGTAGTAATTGCTATAAGCTGGGCGGCTTGCCCTGATGCAGTTGCCAGCGCGGCAACTCCTCCTTCAAGAGCGGCGATTCGTTTTTCAAAAACATCAGTTGTCGGATTCATAATCCGCGTATAAATGTTTCCGAATTCTTTCAAGCCGAATAAGTTTGCCGCGTGGTCGGCATCGTTGAAAGTATATGATGCAGTTTGATAGATTGGAACAGCGCGCGAATTAGTTGCAGTGTCCGGCGTTTGCCCGGCGTGCAGTTGCAGCGTTTCAAATCTGTAGTTTCTTGGTTTTTGTTCAGCGCTCATTTTGTTACCTCTTTGTTTTTATGTATTGATTTATTTTCAGTTAATGACAAAAAAAAACCTCTTCGGAAAGATTTACGAAGAGGTTAAACACCTGCATTCTCATCTTTCCCCTAATCGCGGTAAAACCGGATCGGGCAGGAAGTAGCACCAAAATTCACGGCAAGCGTGATGGTTGCTAAGGTTTCATAGGGCCTGTTCCCTCAACCTTTCTCGATAAGAGCTTTTTTATTTTATAAGAACATACAAAAAAGCCCTTCTCGAGTTTTTACTTCGGAAGGGCTTCAATTAAAATAGGAGAACGTTTTTAGGCTGAGACCATCCGGGTTGATGAACACATCATACAACAGAGGCACATTGCCATATTTTTAATTTCGATATTTAAATTTTTGTTTTTCATTTTATTGCTTGCAAAGATAAAGGATTGAAATCCATTTGTCAAATACTTTTTTATCAAGATTGAATATTTATGAATAAATCTTCGCAGCTTTTTCAGCGGAGGTAACAATACCTTTAATTAACGCCGAGCTAAAGCCGTTATGCTCCATCTGATTTAATCCTGAAATCGTAATTCCTCTCGGAGTTGTAACTTTGTCAACTTCACTTTCAGGATGATTTTTATTAACTAACAAAAGCGCCGCCGCTCCTTTTGCAGTTTGCGCCGCCATCATAATTGCTTCTTCCGAATGGAACCCTATCTCAATTCCGCCTTGCGAAGCGGCGCGGATCGCGCGTAGGAAAAATGCGATTCCGCAAGCGCATAATGCCGTTGCCGGTCCCATCAACTCTTCTTTGATAACCAAACTCTTTCCAAGTGCATCGAAAATTTTTTCTGCATACGTTAATGCCTCCGGTGAATCGGAGGATAAGCAAGTCATTGATTCTTGGATGGCTATTGCAGTGTTCGGCATTGCACGAACGATTTTTATTTGTCCGCCGAGAATTTTTTTTATCGCCGAAACTGTAGCGCCGGAAACCACGGAAATTACCGTATGCTTTTTTGCTTTCAACACCGGTTTTATTTGAAGCAGCAAATCATTTAACTGCTGGGGTTGAACGGCGATGATAACAATATCGGCTTGCGTAACGGCTTTTTTGTTATCGCTTGAAATAGAAAATCCTTGTGCAGAAAAATCTTTCAGTAATTCGGTATTTCGTCTTGTTAAGATTACTTTTTTCGGAGTAACCAATTGAGCATTTACTAAACCCTTTGCAATTGAGAGACCGATATTTCCGCTTCCAAGAATTGTGATTACTTTATTTTCCATTTGCATTTCCTCTTATAATATTGTCATGTAAATTTTTGTTTTTTTCAAGATATTTCGAACGGTTTACTTTTAACTTTTTACTTTTCCTGCCTTGCGGGATTGCAGTATAGTTTGTTTTGTTGCCTTATGTCAGCAGCCCACAGATTCATCTGTGGGAAATTATACAGCAGCAAAGTTTTCAAACCGATTCATCGGTTTACAATTTGGGATCCATATTTTTTTTAATGAGTGTGATATTATTGTTTTCTTTCCTAAACCGTTGAAACGGTTAATGATTTTTTTTCTATTCTCATTCCCATAGCTGAAGCTATGGGTTGCTTTTCTTCCTAACACCGATTTTGCTTTTTCGGAACGATCCCGATTATCATCGGGAGAATTTTCCAAATCACTTTATACTTTTAACTTGCGGCTTGCCGCACTATGAAATAGTTTGTACGAGCGCTTCTTTAAACGAAACAAAATCTTTGTTTGTTTTTACCGATACTTTTTGCTTTCCGAAGCATACGGATAATCTTTCCGGAATCGAAGTTTTTTCTGCCAGAACTTTTTCAACAATTTCAGAAAATTTGGCGGGATGAGCGGTTTCAAAAATTACACCGTTAACACTTTCTTGTATCGTATCCTGGAAATATTTTTTCAGCGCTAAATAGCCAACTGCTCCGTGCGGATCAATTGTATAATGATAGTTTTCTTTTACTTCTTTTATTGCCGAGAGAGTTTGTTCATCATTAAAACTTGAACTAATTATTTTCTCCCGGACTAAATCCACATCATTTCCAAAGAAAGAAATGATACGGGCAAAGTTGCTCGGATTTCCGACATCCATTGCATTTGACAGCGTTGCCACCGACGCCTTCGGTTCAAATTTCCCGCTTTGCAAATAATTTAGGAAAACGTCATTTGTATTTACCGCTGCAATAAATTTATGAACCGGCAATCCCATTGCTTGAGCAATTAATCCTGCCGTTAAATTTCCAAAATTTCCACTCGGAACAGAAACTATAAATGGATGCGATTTATCTTTCACTTGTTTGTACGCTTCAAAATAATAAAATGTTTGAGGAAGCAGCCGGGCAATATTTATTGAGTTCGCCGAAGTCATCGAAAAAATATTTTTCAAATCGGGATCGTGAAAAGTTTTTTTTACTAACCGCTGACAGTCGTCAAACACGCCGTTAATTTCAAATGCGAAAATATTTTTGCCGAGAGTGGTTAATTGCTGCTCTTGAGTTTTACTTACTTTTCCGCTTGGATAAAGAAGTGCAACTTTAATTCCTTCTTTTTCATAGAAGCCGTTTGCAACTGCGCTGCCGGTATCGCCGGAAGTTGCAACCAAAATTAACGTTTCTTTTTTCTCATTCTTTAAATAATGCACTAAAAGATTAGCAAGAAATTTAGCGCCGAAATCTTTGAACGCTAAAGTCGGTCCGTGGAATAATTCGAGAATGGAAATATTTTTTGATAACTGCACAAGCGGTGCCGGGAAGGAAATTGCGTTATTTACTATGGCTCGTAAATCAGCCTCATTTATGTCATCAATAAAAAGTTTTGCAACTTCAAATCCAATTTCTTGAAAAGAATATTTTTCAAGATGATGGAAAAAACTTTCCGGCAGTTTAGGAATTTCATCCGGCATAAAAAGTCCGCCGTCATCCGCAATGCCTCTTAAAACGGCTTCACGCAAGGAGACCTGTATCTGTTTATTATTTGTGCTATAAAATTTCAATAGCTGTCCGTGAGAGAAATAATCTTAGGTCCATCGTAATTTATTTTAGAAATGAAGATGTCGCTTTTCAATTTTATTTTTGTTAGAACTTTTTTCATTTCGGAACCAATACGTTTTGCTTCTTTCTCGCTCCGGCTTAAAGCAAAAACTGAAGGTCCCGAACCGGAAATACTGCATCCGAGCGCATTATTTTTAAGTGCTGTTTCTTTTAAAAGAAAATAATTTGGGATTAATGAACTCCGGATTGGTTCAATAATGTAATCTTCAATCGAACGTTTTATCAAATCATAATCCGGTTTCATTAATCCCGCGACCAATGCAGCGGCGTTTCCCCATTGTTTAACGGCATCGGAAAGCTTTATTTGCGAGCGTAAAATTCTTCTGGCAAACTCCGTTTTAATTTCAATGTGAGGATGAATAATTGTACAATAGAGATCATCCGGAACCGGAATAGAAATAACATCCGGCGGATTGCAGCCTCTTACTAAAGTAAACCCGCCGAACAAACAAGGGGCGACATTATCGGCATGAGCAATATTTCCGCTGGCAATTTTTTCTCCTTCCAACGCAAACAGCAACAAACCATTTTTTGAAAAAGGTTTTTTCAGCAAAGCATTTAAAGCAAAAACGCTGGCAACAGCGCTTGCGGCGCTTGAACCGAGTCCGCTGCCCAACGGCATTTTTTTATGAAGTTCAATCTCAACACCAAACTTCGGTTCGAGCGTATTCATCATAGCTCGAAGTGATACTGAGGCGGTATTTTTTCCCACATCTTTGGGCAGATGATGTTCATCGCCGGTAATTTTTAAAATGTGAATTCCCGGTTTGTCAACAATGCGCATTACCAATTCATCGCCCGGTTGATGCAGCGCAAAACCGAAAATATCAAAACCGGCTCCGACGTTAGAAACAGAAGCGGGGGAGAAGACTTTTACTTTTTTTGCTTTAAATAAATTTTTCATTATGAAAGCAAACCTTTTACTTTCATCAATTCAGCGCAGAGAATTGCGCCGCCGGCGGCTCCGCGAACAGTGTTGTGTGAAAGAACAGAAAATTTATAATCGAATAAATTACAATCGCGTAATCTCCCGATTGCCGTTGCCATTCCTTTATCAATATTTCTGTGGAGGCGCGGCTGCGGATAATTGTCTTCAAAAAAATAATGGATTGGCTGATGCGGCGCTAACGGTAATTCATATTGCTGTGGTTCACCTTTAAAATTTTTCCAAATAGAAAGAATATCTTCCTTTGAAGGTTTGTTTTTTAATTTAACTTGAACTGATTCGAGATGTCCGTCAACAACGGCGACACGGTTACACGAAGCGCTGATTTTAAACTTACTCAATTCAATTTCTTTCCCGGTAAATTTTCCGAGAATTTTTAATGGTTCGGTTTCCATTTTATTTTCTTCTCCGCCGATAAACGGAATTACGTTATCAATAATATCCAAACTTGAAACGCCCGGATACCCTGCGCCGGATAAAGCCTGCATCGTTACTACGTTTACCTGTTCAATTCCAAAGGCGTCGTCAAGCGGTTTTAAGGCGATCAACATTCCGATGGTTGAGCAGTTAGGATTTGTTACGATTGAACCTTTGCCGAACTTCTGCACTTTTAATAATCCTAAGTGTTCCGGATTTACTTCGGGAATGAGTAAAGGAACATCTTTATCAAAGCGGTGATTTTTAGAATTTGAAATTACGTGATAGCCGCCTTTTGCAAAAGCTTCCTCAATATCTCCGGCGACACTTGCATCCAATCCTGAAAAAACAACAGCGCAATCCAAACCCGGTTCACAATTTTTAACAGTAAGATTAGCAATCGTATCAGGAATCGGCGCAGGCAAAAACCAGTTTACGGCATCTTTATATTTCTTCCCGGCAGAGCGATCCGAAGCGGCGACTTCTGTAATTTCAAAAAACGGGTGACCGTTTAAAAGCTGAATAAATTTTTGTCCGACGCTCCCGGTCGCGCCCAAGATCCCGACTTTTATTTTTTGTGTTGACATCATTTTTCTTTTCTGTTTTTCTTAACTCAAATAATTTGAAATTCTGAGAACATCAGCGAAGACACCGGCTGCGGTAACATCAGCTCCGGCTCCCGGTCCTTTTATTACAAGAGGACTATGCACATAGTTTAGCGTATGAACCGCAAGGATGTTATCGTTTCCGCTCATAAAAAAAAACGGATGAGTGCGGTCAATTGCCTGCAACGATACTTCTGCTTTTCCTTTTTCCAATTTAGCGATATAGCGTAAAACTTTTCCATCTTTTTCTTCTTTCAAACGAAGCTTTTCAAACGCACCATCATTTTCTTTAAGCACCCCAAAAAATTCTTTGACCGTTTTAACTTTTTGCGCTTTTGGAAAAATTAGATTTTCCACTTTGATGTCGGATAATTCCATTTGATATCCGCATTCACGTGCAAGGATTAATAATTTCCGCGCAACATCTTTTCCATTTAAATCTTCGCGCGGGTCAGGTTCGGTATATCCTTTTTCCCTTGCTTCAAGAACAACGCTGCTGAATTTTTTCCCGGCTTTAAAAGAATTAAAAATATAACTCAGCGTGCCGGAAAGAATTCCTTCAATTTTTGTCATTGAATCTCCGCTGGTTACTAAGTCTTTAATCGTTCCGATGATCGGTAAGCTTGCGCCGACGTTTGTTTCATAGAGGAACTTTACGTTATGCTTTGAAGCAGTCTCACGCAATTTTTTATAAAAGGTGAAAGATTTTGTGTTGGCTCTTTTGTTCGGAGTAACGACAGAAATATTTGAAGAGAGCACATCCAAATAATAGTTTACAACTTCTTCGCTAGCGGTACAATCAATAAAAATAGAATTCCGCAGGTTGAATTCTTTCAGCGTTGTAACGAATGTTTGCAGATTGGATATTTCATTCGATGAAGTTAATTCCTTTTCCCATTTGTCAAGGGATATACCTTCTTTTCTTAAAATCATTTTTTTTGTATTGACAATTCCGCAGACATGCACGGAAGTGGAAAATTCCTTTGCTAATTTTTGTTGATGATTTTTCAGTTGAGTTAAAAAAGTTTTTCCGATCAATCCGGGTCCGACCAGAAAGAGATGGAGCGATTTCGTCTTCGATAAAAAGAAAGCTTCGTGTAAGGCGTTAAGCGCTTTGGCTTCGTCTTTTTTAGAAATAACAACGGAGATATTTAACTCGGAAGAACCTTGTGCGATGGCGGCGATGTTAATTCCGTTTCTCCCGAGCGCCTGGAAAACGCGTCCCGCAATGCCGGGAGTTTTTTGCATATTCTCTCCGACGATTGCGATAATCGCAAAATCGTTTTCAACTTTTACTTCGCTTATTTTTTTTTCAATTAACTCTAATTTGAATTCAAACTCAATCGCTTCTTTCGCTTTCTTTTTATCACGCGGAGGAATTGCCAGACAGATGGAATGTTCGGATGAGGCTTGGGTAATAAGGATAACGTTAATTTGTTTTTTCGCCAATGCGCTGAAAATTCTTTCGGCAATACCGGCGACCCCTACCATACCGCTTCCTTCAACCAATACTAAAGAGATTGCATCAATTGAAGAAATTCCTTTTATCAGGAAATCATTTGCAATTTTTTTCTTGCTGATAAGCGTTCCTTCAGCAGAAGGATTAAAAGTATTTTTTATGCGGAGAGGAATTCCTTTTGCATGTGCCGGCTGCATTGTAGGTGGATAGATTACCTTTGCGCCGAAATGGGAAAGCTCCATCGCTTCATTAAAAGTTAAATGTTTTATGGGAAAGGCATTCTTAACTTTTTGAGGGTTTGCCGTAAGCACTCCGTCAACATCGGTCCATATTTCAATTTCTTTTGCGTTGAGAGCCGCGCCAATAATTGAAGCCGTAAAGTCAGAGCCGCCGCGTCCTAACGTAGTCGTTTCATTTTCTATTGTTGAGGCGATATACCCGGTAACGATCTGCAATTTTTTATTTGCAGCAAAATACTTCTGTATGTTTTTATTAGTAAGATCAAAAAGCACGCGGGCATTTCCGAATTGGGCATCCGTCTTAATAACCGAACGGGCATCTAAAAAATTATTTGCAATTTTTTTATCGTTAAGAATTTCGCTGATAGTATATGCTGAAAGCCGTTCTCCGAAACTTAAAATATAATCAAGAGTTTTTAACGACAATTCCTTTATTAAAAAAACTCCGTGGAGAATATCATCAAGCTCATTAAGTTGAAATTTTATGTTGGCAAGAGCGCTGCTTTGCTTGCTTACGGAAATTAATTCTTTTGCAATTGCGAGATGCCTGTTTTCCAATTCTTTTAAATTGTCTAAATAATTAGCATTCCCTTCTGCGGCAAGATGGCTGGCAGCAACAAGTTTATCGGTTACCGAATGATACGCAGAAAAGACGACCGCAAGTTCTTTATCCTTTTTAAGAGATGACTTAATGATCTCAATTACATTTTTTATCCGCTCAGCTGAAGCGATTGATGAGCCACCGAATTTTAATAGTTTCATTCTGTATCCAACTTTAGTTTTGCACAAAAAAAAACCGACTTCATTTTGGGAAGTCGGTTTTAAACATTTAAATAATCTTATACGCTTACCAACTTCCGGTCCCCGGAGGCATTGTGGTGCTTGTGCACATAAGGGTAATCGTATGGTTGTGTTTTATTTTCATAATTTAAGTAAGGCAAACCTAACACAAAAAATATTCTTTGTCAACAGACTGAAAAGAAAAAGTGAATATTATTCCTATCGAGTGTAATCTTATCGAAGAAAGTTTAGAAATGAGAGACAAAACTGTCGATCACTTGAAGTGTTGAATCTCAGCAGCGCTGAAGAAGCTTTTTGTTCGGAAAGGAGAGAGAGTTGAAATTTGAGAACGTGATTTATTTGTAATTAAAACCAAGTTCAATATATTAACAGTGTTAATTTAATAAAATTGGTTAAGAGGAAAAAGTTTTATGGGAAATAAGGAGATTCAAGAGCAGAGGATGAAAGGTTATTTCATTCAAGCCACAAAGGAAATATTAAAAGGAGAAGGTTTAAGGAACATCAGCGTGCGTAACATTGCTGAACGAGCAGGGTATTCATACGCAACGCTTTACAATTATTTTAAAGATGTGAGAGACCTAATCTTTGAATGTGTGGTTGATTTTCAGGAAGAATGTGAGACTTTTGTTCTTTCTGAATCGGCAAAAAATAAACCCGGTATAGAAAAAATTAGAGCAATCGCGAAAGCGTATGTTAAATATTTTATTCAGTATCCCGGTACGTTCGAGCTTTTCTTTCTTGAAAAAACGAATGATGTTGCGAATAAACAACCAACACTGAAATTAATTTCCAATTTTCTTGATCGATTGAGTAACAATGATTGGGAGTATTGCATCACTACAAAAGTGATGACTGCAGAGGCAGCCAAAGTAAAAAAGAATACTCTGCATTTTACATTAGTGGGAATGCTATTGCTCTATAGCAACAGAAGACAGCCGGAAACATATAAAGAATTTTCGGAGGAAGTAGGAAATCAGATAAACTCAATCTTGGCAATGAAATAAAGAAATGATCGACAAAAAAGAATTAAAAAAGCAATACAAACAATCGCTCCCGCGTATGGGAATTTACCGGATAAAAAATGTAGTGAACGGAAAAATATTTCTTGGAAGCAGCCTTAATCTGCACGGGAAATCAAATAGCTTTAAATTTCAGTTGAAAAGCGGATTGCACGTGAATAGCGAATTACAAAGGGACTTTAATCAATTCGGAGAAGAAAATTTTGTGTTCGAGATTGTTGACACCTTAGAACCCAAAGAAGATATATCCTACAACTATAGTGACGACCTCAAAGTATTTTTGGAGATGTGGATGGAGAATCTTCAACCGTACGGAGAACTCGGTTATAACAAAAGATAATAAAGCTTTAGACTGACTTTGTTTTCTACAAAATAATTAAGAGTTTGCCTTCACGATTATTAATTTATTTTGAGTAGAATAGAAAAAGCCGGTAAGGAGAATCAACTTTGAAATGTAAAACTTTGCTCTTTTTTATTTTTGTTCTTGTGTTTATAAACGATTTGCTTTCACAGTCCGTTGCGGAGAGATATAAAAATTTCGGACAAATCTTTCTTCCGCAATTTTCTTCAGCGCCTTTTCCTCATCCCAAAAGAATGGATGGGCATAATTATAAAAACCGGTTATTCTCTTTTCAAGAACACTATTCTGATAGCAGTGTCACGATTTTTGTTCCCAATGGTTTTAAGCCGGTAAACAGTACAAATATTGTTCTCTATTTCCACGGATGGAATAATAATATTGATAGTGCGTCTGCTCAGTTTAAACTAATTGAACAATTTTCAGAAAGTAATAAGAATGCTGTCTTTGTTTTCCCCGAAGGGCCAAAAAACTCTCCAGACTCTTACGGTGGAAGGTTAGAAGAAACAGATGGACTAAAGAATTTGATTGCCGATGTGCTAAAGTTTTTAACGGAAAAAAGTATAGTAAACTCCGGGAAGATCGGCAACATTATTTTAGCCGGACATAGCGGCGCCTACCGTGTAATTGCTTTTTGCTTAATGCAAGGCGGGGTAACTGAAAATATTTCTGATGTTATCTTATTTGACGCGCTCTATGGACAAACGGAAAAGTATGAAAACTGGATAGAAAACTTTACCGGCAGGTTCATAAATATTTATACTGATTCCGGAGGTACGAAGAGCGAAACTGAACAGATGATGAATAATTTCGATTCCTTGGGTGTTTCCTATGCTCATAAGGAGGAGAGTGAATTAAGTGCTAGTGATCTCTTAAATAACCGGCTGATATTTATTCACACCGATTTAAACCATACTGCTGTGATTGCCACGAGAAAACAATTTCTAATCTATTTAAAGACTAGCGCGCTTCCTCTTATAAAAAATTGATTTACTTGGATGAATTTATCAACATTTCTGAAAATTTTAGAGATGTCGAAATCAAAAGTGCTGGAGAAGACAGCTTTGGACGGTTTTTTAATCCATCCAATGAGTAAGGGGCAAAGTGAAAATTTTTCAATGCTAACCTTTGATTGGCACGAAATATTATTTTCATTTTTTAAGTTTACAATCTTGACTTCATCATTGAAAGAACTTATATTAACAAGTGAATGTTTACAAAGAACAAGTTCTTTTGAAAAATAATTCTCCAGATATCATTCTTGGTTAATTTTATTCAAATGGGACTTGCTAACAAATGCGAACAGACACATTAATTATTATTTAATTTCTTAAGGAGATCATTATGAAAAATTTCTTGGTACTTTCTTTATTTCTTTTCTCTGTTTCAGTGTTCGGGCAGGCAACCATTGATTTTGAAACAGTTGGGCAAGATTATACATGGACCATTTTTTCGAACTCAACTTCCGGGCCAGAGGCTCTTTCAGTTGTTGATAATCCAAATGCGACAGGGATTAATACTTCTGCTAAATGTTTGAAGTATGTAGTTAATCCTGCTGGCGATCCTTGGTCAGGTTTTTATGGTCAAGGTCATGGTTCATTTACTCTTGATGCTAATAACAGTATGATCACCATGATGGTTTATAAGGATGTAATTTCTCCTGTCAACCTAAAATTAGAACCACCAGCCGTCGATCACAAAGTTCCAAATACTTTGATTAATCAATGGGAGAAACTTACCTTTGATTACTCTTCTGCTATCGGAACAACAGTAGCCACTATAACTTTAATTCCTGATTTTCCCGATCCAAGAACAGGAGGAAGTGTTAATTATATGGATAATATTGAATTTATTCATACTCCGGTTCCTGTCGAATTGGCATCTTTTACAGCTGTCGCTGTAAAAAATGGCGTTAAGTTAGAATGGACAACCGCTACCGAAACAAACAACAAAGGTTTCGAAATTCAAAGAAGTTTGGATAGCAAAGTTTATTCTACCATCGGTTTTGTTAATGGTAAAGGTTCAACCACTGCAAGGCAGCAATATAATTATGTAGATGCTCAAACAACCTCCGGAAAATATTTCTATCGTTTACGACAGGTTGATTTTGACGGAACTTCCAAATATTCACAGGTTATTGCAGCCGGCGAAATGGCTCCTACTGCCTTTGAACTTTCACAGAATTTCCCAAATCCATTCAATCCGGTAACAAGCATTAAATATGCTATTGCTAACGCTCAACAAGTTACTTTAAAAGTATTTAACATACTCGGTACAGAAGTAGCTGTTTTGGTTAATGAGAAAAAAGAAGCTGGTACGTATAACGTTAACTTCTCTTCTGTCAACTTAGCAAGTGGAACGTATATTTATCGTTTACAAGCTGGTGCATTTGTACAAACAAAGAAGATGGTTATCTTAAAATAAAATTAACCTCACCCTTAATCCCTCTCCTTATGAAGGAGAGGGAAAGGGGATTGGATACAATTAAATTATTCTTTATTAATGTTGTCTAATTTCATTGCATGAGATTGTTTCGATAAAGATGTAGGAAATCGAGAGGGAAAAGTGAACAGTTCTTTCTTATTGATCATTCCTTAGCTTTTCTAGTTCATCCCATCTTTCGTAGAGGATTTTAACAGCTTGCTTTGCATCGTCAAGTTGAAGCGTTAATTCATTTGTTCGTGCGGCATAGTTCTCGTAGAAATCACTCGAGGAAAATATTGTTTCGATGCGTTCAATTTCTTTTTCTCCGGTTATTATTCTCTCTTCTATCGTCTCGAGTTCTTTAGTTTCTTTCCACGAAAGTTTTTTTACTTTTGGTTTTGCTTTTTTCTCTTCAGTTTTTTCTTTCGACTGCATCGGAACTTCCATCGCTTTTCTCACTTTTCTTTTTTGCAGATAATAATCATAATTGCCCTCGCTGAAGTGGACATTTCCTCCTTCTTCAAATGCAAGGATACCGTTGCAGACTCGGTTAAGAAAATATCTATCGTGACTCACAATGATAACACATCCTGCAAATGAAATGAGAGCTTCCTCTAGGATGCGCAGAGTCGGCAAGTCGAGATCGTTTGTTGGTTCATCGAGCATAAGAAAATTGCCCCCGTTCTTAATGATCTTAGCGAGTGTAAGTCTACTTCTTTCACCGCCGGAGAGTCTGCCGACCTTTGTATTAATTCTGTCATCGGTAAAGAGGAATCTTTTTAAGTAAGTCCATACACCCATTTGGTATTTGCCGAACTTTATCGTTTCGCTCCCTTCGCCAATAGATTCAACTACGGTTTCCTCATCGTTTAATAAAAGCCTCGCCTGATCAATGTAATTAAAATCGGTTTTTTCTCCGATTTCTAATTTGCCTTTAGTGGGAAGAAGTTCTCCCAAAATTATTTTTAGAAGAGTGGTTTTACCCGCGCCGTTCTTTCCGATCACGCCCAACCTTCTGCCTGAGGCAAAGTCTAAATTTAGTCCTTCAAATAGTAAGTTATCTCCGAGTTTTATTCCAACATCTTTAAGTTCAAGAACCTTCTTCCCTAATTTTTCAGCAGGCGGGATTATCATTTCAATATCTAATTCAACTTCAGTGTTTTGGTGAGACGCAACTTCATAATAATTATCCAGCCTGCTTTTCGCTTTTGTCCGTCTTGCTTTGGGTCCACGCATGACCCATTCAAGTTCTCGCCGCAGAAAATTTTGCCGCTTACCTTCTTCGACTTCTTTGACTGCCTGACGCTCGGCTTTGTTGATAAGGTAATCGGTGTAATTCCCTTGATGCGAAAAGAAAGTTCCGGCAGTGAGTTCAACAATCCTGTTGGCAATTCGATCAAGGAAGTAGCGGTCGTGAGTAACAAAGATGCAGGTCCCTTTGTAGGCAGCTAAAAAATTCTCAATCCATTCTATCGAGTCGGTGTCGAGATGGTTGGTTGGTTCATCAAGGATGAGCAGATCGGGCTGAGAAATTAACGTACGGCTCAATGCAACACGACGTTTTTCTCCGCCGGATAATGATACAATTTCTCTTTCAGCCGCGGGGGCATTGAGTGATTTTATCAGCAGATCAATTTTACGTTCAAGATCCCAGCCTTCGAGCCGAAGAATCTGAGCTTCCAGGATATGTCGCTTAGCTGAATCATGTGAAAGCCCTTCGTACTCTTTGAGTAAGCATACTATTTTGTTCGCTCCATCTAAAATATTTTCATGAACATTTTTAGCTTCGTCAAGAGTAAATTCCTGTGAGAGCATCCCAATAACAAGATTTTTTTTCTTCGCAACATTACCTGAATCGGGATTTAAACTTCCTGAGATCACTTTTAAGAATGTTGATTTCCCCGCACCATTCCTTCCCACCAAACCAATACGGTCTCCTTCGTGAATACTGAGAGAGGCGTTATCGAGAATTACTTGTTCTCCAAATCGGACGCTTAGTTCCATCGCCGTTAGGATAACGGGGTTGACATTGTTTTTCATGAATTTTTTTTTTGTTAATTGAGATGCAAGTATAACGAAATCGCTTATTCTAAGAAAATTATTAACGTATGAATCTGTAAATAATCATTTGTCATTGGTTTGTATTATTCTGGGATATGGGAAAGCAAGTTTATTTTCTCACGAAAGAAGTAAGTGGATCATTGATAGTACTTATTTAATTTAAAAGTGTAATATATTTGTAGTTACTAATTTTTTATCTTTAACAAAAAAAGGAAGCCATGAAAAAGATATTTTTAATCGTTTTCGCACTTTTATTTTCATTCTCCACAAGTTTTGCCGGTGGCGGAAATAAATATGGCAAAGAGCTAAGCCTAAAAGAAAAAACAAAAATCTCAGCTATTCTCGAAAATCCAAAAGAATTTGTCGGAAAAAAAGTTCATGTCGAAGGAAATGTTGTCGCAGTATGCGAAAAAAGAGGGTGCTGGATTGAGTTGGCAAGTGATAAACCATTTCAAAAAATTAAAGTAAAAGTAAAAGACGGCGAAATTGTTTTCCCATTAGAAGAAAAAGGGAAATCTGCCGTTGTTGAAGGTCAGGTTTATGAAATAAAAATGACCAAAGAACAGGCGCTTGCCTCAGCAGAAAATGAAGCGAAAGAGCACGGGAAGAAATTTGATCCGGCTTCAGTAACCGGTCCGGTTACTATTTATCAGATCAAGGGACTCGGCGCGGTAATTAAGTAATTTTTATCTAGAATTTTCAATAAAGGTTGTCAGAATAAAATAGATGTTATTCACAATTCTGTCTTCTAATTTCTCTCCTCAGAATAACATTTTTTGGCAACCTTTTTTTATTTCGAAGAGGTTTTAATGTTCAAGTGGCGAAAGTGGGTTAGAATTCTTCATAGAGATATTGGGTACATAGCAGCCGGGCTCACCGTAATCTATGCCATATCCGGTGTTGCAGTGAATCATACTAATGATTGGAATCCAAATTACTCGATAGAAAAAACGACGATGAAAATCGCCCCAATTCCCGATAGTTTACTCACATCTCAAACGCTCATTACTGATATTCTAGCGAAGGTTGGAGAAGAGGGGAAATTAAAAAGTTTTTTCTTACCCGACTCAAATCATATTAATATTTTTGTTGATGGTAATACCATAACCGTAAATCTTAAAAAAGGGGAAATCTTGCAAGAAAAAATTACAAGTCGTGCCGTAATCAGGGAAACCAATTTTCTTCATTTAAATTCACCAAGAAAAATTTGGACGTTTGTAGCAGACCTTTTTGCAATTGCGCTCGCATTTCTTGCCATCTCCGGTTTATTTATGATTAAAGGCAAAAACGGAATAAAAGGGAGAGGGGCATGGTTAACAGCTCTGGGGATTCTCATTCCGGTTCTCTTCCTCATAATTTATTATTACAAACTGCTTTAGGTTACGCATACTTAGCTTTACAAATTATTTACCGGATTTGAGTATATTTGTGCCGTAAAAATAAGTTTTTTTTGCGTTCAATTACACTAACCGGAAAAATTCTCAGATCAAGTTGGAGTTAAACACATTTCCGTTGGAGAATGTGCTTCCCTAATTTGCATTTCTAGAGGGGCTCTTCAGGTCTTAAAGAACAAACAAAATAAAACCGCAGAAAACGGAAAATCCCGTTTCGTTTAAATCTTCATATAAATTAATAATGGAATAAATGTTCGATGATAAGTACAAGCAATCTTTCTTTAAGTTTTGGTAAAAGGATATTATTTGAAGATGTAAACCTGAAATTTACACCGGGTAACTGTTACGGAATAATTGGTGCAAACGGATCCGGGAAGTCAACTTTTATAAAAATTCTTTCGGGAGAAATAGAACAAAGTTCCGGCGATGTGATTATTACTCCGGGGAATAGACTTTCAACTTTAAACCAAAATCAATTTGAGTTTGACGAATACCCTGCACTTAAAGCAGTTATGGTTGGGCACAAAAGGCTCTTTTCTATAATGCAAGAAAGAGATACATTGTATGCAAAAAATGAATTTAGTGATGAAGATGGAATGAAAATCGCTGAACTTGAAGGAGAGTTTGCAGAGTTATCGGGTTGGGAAGCTGAATCCGAAGCTGCTGAACTCTTAAGTGGATTAGGAGTTGCCAACGAACTTCATACAAAATTGATGAAAGATTTATCAGGTAATGAAAAAGTAAAGGTTCTTCTAGCACAAGCATTATTCGGTAATCCCGATATCTTGTTACTCGATGAACCGACAAACCATCTTGATATTATTTCGATCGGATGGTTAGAAGAATTCCTTGAAAATTTTAAAAACATAGTAATTGTTATTTCTCACGACAGACATTTTCTTAATCAAATTTGCACACATATTGCCGATATAGATTTCGGGAAGATACAGATGTATACCGGCAATTATGACTTTTGGCTGGAAAGTAGTCAATTAGCGGCAAAGCAGGCAAAAGATGCTAATAAAAAAATTGAAGCGAAAATGGTTGAATTACAAGAGTTCATCTCCCGCTTCAGCGCGAATGCTTCAAAATCAAAGCAAGCAACTTCGAGGAAAAAACAACTCGAAAACCTGACGCTTGAAGATATCAAACCTTCGTCCAGAAAAATGCCTTACATTGCTTTTAAGCCAGAACGTGAAGTTGGAAATAACGTACTCGAAATTATTGAGCTTACAAAAAATTCCGATCAAGGGACTTTGTTAAGTGAACTGACTTTTAAGGTTGAAAAAGGGGATAAAATTGCTTTTGTCGGTCCAAACGATTTAGTGAAGACTACATTGTTCAATATTCTCAATGAAAAAGACCAACAGAGTACCGGAAGTTTTGAGTGGGGTCCAACTGTTCGAATTGCTTACTTTCCACGAGATAATGCAGAATTTTTTAATGTGGATTTAAACCTTATTGAATGGCTGCGTCAATATTCGAAAGAAAAGGATGAAACTTACATCCGGGGATTTCTTGGAAGAATGTTGTTCAGCGGCGAAGAGTCGTTAAAAAAAGCTAAAGTTCTTTCCGGAGGAGAACGCGTTCGCTGTCTGCTGGCAAAGATGATGCTTTCAGGGGCAAATTTTCTGGTTTTTGATGAACCCACAAACCATCTCGATTTGGAAGCGATATCTGCTTTGAATAATGGTTTAATAGATTTTAAAGGAACAGTACTCTTCAGTTCGCACGATCACCAGTTTATTCATACGGTCGCAAACAGAATAATTGAAATTATTCCTTCCGGCGTCATTGATAAGCGTATGACTTTTGATGAATATTTGAACGATGAAGGAATAACGAAAATCCATTATGATATTTATCAGGCGGCAGCAATTAATCTCTAATCTGAAAATCTTAATTTTAATCCTACTAGCCGGATTCAAATTCATTAGGAATGAATGATTGTTTGTTTGAGGAACATACATGGTAAGAAGACGCACTGGGAAAGTTGTATTTCCTTTCCATAGATTCGATTCCTTCTGGACGTGAAACCCAAAAGTTAACGCGATTCAAGACATCCTCATAAAAAAAAAGATAAAACATTAATTAATACTAATTCAAGCCGTTCATCTATTCAATCATTTTTTTATTATACTAATATGTTTGTTTTTTTCTGTTAAATATTTTTACAAATTTTTTATAAACGAAGAAAAAATTATGATCATCAAAATATTATCCGGTACGATCTTTATGGTGTCAATCTGCGTGTTTGCACAAGAAGAAAAAATTCTAAAAGAACCGGTGACGGTTCCATGCGTCAATCTTCAAAAATATATTGGAGTCTGGTATGAGATAGCAAAATACCTAATCGCTTCCAGAAGCAATGCGTGAAAAACACAACTGCCGTTTATAAATTGGATAGCAAAGGCACAATCACGGTTATTAACACTTGCTCCGATGAAGATGGTAACAAAGACCAAGCCGAGGGAATAGCCCGTATTGTGGATAAAACTTCAAATGCAAAATTAGAAGTTAGTTTCGTGAGTATATTCGGAATAAATCTCTTCTGGGGTGATTATTGGATAATTGGCTTGGATAAAAATTATAATTTTGCAGTAATAGGAACTCCAAATCGCAAATACGGCTGGATTATGAACAGGCAGCCGCAAATGTCGAAAGAAGAATTAGAAAAAGCTTTTTCAATTCTGCGAAACCAGGGCTATAATCCAGATCATTTTGTAATGACCACCCAGGTGTTTAAGTAGTCGACAATTTTAGAAGTGTTATTGCAGCTTTAAAGCAAATTCATAAACTAGTTCCGCATGGGTGTCAACATTAACATCGCGAATAATTTTGGCAATATTTCCATTTTTGTCAATGATAAAAGTTACTCTGCTATCAAATCCGAGTGAGTTTAAAACGCCGTAGGATTTCGAAACCTCCTTAGTTTGATCTGAAAGAAGAGGGAAGTTCAGGTTATACGATTCAATAAAATCTTTAATCTTTTCTTTTGAATCAACGCTAATTCCCAAAATCGCTATTCCACTTATTTTAAATTTCGAAATATTATCTCTGATTCCACATGCCTGTTTAGTGCATCCGGGGGTTGCCGCTTTTGGGTAGAAATAGAGAACGACCGGTGATTTGTCCCGATACGAGGTAAGAGAGAAAAAGGTTCCGTAAGCATCAGATAAATTAAAGTTTGGAGCCGACATTCCTTCATTCAAATTCTCTACCGATCCACCGCATGACGCCAACAGCAACGAAGAAACGATCGAGAGTATTTTTAACCTTTTCATATAATCCTTTTTGAATTAAAACGAATAAATTCACTTATTCGTTCCAAAATTAATTTTAACTCTTTACCTTATTTCAGAATAGCCACAATCTCTTCTTGCTTTACTCCGCTTGTTTGTTCAACTTTTCCATCAGGATGAATAAAAACATCAATCTCGCTTCTAATTCCAAAATCACCTGTAAGGTAAATTCCAGGTTCAATAGAAAATGAAGTCGAGGGAAGCAGCCTGCGTTCGTCTTTGGTTTCATAATTGTCCATATGAGGACCACTACCATGTAAAGTTGTGGTTATTGAATGTCCGGTTCTGTGAATGAAAAATTTTCCATAACCGGCATCTTCTATCACTTTACGGGAAGCATCATCAACTTCAAATCCATAAACAGGCTGATTAACATTGAATCTTTTAACTACAAAGTCGAACGCTGCGTCGCGGGCATTTTTCACGATTTCCCAGATGGTAATGTACCTTTCCGGCACCTCTTTTCCCACAAAACCTACCCAAGTGATATCCGACCACACCGAGGAATCGTTCTTTCTTTTTGCCCAAAGATCAATAAGAACGAAATCATTCTCTTTAATCTCTTTGAATGTGGTTTCATCGGGAGCATAATGTGGGTTTGCGCTATTTTCATTTACCCCCACAATTGGTGGAAAATCTGTTACTAACTTGTTCTTTCGGAATTCTTCCACTATGAATTGTTGTACCGAATATTCGTTTAAAGTGTCCCTAGCTAACACACTAATTTTAATAAAGTTAAAGGCATCTTTCGCAATTTTCACCAAGGCCTTTGCCACTGGCACATTTTCCGCGTATTGCTCGGGTGACCATAATGCTGTGAATTGTGTTATTAAGTCCGCTGAGCTAACAACCTGTACTCCAAATGTTTTTATTAGTTCTAAAGTACCAGCATCAACTTTGGATAGATATGGAATCGCATTTAGTGGAGAATACTCCATAGCGATTGTCTTGCTCCCTGCAAGCGCTTTGCTAAGCTGCTCCCTT
>Ga0210012_1001181_pt1 | contig 26087 bp, 17 predicted proteins | sample CryGeymeta201504_FD_183974 | JGI IMG/M metagenome (GOLD analysis project Ga0210012, IMG submission 183974) | Groundwater microbial communities from Crystal Geyser aquifers in Utah, USA - Crystal Geyser metaG 2015-04 (SPAdes) (version 2) | ecosystem: Environmental > Aquatic > Deep subsurface >... | reverse complement strand
GGCGGCCGGCCTTTCAGTGAGCGGTGTGCCTGCCAATGCTTACCCGGCCAAAGTGATCAACATGAGCCTGGGTGGTTACTCGCCCTCGGGCTGCCCGGTAGCCTATCAAACTGCGGCCAACGATGTGGTCGCGGCCGGCTCGACGCTGGTTGTTGCGGCTGGTAATAGCAATGATAATGCCAGCCTGTACACCCCATCCAACTGCGCCAACGTGATTACCATTGCCGCCACCAACCGCGATGGCGGGCGAGCCTATTACAGTAATTATGGCACAGCCGTCGAAGTGGCTGCTCCGGGCGGAGCGCAGTCTGTCGCTAATGATCCCAACGGCGTGCTCTCGACCCTCAACACGGGTACAACCGCCCCCGGTAGCGATGCCTATGTATACTATCAGGGTACCAGCATGGCCGCCCCGCACGTCACCGGTGTCGTCTCGCTGATGTACTCGGTTAACCCCGGCCTGACCTCGGGGCAAGTGACATCCATCCTGCAAAGCACTGTGACCACGTTCCCGACCGGAACCGGCGCTGACTGTACTATCTCCACTTGTGGCAGCGGTATCGTCAACGCCCCGGCTGCTATTACTGCGGCGCAGGGCCCGGCGCTAAATTACAAAATCTACCTGCCGCTGGCACTAAAGGCTGCCCCCGCCCCCGGCGACTTCAATAAGTCCGCGCCGGCCAATGGTGCAATCAGCCAGCCTGCCAATCCCACTTTGAGTTGGGGTGCCAGCAGCGGTGCAACTTCCTACGAATACTGTATTGATACCAGCAATGACAGTACTTGTAATACAAGTTGGGTTTCTACGGCTGCAAGCACCAGTGTCGGGTTGAGCGGCCTGACTCCTGCCGCCAGCTACTACTGGCAGGTGCGCGCCAATAACGCATCAAGCACCACCAACGCTGATGGTGGAACCTGGTGGTCCTTTACCGTTGCCGCTTCGCCCCCCCCCGGAATAGTGAACGGCAACTTCGAGTCGGGTAGCGGGGTGGGCTGGAGCGAGTTCTCCACCCATGGCTGGCCGATCGTTGTCAACTCCGGTTTTCCTGGCAGTGTGACCCCGCATAGCGGTGCCTGGGCGGCCTGGCTGGGCGGGGGCGATAGCGATATAAGCTACATCCAGCAACAAGTTACCGTTTCGGCTGGAGCGCCCTACCTGACTTACTTCCAATGGATTGCGTCGGCGGATAGTTGTGGCTTTGATTTTGCCTCCGTGCTCATTAATGGTGTCGCGGTAGACACTTATAATCTGTGCTCATCACAAGCCACTGGCGGCTGGGTGACGCACAACGTCAATCTAAGCGCTTACGCGGGACAATCGGTCGCGTTGCAAATTCGCGTCGTGACGGACGGCAGTCTTAACAGCAACTTGTTCGTGGATGATGCCTCGTTTGCATTTACGGCCAGTGCCGCCAATGACAGCGAACCGCTGATCCCGTTTGCTCCCGACCCGTTGAACAATCTGCTCAAGAGCGAGGCGCTCGGCATCCGATAGCCAGACACATTTCATTTCATCTAAGAGACCAGGTTTCTCACAAAGAAATCTGGTCCCTTGTTTTTTTTATCGGTTCTCCAGGATTTGTCGTGATAAGACGCCACCGCAGATAATTGTTACAGAAACTGGTGATTACCCACATCTTTGCTCCACTCTGCGAAGCGACATTTATGTCGCGATTATCCACAGCTGATGTTACGCGATACACCGTAGCACGACATTTATGTCGTGCTGAAATTTGGCTGACGCCAATTTTTAGAGTCTATCCGAAAAACGGGGCAGGTGGAGCAAGACCCGCGCAAATCGCAGATTTGCGCCACCGTTGGCTGCCCCTTTTGCCAATCTTTTGGACGGGTTCTTATCTGTTCAGTGCCTATCAAACGGCTCTAAAATTCCAGTTTTCCGGTTTCTGCGGCGCAACCGCGACATATATATCGCGCCACTGGTTCTTGCTGCGTAACATCAGTGATGAAAATTGGCGGCTTGTGAGTAATCACCATCTACAGTGTGCACGCAAATCATGTCAGGGATGGAGTCGAAAGTCTCCTGACTTTCGAGCAAAATCAGGAGATTTTGCACTCCGTCCACTGCGCCTGACAACCTTTGCGTGCACACCCGGTTACCAGCAATTCCAAATCTGAAATTGGTTATGCCCGAAATTGGGCAGTTTCCGCCATTTTTGCACAGTAAATGCAATTAAAGCAGCTACAACTTTCACAAACACCAGAGAATCCGGCTAAAAGAGTAGTTTTACCGAGATTCGGAGTTTAGATTTGGAATTACTGCCCGGTTACAAAAATTGTTGCCAAAAATTCGATTTAGTGTATAATACCGCCTTGCCATCGGGGCGTGGCGCAGTCCGGCTAGCGCGCTTGCATGGGGTGCAAGAGGTCGGAGGTTCGAATCCTCTCGCCCCGACTGACGACAAAACCGCCGACGAAAGTCGGCGGTTTTGTCGTCAGTGACTGATGTTACGCAGTAAGGATGTTGTTGCGAGGACGTTCTTGTACTTTGTCCGCAGCAATCTGTTTGTCGTGTTGAAGATTGCTTCGCCGCGAAAACCAAGAGCGCGTTTCGCAATGACACCCGCTTTTTTACAATAAGGGTGACTCAGCGATAAAACTGCATAACATCAGTGCAGATTTTATATTTTTGTAGCAAAATCATGCCCGGTTTTACATCGCCCCCCAACCCCAAAGAATTCAACGCCCGCGTCTGGCAAATTGCCCGGCAGATTCCACCGGGACGAGTGCTGGCCTACGGACAACTTGGCACGGCCATTGCGCCGCCGGGGATGACGCTGAAAGACTACGACGCCTTCCGTGCTCGTTGGGTGGGCGGCGCAATGGCCGTCTGCCCGCAGGATGTTCCCTGGTGGTGGGTGGTCAATGCCCAGGGAAAAATTAGCCCCCGGCCCGGAGCAGAGCGTCAGCGCGCGCTGTTGGAGGCCGAGGGCGTGGAATTCAGTTCCAGCGGAAAAATTGACCTGCTCAAGTACGGTTGGACTCCACCTGTAGCCAGATCAGCGTGAGCAAGCCCGCCGCCAGCCAGGCCAGCAGATTGAGCGCAATAAAGAACAAAATCACATTCCACAAGCCAGAATTGAAGATGGGGGAAGGCGGTGGGTGCATGATGTTGGATGCCTGGGCGAAAATCACCCGCAAAAGAATAATGTACGCCAGGTTGGCCGCCGAAGTCAACGCCGGGCGATTCACCAGCCACAAACCAGCCTGCATCAAGACGCCCACTACCGCGAACGTCAACGCCAATTGAAAACGCGGTTCGACCAGAAAGAGTCCGTTCCAGTTGGTTTGCATCGCCCACAGCGAAAGCGGTAGATACGAAATCCAGAAGATGATTCCGGTTCGACCCAGCGCCGCCGACCAGCGATTCAGGTTGGAAAATCGCGCCGGGCGAAAAAGACCGCCCAGCAACGCCAGTGCGCCAGCCGCGCCAGCCGCCAAGAAGGCCACTTCGGCGGCAATCACCCAGGCGCTGTGCAGGTAGACCACACGTACATTGTTCCCCAGCGATTTCTCCTCCGGCCCAAACAGCGCCAGCAAGAGAATCACCGCCAGGGTGATGAAAAACAAAGGAAGCGGAGATTTCAGTTTAGCCATGTGCCTATTTTAGCGCATCTGTCACGCCGCCATCATCCGTATTCAATGGCATTTCTGACCAAAATTTACGCCCCGGTTGCCTCTTGAGCAGTTATTCTATGGTAGCATAGCCGCGTATGAGCAAAAATCGCATCCTTTTTCTGTTTTTTTTATTGGCCTTTACGTTACGCATGGCGCTCGGCGCGGGCGCATACTGGTTTCTGCCAATTATCGGCTACGACGGCCCTACCCAAAAAGCAGGCTACCAGTTTTACGATGCCTACCGCCGCGACACACAAGCCTGGCATCTGGCGCAATCTGACCAACCGTTGACGGCAGCCTTCTCCGGCGAATATGCAGCCGACCAGTACGGCGGCCTGCTCTGGATGAGCGCCTTCACCTATCGCTATTTGACCGGCGGAACCCATCAGCCGCTGGCGGTCACGTTGCTGGCAGCGCTGACCGGCGCGGCGGGAATCTTCTTTGTCTTTGCCGCCGCCCGCCGCCTGTTGGATGAAAAATCTGCGCTGATTGCCGCTGCTATTTTCGCCTTTTTCCCCGAAGCAATTTTACTTGGCGCGTCGCAAATGCGTGAACCCTTTTTGATGACGGCGCTGGCGATTTTTTTCTACGCCTCCACGCGCGGAAAACAACCGCTGCAACCGATGGATTGGTTCTGGCTGGTGTTTTCGCTCGGGCTGCTGCTGTTCATTTCGCCGGGCATTGCCCTGCTGGCGCTGGTCGCCGTTGCCGGATGGGCAGGATTTAGCCGCGAGCGGAAAAAAATTCACTGGCCGATAGTCCTGGCCGCGCTGGGGGTTTTCCTGCTTGGGCTGATAACGCTCTCGCTCAGTTGGGAAAATCTCGTCCGCGCCCATGCCGGCGGACTTTTTGGCGTGCTCGGCGCCTGGGCGCGCGAAACCGCTGTGTGGAACGCGCATGTTCTCAAGGGCAGTTCTGGCATTGTACAGGTACTTTTTGCCAGCCTGCCACCCGGGCTGGCGCTGCCCTTTGTGGCGTTCTACGGCATTCTTCAGCCGGTGCTGCCTGCCGCGCTGCTGGAACCATCGCTCCCCTTCTGGCAAACGTTGGGGATTTTTCGTGCATTGGGCTGGTATCTGCTCCTGCCATTTCTGGCCTACGCGCCCTTCGCCGTCTGGAAAAACCCGCCGCTGCGCTGGTTGAGCCTGCTGACGTGGTGCTGGGTCGTGATTGCCGCCATTCGCGGCGGCGGCGACCAGTGGGATAACCCGCGCTACCGCGTCATTGCGCTGGTCTGGCTGGCGATTCTCTCGGCATACGCGTTGGCCGCTCCCAAATCGCGCTGGTTTTGGCGTATCGTTTTCGTCGAGGCCGTGCTTTTGGTAGTTTTCGGCCACTGGTACGGTTACCGTTACCTGCAAATCGGATTCAATGTTGGTATTCGCAACAGCCTGGCGTTGGCGTTGGGGCTGGCTATTCTAGGTGTCGTCACCGATTGGCTATGGGAGTACCGGCAGTCGCTTTCTGTTATAATTCAGCGGTTGAATTTGCCTCAGGAGAAAAAATAACTATGACTACTGCATTAATCACTGGCATCACCGGGCAGGACGGCTCGTACCTGGCAGAGCTTTTGCTTGGCAAAGGTTACGAAGTGGTTGGCATGGTACGGCGCTCCAGCACGGTCACTTTTGAGCGTATTGAACATATTCAGGACGATATTTGCATCGTTCAGGGCGACCTGCATGACCAGGGCTCACTGGTCGGTGTGCTGGAAGAGTACAAGCCTGATGAAGTCTACAACCTGGCGGCGCAATCGTTTGTGCCTACCTCGTGGAGTCAGCCCATTCTCACCGGCGAAGTAACCGGCCTGGGCGTCGCCCGTTTGCTGGAGGCCATTCGCCTGGTTAATCCGAAAATCCATTTTTACCAGGCTTCCTCCAGCGAGATGTTCGGCAAGGTGATGGAAGTGCCGCAGCGCGAGAGCACGCCGTTTTACCCGCGCTCGCCCTACGGCGTAGCCAAAGTATACGGGCATTGGATTACCATCAACTACCGTGAGTCGTTTGATATGTTTGCCACTTCTGGCATTTTGTTCAACCACGAAAGCCCGCGCCGTGGCATGGAATTTGTCACCCGCAAAATTTCCAACACGGCTGCCAAAATCAAACTTGGGCAGGCCAAAGAACTGCGCCTGGGCAACCTCGAAGCCCAACGCGACTGGGGTTTTGCCGGTGACTACGTTGAGGCCATGTGGATGATGCTGCAACACAGCACGCCCGAAAATTTCGTCATTGGCACCGGCGAAACGCACGCCGTGCGCGAATTTTGTGAACTGGCCTTTGGCTACGTTGGCCTCAATTATCAGGATTATGTCGTGCAAGACCCGCGCTTCTACCGTCCCGCCGAAGTGGATTTGCTCATTTCCGACCCAAGCCGGGCGCAAGCCGAACTGGGCTGGCGGCGCAAGGTTTCCTTCAAGCAATTGGTGGAGATGATGACCGAAAGCGACTTGCAGCGGAACTCCAAAAAATAGGGTCAGACGCATTTTTTATCGCCGAGACGCGGAGTACGCCGAGTTTTGAGTTCTCTGCGTCTCGGCTTCCCGGCGTTTTTTCTTTCCATGAACATTTTCCGCTTCCTGATGAATGCCCTTAAAATCCAATACTGTTTCGTTAGCGGTTTTGGAGTCCAACGTCTCCTGACGTTGGCGCCAAAGTCTGGAGACTTTGGACTCCTTATCTAAACAGTATTGCCTTAAAATCCGTCCCTGGCTGGCGGATTTTTTGGCGTTAATCGGCTTGGGACTGTACGCCGCGCAGATGTGGCAATTCGCCCACCTGCAGTTTTCGGTGCTGGACGAAGGTCTGTATCTTTACAAAGGGCTGTTGCTGGCAACCGGTCAGTACACGCCCTTTCAGGATTTCGGCCTGTGGATGAATCAAATGCCACTCGCCTATCTGATGTATGGTTGGGCGCAAATGTTGTTCGGCGCGGGCCTGCGTACCGGGCGGATGTTCACTTTTGCGCTGGGGCTTTTGACCGCGCTTGGGCTTTTTCTCACCGCCCGGCGGCTGGGAGAAAATCGCTGGGCGGCGGCGCTGCTGCTGTGGGCGCTGGCGCTCAACCCGGCGGCGCTGCGCATGAGCGCGATGGCCGCCTCGCAAGGGCTGACCGCCTGCCTGCTGGCCTGGACGTTTTTCTTCAGCCTGGGCGCAGACCGCCGCCCCTGGCATTTATTTTTCGGCGGATTGCTGGCGGGCGCAACCGTGATGGTGCGCATCAACCTGATTTTGCTGCTGCCGCTGCTGCTGATGTACGTCTGGCGGGCAAATGTGCGCGGGCTGCCCGCGCTTTTGGCCGGGATGCTGATTTCGTTTGGCGGCCCGCACCTGCTATACTGGCCCAATATTTTGCGGCTGTGGGTCAAATGGCTGCCGCTGCCCTTTCTTTCCGGCTTTTTTCCGCCGCCCAACACCCCCACCTGGAATCCAGATTCTCCGCTGGGCTACCGCGTGGCGAGTCTATTTTTGGCCTTTCGCTACCATTTCGCCGCGCTGTTTGGCGCGCTGGCGACCTGGTTGTTTTTTGATGGGAAAAATCGGCGCAAAGAAGTCGTTTTTTTATCCGTTTTTCTGCTCTCTGCTTTCCTTTTGCACGCCTGGGCCGCGCTTGGCAATGATTACTGCGTGTTCTGTTTTGCCACTTACACCGCGTTTTACGCCGGAGCGGGCCTGCTGCTGGCGGCGCTGACTCTGCCGGGCTGGAATTTAAACCCATCCGCGCCCAAACGTTGGCTGGGCGGGCTGGCGCTGACGGTTTTGCTGGGCGGCATGGCCTATTCTGCCGAGGGAACCATCCGCGATTTGCTGCCCGCGAATTTTTATCGGCGGCTGGTGATGCTGCCCGCGCCGGGGTTTGATGGGGCGCAAATTTGGCAGGTTTTCGTCAATAAATTCGGTGGAAGTTTGCGCACTGTTTCAGACGCCGCGCAGGCCATTTTGCCGGTCATTGCCGCCGTGACGCTTGGGCTGGTGATTCTCTCAGCGGGAAAACTGCCCGGGGGCGCAAGCCGCTGGGGGCGCGGGTTTGTCCTTTTTCTCATGCTCGGAACACTTTTTTCGCCCTCGCTTTTGCTGGCGGGTGAATATCGCGCCTACGACTGCCCGGCGGATGTTTTGCCCGGCTACGAGGCGGCGGGCGCGGCGCTGAAGGGAATCATCCCGCCGGGGGCGAAGGTTTACTGGGCCGGGTATTCGCCCGCGCCGCTGTTATACTTGCCGCAAATTGAAATTTTGCCCGGCCAACTGCATGGCGTTTATTCTTTCCGCGTCTCGGACGATGACCAGGCTTTATTGCGCTACGGCTGGTGGAATGAGTCGCTGGCCGAAATATGGCTGGCGCAGGCCAATTTTGTGATTGTGGAAGTGCGCAATGCCGAGACCTTAGCCGGAAAACTTGGCGCTTTTGAGCAGGCGGCGCAGACCGCGCCGCAGTCTTGCCAGCCCAATTCGGTGTTGACGGTTTACCGGAGAAAATAATGGACGTTTCAATCGTCATTCCTGTTTACAACGAAGCAGACAGCCTGCCCGCCCTGCACGCGGCGCTCAGCGTAGCGCTGAACGGTTTGCCGCGCGCCTGGGAAGTGATTTACGTCAATGACGGCAGCCGCGATGGCTCGCAGGCCGCGCTGGAAAGCCTGGCCGCCACCGACCCGGCGCATGTGACGGTGGTGGAGTTTCGGCGCAACTTTGGTCAGACGACCGCCATCGCCGCCGGAATTGACCACGCGCGCGGCGACATCATCACCTTTTTGGACGCCGATTTACAAAATGACCCGGCGGATATTCCGATGATGCTGGCGAAACTGGACGAGGGCTATGATGTCGTCAGCGGCTGGCGCAAATTCCGCGAGGACAATGCGCTGACGCGCAACCTGCCCTCACACCTCGCCAACGGGCTGATTTCGGCGGTGACGGGCGTTCACCTGCACGATTACGGTTGTACGCTCAAAGCCTACCGGCGCGAGGTGATTACCGGTTTTCGCCTGTACGGTGAAATGCACCGTTTTATTCCGGTCTACGCCAACGCCATCGGCGCAAAAATTTTGGAAGTGCCGGTGCGTCATCACGCCCGCCAGTTTGGCAAAAGCAAATATGGGCTGGAGCGCACGCTGAAGGTGATTCTCGACCTGATTGCGGTGCAATTTCTGACGCGCTATTCGGCCAAGCCGATTTATCTCTTCGGCGGCGGCGGAATTCTGATGGCCGGGCTGGGCGCCGCCGGGATGATTTTCCTCGCCCTGCGCAAACTGCTGATTCGGGTGGATATTCTCACCTCGCCCATTTTCATCATTTCCGTCCTGCTGGTGCTGATGGGTTTCCAGTCCATTTTGATGGGCCTGATTGCCGAACTGCTCGTCCGCACCTACCACGAGTCACAGCAAAAAACGACCTACACGGTCAGGAAAGTAATCAGTGGTCAGTAATCAGTTGTCAGTGGTCAGTTGTCAGTTGTCAGTAATTCCTAATCCCTAATCCCTAATCCCTAATCCCTAATCCCTAATCCATCATTTCCCCCCATGTCCCGCGCCACACTTTTTCGTCTTATCGGCTCTTTACTTTCGGGCGGCTTGTTGATTTTCCTGCTGGCGCAAAACTGGAGCGATGTCACCGCCGCGTTGGCGCGCGTTTCGGCGCTGGAACTGCTGGCCGCTTTTGGGCTGATTTTGCTCTCGCGCCTGTTCATCACCCTGCGCTGGCACGTTCTCCTGCGTTCTGGCGGAGTCGCCATTCCGCTGCGGCAGACGCTCTCGCTGGTGTTTACCGGCCTGTTCGCTTCCAATTTTCTGCCGACCACCATCGGCGGCGACGTGGTGCGCCTGGCCGGGGCGATGCAACTCGGCTACGACCGCGCCGTCTGCCTGGCCTCCATCGCCGCCGACCGGGTCATCAACATGCTCGGCATGAGCCTGGCCGCCCCGCTCGGCCTGATTCAACTTTTCGGCGGCGGCCTCGCCGTCCCAGCCCTCACCTTGCCGCCGCTGGCCCAAAAAACTTGGGAATTTGGGCTGCGCACCCTGCAATCTTTTTCGCTCTGGTTCAAACAGCCGGGCGCGCTGGCCCTGGCGCTGATTTTTGCCCTGGCGCACATGCTCTGCACCTTCAGCGCCAGCGCCGTGCTGCTCTACGCCCTCGGTGAAAGCGCCGACTTCTGGCGGCTGATTGGCCTGCTCAGCCTGGCCTACTTCATCACCCTCTTCCCGCTTTCCATCAACGGCTACGGCCTGCAGGAATTTTCCGTCACCTACCTGCTTTCCACCTTCGCCGGAATCAGCCTGCCGGTCAGCGCCATGCTGGCCGTGCTGCACCGCTTGCTGATGATGGCCGCCAGCCTGCCCGGCGCACTGACCCTGCCGGACGTCCTGGCAAAAATGGACAAATCCAAGCCATGATTCCCCCAAAAACTTTCTGGCAAACCAGCCTGATTTTCACTTTTCTCGCCACGCTCGCCGCGCTGACGGCCTCCGTCTTGCGCTGGAATGAAATCGGCGTTATTCTCACCCGCTCGGTGTGGAGCGTCGCGCTGATGCTCTACCTGCTGACGCTGGCCGCCTGCCTTTTTCTGTTTTTTTGGATAAAAACCCCCGCCGCCGAAAAAATCCTGGCCGCCCTGGAATTGCCCGGCCTGCAAAGCGCCGCCCGGCGCGGCCTGGCGGGCGGCCTGTTCGCCGGTATCCTCCTGCTGATTCCCTGGCTCAAGTTTACCTACCGCGTCGGCGAAGTTGTCAAAAAATCCACGCAAGACCCCACGCTGACGCTGATTCTCTTCTACTTTGGCGTCTGGTGGCTGGTTCTGCTGGCCGCCACCGCGCTGAAGGTGGCGCTCAAAACCTCGTGGGCGGGTGGTTTCGCCGCCGCCCTGCTGACGCTGGCGGTTTTTTATGAAATCTATCAGCGTTTTCAGGCGGTCACGCCCTACCCGTTTTCGCTGGGCTGGTCGGAGGGCAGCCGCTATTTTTACGCCTCGCTCTGGTTTTCTCAGGCGTACTACGGGCAGAGTTTTCCGCTTTCCAGCCTGCACCCCACCCGCTACTTTTTGCAATCGCTCCCGTTTCTTTTCCCCACGCTGGGGCTGGAAGCGCACCGCTTCTGGCAATTTTCTCTGTGGGTCGGCACCAGCGCCGTCACCGCCCTTGCGCTGGTTTTCCAACGTCGGGAGACGCCGGACTCCAAAAATTCCCAATTTTGGCGCAAGGGGCTGCTGGCCGCCTGGTTTTTCCTGTTTTTTCTGCGCGTCGGCATTTACTACCACCTGCTGCCGATGATTCTCATTCCGGTTTTGTTTGTCTCGACCAAACATCCCCGGCGTTCACTGGCGGCGGTGATTTTCGCCTCGCTCTGGGCAGGCGTCAGCCGGGTGAACTGGTTCCCCGTCCCGGCCATGCTGGCGGCAGCGATTTATTTACTGGAAGGCGAAGCGTGGCAAGCGGTCAGCGGCCAGTGGAAAAAATTGCCTTTCTCGCCTCATCTCCTCTCTCTTTTCTCTTTTTTCTTCTTCGGCCTGCTGGCGGCGCTGACGGCGCAAGCGGCCTACATTCCGCTTTCGGGCAACGCCGCCAACGCCGGAGCCTTTGCCAGTAGTTTTTCATCCGATTTGTTGTGGTATCGGCTGTGGCCGAATGACCTGTTTGCGCTGGGGATTGTGCCGGGAATTTTGCTGGTGAGCGCGCCGCTGCTGGTGACGCTCGCCCTGGCGACCCGCCGGGTGGCGCTGGGTTTCTGGCGCTGGGCGGCGATTTGGGGCATGTTGGCGGTCTTGTTCGCCGGAAGCCTGGTGGTCAGCGTCAAAATTGGCGGCGGCGGTGATTTGCACAACATGGACGCCTTCGCCGCGCTGTTCAGCCTGGTCGGCGCCTGGGTGATTGGCGGGCGCGCCAATCCCTTTTATCCTCTTCACCCTGTAACTTATCCCGTAACCCCCTGGCCGGTGACGGCTTTCGCGCTGATTCTCCCGCTCGGCCTGCTGCTTCCCTCGCTTGCGCCGCGCGAAAATTTCGATTTGAAGTGGGCCGGGCAAAATTTGGCGCAGTTAAAATCGGCGGTGGAAAATGCGCCGGGGCCGGTGCTGTTCATCAACGAGCGGCAGCTGGTGGCTTTTGGCCTGGTCAATGTGCCGATGAGCGCCGAGTACGAAGCGGTGACGCTGATGGAAATGGCGATGAGCGGCAACAACCCGTACCTGAACCGTTTTTACAGCGACTTGCGCGCGCATCGTTTTGCGCTGATTGTGGCGGGCAAGCAGAATTTGGGCGTCAAGGACGACGGCGCGTTTGCCGAGGAAAATAACGTCTGGAATACGCGCGTTGCGCCCTATATTTTGTGCTATTACGAGCCAACGCTGACGCTGGAGCCGGGCCAGGGGAAAATTCAGGTTTTTGTGCCGCGTCTTTCGCCGGGAGTTTGCCCATGAGTTCTTTGCCCCCTGCAATGTTTCAATTTGATGATGTGGCGGCGGTGGAAGTGCGCACGGATGCGCCTTTCGCGCGCGGCTTTTTTGGCGATGAATATGCCTTTCATCGCGTGAATATTCCGCGCATTGACCTGCCCCTGGCAGTTCTTGATTTTCAGTTGGGCGCTTCCGCTCCGGCAGGTTTTACCCGTCACACGCATAAAGTTTTGGCGCGTTGGGCCTATCGGATTGGCTTTCAGCCGGGGCGGGTGGAAATTAGCGCCTATGGTAATCGTTTTGCCGTGCCGATGGTGCATCACATGCTCTTGCATCCCACTTTGCGCTGGCTGGCAGCGGGCGCTGGAACGCTGCTCTTGCACGCCGGAGCGGTGGTAAAGAACGGGAAAAGTGTCATTTTTACCGGCGAGGGCGGCGCGGGCAAAACGACGACCACTTCGCTGGCGTTGGCAAGCGGCGGCTGGCAGGTGCACGCCGACGATTACGTTTTTCTCCACCCCGAAAAAAGCGCAGCCATCAGCCGCGCCTATGTCACGCGCTCGCATTTGTACCTCAACTTATTGCGCTGGGTTCCGCAAGTGGCCGCTCGGCTCACGCCTTGGGAGCGCATTCGGCTGGAATTTTTTGGCCGTCTGCGCGCATGGAGCGGCGAACGGCTGAAGTGGCCGGTGCGAGTGGCGGCGAATCGACTTTGGCCGGATGCGCCGGTTGCGCTGCAAGCGACTCCGGCGGCGTTGGTTTTGCTGGAGCGTGGCGATTCGCCCGCCTTAATTGCGATGACAGATTTGCCTGGCGTGGTGGAAACCCTGCTTCAGATGAATTTTGGCGAGGCGCGTCATTTTTTGGCGCTGCTGGAAAAATCAGAAAATTTCGACCCAGCCTGGTTGGAATCCTGGCGTGAGACAGAACGCGGCCTGCTGACGCAATTGACGCGCCAAATTTCGGTGTACCGGCTGGTATTGCCGCGCTCGAATGACGCGGAAGCGGTACGCGCCAGTCTTTTGCCTGCGCTGGAGCAGATGGTGGCATGACGCGCCCCAAAATCTCCACGTTGTTGCGTTGGCTAGGGACGCTGGTTGGCATTGTTCTGTTTGTCTGGCTGTTGGCGCGGCAAGACTGGATGCGGGCGCTGGCCGCCCTGGGTGCTATTCCGCTGTGGGCGCTGATGTTTTCGCTGGCGCTGTATGCCCTTTCCTATGGCTTCAACACCCTGCGCTGGTGCATTTTGCTTTGGGCGCAAAACGTGAAAATTGGTTATCTGCAGGCGCTCAAAATCACCTGGGGCGGAGTTTTCGCCTCCAATTTTTTGCCCTCCACCATCGGCGGCGACGGGTTTCGCATGTTGGCGGTTTACCCGTTTACGCGCGAAGACCCGCAGCAGGACGGCAAAAAAAGCCTGGCGTTTGGCTCGGTGGCGCTCGACCGGCTGATTAACATGGCGGCGATGGCCTGCCTGATTCCGATTTCGCTGACGATATTCGGCGCGGGCGTTTTCTCGCTGAAACTGTTCGTTTTTCCCCCGGCGCTGACCCGGCTGATGGAGCGCCTGGCGCCGAAAGTCGCCGCCGCGTTTCAGATGTGGGCGGCGCGTCCGGCGGCTTTTTTGTGGGCTTTTTTGGCGGCCTGGCCCTCCAACCTGCTGCCGATGGCGGCGACCTGGGTGCTGGCGCGCGCGCTGGGCATGTCAGTCACTTATTGGCAGGTGGTTGGTGTGCAAACGGTGACGTATTTTCTCTCGGTGCTGCCGATTTCGGTCAACGGGCTGGGCGTGCGCGAGGTTGCCTACACCACGCTCTACGTCGCGCTTGGCGCGAGCCTGGAGCAGGCCTCCAGCCTGGCGCTGCTCACCCGCCTGCTGACGACCATCATCACCCTGCCCGGGGCGGCTTTTTTGAATGAAGAATGATGAAATTCCCTTTTCGCTGCTAACTCCTAACTCCTAACTCCTAACTCCTAATTCCTAATTCCTAATTCCTAATCCCTAACTCCCAATCCCCAACTTTCCCATGCGCCTCCTCGTACTCTCTCATGAATTTCCTCCCATCGGCGGCGGCGGCGGCCGCGTGGCGCAGGATTTGGCTTGCGGGCTGGCGGCGCGCGGTCATCAGGTGACGATTCTCAGCGCCGCGATGGACGGCCTGCCCGCCGAAGAAACCGTCGGCGGTGCGCGGCTGATTCGTCTGCCCGCGCAGCGCAAAAACGCCTTCGCCGCCTCGCTGGCCGAAATGGCGAACTTCGACCGGCTGGCGGTCACGCGCGGGCTGGCGCTCCTCCGTCAGTGGCGCCCGGACGTGATTCACGCCCATTTCGCCGTGCCAGCCGGGGCGGCGGCTTTCCTCCTCTCGCGGCTGAGCGGCGTTCCCTATGTTCTCACCGCCCACCTCGGCGACGTGCCTGGCGCGGTGCCGGAAAAAACCGAAGCCTGGTTCCGCCTGCTGTCCCCCCTCACCCCGCCGATTTGGAATAACGCCGCGCGGGTGATTGCCGTCAGCGAATTTACCCGCGCGCTGGCGCAAAAACACTATCGCGCGCCGATGACCGTCATCCCCAACGGCGTGGATTTTGCCGCCCTGCCGCCGCGCGAACCTGCACGCGAGATTCCGCGCATTGTGTTTGCCGGGCGCTTTGTCGAGACGAAAAACCCCGGCCATTTGGTGCAGGCGCTGACGCGGCTGAGTTCCCTGCCCTGGCAGGCGACTCTGCTCGGCGACGGCCCGCTGTTGGAGGCGGTGCGCCGTCAGGTGGCCGAATCGGGGCTGGCCGGGCGTTTTTCGCTCCCCGGCTGGGTCACGCCCGCCCAGGTGCTAGATGAATTTTCCCGCAGCGACGTGTTGGCTTTGCCCTCGCGCGCCGAAGGCTTGTCGGTGGTCGGCGTGCAGGCGCTGGCGCTTGGGCTGGCGCTCGTCCTCGGCGCGGCGGGTGGCAACCTAGAACTGGTGCAGGACGGCCAAAACGGTTTTCTCTTCCCGCCCGGCGACGTGGACGCGCTGACAGACGCGCTGCGCCGCCTACTGACCGACCCCGCCGCGCTGAAATCGGTGCAACGCCGCAGCCGCGCCCTGGCCCAAAAATTTGACCTGAACGCGATTGTGACGCAATATGAGGCAGTGCTGTCGGATGTTAGTGGTCAGTAGGCAGTTGTCAGTGGTCAGTTGTCAGTGGTCAGTTGTCAGTGGTCAGTGGTCAGTAGTTAGTAGTTAGTAGTTAGTTGCCAGTTGTCCGGTTGCCCAGTCTCTTCATCTCCTCATCTCCTTGTCTCCTAATCCCTAATCCCTAATCCCTAATCCCTAATCCCTAATCCCTAATTCCTAATTCCCCATGTACCTCTTCTCCGAATTCTCCCTCCCGCTTTTTCTGTTGTTGCTGACCTTGTGGACGCTGGGCGGCTGGGGGCTGTTGGCGCGATTCGACCTGTCGCCGCGCGAGCGCCTTTTTCTCGGCCTTGGCCTGGGGCTGACGCTTGCCACCCTGCTGGCGAACTTTCTGGGCCGCTTCCTGCCCACTTCCGCCGCTTTTTGGCTTTCCGCCGTTTTGCCCGCGCTCATTTTTCTTTTTCCTCGCAAAAACCTGGCGGCGTCCCTTCCCGAAAATCTGAATTTCTCCACGTTCTCCGCTCTCCTCCTCTTTTTTCTGCTCGTCTTTCTCTCCACCCTGACGGGGCGCGGCCTGGGCATCTTCGACGATTATCAAAATCTGCCGCAGGTTTCCAGCCTGGCGCTGGGCGATTTGCCGCCGCACTTCGCCTTTTCGCCCGCCCTGCTGTGGAGTTATCACTACTTTCTGCCGCTGGTCGCGGCGCAATTCACCCGTCTGACCAACGCTGCCCCCTGGGTTGCAATGGATTTGGCGCGCGGCCTGACCCTGGCGCTGACGCTGATTTACGCCGCGTTTCTCGCCCACCGCATCACCGGCTCCAAAATTGCCGCCGCGCTTGCCGCCGCTTTTCTCTATCTGGCGGGCGGCGCGCGCTGGATTTTGCTGCTGCTGCCCGCCGCCTGGCTTGACCGGGTCTCCGCCGCCGTCACGCTGATTGGCTCCGGCGCCGCCTCCGGCGAGTCGCTCGAAGCGGCGCTTTACCAGCCCTGGAAAATTCAGGGCCAGCCGCCGCTGCCGTTTCCATTTCTCTACGGCTCCGGCCTCGACCCCTCGCTGGTACTCTCGCACGCCGGGTACGGCGTCAGCGCGCTGATGCTGATTTTTCTGATTCTGCTGCTGGCCGGGCGCGGGCGAGGCTGGCAGGAAATGCCCGTGCTGATGATTTTGCTGGCCGCGCTGGCGCTTGCCAACGAAGTGACCTTTGCCCTGTTCTACGCCGGGCTGCTGTTTGCCGCTTTTTTCTGGATGATTGCGCGCCGCTCGTGGCGGCTCCCGGCCTCGCTCTGGCGCTGGCTTCCGGCGCTGATGGGCGGCGGCCTGCTGGCATTGATTCAGGGCGGCGTGCTGACCGGCGCGGCGCTCAACCTGTGGGGGCGGCTGACCGGCGCGCCCGCCGCCGAAGCGCTCTACAAAGTCACCTTTGCCCTGCGCCTGCCGACGGTGCTTTCGGCGCATTTGGGCGCGCTGCCGCTTTTCGACCCGGCGGCCTGGTTTGCCATTCTGGCCGAAACCGGTCTGACGATTTTTGCCCTGCCCTGGGCGCTGCGCCACGCCTGGCGGCTGGCGCAGGAAGAACGCTGGCTGGAGGCCGCCTGGCTGGCCTCGATTGTCCCCAGCCTGCTGACAGTTTTTCTCGAATACACCGGCAACGCTGGGCCGACGGCACTTTCACGCATCACCGCCCATTTTTTGCTGGTACTCAAACTGTACGCCGTTCCACTGCTCTGGCTCTGGCTGAAGAATCGCCATGAGGAAGCGCAAATCGTCGCGCTGGTCTGGGGCGCTGCCGCCTGCCTGAGCGGAATCGCGCTCTTTGGCGCGCAGCTGACCGCCGCCCCACACCCCATCTACGCCGAATTTTTGACCAGCCTCGACGCGCAGATGTATCAAAAACACTGGGGCGCGCTGGCGGTGGACGCCTGGGTTTTCGACCCCAACCCGCCGCGCGGGACGACCACGCTCGGCCTGCACACGCTTTCCGGCACGAATTACGGCCCGCCGGACGACCCAACTTTTCTCGCGCTGGAGGCCGCCCCTTTGCCCGCTGCTTTCGCCGCCGCTGGCTATCGCTACTTGTACCTGGACGAAGAATTCTGGCAAAAATACGCCGAGAGCCTGAACGCGCCTTGCGTCCAGACTCTCGATGACCTGCAAACTTTCAGCAAACAGGGAAAATTAATTCAGCGGCGGGTGCTGCTCGATGTCGGCGGCTGCCGTTAACGCTATTTCTTTTTGTTCCCCTTCAACTTGTAGCCAAAACGGCGCAAAATATTTTCGTCGTCGCGCCAGTCTTTTTCGACCTTGATGCGCAATTCCAAAAAGACCTTGCGCGCGCTCATGGCTTCGATTTCTTTGCGGGCAGTGAATCCGATGCGTTTGAGCATACTGCCGCCCTCGCCAATGAGAATCCCCTTTTGCGAGTCGCGCTCAACAAAAATGGTGGCGGCGATATAGGCACCGACCTCGCCGCGCTCGGTGAATTCATCCAGCCGCACATTGACGCCGTGCGGCACTTCATCGCGCAGGTGAATCAGGCAGGCCTCGCGGATGAGTTCCACGGCGATTTCGCGCTCGTACAGGTCGGTAATTTGTTCCGGGTCAAATTCGGCTTCGGCTTCGGGCAGCAGGCTTTCCAGATGCGCCAGCAGTTCGGCACGTCCGTCACCCCGCGTGGCGCTGAGCGGTAAGACTTCGGCGCCAGGGATGAGTTCGCCGCAGGTTTGCAATTTGGCGGTTAACTTTTCGGGGGGCAATTGGTCAATTTTATTGAGCGCAATCACCAGCGCGGGGCGTTTTTTGATTCCCAGCAACAAATCTGCGATGCGGTCTTCATCGTCAGCCGGGCCATCCACGCCATCAATCAGCCAGAGAATGACATTCACACCTTCCAGGGCTTCTTCGGCTTCCTGGTTGAGAAATTCGCCCAGCTTGTGACGGGGTTGGTGCAGGCCGGGCGTATCCACAAAAATTAGTTGGGCGCTTTCGGTGGTGAGAATGCCCAGCTGACGGCGGCGTGTGGTTTGGGCGCGCGGCGAAACTGAGGCAATTTTTTGCCCCAGGAAGGCGTTGATGATGGTGGATTTGCCCGCGTTGGGACGGCCAATGACGGCGATGAAGCCGGTGTGAAAACTCATGAATTAAATCTCCACCAGCCAGGCGGCTACATAGCCTTGTGTACCGAGCGGGTCTTGCACTTTAATCCAGCGGTTGAACTTTCCCAGGCTGGATTCGGCGTCCTCGTCGAGGGCGGTGAGTGGGGTGTTGACGGCTAGAATTTTCAGCACACTGGCCTTGTCGTTGGCGGCGGCGCGTAGGCGCAAGCCGCCGTAGGGCCGCACTAAGCCAGAGACATGCACAACCAGCGTTTGGGGAAAAGTGAAATCAGGAATATCAAAAGAGACGTTGGTGTCGTTGAGTTCTGATTTGGCCTTGTCCAGTTCGACCAGCCAGGCGGCGACGTAGCCCTCGCGGTCTTGCCGGTCACGTACCCACAGCCAGGAATTTGCTTTGCCAATTTTGGGTTTGGCAACGTCTGCGTCATCCAGCACGCGCAGGCTGGAGCCTGCCGGTTGAATAGCGATGAGGGTGGCGGCCACGCTGGCTTGTTTTCTCATGCGCAAACCGTTGGAGCCCACGGATTTGGAAACGCTGACGAAGATTTTCTCCTTTGCGGGTTTGACCGGCGCAACCGGCGGAATCTCGGCTGGGGGCGGTGGCTCCACCGGGGGCGGTGTCTCGTCCGGCGGCTGAGTCTCCACTGGGGCGGGGGCTTGCAGTTGAGTGAAGGCGTCGTAGGAAGCCTTCATCAGGTTACCGTAGGTGATGGCCTGACCGGATCCGTTGTAGTACGTGGCGAAAGTTTTGAAGTCACGCCTTTTGAGGGCAGCGGCGGCATTGGGCGAAACGCCTTGCACGAAGTCGAAGAAGCCGATCACTTGTTCGCGTTCTCCGGCGCTGAAGGCGGCAAACATATCGGCGGCGCTGGCGTAGCCGATGACTTGATAGTTAAAGCCCATGATTTGCGCCGCGCCCATGCTGATGGATTGTTTGGCGGCTTCATCATCCAGGCTGCGGGCAAATTCAAAGACTTCCCACTCGCGCGATTGATTGCCATGAAAGTCGAGCAGGTTGGTTGGCCGCCAGGCGTCGGTTGGCGCAGGCCGCCACTTGTGACCGGTCCACGATTGGGCCGGGTTGTAGGTGAAATGCTGGGCAAATTTTGCGGGGTGCTTTTTGCCCCACAGGTTATTGAAAATGTGGTTTTCAAAGCGGATGATCATGCGTCCATCAGCGCCGAAGGCCTGCCCGCCTGATTCGATGGCGAGGGTGGCGACGGCTGCGCCAGGTTCGATTCCGAGTCTTTTTGCCAGCGCGTCTAGCAAGCCGCCGTATCGATTCCAGATGTCGGCGGCCAGGCGATGGTTGGCTGAGTCTTTGGCGCTGGCTTTGAGCGTGGTCGGCGCGGCCAGCGAAACCGATTCCAACCCGTCGGCAATGGATTTGCGCAGGCGCTTGGCGGGTGTGGGCGTGGGTTCTTCTGTCGAAACGGGCGGCGTGACCGGCGCAGGCGGCTCCACGGGTGGGGGCGGTAAAACTATCGGAGCAGGTTCCGGCCCGGAGGCAAGTTGAACGTACCAGGCGGCGACATATCCCTCCTGCCCGCTTTTGTTGCGCACGCGCACCCACTGGTCAAAGATGCCAATTTTGGGGCGGGCGGTGTTTTCAGATTCAATGACGCGCAAAACTGCGCCGGAAGATTGATAGTCCAGCGTGTCGGAGGCGGTGGTCGGTTGCGAGCGCAGGCGCAAGCCAGGTTCGGCCAGGCCGGGAATGACGCTGATATAGAAATCGGTGTCAATGGCGGGGACGGATGGCGGATTGACAACGTCCTCGGCGGAGGTGATTTCGTACCAGACGGCGGCGCTGATGGCGTTTTTGAGTGCTTTTCCTTGCGCGTAACGCTGCATCAGCGAGGTGTTGTTGCCATCCTGAAGCGGGTACGGGTCGAGGATGAGGAAGTCTTTGCCCTGATTTTGGTAGGCGACGACCCAGTGGGTTTGCAGCCCTTTGGCGGGCGAGGAGTCGACTTCGAGCAAAACGGGTTGTCCGGCGCTGATGGCGGCGGCGATGGCGTCTATGGGCGCGTCGTTGTCGCGGCAAATGACAATGTTTTTGAAGCGCGCGCGTGGTGTGACGTTAGCAACGGCGCTCCAGACGATGGCGGCGTCCATGAAGCCGCCGCGGGTTTTGAGTTTTTCGTTGAGGCTGTCTGGTGTTTCGGGGTAGCCTTGCCCGCTGAGCAGCATGGCAACGCTGGAGACGGCGCAGCCAAAGCTTCCCAGCGTGAGATTGCTCTTGCCGAGCTTGTTATTTTTCCAGCGTGGGTCTTGCTGTGAATAGCGTATCGGGTTGAAAGCCATGCGTCACCTCGGGGAGTGAAAAGGAAAACGATGATTTCATTATAGATGATTTCATTGCAAATGCAGAATGCAAAATGCAGAATTCGTGTCACACCCTGTGTGAGGTGAATTTTGCGGCACAAAAACTTGCTTATTCGCTTGCGGCACATTACAATTCTTTCATGCTTCCCACCTTTTCTTCTGACCGGGTACTGACCATTTATTTGGCGCTGACCGAATATCCCATTCTTGCCAGCCGCATTCGCGCTAAAATGCGCGCCGAACTGTTTGTGCGCGGCATTACCTTGCCGGACGCCTTCGAGAACGAAGTGCGCGAAAAAGCGGTTCTTTCGCAAGGGCGCGAAGGTTTGCGCGACCCGTTTGCCCAGGAAACATACGAATCCTGGCAGGTGCGCCTCGAGCGCATCCGCGATGCGTTGACCGATTTTTACTTTGCCTACAACCTGCCCTACGAAGAATTTGAAACCATCGTCCGCCAAACCGTTGGCGAGCGTGGTGAACCGCCTGACCTGATTACCTTCAACCCCGAGCTTGCTCCGCAAGACATGCTTTTTGAGCAGGCCGAAATGATTGAGCGCCTGCCCGCCGAAAAACGCAAGCACATGGAAGCGCGCTTGGAAGAAATCAAGGCTGTGCTCATTCGCACAATGATTAGCGACCATTTGGCCTATCTCAACATCGCCCGCAAATGGTTTACCATCACAGATTTGCGCGAAATTCGCCGCCGCAAAATTGGCTACGGCAAAATTGGCGGCAAAAGCGCTGGCATGATGCTGGCCTACCGCATCCTGCAAACCGTCGCGTCACCTGAAGTACGCGCCGCCCTGCAAATTCCCGTCTCCTATTTCCTGGCATCCGACGTTTTTTACACTTTTCTCTCCAGCAACGGCCTGGTGCATTGGTCTGACCAGAAATACAAACCGGAAGCGCAAACTCGCGTAGATTATGACCAAATTCGACAAGATTTTCTGCGCGGACGCTTTCCGCGTGATATCACGGAACGCCTGCAAGCCATTCTTGAAGACGCTAACGGCCAACCGCTGATTGTGCGTTCCTCCAGCCTGCTGGAAGATAACTTCGGCACATCGTTCGCAGGCAAATATGATAGTTTTTTTTGCCCCAACCAGAGTTCGCCCGCTGAAAATCTTCAGGCGTTGGCGTGCGCCATTTCGCAAGTTTACGCCAGCGTTTTTAACCCCAACGCACTGCTTTACCGCCATCACAAAGGGCTGATTGAATATGACGAGCGCGTTGCCGTGCTGATTCAGCACGTACAAGGCCAGCCTTTCGGACGCTATTTTTTGCCGCACGGCGCGGGCGTTGCCTTCAGCCGCAACCTCTACCGCTGGTCGCCCCAGATTCGGCGCGAAGATGGCTTTCTGCGCCTGGTGCTGGGGCTGGGAACCCGCGCCGTGGACACCCTCGGTGACGACCATCCGCGCCTGGTGGCGCTCAGCCATCCACTTTTACACCCTGCCGCCGCCCCCAAATTAATTCGGCGTTACTCGCAAAAGCAGGTAGACGTGGTGGATTTGCAAGAAAATGCCTTCACAACCGTCCCCATCGAGGCAGTGCTCAACCCGCGCGACCCCGCTTTGCGCTATCTGGCCCAAGTAGACGAAGGCGACTTTTTGACGGCCATCCGTTCCAACACTGTGGAACCCGGCCAGCTAGTCGTCACCTTTGACGAACTCTTACGGCGCACCCCCTTTGCCGCGTTGATGCGTCAGACGCTGCATCTGCTAGAAGAAAGCTACCACGCCCCGGTAGACACCGAATTTACCGTACAAGTCACCGATCCGCTTTCTGTTCAACCGGGCGTCAAAATCACCCTTTTGCAGTGCCGCCCGCAAAGCGCCATGGAAGAAGAAAGTGTCTCATTGCCAGAAAAATTACTCGTCGAAGACATCGTTTTCTCCACCCGGCGCATGGTGCCGCGCGGAGCGGTCAAAGGCATTCGTTATGTCGTCTTTGTTTCACCCGTTGATTACTTCGCCATCGAAACGGACGCGCAGCGCACCCGCCTGGAACGCGCCATCGGCGAGCTCAATCAGGCGCTGAAAGGGGAAATTTTCATCTGCGTTGGGCCGGGGCGTTGGGGAACATCCACCCCCGATTTGGGCGTTTACATCGCTTATGGCGATATTTACAATACCCGCGCGCTGGTGGAGCTTTCGGGCGCAGAAATTGGCACCGCGCCCGAACCTTCTTTTGGTACCCATTTTTTTCAGGATTTGATGGAAGCCAAAATCTTTCCGCTGGCAGTTTTTCTGGATGATGAGGATGTTCTCTTTCGCCGTGAACTTTTCACCCAACCCCAAAATCACCTGGCTGAGTGGATTGGCGCGGACGATGCGCTTTTACGCTGTCTGCGCCTGATTGCCGTGGAAGATTTTCGCCCCGGATATCATCTCAACCTGGTAATGGATGACAATCAGGGCCGCGCTGCTGCCTATCTGGAAGAGAATTTTTCTGCATAAGGTTCGTTTACCGCAATATTTTGTAGATTAAAAAACGTCTGTTGTCAAACACCAGCCCGAGTTTCACCGCCGGGTTACAGGTTTCAGCCTGCTGTGGGTCAATTTGAGCGTTGCTTTCCCCTTTTTTGTGCAACACCAGGTAGTCGCCCGCACCCAAACGGGCGCAGTTGGTCAGCAGTAAACTTTTTCGTTCGGCCAGCAGGGTCATCAGACGCGGCTTAAAGAAAATTACCACGCTTTGCGGCGCGGTTTGTTCACGCACAAAAGCAAACATTGGCTGGCTGTATTCGTCAAAAGGGCCGTTGATGTCTTGACGCTGGAAGAATTGTCCGCCGGTCAGGCTCAGGCTGGCGAACAGCGCGAGTGTTGCCAGCGCGCCGAACCAAGCCGGGGCGAGGGCTTTCCAGCGTTCTGATAATGTTTCGAGCCCGCGCGCCGCCAGTATCAGCCAGAGTGGCAAAATGGGGTAGAGAAAGCGCAGTCCCTGGCGCTCCGGCCAGGTGATGAACAGCGCCAGCGTCAGCAAAATGTAGGCGAGCGCAACCCGCTCCTCGCGCCAGAAGCGTAAGACGCCCACAAAAAAGAAGAACACCATCAGCGGGAAAACGCCGGGGAATGGAGTAAATAGTACGCCGGGGAGCGCCAGGTAGTAAAGCGTATTCTCCCACAGGCGCGCCGGGCTGAAGAACAGGCTGTAATGCTCAAAGTACGATCCTTGCCCGTTCGGAAAAATCCATCCGGCGGCCAGGGTCAGGCTGAAAAAAATCAGGGTGGTGATGGCCGCGTAGCGCATCCCAGGCTGCGGCGTGGTTCTGGTGCGCAGCGCTGCATCCGCCCCAAAAATTCCCAAAAGCAAAATCCCGTTGGTACGCACGAAGAAGGCTGCAAAAAGCAAAATTCCGAGCCACAAGGCGCGCCGGATGGATGATTCTTCTTCGATTTTGAGCAGGGTCAGGGTGCTGATGAAAAGGAAAATGAAATCGGCTTGAATCAGGTCTTGCGCCTGAAGCAGGGCGGGGTTGAAGGCCAGCGCAGCCATCAGCAACAGGGCGGAGATGGCGGTTATGCGGCGGCGGGCGATCTGGTAGAAAATGACTAGAAAAGCGCCAAAGGCCAGGGTGTTGAGCAGCTTGTAAGCCGTCAGGCTGGCGACGCCGCCGAATGCGAAGAGCGGCGCAATCAGCAGCGGGTAGCCCCATGGATAGGCGGCGGGACCAACCGGGTAGTCGGATGCGGCGATGGCGGCGCTGTTCTGGGCGACAAATTGCGCCATATTGCCATGCAGCAGGGCTTTTGTCTGGAGCATGTAACCGGCAAAGTCGTCGTACCAAAATTGGCCGGTGCTGAACATGGAAATGCTCACCGCGCTGGATGCCAGGACGATGAGCACGAGAAGCGGGAGACTTCGTTTCATGCTAAATGGGGGTGGTCAGGGAAGATGTGCCGGTGGGAGGCAGTAAAATATTGATGGTTGTGCCTTTTCCCAGCCCATCGCTTTCGGCCCAGATGCGCCCGCTTTGCGTTTCAATTAGTCCTTTGGCAATGGTCAGGCCAATTCCCAAGCCGCCGTAGTGACGGGTAGTATGTGGTTCTACTTGATAAAATTCCTGGAAAATTTTGGTGAGTTGGTCGGCGTCCAGTCCGATGCCGGTATCGGTGATGCTGACCAGAATGTTGCCATGTTGCGGGTGGGCGGTGACGGTTATTCTGCCTCCGCTGGGGGTGAAGCGGATGGCGTTGTTGAAAATATTAACGAAGGCGGGGGTTAATTTTTCAGGGTCGGCAGTGACGAGCAGGGATTGATCGGGCAGGTCAAAAGTGACGGTGTGTTTCATTTCGCTGGCAATTTGACGCATTTCTTCGTAAGCGGCGTTGATGACTTGCTGAATGGGAACGACGCGTGGGTGAAAGGTCATGCCTTTAGCCTGGAGCAGGTGCAGGCTGGTCATCGATTCGATGATGGAGCGCATTTGGCTGGCGGCGGCCAGTACATGCTCGGCCTGGTCAGAAATTTCGGCATTTTGTTCTTCCTGTAAAAAGGAAGCGTAGCCGATGATGATTCCCAGCGGGGTGCGCAGTTCGTGCGAAGCCAGCGCGAGAAAGTTGCTTTTCAGCCGGTCAGTTTCGTTCAGGTTTTCGTAGGCTTGTTGCAGGGACTGAATCAGCCGGGCATTATGAATGGCAACGGCGGCCTGTGAGGCGAGCACAGAGAGTAGTTTTTCATCGGCGGCTGTAAATTCACCCTTGTGCTTGTTCAATGCTTCCAGCACGCCGATGCCTTTTTCGCGGATGCGCATGGGAACGCCAAGTAAGTTGGTGTCGGCGAAATTGATCTGTTGTCCAACGCCGACAAAGTGGCGCGTATCTGTCTTGACATCGTTGATAATGATGGCTTTGCCCTCACGAAAGATGGAACCAGCCAAACTGCCATCTACCGGCACGGGAATTTGCGCCATTTGCTGGGCGCTCATGTTGTTGGCGGCGGCGAAGAAGAGTCGGTTGCGCTTTTCGTCGTAGAGCAAAATGGAGGCGGCTTCGCAATCCAAAATTTCGCAGGCGGTTTTGATGATGGAGTGAAGCAGTTCTTCCAGGTTGACGGTGGAGTTGATGGTGACGCTGACTTCCACCAATTTTTCCAACTGTTGCAGATGCGGGTCGGGTTTGGGCGGAGTAATCATGGCTACAGTGTAGCGTTAAATTGGGGAGAGGGCAAGGAGAAAAAACTGGTGATTACTCACATCTTTGCTTCACTCTGCAAAGCGACATTTATGTCGCGATTGTCCGCAGGACAAAAAGGCTCTCTGGTAGTTTGCGTGGTTGCCCCCAAATATGGGAGATACAATTGGTAAAAAAAACGGAGATTGAAGTGTGACAAATCATCAGGGTCTCAAATCACGAAATCTGATCACATTTCCTTTGGACACTAGTACACCTGGGCATAAATAGCAAATAACTTAGGCATTGAGAGCCTTACCTTGATAGGTCCATTTGAACGGTTTCGCCATCGTGAGATTGTAATATTCGATGAAGGCCAAAACCTTGCGTTTCA
>Ga0210012_1001154_pt1 | contig 26414 bp, 28 predicted proteins | sample CryGeymeta201504_FD_183974 | JGI IMG/M metagenome (GOLD analysis project Ga0210012, IMG submission 183974) | Groundwater microbial communities from Crystal Geyser aquifers in Utah, USA - Crystal Geyser metaG 2015-04 (SPAdes) (version 2) | ecosystem: Environmental > Aquatic > Deep subsurface >... | reverse complement strand
GTTTACAATAAGCGGAATGACTTGTGCAGGTTGTGAAGAACACGTAAATCACGAAGTGAATAAACTTAATGGAATTTTAAAATCAACTGCTTCATACGAGAACGGTAACGCAGTTGTAGAATTTGACAACTCAAAAACCAACATTGCCGAAATAGAGACAGCAATTAACGGAACAGGATATTCAGTCACAGACAAAAAGGAAAAATAAAATGGAAGTAAAGTTACAATCAACAATCACTTGCCCCAACTGCGGACACCAAAAAGAAGAAACTATGCCGACAGACGCTTGCCAATACTTTTACGAGTGTGAAAACTGCAAGACTGTATTGAAACCACAACAAGGAGACTGCTGTGTGTATTGCAGTTATGGGAGCGAAAAATGTCCGCCAATTCAACAAGACAAGAAATGCTGCTGACCGAAAAAAGAAAGCCCGAACCACTAACATTGTGTATAAGCAATAGCGGGTTTAGTGATAAATCAAAGGTTGGTGCATTTAATATTCTTTGTGCTAAACTGAAAGGTTTGTACTTTTAAATCCGCTACTTCTCATACACTAGACCGTTATGGGCAATGCAGGGACTGACCGTCACTTCGACAAATGTTCCTCCCTTAACTTTTTTTCAAGTTCAGAAATCAATGCTTCCCTTTTCTTTTTTGCTTTGCTGAGAAACTCCTGACCTGCATCCGTCTTTTTATCAAACTGACCACTCCAGACAATCATCTCAATCATCATTGGTAATAAAGAAATCCCTTTTTCAGTCAGACTATACTTTATTCTTGACTTTTTTACATCATCCTCACCTTTTCTGATAATCCCTGACTCTTCCAGACTTTTTAATCGGTCGCCTAAAACGCTGGTGGATACTTTCTCATCCGACTCAAAAAACTCATTATAATGTCGCTTCCCTTTAAACATCAAATCCCTGATAATCAGTAAAGACCACTTATCTCCAAAGTGTTCTAAAGCGTAGTTTACCGGACAATGTGACTTCAATTTCATAGCACAAAGATAATTTTTTTGAGATTAACTTGTAAATTCCAAGTTAATTTATTTAACTTTGTTTTCGCAAGTTAAATTTATGTTCAATTTTAAAATCTAAAAAAATGAAAACAACAAAAGATGTAGTACTCGAATACTTCAATGCGTTCGACAAGAACAAGGGTTGGGAAAACTTAGTATCTAATAATATTAAAATGTCAAGCCCGACAGGAACAATAAAAGGAAAAGAAGCCTTTATCGAAATGACCAATCAGTTTAAGCAATTAGTGAAAACTGCCAAGGTAAAATCTATCATAGTAGAAGGAGAAAATGCTTCTGCTTTGACAAGCTATGAGTTGGTATTACCTACCAATGACAAGATGAATCTTGAGGTCGCTGAAACAATATCCGTAAAAGGGCAAAAGATAGATTCATTCAAAATCTATTTCGACACAGTAAAGTTCAATGAGTTTATAGCAAAAATGAACAACAATTAAAAGGAGGCTAAACTATGGCAACAATCTATAACAAAATTACAATCAACGCTTCTCCCGAAGAAATCTGGAATGTCTTAGCTGACCCTGCAAGACTTGACCAATATGACCCGATTACTAAAAAGTCGGAACTTATCTCCAAAATTGCCGATGGGCTTGGAGCGGAAAGGAAATGTGAAACTGCGACTGGTTGGTTTAAGGATAAGATAACGGAATTCAATCCGCATGAACGTTTAACATTTACTTTAACGGGTTGCAACCAACCTATGAAAAGTTTGAAGCATTCCTATACTTTAAAGAAAATCGGCAATAAAACCGAAGTGAGCCAAGCAATGAAATATACCATGAAATTTGGTATTATTGGTAAACTGATGGATGCGCTTATAGGTAAACGTCAATCAGATAAGCAAATAAAACTATTCTTTAACGGACTTAAGGAATATGTTGAGAAAAATAGAAGTTAGTGTTTATGGCTTATAGTGAGTTTTTAGCTGACCGAGTACGTCAACGTCTTTCAAAGCAAATCTTTATCGAAAAAAAGATGATGGGCGGACTTATTTTTATGGTTAATGAGAAGATGTGTATCGGAGTTGACACCGACCGAAAGAGTTGTCATGATAGGCTGATGGTAAGAGTTAGAAAAAATGCTTACGAAAACCTACTCAAGAAAAAAGGTTGTAGAGAAATGGATTTTACAGGCAAACCAATGAAGGGTTTCCTGTTTATTTATCCTGACGGTTTTGACACTGAAACGGACTTGGATTTTTGGGTTAAACAAGCACTTGACTTCAACAAAGACATAAAGAAATCGAAATAAAAGCACATGCCCATAACATTGTATAAAAGCAATAGCGGGCGACAAGGTTATTGAAAGGTCAGAGCAATTAAGTAACTTAGTAGTGGTTTTGAAAGTATTGTGCTTTTAAGCCGCTACTGCTTTTATACTTGACCGTTAGCGTTCAGGCTAAAAAACGACACGAACCAATAAACACAGCAAAATATTACAATGGATTTTAAAGATATTGAGCAAATAAAAAAATCTGGATTTACAGGTTTCAAGACAATGAAAGAATTGTTTGCAGACAGTTCCTCAATTCCGAAAACCAAAGGAATTTACTTAGTTTTAAATCCGACTATGAAAGGCGACTTTTTGACAATTGGTACAGGTGGACATTTTAAAGGAAAAAATCCGAATGTTCCAATTTCAGAACTTAAAGCAAATTGGGTTGATGACACCATTGTTGTATACATTGGAAAAGCAGGGAAAGACGGAAGTAGTGCAACACTCCAATCTCGATTAAAACAATATTTCGGTTTTGGACAAGGAAAAAATGTAGGACATTGGGGCGGTCGGTTGATTTGGCAATTAAAAAATTCTGGAAACTTAGTAGTTTGCTGGAAAGCATTGCCGACAAATGACCCAAGAACGGTTGAATCAGAACTGATACAAGTGTTCATTTCAAAATTTTCTAAACGACCTTTTGCAAATTTAGCAGACTGATGAATCCGAGACAATTTGAAGAATTAGTATGCGAATACTATCGTAATCTAGGTTATAAAGCCGAGACAACGCCATATAGTAATGACTACGGTATTGATGTTTTTGCAACAAAAGGGAAAGAGAAATTAGCAGTTCAAGCAAAAATGTACGGCAATTCGACACGTAAAATTAACCGCCAAATGGTTATGGAACTACACGGTGCTAAAGACTATTTTGACTGTTCCAAAGCGATTATTGCAACTGATGGAATTTTACTTTCTGATGCAATTGAAGTCGCAAAAAAATTGAAAATTGAAATACTTTACATTGACAGTTTGACTCAAATCTCAAAAAATAAACCTGCAAAATTAAATGACAAGACTTTTGAAAGTATTTGGGAAAAGTACATTATTCCGTTATCGGGCAAGACACTTACAAGGGGAAATGGTGAAACAAATAAGATTTTGAAAGCGGATTGGAGTGGTATTGAAAGGTTGACTTCAAACGGGAATAAAGGAAAAATTAAAATTGAGATTTTTAAGCAAACTGTAAACAAACTTTTGACAGAAGGGTATATAACAAGAGACGAAATAAATCAAAATTATTCAGGTCGTGCATCTTCAGGAGTAGTTTTAATTTTATCACAAGTACCATTTTTTAGACAAATTGATAGACCGACAGGATTGAAATATGAAAAATAAAGGGAAACGATGAATACAAAGCCCGAAACGCTAACAAAGGCTATATGCAATAAGGGTTTTAATGATAATTTAAGCATTCTGCCCCGCTCAAACTTTGGTGTAGGTGGTCAGGAAAGTAGCCCGCAATCCCTTACTGCATATAGCCTCAACCGTTAGGTGCAAGCGTAAAAGACGACACCGCAACCAAAAAACCGACAGACAGAAGAACAAAATATTAACTTTGAAACCGACAGAATAAAGCAAACGACATAATGACTGAGAAAGCAAAAAATAAAAACTTACAAGAAGCCAAGACCAATAAAAAGGACGAGTTTTATACACAGCTTTCCGACATTGAAAGAGAGTTAAAGTATTACAAAAAGCACTTTAAGGACAAAGTTGTTTACTGTAACTGTGACGACCCACGAGTGAGCAACTTCTTTCATTTCTTCTCATACAACTTTGAGAAACTCGGACTTAAAAAACTTATTGCAACTTGCTACAAAAACCAAGATATGGACTTGTTCAGCCAAAACAACTCTGAACAGGCAATTTATTTAGAATACACAGGCGACAAAAACGGAAATAACGTTCCTGACCCAAACGAAATCGGGATAAAAAAACTAAAAGGTGACGGAGATTTTAGAAGCAAAGAATGTATTGAACTTTTGAAACAAGCCGACATTGTAGTAACAAATCCACCTTTTTCACTATTTCGTGAATATGTAGCTCAACTCATTGAATACGACAAAAAATTTGTTGTAGTAGGTCATCAAAATGCGATTACATACAAAGAAATATTTCCGTTAATCAAAGACAACAAACTTTGGTTAGGTTACGGTTTTAAAGGTGGTGCAGGACATTTTATAAACGAACATTACGAAGATTACGCAACTGCAACAGACCGAAAAGAAGGAATGATAAGAGTTTCAGGCGTTCATTGGTTTACAAATCTTGAAATCAATAAAAGACACGAAGACTTAATCCTTTACAAAAAATACACACCCGAAGAATATCCAAAATACGACAATTATGATGCTATTGAAGTATCTAAAACAAAAGATATTCCTATGGACTATGAAGGTGTAATTGGAGTTCCAATAACATTTATGGATAAATACAATCCAGACCAATTTGAAATACTAGGGAATGATACAGATGTAAAAGACGGCAATTTACATGAATTAAAAAATCATAGTTGGAAAGGAAAATTTGACCGTGGTTATATTGAAGGAAAAAGAATTTACAGCAGAATTTTTATCAAAAACAAGAAAGTCCAAAAATGAAAATTGAACTTAAAGAAATAACTGTCCGAGACCTTACAAACGGTTACGAAGACAATCAAGAAAACGGAGTAATTGGTTACGGTGGTAAATTGGACATTCGCCCACCCTACCAACGTGAATTTATTTACAAAGACAAACAACGTGAAGCAGTAATAGATACAATTACAAAAGACTATCCTTTGAACGTAATGTATTGGGCAGTTCGTGAAGATGGAAATTTTGAAGTAATTGACGGACAACAACGGACGATTTCTATTAGTCAATTCGTTGAAGGTGATTTTGCATTTAAAAGCAGATACTTCCACAACTTACAGAAAGACGAACAAGAGCAAATTTTGAACTACAAAATAATGGTTTATCTGTGTAGCGGAACTGACAGCGAAAAATTAGAGTGGTTCAAGACAATCAACATTGCAGGAGAAAAACTAACTGACCAAGAATTAAGAAATGCAGTTTATTCAGGTTCGTGGGTTTCAGACGCAAAAAGATATTTCAGTAAAAATGGTTGTGCTGCTTACGGTTTGGGTGGCGACTACTTGAACGGAACACCAATCAGACAAGACTATTTAGAAACAACAATCAAATGGATAAGCAAAGACGACATTGAGCATTATATGGCTAAACAACAACACGAGCCAAACGCTAATGATTTGTGGTTGTATTTCCAAAGCGTAATAAATTGGGTTAAGGTTGTTTTTCCAAAGTATCGCAAAGAAATGAAAGGCATACAATGGGGTTTTCTTTACAACGAGTTTAAGGACAAGAAATTTGACCACAAAAAACTTGAAGAAGAAATCACCAAACTAATGCAAGACGAAGACGTGACCAACAAAAAAGGAATTTACGAATACGTTTTGACACGCAAAGAAAGGTTTTTACAAATCCGTGCATTTACAGACAATCAAAAACGAGAAGCATACGAAAGACAGAAAGGAATTTGTCCAGTATGCACAGAAGAATATCAACTTGAAGGAATGGAAGCCGACCACATTACACCTTGGCATTTAGGCGGTAAAACGACTGCTGACAATTGCCAAATGTTATGCAAGGACGACAACAGAAGAAAAAGCGGAATATGATGAAATCCAACGACATAGGACAAGAACGCCAGCACCTAACAGCGGTTTGGCGTAATGGCGGGTTCAGTGCTTCGTATGACAGTTTTGTGGTAGGTTCAAGTGCAGTTCTTCGATTGAACTTTAGTGCTAAAAATCCGCCACTACGCCAAGCTGCAAACCGTTATGTGTGATTTTAAACCTCAAAACAAAAAATACAATGGATTTAGTAACAATCGTCAATGCAGTCGCACCGTCTTACGACTCAATCAAAACAGAGATATCTGAACTAAGAAATAGCTATCCGACTAAGACGAATATGGAACTTGCTGAAATTTACGGCAATAGACTCAGAAACAAATATACATCAGTTGGTGTAGGATCAGCTTTGCCGAGTGTTATACCAGGACTTGGTACCGCCGCACAGATTGCTGTTGAAGCAGGAACTATATCAGCTGATTTAGCTCTGATGTTAAGATGGATGGCGGCAAATTGCTACGGTATTGCCCTAACCTACGAAAGAAATATTGAAAATGAGTTTACTCAAGAGTTTGTTAAAATACTTGGTCTTTGGTGCGGTGTTATTAAGTCTGCACAACAAGTCAGTACCAAAATTTTAACGAAAGTAGCTGTTGTTCAATTTAATAAAAACGTTTCAGGTAAAATTCTACAAAAAATAAACCAGAAAGTAGGTTTTACTTTATTAACCAAGTATGGAACTAAGCGTGGTGGAATAACGTTAGGCAAATTAATACCTTTTGGAATTGGAGTAGCAATAGCAGGAACTTTTAATTATGTTACAATGAATAATTTTAAGAAATCGGCTATTGAGTATTTTAAGGCTGATGAAGGAGCGGAGTACATAATTATAGATGAAGATTAAATATATGACACAGCGAGACAATAAGCGAGACAATATCTATCAATCAATATTGATAAATTTGGGGGGTATTCCAACAAGTTACTTGCAAGAAATTGATATTTTTTTGCGGAATATCACGACAGAAATTCGACAAAAAGAACAAAATAGAGTTGCAATACTCAACTTAGCAGAAGGATGGTCAGATATGACAGAAACAGATTTTAATGATTATTTACAAGTCGTTAAAGAAAGTAGGTCTGATATGTTCAACCGTGAAATTGAGCTATGAAGCAGGCTTTGATTGATACAGATACCCTTTCATTCTTTTTTCGTAACAACGCAAATGTGGTTAGACTTCTTGACAAGTACCTTCAAGAATTTGGCTATATCAATGTTAGTGTGATTACATACTATGAAGTTTTAAATGGTTTGTACTTTAAGGATGCAAAAAAGCAGCTAACTGTTTTTGAAAGGTTTATTCAGCTTAACAAAGTCTTGCCACTTACAGATAGTATCGCAAAAAAATCGGCTGAAATCTATGCGGATTTAAGAAGCAAGGGACAGGTTATAGGACACAATGATACTTTAATTGCTGGTACAGCAATAATATCTGATATGAAATTGATTACAAATAACATTGACCATTTTAGTCGCATTGATGAGTTGGACACAGAAAATTGGATAACACAATAAAACCACACACAACATTGCATTTGTGGCAAGGCGGGCAGAGGTGCTAAATTGAATATTTGTGCTTTCTATTCAGTTTAGTGCTTTGTGGAGCAATAGCGCTATTAAACCCGCCCTGCACAAATGCTTTTCCGTTGTGGCTAATTTGAAAACAGCACCGTGCAGAAAATAAAATGACGAAAAACAAATCAAAAAGGGTAATTAGAATTTTATTGTTCTTGGGAACAATAATCTCCTTGTATTTTGTTCCGTGGCCTATTGTAACCGCTTGGATAAAACCACTTCCAAACACCATTCAAGAACAAGTTGATAAAGCTGCGGATTACGAATTTGATGGTATAGTTGTTTGTGTAAATAAAAAAGGGAATCAGTCCGAGTTTTATACTTCGGGCTACAAAAACAGAGAAAACAAAATTCCAGCTGACCCCAATGCATTATTTAAAATTGCCAGTGTAAGTAAGTTGTATAATGCGGTAGCGGTTGCCAAATTGGTGCGAGAAGGAAAATTATCATTAGATAAAACACTTTCAGACTATTTGCCTGAATTGAAAGGCAGAATAGAATATACCGATAAAATCACTTTGCGAATGTTAGTTCAGCATAGAAGCGGTATTCCAAACTTTACCGATACCTATATGTATTGGGCTGCTCCTAAGGAAACTGCAAACGAACAACTTGCTTTGGTTTTAGACAAACCTGCAAACTTTAAACCCGATGAAGATTATGAATATTCTAACACCAATTACTTATTACTTGGAAGAATAATGGATCGAGTTCTCGGATATGACAAGTTCCAATATATTCAGAAAGAAATTTTAGAACCATTGAATCTAAAACATACTTTTGGTTCAATTCAAGATGTAAACATAGATGATGTGATGAGTGGTTACTATGTGGGCTATGATGCGGATTTAAAAACCGACAATATAGGCTCGATACTCGCAACGGCAGAAGATTTGAGTGTATTCATACGAGCATTAAATGATGGTTCTGTTTTTAGAGATAAAAGGGAGCAAGAAATCTATTCATCAATTTATAAGTATGAGCATACAGGCTTAATACCAGGATACCAAACTATTGCCAAATATCATAAAGAATTAGATGCTGTTGTCATACAATTCACAAACACGGTAGACTTTGAAGGTTATAATTGGAATATGTCAGAAATAATGTATAATCGAATAGTTAACATATTGAAAAAGAAAAACTAGCCACAACATTGTATAGGCGTAATGCGGGCTGAAAGGCTAAAATTAGCTTTTTTGCTTCTAAGAAACTTTACGGGCGACAGACTGTAAATAGCTCCGATATCCCGCACTACGCTTATACTTAACCGTTATCGCTCAGTGTAAAAGCCAACCGCACAAATGGCACATTTGGTTTTTCCGACACACGAGCCAACGCTCAAAAAACCAAAAGAGCCATTTTTTCCAACGCTCGACAGAACAATCCAAAATAATTTATTACTTTTGACCAAAATTAGACAAGTACAAATATAGACAATGACACTTGGACAAAAAATAAGAGAATTAAGGGAACAAGCTGGTCTTAAGCAAAGAGAACTGGCGTATCAACTTGGAATTGGCGAAGGTTTTTTAAGCAAAGTTGAAAATGACCAAAAACCTTTGAAAAGAGATGACTTAACTAAGTTGAGCAAACTTTTCAAAACTCCCATAGATGAGCTTAATTCTTTATGGTTAGCAAACAAAGTTTATTCAATTGTCAGAGACGAAGAATCAGCTTTAACAGCCTTGAAAGTTGCCGAGGAACAAATCACATACAACACTTTGAAAAATGGGAAATAAATTAATAGATACAGTACAAGCAGATATTTCTGTTGTTGAAGAACCTCAATTTAACATTTATGGAGAGCTTGAGCCTGATGTTATTGAAAAAAGTGTTTGGGATAAATCTATAAAAGTTGAGGAAAACGGTTATTATTGGAAAAAAGACCCAGTTTTTACTAAAGGTGGAGAAATTTCAAACGATAGACCTATAATTGTTGAATTGTTTTGTGGTTGTGGCGGAACTTCAATGGGATTTGAAATGGCTGGTTTTGAAGTTGTGTTGGGTTGTGATATACACGCACCATCAATTCAAACATTTAAAGCAAACCACCCTAATTGCTCAACAATCTTAGGTGATGTTAAAAAAGTTGACCCATACACAATTAAGGAACTGCTTAATGGTAGACCTTTAGATGTAATTATTGCAGGTGTTCCCTGTCAAGGTTTTTCATTAAACAACAGAAAGAGACACCAAGAAGACGACAGAAATTTAATGTATAAGGAGTTTGTGCGTTTTATTGAAATTCTGCAACCTAAAGTTGTCGTTTTGGAAAATGTTTCTGGAATGAAAAGTACAGGGAATTTCGTTGAAGAAATTGAAAAAGACCTTTCAAGAGCAGGTAAAATGACCGTAAAAAGCAAATTGCTCTACGCTCCAGATTATGGTGTTCCACAGAAAAGAAGTAGATTGATTTTTGTCGGAATAAGAGACGAAGAGTTTGATTTTAGTTTTATTCAAAAAACTCACGGTCCAGAGACAGACAAGCCATACGTTACTATAAAAGATGCGATTGGAGATTTACCTTCTTTAAAACCAAAAGAAACAAAAAAGAAATATAAAACCGAACCATTTTCAGAATATCAGGAACTTATGCGTATTAATACTAACGGTTCCGTTGAATGTCATACAGCTCCTAATCATCCAAAAGATACAATAGAAAAAATCAAGAATACAATTCCTGGAGAACCAATGTATCCAAAGTTTAAACAGAGGATTCGTTTGGCTTGGGATATTCAAAGTCCTACACAAGTTTCTGGAGGAATCAGACCTCAATTTCAATTTGGACATCCTGAAGATGCAAGAGGGTTGACGATTCGTGAACGTTGCAGAATTCAAAGTTTTCCAGATGATTTCATAGTCAAAGGCGGTACTGTTCAAGGAAGAGTACAGACTGGAAATGCTGTTCCACCATTATTGGCAAAGGCTGTTGCTCTTGCAATTAAAAAATATTTATAATGAAATTTAGAATATGGTATAGTACTGAGCCTTTTGCCGATTTTGTAATTGCCAATACAGAACTCAGAAACAAAACTTTCGTTAAGAAAAAAATGTATGAAAGTGACGCAAATAATGCAAAGAACTTTCATACAATGCCTGACCACATAAAGAAGATTCTTTACTTGGACGCTCCTGATTTAATTGTAGAAATTGACCACGAGCCAATTTTCTCTGTAGAAGTTTCAACCGAAGCGGGAACTGGTCATAATGCTTTTCAAAGATTTGCCAGATTAGCAGCATCAGTCGAAAATAATGTTCCAGCTTTCTACATTTATCCTGAGGCTGCAATCATTACACGACAAAGTACACCTCCAAAATGGGATAAAATAAATCCTTTGGTTTTTAAAGCTTTAGATGACGTAATGTCCATTTACAATATTCCTGCACTTCTTTATTATTATCCAAGCGACTATAGAACTCATCCAGATGCTTCAACTTCTTCAAATCAATTAAGTAAAGGAATTTTACACGACCCCAATAGAAATTATTCAGGTAGTCCATTAGGCACAGATGCTGAAATGACCAATATGTTCAACGCTATGAACGAGATAATTTCGGTATTTGAAAGACACGGAATAGTTAAAGGCAGAGAAAAGCTTCTTGGTAATAGAACCGTAATTGCTAGAAGGACTTTTATGAATCAGGAATTTACGAATAAAGGTGGACACTTGAATATGTCTCCTTTATCCGCTACAATTAAAATCCCTACTCAGTACTTGTTAAACTACCTTTCTCAATTTGAAAATGCCAATTACTCAATTGGAGAATTATTAAGAAGTCGTGATGAAACAATAATTTACAAAGTAAATGCAGCTTTTAGAGGTGACCCTTATCCTGGAGCCTTGGCTGCAATTGACTATTTACTTTGTAGAGAAGGTAAATCTTTTGAAGAAAGAAGGTTTAATCTTGTTCTTGCTTGGTCTGATATAAATATTGATGATGTTAACCAAACAATTGAATTACCCGGAACTAAAGGAAAAGTAGATGACTTTGTAAAAACGGTTCAAGCAAGTGAAAACAAAAATATTCTATCAAAAAAATATGCTGATATTGCTAATCACGAAATCCCGAGATATTATATGCAAGTAAGATATGGTTCTACATATTCAAAAGTCAAACATATCCGTGTGTTTTCATATTTTGCTGATGCAATTTTGTTTCCAGACGGAGCTTTATGGAGAGATGCTTAGTTATGAAGGAAGAAAGAGTTACAATAAACATATTGAATTGGCTGGAAAGTAATGGCTGGAGAATTATTTGTTATGATTTTCCTCAAAGCGGTACAGGAGTTTTACTTCATCCTAATTCAGATGAAAACAGAACAACAAAAAACAAAGGCGGCATAATTCCAGACATTCTAGCAACAAGAAATTCTGTTGCTTTATTCTTTGAAAACAAAGATAGATTTGTACTTTCTGACTTTGAAAAATTAAAGGAGATAAAAACCTTAGGCAACTACTCAAATTCTTTGAATAAAATACTATCAGTTTATAATGTGAGGTCAGTTTATTATGGTATTGGAATACCAGCAATTGAGAAACACATTAATAAATCGCTAGAAAATATTGACGGAATAGATTTTTTAATATCCACACTTGAAAGTGGCGAAATACAAATCAATTTTGACAAAAATGAAGTCCTCCCCTAACAGCCACACACATTGCCAAGCCGCAGATGCCAACGCTAAAACCCAAGCTTGGCAAAGAGTGTGTCTGTCCAACCGCACCACTAAAACGACCGACAAACCAACAGACGAAAAAGAACACCGAAGCGATAACATCACCTATACGCAAGCAGGGGTTTCGTGCTTCGTAGGAAAGGAAAGTAGTAAATTTAAAGTTCAGTTCTTCGTAGGTAGTTCAGTGGTTAAAAGCCCTGCCTGCGTATAGCTGAATCCCGTTATGCCTCACCCTAATAGACGCACGACCGACAATTAGCGAACAGTAAAATGAAAGAGAGAAAGCAGAACCTAAAAGATACAATGATAAACTGATGGACAAATTTAAATTCTATATATCCAATCGATTCATACTTCTTATTACAAGCGTGGTTTTGTTTGTTGGTATTCATTACTTGTTTACAAGTTCAATTTTGCCTGACACCTCGACAAAGAATATTTGGTTTTATTCAGGGCTTTTTATGCTCTTTTTTTCAATTCTTTTCATTGAGCCTTACTATTCATCACCAAAAAATGTAATAACGAATTCTATTCCCTTATTGTTAGTTTATGTTTCTGTGAAAGAATCATTTACTCACAATGGTTTATGGTTTGCGACAATTTCAATTATTGGTCTTTTATTAATCCTGTCAATTGCTGCAATTGCAATCAGTTCAGATAACGAAAGTCCCGATTCTTCAAGAAACAAGATATCAGCCACATTAAAAAATATTGCGGTATTCTTTGGTCGTGGTAAAATCATTTACTCTTTTGTTTTCATCTCTGTCTTGATACTATATAAAGCCGAAATCTTAACAGAAGTAAGCGACACCTATTTGTTTACAATGATTATTCTGTGGGGATTAGTTTTAATCATAGATTCACAGTCTCTTCACAATTCATTTAGAAGAGAAAAGAAAAAACTACAGGCAAATGCCATAGGTGAAATATTCGGGGTGCAGTCCAAGAAAATATTTTTAGTCAAGCTTTTTGAAGACAGAAGTAAAAGCATCAAAAGATTTGATATTGTTAAGTTTAAATACTCAATGCAGGATTCTGATGAATATGCTATTGCAGGAATTGTGTTTGACACGTACTTGCTTAACCAGGAAAAATGGGTTAAAGTTTTACAGTTAGGAACTGCCGAAAAAGATTTGGTTAATTACAGTAAAAACATAGTCTATAAAGTAACTGAAAAGGAAGAAGTTCAAGGCTTGACGAAAACACTTAATGTTGAAAATTTTGTTGGTGTCGTTATCGAGAAATCATCAATTGGGATTATTAAATTTGAGTATTCTAAGAAAACAGATGACATACAAGAAGGTGATTTATTAGAACTTAGAATTGGCAAACGCAGATTATTTTATCAGGTAATAAGCGGTGCAACAGAGTATGAAAAATTAGATGGCAACAAAAATGAAACAGGTTTTATTGAAGGTGAAGCAATTCAGTTAGGCGAATGGCAAAATGATTTACTTTCCTTTCAAAAGTTTGGATGGGTTCCAGCCATTAACACACCTATTTTTAAAGCCGATACAAGTGATATTCAGGTTCAAGAATATACCTATCCTGATTTTAAATTAGGAACAATTCCTAATACACAATTACCGTCTGTTATTAACTTGCACGAAGCTGTAAGTCATCATTTGGCATTATTAGGGGTAACAGGTTCAGGTAAATCATTTCTTGCAAGGGAAGTTATTAAGTCGTTAATGACAGATACTAATGTCATTTGCATTGATTTCACAGGAGAATACAAGAAAGATTTAGAATCCCTCAAGCCCTCTGAATTAATAAAAGTTGATGGTTTGGACGCTCTTGAAGAGAATTTTGCTGAAAAACATAGAAAGGCTTTGAACCGCCAACCAGATGAAGAACTTAAATTAAAAAAACAGATTCAAGGCAAACTTGACGAATATGTAAAGCACTTTATTGAAAATGAAAATAATCTTGGATTATTTGAATTACCAGCACTATCCAACACATCCTTTATCATAGAGTTCACACAATTTTTCATAGAGAGTGTATTCAATTATGCTAAATCAAATGAAGGTAGCCGAATTTGTTTAGTTCTCGAAGAAGCTCATACCATTGTTCCTGAAACCAATTTTTTAGGAGATTTAGGAGACTACGGTAGCACCAAAGCATTGGTAAACAAAATGTCTCAAATTGCACTACAAGGACGAAAATATGGCGTTGGACTAATGGTTATTGCTCAAAGAACTGCGAATGTCTCTAAAACAGTCCTTACACAATGTAATTCAATTATTTGTTTTCAGGCTTTTGATGAAACAAGTTTTACTTTTTTAGGAAATTATATCGGTAAAGACTTAGTACAGGCTTTACCAAATTTGAAACGGTATCACGCAATAGTTACAGGAAAAGCCATCCGCTCAAATGTACCTATGATAGTCAATTTAGAAAGAAAAGAAGAATAGAATGAACTTTTAACTGCTACCAAATGGTAAGAAGAAAAACAACGGTAAAAGAAGGGCGAAGGCATAACATCACCCTAAAAGACGACCGTGCAAAAAACAAACTGACCAAATTTTTCAGACTTTGACACAAAAGAATCAGGCTTATTTGTAAATTTGCCAAAATTGTCAAGGTGAAATTTTCAAGAAGATGAAAGAAACATTTGGAGAATACATACACAAACTTAGGTCGGACAACAGCTTGACGTTAACTAAACTTGCTGCTTCATTAGACATTGACCAATCTACTCTTTCAAAAATAGAGAATGGGAAAAGAAATGTTCCTGTTGAAGTTTTACCAAAGCTCTCAAAAATTTTCAATCTTGACCTGAAACAATTGGAACACGAGTATTTCAGTGAGAAAATTGCTGAAATTATTTATCCGCAAGAAGAACCTAGTGAACTTTTAAAAGCGGCTGAAGAAAAGGCAAAGTATATGCGACTCAGAAAACAACAACAAGGAAAAATAAACTTTTAAGCTATGATAAAATATTCAAAACTTCGGGACAAGCTAAAAGTTGAAACCTTAAATGGTAATGCAGAAGATTTAGCTTTTTTTACCCACTATCTTCACAACCATACAAACGGAGTATCAAAATCTTTTGAAAAAAGAGCCAAAGAATACTACACAATATTAAATGAAGAAATGAATATTGCAGCAGAACCTGAATTACAGGCAATGCTTCCAATAAAATGGGATATTCCATTTCCAGCACCTGAAAATCCCGAGTTTACTTTTATTGACCTATTTGCAGGAATTGGCGGTTTTAGAATCCCATTACAAGAACTTGGCGGTAAATGTGTTTTTTCTTCTGAGTTTAATTATCACGCACAACGTGCCTATGAATATAATTTTGGTGAAGTGCCTTTTGGCGACATCACAAAACTTAATTTAGATATTGTTCCAAAACACGATATTCTTTGTGCTGGTTTTCCTTGCCAACCATTTAGCATTTCGGGTAAAATGAAAGGTTTTGAAGACACAAGGGGAACGTTGATTTATCACGTCTTTGAATTAATTGAGAAACGTCAACCAACGGTTGTTCTCCTTGAAAATGTAAAACATTTGGTTTACCACGACAAGAAAAGAACACTTTCCACTATTGTTCAACACTTGGAAGAAATGGGTTATGTAGTGTCAAAAAAAGTTCTGAATGCATCTGACTTTAGCTTGCCACAAAATAGAGAACGAATAATTATCATAGGACACAAGGAAACTAAGTTTGATTTTTCAAAAATTGAAAAGAAAGCTAAACCAGCCCTGAAAGACTTTTTGGACAAAGAAAACGATTTTGAATATTTAGACGAGCCTTATACTATTTTAGACGAGCAAAAAACGCAAGATTCAGGATTGGTTTTCGCAGGTTACAGAAATAAAACTATCCGAAAAGCAGGAGTAAGACCAGGAACAGAGCACTTGTCAAGAGTCCATAAACAACCAAACAGAATTTACTCAACAGAAGGTGTTCATCCAGCACTTCCATCTCAAGAATCATCGGGTAGATTTTGGATTTGGCACAAAGGAAATGTAAGAAAACTTACGATTCAGGAATGCTATAAAATTATGGGATTTCCGAAAAAATTCAAGTTACTTAACAACAAAGCGGAACTATATAAACAAGTTGGCAACTCTGTTGCCGTTCCAATGATTAAAGCCGTTGGAGAGCAGATTAAAATACAACTTTTAAAAATTGAAAAGTAGATGGAGCCAACAGAATTTCTAGAAAAAATATATACTGAATCAATGGAACTTGTTGGTTCTGATGATAAAATTAAATCTGACTTAAATAAGACAATTGAGAATCATCTACTTGAAATATTAGGTAGGTCGGAATCTGCAAAAGCTGTAATCACAGTTATACTAACAAGTGCTGTTTACAAAAAATTAAATCCTGCTCAAGACATACGAAATCATCAAACAAGTATACCAAATGGTTATTCAGGGAGAACATTTGATTCAAAATTCATTACCCCTTTTCTGAAAGGCATAAAGTTTCCTGCAATGGCAGAAAGTGGTTGGCTAACTCGTTCATTGGAACAGAAAGTTCCTTACGATTCAAATTATTCAGGAGCAATAAGACCAGACTCGTTAAAAACTGCATTTCTTGAAACAATTGATTTTATTCAGAAAGGCAAAGAGATTGACAAACTTTTGAGTTTCCTTTTTCAAGGCTTAATAATTCAACGCAATGCACAGCAAATTGATTTGGCAAAACCTTTAAACCTGCCAATCGCAACTATAATTGAATTATTGAGCAAACACTTTGACACAAAGTATTCAGCAGAAGGTGCTTCACGCTTGCCCGTCTTGGCATTATATGCAGCTTATCAATGCTTAATCAACGAAACAAAGAGATTTGAAGGTAAAGTTTTGTTGCCAATGGAAAGCCATACATCCGCAGACTCAAGAAGCGGACGAATTGGCGATATTGACATAGTTGATGAAAAGGAAAGAGCTTTTGAAGCAGTCGAAGTAAAACACGGAATTCCAATTACCGCACAACTTGTAAAAGACGCATTTGAGAAATTTAAAACAACACAAGTAAACCGCTATTACTTGCTTTCAACTGCAAATATCGACACAGCACAAGCTGACGAAATCAACAAAGAAATAGAGAGAATCAAAAACATTCACGGTTGCCACGTTATTGCAAACGGTTTGACAAATTCTTTAAAATACTATTTACGGCTACTTTCTGATACATCAGAATTTATTGAAAACTATGTAAACAGCATTGAAATTGATACAGCATTGAAGTATGAACACAAAAAGGAATGGAATAATATCATATCGCAAATGTGACGAAAAAAAAGGGCGAAGGCATAACATCACCTATACGCAAGCAGGGGTTGCGTGCTTCGTAGGACAGGAAAGTGGTAAATTTAAAGTTCAGTTCTTCGTAGGAAGGTCAGTGCTAAAAATCCCTGCCTGCGTATAGCTGAATCCCGTTGGCATTCATGCAAGAAATCGTGCAAATATGAAACATTCACAAAATAGAATTGTATTTTTGCTGAAAATAAAGGATTGAGATTTGAAAAATAAAAATGTAAATATAGGGATAGGAAAAGTAATTTCAGAACTCATGGATAGGGTTATGGATAAAGTACTTATTACCGACCCTTTTATTAAAGAGAAGCATCATTCAAGTAAACCCCTATATGCCGCATTAGTTCCTGATGAAATTTTTAAAGGTTCGCATTTTGAGCGTAGATTTGTTACACCTTTTGGTGGTGTTTGGGAAAAATTAGCACAGGTTGTAGCTGAAGAATATCACGGACATTGTGAAATGGGAAAAACTATTACAGGGGAAGTAGGAACTGAAAGTCTAAGAAGAATCCAAGAGGTTTTAAATAAACTTGAACACAAGGAAAAGGGGAAAGAAAAAGAAAAGCCAGGCTGGGATGTGGAATTGAAATACATTCTAGCAGGAGGAGGAAATCCTATTCCAACAAGTGTTGTCTGTGATATATATATAGAAAGCAAAAAGACAAAAAAGAAGTATGCCTTTGAATTAAAGGGACCTTTGCCAAATAGTGACCAAACTAAAGTAAGTAAGGAGAAAATGTTTAAGCTATTGGCAATGAAATCTGCTAAAGTAGATTTTGCCTATTATGCTTTACCTTACAATCCTTATGGTAAAAAGGCTGATTACAACTGGAGTTTTCCCCTGAGATGGTTTGATATGCATAACGATGAATCCGTTTTAATTGGAAACGAATTTTGGGAACTAATAGGAGGCAAAGGAACATACAATAACTTTATTTCGGAAATAAATGCTTTAGGTAAAGAATACCGAGAACGAATTTATAGGGAATTTCTTGGAATAGAACCACCAGTAGGGTTTGATAACTCAATTCTTCAATAGCGCTTTATGGATAGATTTACATTTATAGATTTATTTGCTGGCATTGGAGGTTTTAAAATGGCACTAAGTGCTAATGGTGGGAAATGTGTTGGGTTTAGTGAAGTAAATAAAGATGCGATAAATGCTTATTGCGAAAACCACAATATCAAACCGGAATCAAATTTTGGAGATATTACAAAAATTAAAGAATTACCATATCATGATATATTAACAGGTGGTGTCCCTTGCCAAAGTTGGTCTATTGCAGGCAAGAATCTTGGTTTTGATGATGATAGAGGACAACTTTGGAATGATACTATATATTTATTAAATCAAGCTAGACCAAAGTCTTTTATATTTGAAAATGTTAAAGGTTTAGTTGACCCTAGAAATAAAAAAGCATTATCATATATTTTAGACAGGATAAAAGAAGCAGGATATTTCGCCAGCTATCATGTGATAAATTCTCATGATTATGGTGTTGCTCAGAATAGAGTGAGAATATATCTAATTGGATTTAGAGAAAAAGAATATTTTGAGAAATTTCGCTTACCAAAACCAATTGATAAGAAAATTACACTTGCAGATATTTTAGGGATAGAAATAGAAAAAAGGTCAAATTCAGAGCCAATTCAAAAAGATTTATTTGGAAATCAAATTGTTGAAAAGCAAATGAGTCTTTCAAGCAAGAATGGCTTTAATGATTATTTTTTGTTTAATGATTTACGAAATGGACATTCAACTATTCACTCTTGGGATATTACTGAAACTAAAGAACGGCAAAAAGAAATTTGTCTTTTATTGTTGAAAAACAGAAGAAAAAGTCAGTTTGGACCTTTAGATGGTAATCCGTTATCCTTAAAACAATTTCAACAGCTTGATTCAACTATTACTATAAAGGATTTACAATCTTTAGTAGATTTGGAAATACTCAAAAAAGTTGATTATCGTTTTGAAATACTTGATTTTAATGAATCAGAATTAGAGGAAAATGAAATAGAGCTTTTAAACCATACCTCAGATAATATACTAAATATTGACGAACTTAAATCCGAGCGAAAGTTAAAAGTAAAACGCATTTCAATTTCAGATACAATAGCTACTCTATTAGAAAAGAAAATAGTGAAATGTGTTGAAGAACGATTTGATTTCAAAAACACAAAAATAAGTAGTGGGTTAAATGGGGTAAACCGCATATTTATGCCATCCTCTGATGTATTTCCAACACTTGTGGCTAGTGATACAAATGATTATGTTTCGTTAAAAGATATTGAACCGTCAGACCATTTTGAATATAGAGAACAGTTTCTTAAACAAGTATATTTCTCAAATAATTATAGGAAAATCACGAAAGAAGAAGCATGCTTAATTCAAGGCTTTCCTAAAGATTTTAAATTACCTGAATCGAGAGCACGTTGGATGAAATTAATTGGAAATAGTGTTTCAGTACCTGTAATTGACAACCTGATTAAAGCAATAATATCAACTGGAGTTTTTTAAAATGGAAATAAAACATCTGATGAAAAAAGCACGAAATGCCAACAAGCGGTATAAAACATTGGGGTTTAAGTGGTTATGCAAATATTCTGGCCCGCATCAAAGTTCGTTATCGGGGGATAGTGATGTAGCCCGCAATCCCCAACGATTTCATGCCGCCGACCGTTGTGCATAATGTTGACAAAAATCCAGAATCAAAGAAAATTAGCGAAAATATGAATGCGGAAAAATTTAAAAGTTGGTTAGAATTTAATGGAAAACCACTCAACACAATTCAGAATAGAATTTCAAATTGTCGAAATGTAGAAAATTACGAAGGAGATTTAGACCAACATTTTATAAAAGATTACGGATTGTCGCTTTTAGAAAAATTATCCTACTCAACCTCAGATGAACGAAACAACTCGCCTGCGAAACACAAAATACCAATTGACGGAAATATCAGAAACGGTTCAGCAACATTAAAACAGGCTGTTAATTTGTATATGTCATTCAAAAAAGACAATGGAATTGATTTTAAAGAATTTCACAATAATTTATCAGTCGAAAATGAAGTATTGGACGAAGAAGACTTGGATTATATAGAAACTTCAAATAATTTTAGCTACGAAAAAGACCTAAAAAAATCAATGGTTTCGCAAATCAGCGAATTGTTTCCTGAATACAAAATCTACGGAGAAAATAATGAAGGAGTCGAATACTTAATTGAAGGTAAAAAAATTGATATTCTATTGGAAAAAAATAACGGAAATTTATTAGCAATAGAATTGAAATCTGGAACAGCGAATTATAAAGTTTTTGGACAACTTTCAATGTATTTAGGTTTGTTAATGGACAGATTTCCTGAAAAAGAAATTCGTGGTTCCATTGTTGCAGGAGAAATTGACAATACGCTGAAAAGTGCCACAAGGACATCCGAATTGATAACTTTGAAAACCTATAAAATGAAACTGGAATTACAAAACGGATAGAAAACACTATGCACAACAGCGCATAACAAAAATGGCGAGATTTGTGCTAAAACAAGAGTTTTGTGTATTTTTAGCAACTTAAGGTTTAACCGAAAAGAATGTGCATTTTAACTCGCCACTTATGTTATGCGCAAACCGTTGGGCAACATACAAAAAGCCCACCGCACAAACAGCACATTTGGTTTTTGCCGACACGAAAGCCAACGCAGAAAAAACCAAAAGAGCTGTTTTTTGCCAACGCTCGGACGAAATAACGAACAAAAACAACTAAATTAACCGACAGAAAAGAAAGACATAGAGTAAATGGAGATAAGCAGACTGAAACCAAGAAAGGCACTGAACAAAGCCTTTTTGAAAGTAAAACCAAACAGGACAGAAATCGAAGGTTTCAAGACGAATCTTATCCAGCTACTCGACAGAATTAATGACTCGGAATCGGAAGAGTTTCATAAGAACTTAGTTTCAGACTTTCTTAAAGATACTTATTACAAGCAAAACCATTTCATAAACACCAAAGGAAGAAACGACCTTGTAATTCATAATGGAGACAAAGCAAAAAGCACGGTTGGAGTAATCATTGAAGCAAAAAAACCGACCAACAAAAGTGAAATGGTCACGACTGACAAGCTAAATGCAAAAGCTTTTCAGGAATTGGTGCTTTACTATCTCCGAGAAAGAATCACTCAAAACAATCTTGAAACCAAGCATTTGATAATTACAAACATCAATGAATGGTTCATTTTTGATGCTACAACTTTCGACAGACTATTTGCTCAGAACAAAAAGCTTGTCAAACAATTCAATGACTTTGAAGGCGGACGATTAGCAGACACCAAAACCGACTTTTTCTACAAGCAAATTGCCGAACCATTTATCGCGGAAATCAAAACTGAAATTGAGTTTACTTATTTCAATATACAAGATTATCAAAAGCCACTAAGGAATGATGATAAGGCGGACGACAATAAACTGATTGCACTTTTCAAGTTACTTTCTCCCGAACATCTTTTAAAACTTCCATTTACCAACGACAGCAATAGCCTTGACAAACGCTTTTACAGCGAGTTACTGCACATTATCGGTTTGACTGAAACCAAAGAAGGAAGTAAAAAACTGATTGAACGAAACAAGCCAGGCGAAAGACACACAGGAACCATCCTTGAAGATGCCATTATTCAGTTGGACAGCTTGGATAAAATCAGCCGTTTAGAACGACCAAACCAATTTGGAAATACGCAACAGGAAAAGCTTTTCAATGTAGGACTTGAATTATCCATCACTTGGATTAACAGAATCCTGTTTTTGAAATTGATGGAAGCTCAACTTATTACCTACCACAAAGGCGATAAATCCTATTCGTTTCTCAATATTGACAAGATTAAAAACTATGACGACCTGAACAGCTTGTTTTTTCAAGTATTGGCAAGGAAATATGACGAGAGAAATGAAGATGTAATCAAAGTTTTTGAAAAAGTACCTTACCTCAATTCTTCACTTTTTGAGCCAACCGAGATTGAGCAGGATACGCTTTTCATCAGCAACCTGAGAGATGATAAAACCATTCCTATCATTTCGTCAACGGTACTAAAAAACGAGCAAGGGAAGAAAAGAACAGGAAGTTTAACCACACTTCAATACCTGTTTGAGTTTCTGAATGCTTACGATTTCAGCAGTGAAGGCTCCGAAGAAATTCAGGAAGAAAACAAATCACTCATCAACGCTTCCGTACTTGGACTGATTTTCGAGAAAATAAATGGCTACAAAGACGGTTCGTTTTTTACTCCGGGCTTCATCACAATGTATATGTGCCGTGAAACCATTCGCAAAGCGGTTGTTCATAAATTCAACGAGACCAAGAATTGGAAATGCAAAGACCTTGATGAACTTTATAACAAAATTGAAGACGCCAAAGAAGCCAACGAGATTGTAAACAGTCTGAAAATTTGTGACCCTGCCGTTGGTTCAGGACACTTTTTAGTTTCCGCCCTCAATGAAATGATTGCGGTTAAAAATGACTTGAAAATTCTGCAAGACCGAGACGGCAAACGCCTGAAAGAATATCAGGTGGAAGTGGTAAATGATGAACTCATTGTAACAGACGAAGAAGGAGAACTTTTTGACTACAATCCCAAGAGCAAGGAAAGTCAACGTATTCAGGAAACTCTCTTTCACGAGAAACAAACCATCATTGAAAGTTGCCTTTTCGGTGTGGATATCAATCCGAACTCTGTAAAAATTTGTCGTTTGCGTTTATGGATTGAGCTTTTGAAAAACGCTTACTACAAAAACGCCACCGAACTCGAAACGCTTCCCAACATTGACATCAACATAAAATGCGGTAACTCTTTAGTGAGCCGTTTTGACATTGATGCCGATTTGAAACAAGCTTTGAAAAAAAGTAAATGGACAATTGACAGTTACCGTGTGGCGGTTGACACGTATCGAAATGCGGAAAGTAAGGAACAGAAAAGGGAAATGGAATGGCTGATTGCCGACATCAAATCTGATTTCAGAAGTGAAATTTCACTGAACGACCCAAAAGTAAAAAGACTACGCAAACTCTCGGGCGAACTGTTTCAGATGACCCAACAACAGCAGCTTTTTGAAATGAGTAAAAAAGAAAAAGCAGCTTGGAACAAAAAAGTGGCAAAACTGACCCAAGACACCAAAAAGATAGAAACTGAAATTGAAGAAATAAAAGCCAACAAAATTTTTGAAAATGCTTTTGAATGGCGATTTGAGTTTCCAGAAGTGCTGAATGATGATGGAGATTTTGTAGGTTTTGATGTGATTATTGGTAATCCACCATACTTACAACTTTCCAAGACTGAAGATATCACAAAGGAATACAAAAACTACCTTCTCGAAACTTACGAAACATCAGGTGGACGATTAAATACATTCATATTTTTTATCCACTTATCAAATAGAATATTACATCCGAATGGATTCCTAAACTTTATTATTCCCAACACTATCCTTTCGCAGGAATATTATGCATTCACAAGAGACTTTTTAGTTAATAAAGTTTCACTAACAGAAATCGTAAACTTCCCAATCCTTCCTTTTGAAGATGCTGTTGTAGAAACTGTTTTGATACAATATGCGAATAAACCAGAATTAGTAGATAAAGTTGAGATTAAAGAACTCTCTAAGGAAAATATCAAGTCAATTTCACATTTGAAAAGAGACACAGTTAATCGAGATTCAAAATTTTCTTTTGTTTATCAATTAGATCCTATAATCGAAAAGGTCTATGAAAAAGAACATCTTACTTTCGGTTCAATCTGTGACATCAATCAAGGAATTGCATTAAAGGGAGACAAATCTCTGTCATTAAAGGAGAGTAAAGAGAATGATGAATGTTACAAACTACTTGATGGTCGAAATATCAATAAATATTCCTTGAAATGGGACGGTGTTTGGCTTGATTATGATTTAGACAGAATTCACAGTTGTAAGCGAAAGGATATTTTTGAAAGTGCCGAAAAACTAATGTTCAGAAGAGTTTCCTCTTCACTCATTTTTACTTATGATAACGAACAATTCTATGCACTCAACACATTAGTCATTGTAAACAAAAAGGATTCAGATAAAGGCCCTAATTTAAAGTTCATACTTGGTTTAATGAACTCTAAATTGATGAATTACCTGTACTCTAATAAGTTCAAATCAACCAAAACAGTGTTTTCTGAAATTCAAGCACGGTCAGTAAAGGAATTGCCAATCCCAAAAATTGCAGAAACCCAAGAACTTGAAATAGTAAGACTTGCAGAAAGAATAATCGAACTAAAAAAAGACGAATCGGAAACTTCTGCGCTCGAAAACGAGATTGACGAATTGGTTTATCAGTTTTATGACTTAACCGAAGAAGAAATTAAAATTATTGAAAACAGCGGAAAATGAGTATTGACAGTATCGCAAGACAAATAGCTACGGTTGACCGTGAAATAAACACGGTTGAGAAAAGTATACAGACTATTGATAGTAATATTAGCCGTAAATCAAAAGATGCTCACAACCTACTGACCAAAATTTCAAGAGAAAAAGATTTAAAGCGAATACTCACCTATCAGAAAGACTTGAACAAAAAGAATGAAGAAATCAATAAGCTTGAAAAGGACAAAAGCAATAAAGCCAAAACTTTAGCAACTAAGCAGAAAAAGAAATTTGACCTGCAAAGCAAACTAAACAAGGAAGAGCAGAAAGAACGAGATAAAGCAAAAAAGGAGCAAAAAGAAATGCTGACTTTGCAGCAGCAAATAACAAGAGAAATGCAAAGGCTAAAAACTCAATCACTTCATTCCTTTGATGTTTTGAAGCCTCAACCCACTGAACAAACCAGCTTTGATGTTTTTGTTTCACACGCCTCTGAAGACAAAGACGAGTTTGTGAGAGATTTTGTGAAATGCCTTCAAGAAAATGGTCTTAACGTGTGGTATGATGAATTTACATTAAGAGTTGGCGACAGTCTAAGACGTTCTATTGATAATGGACTGAGAAACTCACGATATGGTATTGTCGTTTTATCAGAAGCATTTTTCAGCAAAGAATGGCCATAAAGAGAATTAGACGGACTTTTTGCAAGAGAAGTAAACGGAGAAAAAGTAATTCTCCCAATTTGGCATAAAATCAGTAAAAATGAAGTTTTGAAATATAGTCCGATAATAGCCGATATGTTGGCACTCAATACGGCAAGTTTTACAATAGAAGAAATCGCAAAAGAAATTTCAGATAGAGTATTGAATTAACCCTTAAACATAAAACAATGGCAAAAAAGACAGTTCCGGTAAAACCTCACAAAAGGTCAACACCATCACCGACACCAAGAAAAAATCCTGATGCTCCAAAGCCAGGACCGAAAACAGTTCCAGTTGACCCACATAAAAGGTCGAAACCAAAAAAGTAGGCGAATGAAGCGAAAAGAATTTGATAAAGTGTTTTTACCATTTAATGAATCGGGTACACAAGTTTGGGTCATTACGAGAGTAAAAGAATTGCCTGATGAAATCGTGCAAATGGCAGTGAATTTAGCCGAGCTTGACTTTATCAAGTACGTGAGAATTTGTGATGAAACATTGGCAGCATCAAGCGAGAATTATCCAAATCGCCCAAAAGTGCCAATCACGCATATGAACCACGATACAGCAATTGGCATCCAAATTCTTTATGATACCACTTACAAAACCATAGACTTTTTCGACATCAATTCACCCATAAAAGGAAACGGCAGTAAAATGGTAGATGCCGTTTTAAAAGACTTTCCGAAAGATTGGCAGCCTGCGGTAGTTATGGATTGGAGTAACGGCTTTTGGGAACGAATGGAAGAAAAACACAAGCACTTAACTTGGATGATGTGATGAATAAGCCAACGCTC
>Ga0210012_1001152_pt1 | contig 26440 bp, 27 predicted proteins | sample CryGeymeta201504_FD_183974 | JGI IMG/M metagenome (GOLD analysis project Ga0210012, IMG submission 183974) | Groundwater microbial communities from Crystal Geyser aquifers in Utah, USA - Crystal Geyser metaG 2015-04 (SPAdes) (version 2) | ecosystem: Environmental > Aquatic > Deep subsurface >... | reverse complement strand
AGTTAGTTCTACAGGTACATACAACGAGTATTTTTGAATAGCGAGATCTGCGTTTGCTTGTAAGTTAGCAAGATTAGTTCCCGCAACAAGTGCGAACCAAACTTCTACATTTCCGCCTACCGGTATAGTATAAGGACCGCATGCAGCATAAGTTCTGTAATCGCCGTTTGTAGTAACCGGGACTAAATCAACCGAAGAAATGTAAGTGAAGATATCATTTCTTAAAGTTGCAGCAGTGCCCGGGAAAACAGAAGATAATTTAGCTCCGGATAAACCATTAAGAGCAACAATACCGTAGTAGTTCGGATCGTTTGGTGTGGTCATGTTTAAGAATTGATAAACCAGGTTACGTGCAGCATCAACACCACCTCTGTTCAAAGCGTAATTTGCTCCGCCAACATCAAGATCAGCAAATATTCCAATGCGTGTGTCGCTCATCTGCGACCCAGAATTGTTTACAAGTGTATAATGATACAATACAAAACTATCTCCGGTTTTAGACAATACTTCCTGATAAACCATTCCACTTAAGGGAGAAGTAGCTTTTGTTGTAAACGCCGTATTAGTAATTTGGTCGAATGTAGGATCAGAAGTTGGACCTACCAATGGCGCTGAGTTTTCGAGATCAAGAATAATCGGAACACTACCTTCCGTAAAACTTCCAACCATTCCAACAACACCTGTAGCCGGGGTACCGAACATCATTCCAGCAGTAAACATCGCATCAGGTTTGCCCATGTAAACAAGTCCCTGTCCGAGTGAAGCGTCAAAATTATGCCCGATGTAACCGTCGTTAAATGCAGTTAATTTATAGTCTCCGGTATTATGCGTGAAAGTATAAGGGAAAAGAGAAGGCATTGCACTCTTATAAAGAACGCCTGCATTACCGCCAGCCAGAGCAACATTTTGATCGCCGAAAGCTTTCAAAACATTTAAATTAGTTGCAACTTGTGATTGTGTCCATGTAATACCGTCATCTGCAGATTTCCAGATTCCGGTTGTGGTTGCTGCAAACGTACTGGAAGTATTAGGAATATACTCCATACCACCAACTCCTCCAATCGCAGTAACTTGAGCAGCCCAGGCTGCGCCGCCATCCGTAGTGCGGTCGATTTTAGTCGTTTGATTCCAGAAACCTGTAACACCCATTCCGTCAACTGAACTGAAAGCAATTGTGCCAGGGTATTGGGCAGAAGTAGTTCCAAAAGTCCAGGGTCCTTCAGGTCCATTAACAGATTTGTAAACTCTATTAGCAAGAGTTGCACTTGAACCGCCGGTACCAAACCAGCAAACATTTCCTATTCTATAAAATGAACCAACAGCGCCGAATACGTTTGTAGCAGGAGCCGGAACAGGAGTTGCAATTTGTGTCCAGGTTGCACCGCCGTCAGTGGATCTTACGATATGAAAATTTCCGCCAATAGGGTCGCTTTGAGCCCATAATTCGGTCTCAGAAATATTATCAATAAAGTTAAACCAGGCGCCTGTTGCAGTATATACTTGCGTCCATGTAGCGCCGCCGTCGGTTGTTTTAACTATCTTGCCGCTCCCGCTGCCGGGGCCTGTTGCAACAACAGCCGCCATGTCGTTAAGGGCGCAAATAGCATAAGCGCCGTCACCAGCGCTTCCTGCACATGCAGTCCAGGTCGTACCGCCGTCAACTGATTTGGTAACCTGACCATTATTGGCGGTTGCCCAAACAACATTTGCATCAGCATAATCAATTCCCCAGATATCGCCGGTAATGCCGGAAGTGACGGCAGTCCAGTCCTGGGAATTAATTATAGCAGCAAAAGAAAAGATTAATAAAAATGTGAACACTTTTTTCATGGAACCTCCATTGATTTGATTTATTGAATTGGGTTGAACCCGTTTAAATTATATTTTCTAATATTTTTGCCTTCAACAAATGGTTTTACAAAGCGAACAATGGAATATTACGAAAAATTTATTAAAAAAAACAAGTTTTTTTTTATTTTCATAAAATATTTCTGGTTGTCATCAAAAATGTGAATGTAAGCAAAAATAAATTGCGTATCTCAATTATTTGCGAGCGCCGTGCATAAATCCTCTGTATGGCAGCGAATGCTGTACAGTTATGAATGCCTCTGCGTCTATTTTTTCAATTAATGCAATAATTTTTTTTTGAACTTTTCTCGGCGTAATAATGACGATGATAGAAATTCCTCCGCTTCCTCCCTCTGCCGGAAGGATTGTAACACCATATTTAGATTTTCTTAGAGTTGCTGCTATCTTATCAGTAAAGTATTTTGAGATAATATTCATCTGCACAAAACCAAGCCCAATTTTTTGCTCGATGGTAATACCGATAATATTACCAAGTCCAAATCCACCGGCATAGCCAAATAAATTTGCAATATTATCAAGATGCTGCATAACAAACCGGATTGCAAACACCCATATTAGTACCTCAAAAAAGCCTGTCATCCCTGCAAGATATTTTCTCCCCTGTACAACCATTATTGTGCGAATCGTCCCTATTGATACGTCGCAAATTCTCATAATCATTATCAACAAAGCGCCCGAAATGGTTTCGATCATTATTTTTCCATTTATCTTAAATTTGTATTACTTAAAATTAAATAAATTATATTTATTATTAATATCTTTGGCTGACAAATCATAAAAAAACAAGTAGAAAGGAAAAAGTTGAGAGTGAAGATTAAAAAATTATTCCGACAAATGCAGGGCGTATTACTCAAATAAACCGAGGCTTATCGGAAAAGATGTAATAAAATTTAGATTAAAAATGACATTCAGACACGAAAGAGAAATATTAGTAGATAAACTATCCGAAAAAGGTATTTATGATATCGCAGTGATAAAAGCAATAGGTGAAGTAAAACGACATCTGTTTGTTTCTGATGCTATGAAATATCATGCATATAAAGATATTGCACTTCCTATTGGAAGCGGTCAAACTATATCTCAACCGTATACCGTGGCTTATATGACGCAGGCATTACAATTGAAAAAACCTAATTCAAAAGTTTTAGAGATCGGCACCGGCTCCGGATATCAAGTTGCAATTCTTGTAAGTATGGGAATGGAGGTTTTTAGTATCGAAAGACAATTTGATATTTATGATAAAACCAGAAAATTATTTGATAAACTTGGTATACGCGTTAATACAAAATGCGGCGACGGCACAATAGGTTGGGCAGAGTATGCACCTTATGATGCGATAATAGTTACTGCCGGTTCACCTTCTGTTCCAGGTTCGCTTAAAAAACAATTAAGTGTCGGTGGAAGACTTGTTATTCCTGTCGGCGATAAATATTCTCAAACATTAAAAATAATTACTAAGATTGATGAAGAAAATTATGAGGTAGAAGATATACCTCAATTTACATTTGTCCCGCTAATAGGAAGGGAAGGATGGGAACAAAGGTAATTGTGGTAACCGGTCCTACTTGCTCGGGGAAAACGCAACTTAGTATTTTAATTGCAGAGAAAATCCCGGTTGAAATTATCTCGGCGGACAGCAGGCAGATTTACAAATATCTTGACATCGGGACTGCAAAACCGGCAAAAAATATTTTACATCAATACAAACATCATTTAATTGATGAACTTGATCCAAATGAAGATTATAATGTAAGCAGGTTTGAAAAAGATGCGCTAAGGATTATTTATGAGATTATTCAAAGAGGAAATATTCCTTTAGTTGTCGGCGGCTCGGGTTTGTATATCAAAGGTTTGGTTGAGGGTATTTTTGATTCGGTTGATAAAGATGAAAAATATATGAGTGAACTTTTTAAACTAAAAGAAAAATACGGCACTGAACATCTGTATAACTATTTAAAAAAAGTTTCACCGCAAAGTGCAGAGAAGATGCTTCCCCAAAACTGGAAACGTGTAATGCGTGCGCTGGAAGTATTTCATCTAACTGGTAAATCGATTGAAGAACATCACAAGAATTTCAGCCGGGAAATTAGTTTTTATTTTGTTCAATATGGTTTAAACTGGCAACGGGACGTTCTCTACAAAAACATCGAACGAAGAATTGATGAGATGATTGAAGCCGGTTTTGTCGTTGAGGTTGAAAATATTTTATCGATGGGATATAAAAAAAATATTAACTCATTAAACACGGTAGGTTATAAAGAAATCATTTCCTATATTAATGACGAATATTCACTCGAACGGGCAATTGAATTATTGAAACGAAACACCCGCAGGTATGCAAAACGTCAGATGACTTGGTTTAATGCCGATAAACGAATCAAATGGTTAAATGTTTCTTCACCGGAAGATTTAAATTCAATTGCTGAAAAAATAATTAATGAAGAGAAACTAAATGAAAGAAAAAATTAAAATAGCTTCAGGGCAGGGTTTCTGGGGGGATTTAATTGATGCTCCATACCACCAGGTAATGAAGGGCGAGATTGATTACCTTGTTATGGATTACCTGGCTGAGGTAACTATGTCCATCTTGCAGAAACAAAAAAATAAAAATCCTAAGCTTGGTTATGCGCGGGATATTCCCGAATTGATGAGAAGAATTCTTCCAACCTGCAAAGAAAAAAACATTAAGATAATTACTAATGGAGGCGGTGTAAACCCCATCGCCTGTGCGGATGCAATTATTGAAATAGCCAAAGAACTCGGAATAAAAAACTTAAAAGTTGGCGTGGTTCTCGGTGATGATATCAAAGACTCGCTTGACGAAATGATTTCTCAGGGCGCTGAACTTAACAATATGGAAACCGGTGATTCAATAAAAACAATTAAGGATAAAATTTTAAGCGCTAATGTATATTTCGGCGCTTTCCCAATTGTTGAAGCATTGAAGAAAGGCGCTGATATTGTAATAACCGGACGGACTACAGACACTGGTTTAACCCTTGCTCCAATGATTTATGAATTTGGTTGGGAGAAAAATAATTACAATTTACTTTCGGCGGGAACGATTGCAGGACATATTCTCGAATGCGGCGCTCAATCAAGCGGCGGAAATTTTTTGGGTGATTGGGAATCGATTGAGAACTTTGCTGAGATTGGTTTCCCTATTGCGGAGGCTTATCCAGATGGCTCGGTTATTATTACAAAGCACCAAGGTACCGGTGGTAGGGTCTCATTTGAAACTGTTGCAGAGCAGCTATTGTATGAAATTGGAGATCCGAAAAATTATATTACTCCCGATTGCGTTGCTGACTTCACGTCTATTAAACTTGAAGATATGGGGAACAACCGGGTTAAAATGTTTAATGTTTCGGGTGCAAAAGAAACCGAATTTTATAAAGTATCATGTTCGTACTCTTATGGATATGCAGCTTCAGGAAGTTTAACTTATTCCTGGCCTAAGGCTTTAACGAAGGCAAAAGCCGCCGAACAAATATTACGAAAACGTTTAGAAAATCTTGATCTTCATTTTGAAGAAGTTAGAGCAGAATTTATTGGTTATAACGCAACTCATGAAACGCTTGCAAAAAAGTTAAATGAAGATGATATTAATGAAGTAATGCTCCGTTTTTCTGTGCGCGCTGCAGATTTTAAATCAGTAGAACGATTCGGTAAAGAAATAGCGCCATTAATTTTAACAGGTCCTCCGGCAGTTACAGGTTTTGCAGGCGGGCGACCGAAACCAAGTGAAGTTGTTGCCTATTGGCCTGCATTGATTCCAAAGAAATTAGTTACCCCATTGGTTAAGATAATAGAGGCATAGCATAAAATTAAGTTGATAGATATAGCTCACGGAAGAAGCGGCGATAAGGGCGATGCGGCGAATGTTGGCATTTTAGCTTATGATGATAATGGTTATCAAATAATTAAAAAATATTTGACCGTTGACAGGGTGAAAAAACATTTTGAAGGAATTTGCTTTGGTGAAGTTGAAAGGTTTGAACTTCCAAACTTAAGAGCATTAAATTTTCTACTTAATAATACACTTGGCGGCGGCGGTACAATTTCGCTTAAACATGACGCGCAAGGGAAAACGCTTGCAGCGGCATTGCTCCGGATGGAAATAGATACCGGAGAATGATGTCAACTCAATAAAACCCATTTATTTTATATTTAGTAAGCAAAAATATTCTGCGCAAAATGGCAAGAATATTAACTGCTAAAAAAATATATCAGCATGGATGAATGTAAGTGAATGGACGAATGGTTTTCATTCAGTCATGCAGCCATTCAATCATTCAATTGGTGATTGGTAATTTTTTGGTTTTAGCCTCACCAGATTATAAATTTGAAATAAAAAATATTAGGATATATATGTTCGAAAATGAAGTAAGACAATTAAAAGAATATAAAGTTAGAATCAACAAATTACGGAGTTATCTTTGACGTTGACAACAAAGACGCAAAGATAAAAGACCTTCAGTATCGTGTAACTGAACCAGGATTTTGGGATGATCAAATGGGAGCGCAAAAAATTCTTCAGGATATAAAAGGACTTGAAGATTGGGTAAACCTCTGGAAAAATCTTGATAAAAAATATAGAAGCATCGATGAATTTATTCAGCTTGCACAGATGGAAGAGGACGAATCTTTAACCGTCGAAATTCAAGCAGATATAAAATCACTTGAGGAAGAGATAGAGAGCGCCGAATTTAAAAATATGCTTAGCGGCAAAGACGACAAAAGGAATTGCATATTAGCAATTCACTCAGGCGCCGGCGGCACGGAAGCACAGGATTGGGCTGATATGCTTTTTAGAATGTATTTGCGCTGGGGTGAACAAAATAATTTTAATATGAAAATTCTCGATATTCTTGAAGGTGACGGCGCAGGAATTAAAAGTGTATCGATTGAAGTTGAAGGAGAATTTGCTTATGGATTTTTGAAAGCTGAAAACGGTGTTCACCGCCTGGTCCGTATTTCTCCTTTTGACGCGAATAAAAAAAGACATACATCCTTTGCTTCGGTGTTTGTTTATCCCGAGGTTGATGATACGATTGTGATTGAAATAAATCCGGCTGATTTGAGAACCGATACATACCGTTCAGGCGGAAAAGGCGGGCAGAATGTTAACAAAGTGGAAACGGCAGTGCGCATCACACATATTCCAACTAATACTGTTGCAGCATGCCAAACCGAACGCTCTCAGCTTCAAAACAGAGTGAATGCAATGAAAATGTTAAAAGCAAAATTGTATAGACTTGAACTTGAGAAGCAGGAAGCAGAACTTGATGAAGTTGAAAAAGGCAAAATGAAAATTGAGTGGGGGAGTCAAATTCGTTCGTATGTTTTTCACCCATACACTATGGTTAAAGACCATCGTACAAATGAAGAAACCAGCGATGTACAGGGAGTTATGGACGGCAATATTAATAGATTCATTAAATCATTCCTTTCAAAATTCAATCAGAATTAAAATGCTGTTTAATAAAAAAGTAGTGAGCGAGTGAGATAGAAAGGGTGTAAAATGCTGCGCTCTTTGATAAATATTTGAGCTATGCTAATCTCCCTTTATGGTTCTGATGAAGTTTCAGCGAGAAAGTTTTCAAAACAAAACGGAATAGTCATTGAATATGGTAAAAAAAAAGGATAAAGATTTTTTCGATAGAGTTTATGATGTGGTTGCTCAAATACCTTTTGGAAAGGTGACAACCTACGGGCATATTGCTGAATCATGCGGAATAAAATCTGCTGCACGAACGGTAGGCTGGGCATTAAACGGCGCCAAAGAATCTGGGCTCCCGTGTCATCGCGTCGTTAATAGATTTGGCGCATTAACAGGCAAATTACATTTCGGCAGTCATGATTTAATGAGGGAGTTATTAGAATCGGAAGGAATTGAATTTGATGATGAGGGTTGCGTTATTCTCGAAAAATATTTATGGATACCGAAAATAAAAAAATAAACTCCCGCCCCGACAATATTAGCTGCCGGAGGGGAGTTGCAAATATCAACATTTTTAAAATATATTTTAGTTGGGATACCTATTTATGTCTACAGAAGAAACTCCGCTGTCTATTTTTATAACAAACTTTTCTGTTGCATCATAAAAATTTGACGTTCGGTAAAGATCCGAATCAATCTTTTCAAAACCATCTAAACTTTTTGAAGTTAAAGCGCCGTCAAATCTAACTTCGCAAGCAGTTCCTTCCGGAATATTTATATTGATTGATGAAGCGCCTGCATCGATGATTATTTTTGTTTCATCAACCGGCTTGCCAAGCTTTAGATGGAGTGAGGCTGCGCCCATATCGAAATCCACTTTTTTCACTTTAAATTTAGATAAATCAATTTCAGCACTCGCTGCGCCGACATCAAAATTTATATCCCAAACCGGCGCGGAGTTGAGTTTCATTTCAACACTATTTTGAAGTTTACCGTTTTTAAATCTAACTCTGTTTTTTTTCATTTTAAAACGGATTTTAGCTTCATCGCCGGTGTTAGATGAATATAACTCGTAATTATCCTTTTTCCCTTTGGTTATCGCATTAAATAAAACAGCAGCAGTATCTCGCAGAACAAAACTACCTGCACCACCATCAAAAGTTAAATTAACGGTTTTGATACCTTCTGAAAAATCTGCGGAATAAGTATTGATATCCCAATCGCCATCAACATATTCTTCATCATCACTATAAAATACAAAGCCATCATCGATAGCGCAGGATAATGATTTAAAGGATGCGAATATTGTTAATGCAATTAACATTGCGACAACACCGGTAACGATATTTTTAACTATCGTTCCTTTGGCAAGCATTGATAATCCCCAAAGTATAAAAATAAAAGGCCAGAGTTTGAGTATACCCGACCAGTTAACAACTAACCAGTCAAAATTGTTCAGAAGAATTAACACTCCGAGGCACATAAATAAAATGCCCCAGAAAATATGACTTGTTTTCATTTTGTATCCTCAATTGAATTTTGTTTACCGGATGTTAAAAGCCAGATTCCAATTAGAACCAATATATAAGGTATAATGTCCACGAAATCGAAACGGGGAATAAAATTATCTGCAAGAATTATCATGCCGAGAACAACTAAAATTATTCCAGCAAAAGTTTGTCTCTTCTTTCTTTTCCCAATCTCGTAAACTTCATGGTATTCGTTTGCGAGTTTAGAAGCAGTTTCTTTCGCTTCGGGACTTTCAGTATTTACGTTTTCACCTTCAGGGTGAGAGGAGGAAGATGAAGACGGCATATTATAAATGTAAGGTTCTTCGGGTACTACAATCCATAAGATTATGTACGCAATAATACCTGAACCTCCAAGAAACAGAGAAAGCACAAACAACACTCTTACGATAGTTGGATCAATGCTGAAGTATTGAGCCAATCCACCCGATACTCCGCCGATCATTTTGTCTTTCGTTGAGCGATAAAGTCTTTTATTCATTTTGAACCTCCAAATGCAATAAGTTTACAATGCAATTGTAAGCAAATCAATTTTAAATAAAGAGCTATTCTATTTTGACGGCAGCAATTATTTAAGTGCGGGAAATAGTAGGTATCAACGGCGATTCTTTCCCTTTGCAATTTTATCAAAAAAGTTAAAATGATCTTTTATAGATTCACTCCAATAATTTCTTGTGTGGCTGCCCGGCGCCGAGATAAAACGCAAAGGAATTCTTAGCTCCTTACATTTTTTCATAAAAGACACATTTACATCGTAAGCAAAATCTTCTGTTCCGCAATCGATAATCAATCTTAAATTTTTATCATCAAAAGATTCGAGCAGTTTTATACTGCTGTTTTTGTCCCAATTTTCTGAAGATGCGGAATAACTTCCAAGTACTTTTTCCATTCCCCATTTTGCGGGAAATGGTCGGAGGTCAAGAATTCCGCTTGTGCTACCAGCTGCTTTAAAAATGTTCGAATATTTTAGCAAAAGTGAAATTGCTCCATGACCGCCCATGCTTAATCCGGTTATAAAAATCAATGATGTGTCAACATTATAACTCTGGCTTAATTCCGGAAGAAGAGTTTTGATTATAAAATCTTCCATACATATATTATCAACAATTGAACTATTAACATACCACGAGTCGAATAAACCATCCGGGCAGGCGATGATCAGTTTATAATTTTCCGAATACTGCTTCAAATCGATCAACCTATTCCATTGATTATAATCGCCGGAGTAGCCATGAAGCATTATCAAAAGAGGAACTTTGTTTTCACTAACTGGAGCAAAAACCAGTACAGTATCGTTTGATGGGATAAAATGAGATTTCTCTGGCGTGAAAACGATTATATCCTGTGCGGTGTTATTTACACCCCAAAGGAGAAAAAATAGGAATAAATATTTTATCTTTGCATTCATAATTTTAAGTGGTTTAATTCTAAGTTTAAAATAACACTCGTTTAATAAAAAAAGCAATATTATTTACAGCGCAACTTTTCACTGTTTACTTGGATGCTAAAATGAAACTCTATATTTGCCAGATAAATACAATCATAGGAAACCTTGAGTACAATAAAAAGAAGATACTTGACGGTTATAAAAAAGGTGCGGAACTCGGTGTAGATTTAGTCGTTTTCCCGGAACTTGCTCTTGTTGGTTATCCACCGCTTGACCTTGTGGAAAAAAAAGAATTTAGAGAAGCAGTTGCTAAAGCCGCAAATGAAATTGCGTCACAAACAAACGACACAGGTTTGATATTCGGAACTATCACGGCGGATGACGATAACATCGGCACAGATGTTTTTAATTCGGCGGTTTTGTGTTATGATGGCAAAATTAAATTCGTGCAGCCTAAAAGTTTAATCCCTAATTATGATGTATTTGACGAAATGCGTTACTTCGATGCTGCGGCTGCTGTAGAAGTTTTTGAATTTAAAGGAGAGAAACTCGGCATTTCAGTATGCGAAGATATCTGGAACGATGCCGACTATTGGCACATCAGGCGATATAATTTCGATCCGGTGGAAAAACAAGTTGATGAAGGGGCAACTTTATTAATTAATATATCGGCAAGTCCTTACTCTTACGGGAAGAGAGAAGGGCGCAGACAGATGCTCGAAGCGATAAGCGCACATGTTGAACTTCCTCTTGTTTATGTATGCTGCACGGGTGCACAAACAGAGCTTGTATTCGACGGTGCAAGTATGTGTTTTGGAAGCAACGGTTGCCTTGTTAAAATAGCAAAACCTTTTGATGAAGATTATTTCATCTTCGATACGGAAGAAAAAAAGAAGACGATGAGTGTAGTGGAAAGATCATTTGAAGAAGAAGTTTATAATGCATTAGTTTATGGACTTAAAGATTACTGTTCAAAGCTGGGTTTTAATAAAGTGCTTGTAGGTTTGAGTGGTGGAATAGACTCGGCGCTTGTAACTGTTATTGCTGTTGAAGCAATGGGAAGAGAAAATGTAAACGTTGTTCTTATGCCGTCAAAATATTCAAGCGGGGGGAGCGTTAAAGACAGTGAGAAACTTATAGATAGACTCGGCATCTCATCAAACAATATTTCAATTCAACCTGTTGTTGATGTCACGCTCGAACAGCTTAAAAAAAGTTTTGGTGAGCAAACAAAAAGTATTACGGAAGAAAATATTCAAGCAAGAGTTAGAGGTTTATATTTAATGGCATTTTCGAACCAAAATAATTCTCTGCTGCTAACCACAGGTAACAAATCGGAACTTGCGGTAGGATACTGCACGCTTTACGGGGATATGTGCGGGGGACTTGCGGTTATTGCTGATTTATACAAGACTGATATTTATAAAATTTCAAATTACATTAACCGTGATGATGAAATTATTCCACAAGAAATTATCGATAAAGCGCCTTCGGCAGAATTGAAACATAACCAGAAAGATCAGGATTCATTGCCGGAATATGAACTGCTCGACAAAATCCTGCGTATGTACCTCGAACAGAATAAAGAGATTATCGAAATAACAAAAATTATTGGAAATGCAGATGTAGTGGCACAAACTTTAGAAATGGTTGATAGAAATGAATTTAAAAGAAAACAAGCAGCGCCTGCATTAAGAGTCAGCAACAAAGCATTCGGATACGGACGCCGTTATCCTATTGTTCAGGGATGGCGATAAATTTATAAATTACAGGAAAACATTAATGGCAATATTAAGACTTATCTATACTTTCTTATTTGTTTTTAACTTCTCCATTTCGACATTCGCTCAGTTCGGAATGGAACAGGACATGGTTCATGTTAAAGCTTTCAGCTCTTTTGATAAAGTTATACCCGGCAGCGAATTTAAATTAGCTTTGAAAGTCATTATCGATGAACCATGGCATATCAATTCGGATAAACCGTATGACGATTTTTTAATTCCGTCTGATATAATGATTGGCGGAGTTGAAGGAATTAAAATTAAAAAGACCGCCTATCCGAAAGCTGATGACATAACTCTCTCATTCAGCGAAGAACCTCTGTCCGTTTGGCAGGGCGAAATTTATTTGGGCGCTCTCTTAACAACATCGGAACAATTACAGCCGGGAATCTATAAACTCGTAGTTTCGCTTAATTACCAAGCGTGCGATAACAGTACATGTCTTGCGCCATCAAGTGTGGAAGATACTTTAATCATTGAAATTGGGGACAAAAACACCCCGATAAATCAAATTAATCTTGAAATATTTGAAAAGATAGATTTGAGTTATACTCCGATGGGCGGCACGAATCTAGAAAACAATGACGATTCACTAATGACAAAATTGGAGAGCAGCGGTTTTATTATTTCGCTGCTACTGGTTTTTTTAGGCGGACTTGCCCTCAATCTTACTCCTTGCGTGTATCCTCTTATACCCATAACAATAGGTTATTTCGGAGGGCAGAGTGAAGGCAGCACGGGCAGACTTTTTTTAATGGGATTATTTTTTGTACTGGGAATGGCGCTAACTTATTCCATTATCGGTGTTGTCACATCACTCAGCGGGGCTGTATTCGGGGCATTGTTGCAAAATACTTTCGTTATACTTTTCATTGCCATTATTTTCCTTGTACTCTCATTAAGTATGTTTGACGTTTATGAATTTAAATTGCCTGACAGTTGGGTTGCAAAAGCCGGCGGAGCAAAAACAGGTTTCTACGGCGCTTTTTTTATGGGTTTAACTATGGGTATTGTTGCAGCTCCATGCATTGGACCATTCGTACTTGGGCTCGTTACATTAGTTGCAGCAAAAGCTGATCCGCTTTACGGGTTTGTTATGTTCTTCGTTCTTGCTCTCGGTCTTGGTACACCATATTTATTTTTGGCGATGTTCTCCGGAAAAATTAAAAAACTTCCTCGAAGCGGCGAATGGATGGATGGAGTTAAGCATGTCTTTGGTTTTATAATGATAGGAATGGCAATTTACTTTTTACTTCCCATATTGCCGAAAACAATTGCCGGGTACGTGCTTCCTGTCTTTCTTCTCGTTTTTGCCGGCTTTCTTTTATTCTTTGAAAAACTTGCTAAAAAAGTTACAGGCTTTAGAATATTTAAATATGTTCTTTCCACTATTTTGATAGCAGCTGCAGTTTATGCGCTTATTCCTTCCGATTCGAAATCAATAGCCTGGCAGCCATACAATGCACAAGCATTGTTGAAGGCAGACAAAGCAATATTAATAGATTTTTATGCGGATTGGTGCATCCCATGTAAAGAGCTTGATGCTCTAACTTTTTCAAATCAAAAGGTTATTGAAAAATCAAAAAGGTTTTTTACTTTTAAAGCTGACATGACTAAATCACTCGCCCCGGAAGTTGAGAACTTAAAAGAGAAGTACAACATTATTGGCGTACCCACAGTTTTGATTTTAGATTCAAAGGGAAATGAAGTAGAGCGTATAACAGGTTTTGTGAACGCGGATGAATTTTTGAAAATACTTGAGAAAGTCGATTAATTTTTTAGGCTTGTTTAAACTATTGTTATTGCCGTGCGTCGGAGATCAAAAATTAATATTAAACGTACAAAAGAATTTGAAATAATGATGTGTACAGTTCTTTTTTTTAATGAACAGTTAATGAGAAATATCTGAATGCTTGTACTTAATTATTATTAAATGTTTGTCTAACCGGAATTTTGAAACCAAAATTAGAACCTTTTTTCTGATCACTTTTTAACCAGACTTTCCCATGATGCGCTTCTACAATTTTTTTAACGATCCATAATCCGTATCCGGTGCTAATCTCACCCCCTGTAGGTTTGGGAGATAATCGGCTCCCTTTTTTAAACGCTTTTTCAATTTCTTGGAGTGGAATACCGGGACCGTTGTCTAGTACTTGCACACTTATATGATCAGCTTCAAGTTCCGCAGTTAGATGGATGGTTTTAGAATCATCGGAAAATTTTATTGCATTGTCCAGCAGATTGTCAATAGCATCGAATATCATGTCTTTATCTATCTCAACTTCAGGAAGAGTTGTTTTTATATCAAGAGATATATTCTGACCCTTTAATTTTGCTTTCTGTTTATTACAACTATAAACATCTTCAAGGACTTTTTCTATTGAATGGAGGGAAAACTCGATTTCGATAAACGAGAATTCGTAGGTGAGAATTTTAGTAATTTCAGTAGTAATACGAATTAGTTTATCTGCCGTTATTGTTAATGCTTTAATAATTTCTTTTTGCTCGTCAAGCGTTAAATCAAGATGCGAAAAAAGTTCAGCCATGCTTTTTATTGTGGCTGCCGGATTTTTTATGTCATGAATATACATGGTAAATAGCTCGTCTTTTTTCTTATGAATTTCCTCGAGCTTTTTTACTGTTTCTTCAAGGTGTTGCTTCTCGATTTCTAATTCGGTATTAATTCTTTTTATATCACGGTTTTCATCATTGAGCGAACTTATAGCTTTTTGAAGAATATCAATCCTTCTTTTTAACTGATTTATCTCCTCAGAAAAATTTCTTGACTCTGTCATTTCACCGGCGATAAAAGACTCTTTTGTTCTTTCTCTCATCGGATGTTTTTTCACGATTATGAATAAACAGAGAAGGAAAATCGAAAAGGAAATTATTAATACCGTTAGCTCCATCAAAAAATCCCGTTATGCCATTTCAGTTAATAATGATTTTTAGTGTCTCCTTTATTATCGGTAAATCAGTTAATTAGTTTAGAAAAAATCACTGTTTAATTAGTTCTCTTACATATTCTCCTCCTGCTATTTTTTTAATAGTAAGGAACGCGAGGTTGGAAATATCTTCTAACAATTCAAAGTTTAATGTCTCAACTTTATCTCCGGGCAGGTGAAGATATTTATAGCTATTGGTAGTTACAAAATATAAAGCTGGTATTCCGATAGAGTGAAATGGTGTTGCATCAGCGCCGCCTCCCGCCCATGTATTGTTGACCATTCTTCTTGCGGATAATTCATCAAGGCTCTTTGCAATCTTCCATAATTCAGGTGCACTTTTCCCATTACCGATTTGAATACTGTCTCCATGTCCAACACAATCAAGGTTTATCATTGTGGTTATACTTTCAGCCGGAACAGAAAGATTTTCAGCAAAAAACTGGCTTCCAACTAATCCTAATTCTTCGCTTGCAAATAATATAAAAACGATTGAACGTTTAACATTTGATTTATCGGTGCTTAAAGCTCTTGCAAGTTCTAAAACTGCAGCGGAACCGGAAGCATTATCGTTTGCCCCGGGAGCATAGAGCTTGTTCGTTTGGTTTCCAACGTGGTCGAGATGCGCACCAACTAAAACATATTCGCCTTTTAAGATTGGGTCGCATCCTTCTAAAATAGCCGCAACGTTTTGAGTTTCTTTTTCTTTATGATATTCAGCATTAACGCTGACTTTAGCTAAACTATTTGCATCAAATGAATAAGGGCTTTTACTTGAATCAATTTTAGTTTGTAAAAATTTCAAATTTACACCGGAGCCAATCAAAATTCTATCAGCGATCGGTATATCAATATGCAATTGTGGAGTGTTAATTGGTTGTTCACCGGGCCCGTGAAGTACGCTAATTATTGGCTCTTGCGGATTAATGTCGTTCGGTTTTGAGACGAATAAAACAGCCTTTGCTCCATGTCTGACGGCTAAATTTGTCTTGTAACGGGGATATGACATTTCGCTTGTCAGTCCCTCAATTTTCCATGATGGATTTTGTTTGAAGATCAAGACAATTTTGCCTTCAACATTCACATCCAAATAATCGTCGTACTCCGGTAAGGATAAGCCATAACCGCAAAAAACTACATCTGACTTAACATCACCTGAACCGGTGAAGCCGCGACATACAAAGTCTTTACCAAGATCCAGTTCTGCTAATTCATCACCATTATAAATAGATAAATTTAATGGTTCTTTAATTTCATTGTATTCAACCTTTAAATGTTGAAAAAAACTATTGTTCAATAACGGTTTCAATTTTAAATCTGCAAAAAAATTCGCGGCATAATTCGATGCTTCATTGTAACCATCACTGCCGCTAAGTCTGCCTTTCAGTTCAGGCGATGTCAAATAATTAACATGTTTAATTAAATCATTTGCAGTAATGACAACCGTTTTTTGCTGAGAATATGTCTCTGCAATTGTAAAAATTAACAAAATTGAGATGAATTTTTTCATTAAATAACTTTCGAATGTTTTATGTACAAATTAAAAATTAAAAATTAAAAATTACAAAGTAAAAATTAGTTGATAATTGAGCCTCATATAATGTATTAATAACCATCCTTTTGCTAATACTCAACTTCGAGTTAACAGTTTTACTTTTTAACATCGCAGCATAAGATCGCGAATTAAATACAAATCTAAAACTACTTGAAATAATCATATTTAATTTCCTTCTTAATTTGAATTACCGCACGACTGTGATTATATTTAAACCATAACAATAGATGACTTTATGACTCCTAAAATAATATTAGAAACAAATTTCCCATCATTAAAACTTTTTAAAAGAGGTAAAGTGCGCGATATTTATGATGTCGGAGAATATTATATAATAGTTTCCACAGATCGTCTTTCCGCTTTTGATGTTATAATGGCGCAAGGTATTCCTAACAAAGGAAAAGTTTTAACAAAAATATCAGAATTCTGGTTTAACTACACAAAAGATATTATTCCTAATCATTTAATTTCTACTAATGTTGAAGATTTTCCGGAACAATGTAAACAATATGAGGAAGACCTTAAAGGACGAACGATGTTTGTAAAAAAAGCAGATATTATTCCCATTGAATGTATTGTGCGTGGTTATATTTCCGGAACTGGTTGGAATGATTACAAAAATACAGGTAAAATTTCCGGAATCGAATTGCCAGCAGGACTGACCGAATCTGAAAAATTTTTTGAACCTTTGTTCACTCCTTCTACGAAAGCAGAAATCGGTTTACATGATGAAAATATATCTATTGATGAAGCGGCAAAACTTTCAGGTAAGGAGACTGTGGCGACTATTCAAAATGCTGCATTAAATCTTTATAAGAAGGCTTCCGATTATGCACTCGGAAAGGGAATAATTATAGCCGATACAAAAATGGAATTTGGTTTTTTTGAAAACAATATCATTTTAGCTGATGAGGTTTTAACTCCCGATTCTTCACGCTTTTGGCCTTTAGAGAAATATGAAAAGGGAATCGCGCAGCAAAGTTACGACAAGCAATACATCCGTGATTATCTACTGTCGATTAATTTTAATAAACAACCTCCTCCGCCAATTTTGCCCGATTACATTATTCAGAAAACAAGTGAAAAGTATATTGAAGTTTTATTCAAATTAACCGGGTTGACTGTTTAAAAATGAAACCCAAGCAAATTAAAGTTCAAAATAGTTCGATACTATTTATTAGGTGGGAAGACGGGAATGAAAGTAATATTCCTTTGGCGAAACTCCGGGATTCATGTCCTTGTGCTATCTGTTTAACCGAAAAACTAAAAGAATCAGAATCATACATCCCGTTTTATTCTGACACTCAAACTAAAATTGAGGATTTGACAATTGTTGGAAATTATGCTCTTCAAATAAAATGGGTAGATGGGCACAATACAGGTATATATGAATATGCCTATTTAAAAAAAATTGAAAAAATGCAGCGCCCAAATTAGAATATGTTACTACCAAATCAATTAACAGTTTTAAGAATTATTCTTACGCCAGTTTTTTTGTTTTTCTTTCTATCAAACGAACCAGTGATGAAACAAATCTCGCTTGGCATTTATATAATTGCAGCTTTGACTGATTGGTATGACGGCTGGCTTGCCAGGAAGTTTAATTATATCACTAATTGGGGAAAATTCTGGGATCCTCTTGCAGATAAAATTTTAGTTTCAGCAGCGTTTATCGGATTTGTTGTTGTTGGTTATGTGGAATTATGGATGGTTATAATTATTATTCTTAGAGATTTTATTGTAACCGGTTTGCGGGGTTACGCCGACTATCGTGAATTTTCCTTCCCGACAAGTTATTACGCCAAATGGAAAACTTTTATTCAGATGATTTTTCTTTATTATCTTTTAATAGTTTTCGTTGGGAAAAATACGCCAGCTGTTTTTAATGGCAATGAAGATATCTTTAGTTTACTTCTGAATGAAAAATTGCTTTTTTTTTCGATGATAATTATCACAGCAATAACTTTTCACTCCGGTATTAGTTATATTTACCAAAACAGAAAATTAATAACTAAACTATTTGGAAGAAAAAATTAATTTTATAGAAAGAATTCTTGGGAGCGGATTCTATACAGGTTACATCCCGTTTGCTTCCGGCACTTTTGGAAGTCTCGTGGCGCTTTTAATTTATGCAATTCCGGGATTTGAAAAACCAGAAGTGTTGATTCCTTTTATTATTCTTTTTACTTTATATGGCATTAATATCGGCAATAAATTTGAAGACACATACGGTAAAGATCCATCCGAGTGTACGATTGATGAATTTGTTGGAATGTGGATTTCCCTTTTATTTCTTCCAAAAGTACTTTGGATTTCAATATTAGCATTTTTTATTTGGCGTTTACTGGATATTGTGAAACCGTATCCGGCAAGAAGATTTGAAAAATTTGAAGGAGGTTTGGGAATAATGGCTGACGATATTGTTGCTGGAATTTATTCGCTTATTTTTCTTCATTTATTTTTATTTATTTTTGTATAGCTAGGATTTATTAAATTCAGGAAAGTGAAAATTTTAAAATGAATGCACATATTATTACAATCGGGGATGAAATACTTATAGGTCAAACCCTGAATACAAATGCTGCATTCATCGGCGAAAATTTAACATCAATTCAGGTAAGATTGAAAAGCGCTTCAGTTGTAGGCGATGAAGAAAACGAAATTCTAAATGAATTTGATAGATGTTGGAAGAATAATGATATTGTAATAGTTACAGGTGGTTTAGGTCCTACGCATGATGATATTACACGCCAATGTGTTGTTAAATTTTTTAATACAAAGCTTGTTGAAAACGAAGAAGTTCTCGAAAACATAAAGAATCTCTTTAGAAAAAGAGGACGGGAAGTAACAAAAATAAATAAAGACCAGGCACTTGTTCCTGAAAATGCCATAGTAATTAATAATCAATTTGGTACCGCTCCCGGAATGTGGATTGAAAAAGAGAGCAAAGTTTTTATAGTTATGCCCGGCGTTCCTTACGAGATGAAAGCGATGATGGAAGATTTCATAATTCCCAAACTTGAAAAAATAATCGGATCGCCTTCATCAATAATAAAAATGAAAACGCTTCAAACTACAGGCATTCCGGAATCGGCTCTCTATGAAAAATTGGGAAACATAGATGAATTACTAGAAGGGGCAAAACTTGCTTTTCTTCCAAGTCAAATTGGAGTTAAACTTCGCATAACTGTTGAGGGGCAAACTGAAAAAATCGTTAAAAATAAAATCAGTGAAGTTGAGCAGAAGATAAGATCGAAAGCCGGTAGATACATTTTTACTACTGGGGACGAATCTCTCGAAGACGTAGTTGCGCGTTTGCTTAAAGAAAGGCAGATAACAATTTCGGTTGCTGAATCGTGCACCGGAGGCAGTATTTCAAATTCTCTAACAAACATAGGAGGCAGCAGTATATATTTTGAGAGAGGAGTTGTCTCCTACAGCAATGCAGCTAAAGTAGAAATTTTAAGGGTGAATGAAGATACAATTGCCCAGTATGGCGCAGTCAGCCTTGAAGTTGCCCGGCAGATGGCAGAAGGAGTAAAAGCAATTAGCGGGACTGATTTTGGAATATCCGTTACCGGAGTATTAGGTCCGACCGGTGCTACAACTGAAAAACCGATTGGGTTAGTTTACATTGGGTTATGTGATGATAAAGTTTGTACTGCAAAAAAGTATTTATTTGGGGGAGACAGAATTTTAAATAAGCAGCGGGCTACACAAGCAGCGCTGGAAATGATAAGAAGATATCTATTAGGGATAACATTAGATGACTAGATTATTTGTAGCTTTAAAAGTTCCGGAACAGCCGTTGGTGCAATTAAAAGAACTCTTGTTCGATCTGCTTCCTGATGCAAATCAGCATAATTGGGAAAGCAGAGAAAAACAACATCTCACACTTAAGTTTATCGGCGAGGTAGATGATTTCCAGGTTGAGGAAATTGCAGACTCGCTTGAATACATAACCGAGTATAATAAATATTTTTGTCAACTCGGAAAACTCGGTGTTTTTGGCTCATGGCAAAAACCAAAACTATTTTACTGCAGCATTTATACGGATGATTCGATGGAAGAAATGGTTCAGCGTATGGATTCTACACTTGAAGATTTTTTAGTTCCGCCAGAACAGCGTAGATTCAGAGCGCACTTAACTCTTTTGCGCAACAAAGGAGGGGAAAATTGGAAGAGGATTTTTAGAATAGCAAATTATGAAGTGCCGGGAATAAATTTCGTTGGCGATGAGGTTATATTATTTAAGAGTGAGCTTCTTCCGGGCGGCTCTGTTTATACACCGATTAGAAATTATAAATTGAAATAAATAGGAGACTTTGAATGAGTACAGAGAGAGAACAAAAATTAAAAATTATCGAAGATGCAATTCTAAGCATCGAAAAAACTTATGGCAAAGGCGCCATAATGAAACTTGGCGATGGCGTGATCAATAAAGTTGAATCAATTTCTACGGGAGCCCTTTCGCTTGATTATGCTCTTGGCATCGGCGGTATTCCCAGAGGAAGAGTTACTGAAATATACGGACCAGAATCGAGCGGCAAAACCACATTATGCCTGCATATAATAGCTGAAGCTCAAAAAACAGGCGGCTTAGCAGCATTCATTGATGCTGAACATGCGCTTGATGTAAATTATGCCAAACGGCTCGGAGTAGATACAAGCAACCTGCTTCTATCTCAACCGGATTTCGGCGAGCAGGCGCTGGAAATTACCGATACACTTGTTCGAAGCAATGCGCTTGATGTTATAGTTATTGACTCAGTTGCCGCGCTGGTTCCGCGTTCAGAAATTGAAGGCGAAATGGGCGATGCAACAATGGCTGTGCAGGCAAGGTTGATGTCGCAGGCGCTGCGTAAACTTACCGGTGCAATTTCAAAATCAAAAACTGCAGTAGTGTTTATCAATCAGTTGAGAAGTAAAATCGGGGTTATGTTTGGAAATCCCGAAACGACTACTGGCGGTAACGCTCTTAAGTTTTATGCATCTGTAAGACTTGATATCAGAAGAATTGCCGCTATCAAAGACGGCACGGATGTTATTGGTAACAGAACTAAAGTTAAAATTGTTAAGAGTAAAGTTGCGCCGCCTTTCAAAGAAGTTGAGTTCGACATTCTCTATAACGAAGGCATTAGCAAAACCGGTGATTTAATAGACCTGGCTGTGAACCTTAATATAATTAAAAAAAGCGGTGCCTGGTTTAGCTATGAAGAAGATCGTTTCCAGGGTAGAGAACAATTTCGTCAAAAACTTTTGGAGTTTCCCGAAATGTTTGAAAAAATAAACCTCGAACTGCGACAGAAACTTGGAATGTTAGCCGAACCGGAGAGCGGCGATGCAGCTGCAGCCGAAGATGCATCTGAAGATAGCGGTAAATCGAGAGGGAAGAAAGGAACCAAATAAGTCCTTGGTATGAAAATTTTAAGAGCCGTTAAAAAAGGGAATTCTGATGTTAAGATTGAATTAGATAACGGCGATGTAATTTACCTATCCTACGAAATATTTTTTAAAAGCGGTCTTAGGAAAAACGATGAAATATCCTCCGACCGTTTTTCATTATTGATTGAAGAAAACAAATTATTTCACATCAAACAAAAAGCATACAGACTTCTCTCAAGACGAATTCACTCAGAGTTCGAGCTACGACAAAAACTTTCACAAAAAGAATATCAGCGTTATTTGATTGATAGAGTTATTGATGAATTGCTCGCTAAGAAATACCTTAATGATTACGAATTCGCCAATCAGTTTGCAGACGAAAATATAAAAAATAAATTGTGGGGAGAAAAAAAACTTATTGCGGAGCTGTATAAAAAGGGGATTGATAAAAAAATTATCAGCGATGTTGTTCTTGACAAATTTTCAGAGGGGAATAATCTTGGTAATGCAGATCAACTTGCTGCAAAAAAAATTAAGCAATTAGCTTATAAGAATCTTGAACGTCAGAAATTGATGCGAAAGATAATAACATTTTTGCTCGGCAAGGGGTATGATTTTGAAACAGCAAAACAAGCCGCCGAAAATGCTCTGCCGGATTCTACCGGTTGAATTAATAAACAATCGGCAATTACAAATCTTAACTATTTTATTTTCTGAGGAAGTGTTTTTATTATCTCGGCTAATTGAGGAACATCTACTGTTTTAACGGCATCTTCAACCGAAAACCATTTACGTTTGCGATATTTTTTCTCAGGAAAATCTTCTAAAATTTTGATAACTTCCATTGAGTACACACGGATGGTTACCACTCCACCGTTTCTTTCTTTTTTATAAATCCCAAGTTCAATCGTCTCGTTTGTACCAACCAAACCCGCTTCTTCGTAAGCTTCTTTTTTTGCCGACTCAAATGGGTGTAAATTAAATTCAATGTATCCTTTAGGAATAATCCATCTTTTTTTTTTCATTGATGTAATTAATAGTATTTCAAATAAGCCGTTAGTTCTTCTAAAAGGTAGAACGGCAGATTGGTCAAAGCTAAATGGAAAATTTTCTTCACTATTCAATTATTTATTCTTTCCTTTAATAGTTTTTCAGACTTCAAAATCTGAAGTATAATTTCGTCAATTGTAATCGGCTTATTTTTATTATCAATTTCTACAACCACTAGAAAACCGTTTAAATTTCCGGCTGCCCGGTAAGTCTGAACAAGCGCATACTGGTCGCTTAATACTCTGTTTCCCTCATCATCCCAAATCTCCTTTGCGCACAAACATCCCAAAGTAGGAGTGTTCGGATAATATGGTTTACCCGAATAATATTCAGGATTCACGGTTGTTCCATGAGCGATTATTTCTGTTCTACCGGCTTTACCAGCATAATAAGCTTCATAAATAGGATCATAATTTTTCCAGCTATGAGGGAGTAAATTATTGTATAAATATTTATCCCACTTTTTTGTTGAATCATAACCGGTATGAAAATATTTATAAGAATCTGTTTCGTAAGGAAGAATCGTTTGAATATTTGGCGTTGTTCCTATAAAAATATTTTTGCTCGTATCTATTCCCTGCAATGACAAAATTCCTTGCGGTGTATTTCCATTTGTAATGTAACCTGGCAAGTTACTGAGTGAACGGGCAAGTTGAGGTATATAAAAAATATTACCAAAATTATCACGGGCGAATGTTCCGTCTGAGTTTCGAACTATTGCCAAGCCAGTGTAGTCTCTGTTTTTTCTTTGAAAACTAAAAATTACAATTTTATTTTTTTCAAAAGGAGCCGATAGCAAATCAACAAGCGGGGGTTTTGCTTCCTCATCTTTCTTTGTTAATGAGGAATGAAGCGTAAATAAAATAGGATTTTCCTCCCAATTATTGAATTTGCTTTTTAACAAATAGGAAGCGTCATCAAGAGAAATAAACTGCCCGCGATATAAATAATTTAATACCATCGCAAATATTTTAGGATTCACCGTCTCTTTAGCTATCTGCATTATCTCTGCTTCCAATTCGAGAGGGTACAAAGTGTATATCGTCTCCAATAACGATCTTTGAAACTCGAGCGAAGCATTTTCAAAATACATTAAAGCTGAAGTAATGGAACTTCTTACCAAATCATTTTTTAATAAACCGAACCGTGCGCCCCAAAAAGCTTCGAGCCATTTTTCCTCATTCTCCTTATTTAAAGTGAATGAAAGGTTTTCTTCTACAATTTGCTTTTTTAATTTATAATCGAACTTAAGACGTTCATCTATTTTTGTAAATGAAGAGTTCACTTTTTGTGCATTTACTGAAAATGAAATTGAAAAAATAATTATAAAAAAATAGTTTTCTAATTTCATATAAGTTTCCTTTTGACTTCAAAACCAAAATGAAACGATTTTTCATTTCCGGCATCAATTGTAAACTGATCAATTAATTCCGAACGATTAAAAGTATTAGTGAGCGATTGCATCGGTTCGATTGCTAATGATTTTCTTTTTCTTTCTTTGAGTGTATCACCCGTAAAAACAAGCGTAACACCGCCTTTTTGAAAAAGAGTAATTTCCAAATTATTTTCTGGATCGAACAAAAATGAACGGGCAATTCCTTCATCATCAAATTTTAATTTGGCAAAGCAGTTATCTATAATTCTTCCGTTTATTGTTCTTTCCACCTGCGGAGTTCGGGAGAGGAAATTAAGCTTGGGAAAATCATTAATGAGTGAATATGTTTCATCGCCATCAAGAGGCAAATAATTATTATCCATCAAAATATTTGACTGTGCATCAACCGTTAATATTAAATGCTCAATCCCTTTGTCCGAGGTCTTAAAGTAAGGATGCCATCCACAAAAAAATGGGAGCGGTTTACAGCCGGTATTCTTACCGGCTACATTTATTGTAACTTTTGCTCCACTTAAAATAAATGTAACTCTCACATCAAGAGAAAAGGGATAACCTTTGTAAACATAAGGGCGAATTGATTTGTTTAACAAAGCCACCTTAATAAATTCTTTTTCCGTTTCCACATTATCAATTTCAAAAAGTTCGTGAGAAGTATAACCGTGAATAACATAGTTACGCGGCGGAACAGGCTGCATTTGATATTCTTCTCCATTAAAAAAATACTTGCCGTTACGGATACGGTTTGCGAACGGCGTCATAATCCAATTGCGTGCTCCGCTTCCTTTATCAAGTTCTTCTGCTGTTAAAAATCCATCAAGTACGTTAAAAAATTTTCCATCAAAGTGAGTGTCGAATGACAATGGAGTAGCGCCTTTAAGAGCAACTTCAAATTTGGATTTTGTTTCGTTATCGATCAGCTGTATTGTTTTAAACTTTCCCAGCGTGGCTTCTTTTAACTCAAATCTATTCATTAACATTCATTAAAAATTGTTTACGTCTTTCATCACATGGACGGCATGAACCTTCCGGGCATAAAAGATTTTTATATTCTGTTTTAAAATATGGAATACCTTCCTTTAATAATAATTTAATCTCAAGAAAATAGAAGTTCATTTCTCTGTAAATATTTTTTGTAATGGCGCCTTTATTAATTAAATATTTTTCAAAATTTATGAAAGATTTGCTGCAGCCAGGAATTTCTTTCAGCTGCTGTTCGCCTGAATTACTAACTCCAACGCGTTCAACATTCAGATAATTCCATGGCGAAAAATCGTACCACGGAGCCGGAGCTTTTATTTCAAGGTAATGTCCAAAGGTAAGTGAAGAAAAATCGACGCCGAGAAGAAGTAAAAAACAATCATCATGCTCTGCAAGCCAGTTCATTACACTGCCTGTGCCGAGTGGGCTTCCGGGCGAATTACTTTCGCCAATATCTTCTTTTATTCGTCCCCAGATTGAAAAAGAATGAGTTGGGGAGGAAGTTCTAACAACGTCATCGGAAGTTCTGAATCGCTCAGCAACGGCGCCTACTTTAACCGGAGTTTTTTGTTTATTAAAAACCTCGATAAATTTATATTTAATTTTATAGCAATAAGTAAACGCCGGCATAATAACCGAACCTTCGGGCGTAATAATTTCTTTCAATGATTCAACTATTTCGTCAACAAGTATGTTTTCAAAGGCGCTACGAATTTTCCTGAATGAACTATGCACAATTATGTGCTGTCCTTTCTTTAAGCCAGCATCAATCAAAAAATTATAAATTTGTTTTGTGTTATAGTTGTTCAAGTTAAAGCACTACTTCAACGTTAACAATCGCTTCCTTAAATTCAGAAACGTTAATAAAATTTGATTTTACTTCTTTTCCATTAATCTTTATTGAAGTGATTCCGCTGTTTCTTTTGTTTGGGTTTTTTACAAATAGATTAATCGTTTTGCACCGAAATTTTCGTACAGCTTTAAATGACTTCCACTTTGAGGGGATATGAGGGTCTATTGTTAATCCTTCAAGCGATGTACGGAAACCAAGAATATTATCTACACCAATTCGAAGCATCCATACAGCCGTTCCGGTTAACCAGGAGTGACTTGCTTGTCCTT
>Ga0210012_1001131_pt1 | contig 26916 bp, 28 predicted proteins | sample CryGeymeta201504_FD_183974 | JGI IMG/M metagenome (GOLD analysis project Ga0210012, IMG submission 183974) | Groundwater microbial communities from Crystal Geyser aquifers in Utah, USA - Crystal Geyser metaG 2015-04 (SPAdes) (version 2) | ecosystem: Environmental > Aquatic > Deep subsurface >... | reverse complement strand
TTTTCATTTTCATACTCTACATCACTTTTTTTATGATGTAACTATCAATTTATCCCTATTAACCAATGAAAAATGATTAAAATACCACCTCGATTTTTCTATTAAGCCTTTATTGGGTATATTGCAGGACGTCTCGTGCCCGATCAAGCGAATTCCTCCAGACATTTAAAATTTGAGCATGACGAGGGTAAGTCCTGTCTCCCCGACATACAACCATAAATTCTACTTTTAAATACTCGTTTAAACATCAAGTATACTTTTTATAGCAATTGTCTTATACTTGAGCTATGCAATCCATTATAGATCAAACTATACCAATTCTACAAAAATATGGCATAACAAAAGCTTCGTTATTTGGTTCTTATGCAAAGAATAATTTTGACCAAAACAGTGACGTAGATATTTTAATTCAACCACCAAAAAATATGGGTCTATCATTCATAAATTTACATCTTGAACTTGAGAATAAATTAAATAAGAAAGTTGATTTAGTCAGCTACAATGGAATTAACAAACACTTAAGATCATATATTCTAGAGAATCAAATTAAAATTATATGAGAATTCACAAAGATAATTTTGTATATTTAGAACACATAAATGACTCAATTGTAGAAATCCTTAATTATCTGGATAAATCTAATTTTGAAGTTTTTTCTGAAAATACATGGGATCAATCTGCTGTTATGAGACATCTTGAAATTATAGGTGAAGCAGCTAATAACTTAGATACAGAATTTCAAAAACAGAATAATGTCATTCCATGGAACGTAATTGTCGGACTAAGAAATGTTGTTATTCATGATTACATGGATATTGATATTAATATAATTTGGCAAATTATCACTCATGATCTCAAACCATTGCAAAATCAAATTTTAAAGTTGCTTTCAGCGAAATAAGTTCCAACATCGTCCCATATCCCTGACATATAAATCATGTTAACACAGTATCTAAAATCATTGACAATATAAACTTATTATAATAAACTAATTTTTAATAATATAAATAATTCAATAAGGTAAAAATATGTTGCAAACAGAACTAACAGACATACCTAATACAGTTGCAGAACAAGATCAAAATTTGAAACATTCTTTTAGTTTTTTGATGACTGAATGGTCAAAATGGCTTGATGAGCCAGAAACATCTCAAAGAATTAAAAGTTTAATACCCATGAGGGCATCAAAAATACAAATGCTTATAGAGCATATGAACGAAAATCAACTACGAGATTTGGCTACTAAATTACTTGGATTTCAAGATGGAGCGGATATGTCTGCTGACAGCATTTTGACTTATCTAGGCACAGATAAAACACCTAGAGAATGGTATGCCGATCCAAGCGATGCTGTTGCTGGTGCATTAGTCGATAGGGAGTGGAGAAAAAAGAAAGCAGATTCGAACGAACGGTTAAAAAATGGTAATTTTACTCTAAGTGAATCAGACTGCAGAGCATTGACGTTAATATTGCAAGAAAAGTTAACTGATAATTAACGCTCGTGGAATCTTTTAGTTTTTGAGACGTCATATTTTTCTATAGGCGCTGATAACGAAATCACGGGCTGGAAGTAGTGTTTCTTATTGATGTACAGGTAAAAACAGTGTGTAAAAGGTCGTCGACGACCTTTTTTTTGATATTTTGGTATGATTTTTAAGTGAAAATATGTCCAAAATGCAATTCGCTAAATTCTAAAAAAGATGGCGTGATTTATACTGAAATCATGTCAAAGTCAGGAAAGAAGAAAAAAGCTACTCAGAATTATCGTTGTGAGAATGGACATTTTTTTAATTTTAGAACGAATGATAATTATACAAATTCTTTTGTCGAATTTGTAGTGTTTGTTTACTTAAATTGTCTATCACTTAACACGACTTTAGAGATTGTTAGGGCATATTACGAAGATGATATTTTAAGTAAAGCTAGAGTTTTAGATTTCTTGGAAATAGTGGCTGATGCGCTTCCAACTATTGATGATATTGATAATTTATTTCATCCCAAAAGATCGGGATATTTAGCTTTGGATGGAGTTTGGTTTAAATTCAGAGGATTACAAATAGTAATGCTCGTTTGTTTTGATCCAGAAACTTTTGATGTAATTGATGTCATTTGGTCACTGCAAGAAGATGAGAGAGGTTATACCGATTTGCTAATGAGAGTAACTAAAAAGATGGGATTTAGTAACATCAAGGGTATCTATGCCTATGGCGATAAAGGATTGATGAAAAGCCTTAAAAAACATTTGCCACTCGTACCATTTCAGGTATGTATTGTACACAAAGAAATGAGGATGGGACAAATTGTACCAGTCAAATCGGTTAATATTTCAAAAAAATTATCTGAATCAACAAAATCAGAAATCAAAGAGTTCCAAGAAAAATTTAGAGCTGTAATTTATGCAAATAGCAAAGAAGAGTCATTTCTTGCTTTAGGGGAATTAAAACAATATGTTGAAGCAACAAATCAAGAAAGATTTAAAAAAGCATATAGATCATTAAAGACAAACTTCAAATATACCCTAACACATTTTGATCACATTGGGATGATGAGAGATAATAATTTGATCGAATGTTTCAATAGTATTATTAAACCAAAACTAAGATTGATGAAAGGCTTTAAAAAGTACGAAAATATGGATCGATACTTAAAATTATTTTTAATTGATTATAGATTTCATGCTTTAAAGGAAAGTAGATTTCTGGAAAGGCGGGGACTTTGTCCATTAGAATCAGCTGGAGCAAATTTACCAAAATATTACAACTTTTTGACGTTTTTGAGAAAACAGTTAAATTTGAGTTTTACCTCTCTCAGCCCGTGATTTCGTTACCAGCGCCTTTTTTTATATTGATGACACTGTTGTACTATGTTGGAACTAACTTACACAAGCTTAGCGTAGATAAGTATTTTTTTATCACTAAACTTTTAACTAATAATTGTATCAACTCCATTTGAATAACCCTCAATAACATCAACTTCCACTGGCTCATTAAAAAATTTGACCTTTCCTTTTTTAAGAGCGGCAGCAATCATTTCTTTTGAATATTTTGCAGGAACCCCATCAGCACAAGATAATGTTATATGAGGGTGTTCATTTTCAGATTTTGAATTTTCAACAAGTAAGGCATCGCCCCTGATATCAAAAACTCTCGCAATAACCTTCATTCTCGTTTTCTCTCCCACAGCAATTCCTTTTAGTCCTGTATCAGGTCTGAATGAGATCGTTGAATGGGTAGCAAATATATTTTGATGCTTTGGTGGAAACTGCTTCAAAAGACCCTCTGTATCTTCAACAAATTGAGCGGTATAAACCACACTCTCATTAAAAAACTCATCATCATGGTCGTTTTCATCGATGGCTATGACTTTATAATATTCTTCCTTTGAAATACTTCCATTTTTTACATCTGTGATAACTTGGTTTAATCTTTTCCAATTTTTAGCTATATATGATTCTTTTCCATAAACATGATCAATTATTATTTTTATATCAACAGTTTTTGACATCTCTAAAAGCACATCTCCAACAAGTTGCGCAACCTGTGAGGCAGATTCCATTGTTGAATAAAAAGTTCGATTATGTCTGAAATCTGGCAAATAATTAACTATTTTTATCTTTTCCACAAGTGTTCTCATGAATAATCGATCAAGAATGGGAGCTGGTAAATTAGCACTTTTACTTTCCGTCCAACTGTCAATGTTAAGAATATCGTAGTGATTATCTTGACCAGAATCTCTTCTCTCATAAAATAGATTTCCTATTTTATCCAAGTGCTCCGATTGAAGAAAAACACTTAGAGCAATTGCGGAAAATACATTTGAAACTAAATAATTTTTTAAGAAGCTCTTTGACTGATTAACTCGCCTAATGCAATTCAATACGACCATTCTCTCTGCCTTAGTTTTATCACTAATTACACCAGTGACCCTTTCTAATTCTGGAGCAACAGCATCAGCAATATCTTTAATCAAATTTTTACTCTCGGGTCTTAGAATACCATCCCTCTTCTTAGAAGCTCTAATAAATTCCCCTTCTGGGTATGCATTCAACATTATGTTTCTTTTTGACATTATATTATCTTATTCTATATTAAAAATTGAATTTTAATTTTGAAATTTGAATTCAAAAAATTTTGCTTACTATTAATCACCGATAAAATTGCCAAAGTCACATATCACATTTGGAAGCCCAAATCGATCCATTAATGTTCCGTATACAAATGGTGGAGTACCCTGTGGTAAAACAATAAAGGGCAATGGTACCGCTTCACCATTTATACCTACATCTCTATATTCCATTTTAGCTCCTGGAAAAAATTTCTGAAATAAACTAAGTAATTCAGGAGAAATAATTTTTTTAAAATGCGGTGATTCTTCAACACTATCATAGTCATGTTTTGACGGGTCCCATGCTTCGGCAACAATCTGACCACCATCAATTACAAAATCTGCATCTGCACCAGTGCCTTCAATTAAAGCACTTTTTGTAAATGTCAGTCTCCATCCTGGAATGCTCACATATCCTCCTAACATTAACTGGTTATTTAGCCTATTATGTACAGTTAAGGACATAGGCATGTTATGAATTATAGCTCTTGGATGCCCCCAGTCCCTAAAACCTCCTAAGATGCCAAAATAAATTCCAGGACCCTCATTGTTAGTCTCTTCACCATGTTGTGGCATGGAGAAAGAATAGTTATTTAAATCCGTGCCTAAAGTTGGATCGTCATTGCATCTAGTCATATCAAGTGTATGTTCAGAAAGAAATTTAGCCCATTCTATTTCCTCCTCGATTGATCTAAAAACTCTGCCCTCTTGTCCTGGCATCAGTTTAAAATCAAGAACAATTGCATCATGTATCGGATCAAAATTCTTTCCCCAAAATTCCGATTCTTTACCAATAACTTGTTGAAAAACTTTTGAGATTTCAGATTTACGGGCTACATGCTTTACCAGCACAAGCATCTTGCCTAATGGTGGTTCAACTGAACGTCTGGCCATTTTTCCTAAAGTTGTACCAATTTCAACTTCAATTTTAAATAATTCCTCACTACTGCAAGATCTAAACTTATCTTCTAATTCCTCCAAATGCTCACCTGCTGTTCTTACTAATTCGCGAGTTACTCTGTAATCATACTCATGTAAGCCGTATTCAATTTCTTCAATATCATCTTCTTGGAATTGTTTGATAATAAGAGCGATGTGTTCGACATTTACTAGTCCCTCTAGATCAAATGGTACCATATTTGAATATTTTAACTCAAACTGCGCATCAAGATCATCGCTGTGTTGATATATACTTTCTCTTATCTCTTGAGCATGTTTAAACCTATATATATCAGTAGGTTTAGAATATTCTTTCACTTGTTGGTGATATATTTTTTTAATTCCTTCCTCTGTTTGAGTGAATAAAGCGATATGTACTTCTCCTAAACTGCTGTCATCAATTATCAAAACTGAGTGATCGGGATCATCTGCATCAATACTAATACCAGCACTATCAAAGTTTAAATATGACACTTTATTGCAAATTTCTTTTACAAGTACAATTCTTTCTTCCTCTATTGTGGGATCTTTTTGTGTATTGAGTGTTAAAAATTGATAGAGTTTTAGTAAAACAGCAAGCTCATGCTGTTGTAAAATCCTCTGCAAATGAATCTCCCAAGGTTTTTCAAAGTATGCGTAATCATCTACGTTATCACTAAATGCTCTGGCAAACCCACCATAGACTTTTTTGTCCAGCTCACCTTGTGGATTTTGATTTTCAAATCGCGCTCTTCTTTCTTCACTGTTAACTAATAGAAATAATTTTTCTAGATCCGTTGGCTGATTTAATTCATCTGCACTCAAAATATTTTTTGCTTTTTCTTCAGACACAGACATAGCTAGCCCAGCGCCTTCAACTTCATCATTAATATTCATATTAATTAGAGTATATCAAAGATCAAACAAAGTAGAGGATTTAATAACATTAATATACCTTTGGATGATGCCCGACTTGGTCTTCAGCCCATGCTTCAGACACTCCTTCGCATAAGCTCAGTCGGATTCTCAATGGTTCAAACCTGCAAAATCAAACTTCAAATAAAAAAATCCCGTCTGGGATTCTGTTATTGGATGCGAACTGTGGACAGAGTTCGGACTATTTTATCTCATTCAATGGGTTTATAGTTATGCCTAACTTTGCTAACCCACTTCTGTAACCGATCTAGATAAGTATGTTATTATAGATTGATGAACGGTAATAACAATCAAACACAAAGTCCTCCGCTAGCAATAGTCCCGCAGCAACCAATTTCTCATACCCCTTTGGAATTAAATAGTAATTCATCGGTTTCACCTGTTCCAATTGATAACCAAAATACACCTGCTAAACCAAAGGAAAATATTTTCCTGAAAATTTTCAGATACTTACTTGTTGTTTTTTCCATTTTATCGGTGTTTAGTGCAATTTTTGATTTCGGGATTCTCCAACTAATTGGATCTGTTTATTATTTAATAACAGCAATTTTCTTAATAAAAAGGCCGAAGATTGGTTACATCCTTTTTGCTGTTGCTACGACATTGTTTTTCGGGGCTTTAATTGTTTATCGACTTACGGCAATCTACTAATAAACTTTTTTTATCAACCCCAAACTGTTGATGGAGACCGTTCAAAAATGGGCGCGTTTTTTACATAGTTTAGATTGATAGATAGATCTCAATTAGTGTTTTGACTAGGTCAAATGTATGATTGTTGGATGAAAAATAATCCAAAATGCCCCAAATGTAAAAATAAATCTCAAAAAAGAGGTGTCCGAAAAGGTAAAATTAGATATCAATGTCAAACTTGTAAACATTGGTTCCGTGTCAACCGTAGTCAAGAAAAAGTTTCTTCAAAACAGTTACTGATACAACACTTGACTGGAATTTCTTTTCGAAATCTAGCTGATATTCATGAATGTAGCGTGGGAAACGCATACAATCAAGTCAAAAAAGGCTTGAAAGAACTACCTTTGTGCATTGATGTAACCAGATGGTATTGTGAAAAGTTTCAAGGAATTTTGCTAGTTGATGGAAAATATGTAAAAGTCAAAAAACATGACAGAAAAATACCGGTAATATATGGCGTTGATTACAAAACTCATGATATCCCACATTTTAGACTATCTAAAACTGATGATTACCTCAACTGCAAAAGGTTTTTTGAGTCTCTGAAGTTAACGGATTATAGCTTACAAGCTCTTGTTTGTGATGACAACAAAAATATTTACAATGCTGCAAAGTATGTATTTCCAAATGTAGTAATTCAGTTATGTCATGTTCATTTCTTGAGGAATATGAAAGCATTACTAGATCTAGAAAACAACCAATATCATCAAATATTTTTCCCCGTACTGACAAAATTATTGATTGAAAAAAGATCAAAAGTAGATTTCGAAAAAAAGGCCAGTAATTTAATGAAAAACTTTTCAAATGATGAAGTTTGTGTGGGAATATTGATTGAATTATCAAGAAAACAACCATTGTTACAAGGATATTTACAACACAAAGGAACTCCAACAACTACAAACTTAATTGAATCAATGAATTCACATTTAGAAGCACGAGTACGACCACTTAAAGGTTTTCAATCTTTCAAGCATGCCGATCTTTGGCTCAATGGTTACTTTTTGAGAAGACGAACTAAGAAATGGACTGATTGTTCTGGCAAATTTAGAAGATTAAACGGAAAAACGTCACTTGAAATTACTAAAAAACCAGGGATTGATTTACCAGGCTTTTTTTGAAAAAACGCGCCCATTTTTGAACGGTCTCCTTACTGGCTGGACAAATGGAACGATTTTAGGTTAGCCAACTGGTTAGACATCCTGGAATTTCCAGAAACAACACTTAAATCTACCCAGCAATTTCTGACTGCAACCTAAGACTTAATCGTATTTTACAACAATCCCTCGAACGATGGTATGCTTTCCGAAAAATTGATTGGGTCAGCGAACTGGAATATCCAGAGTTTACGAATAAGGAAGTTAACAGATTTTTACACCTTTAATCAGTAACTCATCTTGTCCTGTGCTGTTTATGCAATACCCTCTGCTGATCTTTTAATCTTTTTTCAGCACCCCTTACCAAATTTTTCTTATCCTCTGCGACATAATTCTGAAATGACTCAAATAAAATTAACCACTGGTCTATTTTTAAGTCTCTTGGTTTTGCTTTACGAATGGCGGTTATTTCGTGTTCCAGAATCGATCTTTGCTTTGTACTAAATACTCTCTCAAAGGTTTCAAGCACCGTCGGCTTCCACTGATTGTATCCGTAGACGATAAAATCTCTAAATAGCTGATAGAATTGTGGCTCAACTAAGGGTCTTTGTTTTCTTCTGAACATTGCCAAGACAGCACCAATGTTTGGAGTAGGAGTAAATTGTTTCCTGTTAATCTTAGAGACTATTGCCATTTCGAAATAAGGCTTTAACAAAATAGATATTTGCGTGTCTTTGGTAAGCGGATCACCGATAAATCTCTCCGCTGCTTTATCTTGAAGGATTAAATAAGCTACTTCTGGCGAGTTTTCGCCGTTAAGAAGTTTGGTGACAATATCAGTAGTCATATTAAAAGGAATGTTGGAAAAAACTTTGTATGGTTTTGAGGGGAGATTCCATTTCAGAAAATCAGCTTTCACAATCTCAACATTCGAGCAGCCCTTAAATTGTTTAACCAGGCTGGCAAACAACTGATTATCCAACTCAATACCAATCACCCGACAACCTTTCTCTACTAACAACTTGGTGACAATTCCTTTTCCTGAACCAATTTCCACCACAAGATCACCTGCCTTTAAATCTGTTTTATCTATTAAACTTCTTACGAACCCAGGGTTCTGCAGAAAATTTTGTGAATGAGAAAGTTGCCGTTTTCCGATTACTGTCTTTTTCATCAGTTCTATTTTAACTCAGGTAATGAGTTTGTGAAAATCAAAATGTTCGGCAGCTGCTCTGTCCGCCTCCCTCCAGAAAAAATTCGAACGATGGTATGTTTTTCGACGAACAGACTGGGCAAGTGAGTTGGAATATCCTGAGTTTACGAACAAGGAAGTAAATAGATTTCTTACTTTGGATTCCCAAACATCTTGCCGTGTCCAGGGATAATCCAGTCAGCTACTTCTAATACTTTTTTACGGCTTTCTTTTAGAGCTTTCTCATCTTTGGTAAAAGGATCTTCCTTGTTAATCAGAACTTCGGCATCATCAACTCTTTGCTCCTCTTCGTCAGTCCACCAAAAAACATCAGCTGCGACCACTACCTTGCCTTTGTCTGTATTTAAAAGCAAGGCTGCATGTTCATAAGCGTGACCAGGAGTAGGAATTACTTCAATGTTGGTTCCTGGCAGTTTACCTTCAAACTCTTTTTCTTCGTCTCTTCGATAAACGGTGTCACTATCGCAAATTACTGCCTTTTCAAAAACCGAGGTTAAAAAGACATGGTCAGGATGATAGTGAGTCATGAACACCACATCAATATCGTCAGGAGTCAAACCTTCAGCTTTGAGTTTCTTAATCAAGAGTTCTCTGTTGATACCAGGGTCAACGATAATCTTCTTCCCACTATCTTCAATCAGGGTTGTGGTAGCAGAAGCCAACCAACCATCGACTGTTTTCTTAGCATAACCCTCAATTAAAATCTTGAATTTTGTCATAGTTGTTTTAACAATACTCTTTCAGCCTTCCTTGTTTTCGTGTCATAAACAATAAAACCAGCTTGACCTGTTGCAAAGCCCTGGATCTCGCCTGGGTTTAGCAATAAGCAATTATCGATTGTCTCTTCATAATATTCGTGCGTATGTCCAAAGACACATAAATCGAACTCTCCAGACTTAGCTGCTAATTTAACGAAACGCGGATAATGGTTCATAAAAATTTTGACACCATCGACAGTCTCTTCATAAACATCGCCACAAAGTTCTATCTTTTTTGAAGCGTCAAACTTTCGTGTCATACCCATTCGCTCTCCTTCGTTATTTCCCCAAACAAACTTAACTCCACCCTCAAACTTTTCTAGCACTGCAATTCCAGGAGGAGCAATCAAATCACCTGCAAAAAGAAGCAGTTCACAACCCTTACCATTAGCTATGGTAACCGCTTCTTCAAGATTGTTCCATCTATCGTGGCTGTCGCTTAGTATTGCTATTTTCATTTTCTTTATTTTAACTCAAACCAGAGAATTATTAAAATCAAGATGTTCGGCAGCTGCTCTGTCCGCATCTCCCCAGAAGAAATTCGAACGATGGTATGTTTTCAGAAAGATCGATTGGATAAATTACCTGGAATACCCTGAGTTTACGAACAAGGAAGTGAATAGATTTCTACAATCTTGATGTCTTTATTTTTGTTTACCAAAATTAACCTGGCACATCCACTTGTCTTTATTGTCAGCAGACATAAATGACGGGCTTTGGGATACAAGCGCAAAAAGAATGGACATTGCTAACCTGCCACCTTGGTCATAAGGAAATGTTAAAAAGCACACAAAGCTGGAAGCCTTTGAAGATACAGATGCTCTTAAATCATCCGTAGCAGCCTTTAAATCAATGCCTAGCTTTTTCTCACTGGTGTATGGCATTACCAAGACGCAGTTAATACTACCCTCGTGTTGAAAATGTTTTTTGAATTTTTTTAATCTCTCATTGAGCTGATCATTGGGATTAGCTCCAATGGATTTTTGTGGTTGAGTCATTAAGGATTTCAGTTCTATTGGTATCTGAATCCAAGCTCCTGCCCTATTTTTAGGCTTACCGACAATAAAACCATCCCAGCTCTCCTTACTAGAAAAAGCCTTCATAATAGACTGTTGTTTAGGTAATTGCCAAGCTGGTAGGAAAGCATAGTCTTTGCTGAGACCGCCAAGCCTATGTAGCGTTTCTAGAACCCCTATCAAGACTGCAAGTTCAATAACTCGGACATCGTCGTCAAATGTAAGCTTATTAAGAGAAGATACGTTTTTAGCTTTTTTATTGAGGACGCGCTGTAATCTGGCATCCGTAAGTTTATCTGTGTCAACAAGAAGCTCCTCCTCAAAGTAGCTTTTTATCAATTGATAGAGATGCTTTACATCCAGAGCAGCTTGCAAGTTTATTTTACCTTTGCTGGTATTAGCGATTAAGTTCAGTATTTTAATTTTGTTGTTTTTGAGGCTAACGCCTGCTTCCTGATTGCTCATACACAAAACTAAGTGTACCAATTTCTACTTTATTTTTGTACAATTTAGTTGAGGTACACTTAAGAAAAATAAACATTGTGGTTTTATGAAAGAAGCACTTAACCTACTAAAAGAAATAGACGGCATACTTAGTCTTGGAGAAAAAGGACTTGCGAAAGTAAGTGAATCAGAAGACCTTGAGAAAGAAATAAAGGCATTTCTAAAAAACAGCCTAGATTCTAACTCAGAGCTTGGCAGAGAATATGAAAAATGGAGTAAAGCCACTTGGTGGAAGACCCAATCTAGAGATGGGTTCGCAAACGACAGTCACCTTGCACCATTGAAACGATTGAGAGAGTTTTTGACCAAACTCTTAGATGCAAGCGAAGTAAAAGTATCGCCATCGCAGCAGTATGTGCAAACTGGAAATGTTTACACTGGTCGCAAGGTTTTACGAAACATTCTAAGTCAAGCAAAGAACAAAATAGACATACAGGATAATTATCTTGATCATGAGGTGTTTTCTATCTTAGAGCCATATTTTCAAAACAACACCAACTTAAGCGCAAGATTACTTACTAGTGATAAAGCAAAAAATTCTTTTAGATCAGATTTTTCCCTATTCACTAGTCAATTCGGAAAAGTTGAGGCAAGAACACATGACCAGGCTCATGGAAGATTTATCATCATTGATTCCATCGATGTATTCAGCGTTGGCCACTCCCTAAAAGATATTGGTAAAAAAGCAGACGTAGTCTCAAAAGTAGAAAATAAAGATGCAAAAAAGCAGGCAATTGATGATTTTGAGAGTTGGTGGGCTGTTGGAAAGGAAGTGAAGGCTCAAGCATCTTGAAACTAAGATATGCCGAAAAATAAAACAGACTTGCCAAAACTACTCACCATTCGCCAAGCAGCAGAGGTACTCAATGTCCATGTAGAAACGCTGAGGCGATGGGACAAACAAGGCAAACTGAAAGCCATAAGGGTCAATGAGCGTGGAGATCGAAGATACAAGCCTGAAGACATTAAAAAAGTAATCTCTTATGAAAAATAGTAGTTTCAAAAAAGAACTAAAACAAATTCTCCCTCTTGTTTTAAGCTACGCAGCAGACTTCTACAAACTTCAAGAGTCTAAAAATCCAAAAAAGATTTTAGATGAAATTGGGTGGAAGAAATTCGCTGATAAATGTCATGAGGGTTTTAAGTTGGCTCAATCCAGGATAGTTGATAATTTAATTGAGATCGAAAAAGAAAAAACTCTCCTCGTGGCTCAACTCAAACAGGCAAGAAGAAACAGAAATGATAAAAAGATAAAAGAAACATCAGCAACTCTTAAAAACTTGTCTTTGCAGAAAGCTGTCTTTGAAGAACTAGCTAATGTAATTGTCTGGACGATTATGAGAATGGACAGGGTAAAAATAAAATCGTTTATGCAACCCGACATGCACCATAAGTCCCTATTGACTGGCAATATCCAGTCCCTAATTGAAACAGCTACTTGTTACAACAAAGACCCAAATAAATTCGCCCTAATCACTGACATTACTTCCTGTGTAGGCATGGGGGACTTAATTATCATTGATACTCAAAAAAACGAATGGTTTCTAACCGAGGTAAAAGAAGGAAAAGTAAACGATGTTATTCTAAAGACTTTGAGTAAAGGCAATCTAGATATTGCGCAGAACTATCTCCTAAGTTTAGATGATAGAAAAAGGGCAAAAAAGTTTTTGAAACAATTTAAAAGAGTAATCGACCAAAATCAAAAGTCATCCGAAGCACTAAAATACAACAAAACAGGAACTGGCAAAGACCTTTTTACAGGTCGTCATAAACAGATGATTGACTTAACAAACTTAGTCGATGAAAAATTTACCTCCCTAGTTTTTCAAGCATTAGACAAACTGTATGATCAATCAAAGAAAAATGAATTGTATTTCCCTTTTGATTGTGGTGTTATTGGTTTAATACAAAATCCCACTATGGCTAGAACCTGGGATTTTCAGCACTTTATCTATCATGCAATTCTACATCCCAAGAGTGACTGCGCTTACGTTAAGTACAAACCTAAAAACATAACAGTTTTCAAAAACCCTGAAGTCGCTAGTCACTTTAAAGAGATAACCAGTATCCCCATTTACAATTTGAAAAGTAAGGTTTTTCTTTTTACCCACGAACCTGTATTTTTTAATATCCCCACAAAACAGGCAATCGATCTTTTCACCAACAAACTGTCAATTTACATCTACTTTGACTTGAATGAGTTTTTTAGCTTGTGCAAAAAAGAAAAACTAAAACCATCTTTGGAAAATTACGAAAAGTCAGTTCAAGGTGAACCTAAGCACGTTAGGGATAACGTTGTTAAATTCGGAGACAAATGTCTAACCTATGGAACGAAGGACATCAGGGTTGAATTTATGCACGGACTTTTATTCAGAGTTGTTTATGAGTTTCAAACTGCTCAGTCGGTCATAAAACAAATGAAGGGGATGATAAAGTATCTACAGGCACAAAAAAGAAGACCTAGGTATTAAACACTTCCTTGAGGAACGTGTGTCGCCTTCTGTGGGACTTTCCTGCCTGGAGTGGGAGTTTACCTTAATTTAGCTTCAGAAGCCTTGTTGGGCATCTGTTGGGGTTTGTGAGGGGTTTAATTGGCTACGAAGCCTTCATACTTCAGGTCAACCAAACTTGTGGGGTTGGTGTGGTAGTATCTGGAAACCTGGTAGCCTCCATTGCTATTTACCAGCTCAAAGGTAAGGTTTTGGATGTCGGTTACAGGATCGGGGTGTGTGCCATCATCTGACAAGTCTATGACCCGAAGCTCTTTGATATGGGCATAAACAACATTGCCCTCCTTAGTTATTTTTTCAATGTCATACCCCACCAACAGGTGGAAGTTAACTTTATTTAAGAACCTGGGGGTAGGACTATCAAACACTCTCAGTGCGTCATTCCCCGACAAGTGGTTAAACCACCATTCTTCCATTTCAGTTTGGGGAGGGGTTAACATTTTAATTGCCCCGACAAAGTCCTTTTGGTATTTAAGCCCTTCAAAAGTTGCTATTACCTTTCCTACTTCCAGGGCTTCTTCCCCTGATACTCCCGTGTATTGAGGATCACCTTGAACCAACCAGGAGGAAAAGATGGGACTTTCATCGGCATATTTTCCCAAAGCGGTAGATTGGTAGTTTTTAATGGATTCATCGGTTAACTCCAGCTGGCAGAGCTTGTGAATCTCGGTCTCAATGTCGACTGTCCTTAACCAGGCATCTCCTCCAAAATCATCGATATCCTCAACCTCCTTAATGGTACGCAGGTAGCTTTTGGCAAACTGCTCGCACATTTTGGACTTACTGGGATACAACCTGCCACTTGAATCAATGTAGTCTTGATGAAGCCAGTAGGCAACCAAACCAATAACGACAAAGATCACCAAAAGAAGAATCAACGGAAGTTTGGTTAAGGCTTTCTTTTTTCCTCCTGTCATAGTTACATTTTACCCCTAAGGAGAGGTTACCCTGCCTCCTTCTCCTTCAAGGTTAGAATCATAACGCACCAAGTCCCCACCAGCAGAATAGACCAACTCGAAAAACTTACAATCCTTGGCGTAAGAGCAGCCGTCAAGCAACCAACGGAAAAGATAACTTGTGCCGTCTTTGGTTTGCGACTCCAACTGGTAACGCCCAAACTCGGTTATCCCAAGAGGGCTAAGATTGTCCTGGATGAACTTAGTAGCAATCTCTTCAAGTTCCTTTTGGGAGTAGCGCTTGGTGTAATCAACCTGCTTTCGTTCACTAAACCAACGAGAGCCATCCTCTCTGTATCCCCAAGTTCCTCCTGGCTCTCCGTATTCAACAATATGGTTGGTAGCAGGATTAACCAGGAAGTAATCGAACCCGACGATGTAGGTCTCAGACTTGGCAGGGATCAGCCTATCCTCATCTAAACTGTAGAAGGCGTCGCTGCAGGAGTATTCGATCTCGACTGTTGGTTTGTCAAGGAAATCGCGGATCACGGCAATGGCTTCCTCCCTCTCTTTGGCTGGTCTTGCCGTCAATAGACACAAGCGCTTCCTGACATCGTTCCGTTCCTGACTGCCGTGTTGGGCATAGGCGGGATCGGAGGTCTTCTCGGTTAGCTCCTTAACCTCCTCAAACTTTCTAATTTCCTGGATTTTGGGTTTAACGACAAAGTAACCTATCCCAACCACTCCCAGGAGAATAAGGGCAAAAAGGGGTAAAAGTAGCTTAGTTATTCTTTGTTTTTTGGTCTTCATGTTCTCACCTCCTTTACTTTAAGTATTTTTCAATGTTGGCTAAATGTTCCTGGTAAGTCTCGGCACAGAGGATTTGCCTGTTGGAATCGTGGAGGTAATACAGGCAGTCGGTCTCTTCTGGATTAAGGACGGCTTCGATGGCAGCGATACCAGGGTTACAAATGGGATGGGGAGGCAAACCTTGATTACGGTAGGTGTTGTAAGGGGAAGGAATGTCTTTGTCTTCTGGGGTAATTGGTGTCCACCAACCGCCATCGCTGCTGTAGTCGCCAAGGGGTTGAGTATTGTAGCGAGCCTCACCATAATGCAGGACATCATCACGGACATACTGGACTGTGGCGTCAACCTCGATCTCCATGTCGTCAAGAAGCCTGTTCCACAGGATGCCTGCAATAAGGGGCATGTCATCCTTTCCTGCAGCTTCCCTTTGCACGACTGAGGCAAGGGTAAGCCCTGTCGTCCACTTGATGTCTTGTTTAAGGAATTCACTGTAGTAAGGGGCAAACTGTTCCTCAAAGCGGTTCCTGAAGCGCTTGGCAACGGACAAGCCGTCTTCGTCTTTGGGAATAAGGTAAGTGTCGGGAAAGAAAACCCCTTCCAAATGTTCAAAGTCCATTGAGGTGTATTTTTGGATGAAGTCTTGGAGTTGTTCCTCATCCCAACCCAAAGTCTCGGATAAACGCTCCGCAATCTGTTCCTTGCGATAACCTTCAGGAATGGTTACCCAAACAAGCTCTGGCTCATTAGAAAGCACCTTAGCCAACTTCCAGGCGTTCATACTCTTGTTGACACGATACCCACCTGGCAAAATCTCATCTTTACCACTTCGTCCCAAAACCAACCTAAATGCCCAGCCACTCCTGATTAAACCCTGGTCTTTAAGCCTACCAATTAACCCTTCTTGGTTAAGGGAAGCACTAACGACGAATATCTCCGTTTCAGCATTTCTTTGGGGAACGCTAAAAAGTAGTTGGAAGACAACAACGGAAGAAACAACTAAAACAAGCAGGGTTGCACCTGCCCAGAACCACCATTTCTTGATTAAATCCTTCATTTTTATTGTCATATTTTGATACAGATCGCTATGTTAACTTCGCTTGGGGAGTAAAGTCAAATTAAAAAAGTAAGCTCCCCGCTAGGCGATAGCTTTCGCTACCCACACCCCTTTCGGGATGCGACCCGCTACAGGTCTCCTAAACGAGGAGCTTACTTCCCTGTAGCGGGTTTTCTTAGCCATGCCCAAAGGGTTTAGGCTTTATGCTTCTATTTTATCAATTTTGGGCTACTTTTAATACCAGCCCTTGACTATTTCACTAGAATTCTGTAAAAATGTATCTACAAGGCATTACTGCCTGAGACTGATCAGGATACTAGGATAGCGAGACACTCGAAAGCTAGACAAGATTAGGATTGCAGGACTCCAACGAATCATGACAAAGAGTCTCCACCTGCAGAGACCAATCCCATCGACAGACATAGAATGACGCCCTAAAAGGGTTGCACGGATAGCAAACACTGTTTGGCAGTGAGGCTGTTGTTGCAGCCCTTTTTTTATTGGCTGCAGAAAGAAGAATCTATGCCTAGTCAAAAAACAAATAAAGATCTGTATTACACTTCAAGTTTCCACACGACCATCTTTTTGATGATCCATGGGATGATCCTGGTAAGTATCCAACCCTCTTCTAATAACCCCAATCGTTCAGTTTTTGTCCTCAAAGACATTCCCAACCGCAAAGACCTTTTGCGGGAGTTGAACTTTGCCAAAGAGAACTCCCCTAGCGTCCTTGTTGATTTTAGGAAGGTTGTCGCCACGACAAAGTCATTAAAAGAAAAACTTTATCAGGAGAAATTCTAAAAATATGCCAATCCAACTGTCTTTAATACGAGAGCTGAAAACAATACTTGAAGAAGATTACAACCTTAATCTGTCTATGGAAGAAACGACAGAAATTGCGGTGAGGTTACTGGGATTCGTGGAAACGTTAATAAAAATTGAGTCAAAAGCCACTTCTCAATCGGAAGGAAAGGAATCTGTAAGACAAGAACTAAAAAAATAAAAACTATGACTAACGAAAGTTTCAAGGTCAGAGACCTAAGAATAAAAGAAAAGTATTGGATGGACGACACCTACCTTAATGGGTATGCCAAATATCTCAGACCTATGGCTACGGCTGTTTACATGTCTCTCTGTAGGCATGCCGACAAAGAACAATCATGTTTTCCCGCCGAAATCACGATCGCAAAAGAGCATGGCATTGGCGAAAGAACAGTTAGGGGCAAAATTGCTCTTCTCAAAGACTGGAACATCATTAGATCTAAGCGGACAAGGTCGCAGAAAGGCAAGTGGATGCATAACACTTATTTTTTACTGGATAAGTCCGAATGGAAAAGACCACAGGCAAAATCTGCCTCTGGTTCATCCACAGGCAAAAAACAACAAAACCACAGGCAACAGTTGCCTCCTAATGATCCCCACTTGAAGGGTTCACATACTATTAGGTTGAAGCAACCAAAAAGGAAAGATATGACTTTTAAGAAGGAATGGCATGACCAAGTCTTAAAGGAATATCAACAACTAAAAGGCATAACTCTACAAGGCGAAGAATTCAAACCTATCCGTCAGGCAATTAAAACCATGTTTATGTCAGGGAGGACTCCTGAGCAAGTCATTGCCGCTATGCGTGATGTTGCCAAGAGAGGTTACTGCGAGTGGACGATCAACACTGTCAAGATGAAACTCCCTGAAATCCTTCCAAAAATTGGCTCATCGTCACAAGTTAACAGAGAGCAGAACGAACTGGAAAAGACATTAACGGAATTGAATGAAGGAGGTGGGCAAAATGGGTAACACAAGTTCAGCCCAGAGGCATACTCTTCTAATGGCTGCTTTCAAAAAGGGAGATATGGCAACAGTCAAAAAACTTGCCCAAGAAGCCCATGATGAGCGGATTAAAAAGTATGGAATCCCTGGAGACTGGGAAAAAGCAAAGGCGGATGTTGAGAAGATGCCATTTCCAAATGAGGTTGGGGTCGAAAAGAGCAGAACCAGCCACTCAATAGACAAGAATACCAGCCACCAGATGATTAACTACGAGCTAAACCAGCCATATGTCAGGGGCTACGAGCTGATTGGTGTTTATGGTTTCTGCCCAGAGTGTAAAAGGATTATCAATGAGCGCTTCTCACTTTTTAATACTCAGCTCAATCTTGTTTATGAGAAATGGTTCATAAAAAAGGGTGAAATCGTTGAAAAATAAAAATATGAGTAAAAATAAACCACAACTGACCACATCAAAAATGCCCAAAGAGACAGAAAGCCAATACACCGCTTTCCTACTGTATTGCGAGGTGGGTAGTGTTTCCAAACTGATCCAAGCATGGCAACAAATATGTCGGAATCCTGTAGGAGAGTTGTCGGTGGTTTTTGGCAATAAACTTGGGGATTTACCCTCAGAAAGGACGATTGAAAGATGGTCAGTAAAATACCGCTGGGTAGAACGAGCAGACTTGAAACTGACAGAGGACTTGGAAGGCTTGAAAAAGAAGTCAACCCAGATCAGACAAAAAAGGGCATACACGATTACGGAAACGTTTTGGGGTAAATTGCAGGCGTTAAAAAAACAGATGCAAGCAGGTGAGCCAGCCACTGTCCCAGAAGTCAAATCACTCTGGGAAATGATGAGGATCGAATGGGGAGAAAGCATTGGCAAACAAGAGATAGTTCAAGGAATTAACGAAGACGAGCAAAGACCACTTACCCCAGAAGAAGAGGAATTGTCAAAGGCGATAACAGAACTGGAAAAGGAATTTAGCATAAAACAACTTGAAAACAAAAAGAATGATGACACAACTTGATATTGCCAAGGTATTTATTTATGTTGTGTTGCTGAAACAACTAATATGAAAACTGTCCTACTCTGCCGAGTATCAAGTCGAGAACAAGAAGTAACAGGCTACTCCTTACCAGCCCAGGAGAAGCTATTGAAGAGATATGCCCAGAAACAAGGCTATCCAATCGCCAAAATCTTCACCATCTCAGAAACAGCAAGCGGGAGGAAACAACGGGAAATTTTCTCCTCCATGATGGCTTATGTTCAAAAAAATAACATCAAAATTCTCATCTGTGAGAAAGTTGACCGTTTTACTAGAAACTTCAAAGATGCCGTTATGATTGACGATTGGTTGGAGGAGGATGAAGAACGGCAAGTTCATATGGTTAAGGACTCCCTCATTCTTCATAAAAACTCCCGCTCTCAAGATAAACTTAACTGGGGTGTGCGCATTATCTTTGCTAAAAACTACATCGATAACTTATCCGAGGAAGTCAAAAAGGGGCAAAAGGAAAAACTGGCACAAGGTTGGTTGCCGTGTCGACCCAAGCCAGGATACAAGACTGTTGGAGAAAGAGGACATAAAACCCATGTTCAAGATGAAACCACTGCTCCTCTGATGAGCAGATTTCTTGAACAGTATTCAGAGGGAGACTGCTCAGTTAAAAAACTTGCTGATTTAATGTTTGAGGCTGGGCTTCGCTCTTCAATTGGAGGTAGAATCTACAAGAGCCGAGTCCATCAACTCCTCAAAGACCCCTTTTACATCGGCAAGATCATCTGGGGAGGGCAAACCTATCAGGGTCAACATGAGCCTTTAATTAGCCAAGAGATTTTTGATAAGATACAGTTAGTGTTGGCTGGTAAAAATACACCTAAAATAAACAGACATATGTTCCTATTCAAGCAATTACTCAAATGTGCTGAGTGCAAAGGCACAGTCACCTGGGAAATCCACAAAGGTATCATCTACGGACACTGCAACCACTACCGCAATTGCTCCCAAAAGAAATGGACAAGAGAGGACGATATTGAAAATCAACTCCTTGATGGTTTTGAAGGATTACAGCTCAGAAACAGCCGTATTGCCGAATGGCTGAAAAAAGCCCTCAAAGAAAGCCACCAAGATGCCATCACTTACGAAACCAGCAGCCTTAAAGAGCTTCAAGACCGTCTAGCACAGGTTGAGAAGCGCTTAGACCGCCTGTATGACGATAAACTGGATGAAAAAATCACCAAAGCCTTCTACGACCAGAAGTTCAGGCAATACAATCAAGAGAAAACGGACATTGTGGCAGCCATCGAAAAGCACACCAAAGCCAAAAGCAATCACTTTGATTTAGGCGTTAACCTTTACGAACTCTCCCAAAGAGCCAAAGAAATCTACCTGCGAGCCAAAGAATGCCACCTCTTAGAGGAACAAAGACGGCTTATCAGCTTGGTTTTTACCAACATGACCCTAAACGAGGGAGTCTTGGCTTACGAGTATTCCAACGCCTTTAAGCTGATCCACAATGCAGTGGTTGAGACTAACGGTTCGAAAGTGGTGAATTTGGCAAAAAATGGAGAGAGGATTTTCGAACCTGCGAAATTGCCCGATAATTCAACCCAAAAGGGGTCTTTGCGACCCTCTCGTCCTACTTGGCTGCCCGACTTGGATTCGAACCAAAATTGACGGCTTCAAAGGCCGCTGTCCTGCCATTAGACGATCGGGCAACTAGGAACTATATTTTACCAGAGAGAACCAATTTAGTGAAGTTGATTAAACAGCACACAAAAAATAGCCCAGGTGGGGTATGTTTACAACATTGAGCGGGTAACGGTACTCAGCTCGAACCTATTTAGCCTGGATGACTATGTCAAACCAGATCTAGCTTTACAGCTAAACCTTCTTAAAAAGCATTTGCAAATTGATTCTTTTGCCACTTACCAATAACTCTATGTTCAAGTATTTTTAAGTAGCTCAATATTGTCAAAAGTACATTGATCAACTTCCCATCGGGAAAGATCAGAAAATTCTTGTGTTTGCACTTCGGTATTGAAGACATGAGAATGAACAATAAATCCGGCTTTGTGTAATTCTTCCACAAGAGCATCTTTCCCAAATTGGTTCAATATTTTAAATGAAACGTGCAACCTATCAGCTTTCGTCATTTTTCCCCAACCAATTAGTTTTTTCTGTACGATTTCTTGTGTCATCCAATCTTGGAAAAAGAAGTCATGAAAAATTAGCCCTAATGGTATTTATGGAAAGTCTTCTTTTATATACAGTGACAATGGAATTTCACTCGTTGTTAACTCGAGATCTGCTTGAGGAAACCTATTCAAGACTACTTTCAGAGGTGGAAGAATCTTGGTGTTAAATTCTTTTATCTCAATCTCAATTCTTCCTTTTGAATGAATTTTCTCCAAAATATCTTTAAGTTTAGGATATTCCTTACTTCGATCAGAAAGGTAGTCGTGAACGACAATAATTTCTCCATTATGAAGATGGATATCTAACTCTATCCCATCTGCTCCTTTTTCAAACGCTGACAAAAATGCCTCTAGTGTGTTTTCGGGAAAAGAAGCTGTGTCACCACGATGTGCAATGAGTTGAGTCATTTTATGTAATTTTCTAGTAACCTTCTGTACATTTCTATCACTTTATGAGCGGGTAACGATACGGTTCTCGAACCTATTTAGCCTGGATGGCTATATCAAAATATATCTACTTAAGCATCCTGACATATCTTTCAGCACATTCATCAAAATCGTACTTCGGTCTTCCATTACTCCTGAATTAATTTTACAACTAACTAGTTATAAAAACCATCTCAAGTCTGTTGATTTCTGTTTATTTCAGGAAGTTTTTGGGAACTATCAAAAACAAAAACTGTTAAAATAATCATATGTGCTTACTTTGTAATTTGCCACAAACCACTTATTGTGAACGAGGTGCATTAAGTGCATTGTTTGCAGAACCAATAAATGCCTTTACAAACTTAGCTTTCCCAATTGCCGGTTATTTAGGTTACAAACTTCTCAAAGAAAAGAAAATCGAGTCAAAAGAGGTGAGAGCACTACCTTGGATACTTTCTTTAGTTGGGTTAGGAAGCTTTATTTATCACACTGCGAGAAACTCAACAACTTTGGTTTTTGATGCCCTGCCGATTTATTTTTTTATTCTGTATGCTTTATTTTTAACCCTCAGTGAAATATTTAAAAGTAGGATGAAATCAATTCTCGTTTTAACAGGGTTTGTTGGCTTGGAGGTTATCTTATCGATTTATGTTCCAAGGGAATTTCTTAACGGCTCAATCAGGCACATCGCCGCAGTCACTTTTATAACACTAATCGGTTGGTTTGCAGTCAAGAAATACGGAAATACTGTCGTAAGGCCATTATCAGGAATAATTGGTCTTTATGCTTTTGCAATATTTTTCCGTAGCATTGATGCCTGGATTTGTACCTGGTTACCAACAGGTACTCATTTTCTTTGGCATATCTTAGCTGCTTTTGCTGGGTATCAAGCTATATATCTTCTAGCTGTAATAAAATCTTCTAAGCCCAAAACAGCATAGCTTTGATATACTTGCCTCACAGAATGATCTCTCTGGCGAAGGTATCTTACTTTTAGAGGACTGATGGCACGCTTGTGATCCATCTTAGCCACAGGGATCGAAATAAAATTATCTTATGAAAACAAGAATATTGCTTATCAATTTCAGCGACACAGATCAAAGGAAAATTCAAGAACTCGGAGTAGATGTTGATCTTGGTTATGTAAGTGACAGACAGAATCTTATTAATCCTGATGGAAAAACCGAAGAAACAGCATCATTTTATTCTCCGTTAGCAATATACGAGTATAAAGCAGTTTTCATAAAACTTTCGAAAAAGGCAAATAAAACTAAGGAACAGACTAAGCTTATCGAAGAAAAAGAGAAGGTTAATTTTATAAAGTACTGGTATGACAGTATCGGTGTTTTGACAATCTTCATAGAAGATTGCAGCTTTGATTCATTAGATGTATTTGGTATACCACAAATTGATTTAACATCATCAAATGGTAATGACAAAACTGTTTTCTTTCCTTTGCAAGTTAAAGATAGACCTTTTAGGAATATATTAAGCGAGTTAGAATCACTGGTTGCAATCCCCCCTCAAAAGTATTTAAAGATTAAGTCTGATGAATCTAAGGGAACAGGCAAGAATTGGACAATTTTTAGTGCATATAGGAACAGGAATGAAGATGAAGTTGGAGCATATTTAAATTGGGGGTATTCTTTTTCCGATGCAGATTCACCTGGTTTTTTAGTTTTGCCTGGATTTAAAGACTACAAAACAGTTATTACGAAGCTATTAAAGACATTCGCTCAAATAGAGCCAAAATACTTTTCAGAAATTAGTGACAGGGAGTGGATAAAAGATGATGAATATTTTCCCAAAAAAATTTCTCAAATTGAAGAACAAATAAAACAAGTGGAGGCTGAGGCAGACGACAAGATTCAAAAGCTAAGAGAAGAAAAAACAAAACTTAAGCAAGATTATGGTTTTTTACTCGATCTCTTGACTGAAAGTGGAGATAAATTAAAACAATCAGTTATTACTACATTAACTCAAGTATTTCAAATTAATGTTGAGGATATGGATAAAAATAAAAAAAATAATTTCAAAGAAGATATTTTGATAAAAGACTTATTTCCAGAACCAGTTCTAACTGAAATCAAAGGCACAAAAAAATCATACCCCTCTTTCGTTTATGTAACCCAAGTATTTAGCAATCTTCTAAAAGGAAAGAATGAATTCCCTAACGCTCTCGGCGGATTGATATTAAACCATGATCGTGAAAGAAATCCTAACGAAAGATCTGATGCATATACAAATTCTGATGAACAAGATCAATTGAACGAGATACTTTTTATTGATACTCGTTGTCTTTTTGAATTAGCTAAAGCCGTAATTGATTACTCTATGCCTATAAGCAAGGCTAAAGACATTTTGAGAAAAAAAGGTAGAATTTCTTTTGCACTAGACTCTTATTTGAAGAATGAAACAAAGGTTTCCCAAAAATAAATACTTTTGACGTAAGTTGTCATAATCAGGTTCGATTCCCGTTACCGGTATTGTAACTTTTCAGGCTAACTGAATTTCTATAAAAATTAAGACTCGAACTCGGGGAAAGACTGATTACTTGGGGAAAATTGAAGCCACGACAAAACTACTCCCATATGGAGCGGGAGACGGGGTTCGAACCCGCGGCCTCTTCCTTGGCAAGGAAGCGCTCTACCACTGAGCTACTCCCGCAATAAGTCAGTTAGAACAAAGCATATTGTACCTTCGATGATCATTATTGTGAATAACTAGACTTGTTGCGAAAGTGCAGTAACTTTTTATTTCGCAACAAGCCTACTATTAAGCTAATTCTAAACACTGGTGTAAAATGAGTTAAGATGAAAAAAATATATTTTATTGGTGGCATTGCTATTATCGTAATTCTATCAAGTTTCTTAATTTTTGCTAAAGATTTAGAAAAAAATGTTTTAGGCGCAATACAATCTAGAACTGAAATTGAATTAAACAATCACACTGCCAAACCATCAAAAGAAATTGTTTTTGAAACAGAGAAACTTTATTCACTGATTAATTCTTATCGTAAAGAAAATAAACTTAGTCCCTTGCAAATTAACCAATCTCTTGAAATTAGTGCTAAAAGAAAAGTTGCTGATATGATCGAAAATGATTATTTTAAACATGAAGATTTAAACGGTGTTGAATCGTGGTACATGTTTAAAACAGCAGGTTATGAGTACAAAACAGCTGGCGAAAATTTGTCTTCTGGCGCAAATTCACCGTGGAAAGTTTTTGATGCGTGGAAAAATAGTGAATTGCATAATGCTCAACTACTCAATGATACTTATTTAGATATGGGAATAAGTGCAGATTGTGAATCTTACAAAATTGCAAAAAAACCATCTTGTGTTGTAGCTTTGCACTTGGGTTCAAAATAAAAAAATAGGAAAAGGTTTGACTAACAAAAACCTCGCTGAAAAACGAGGTTGTTTTGGTCACTTGTGGAGACCGTTCAAAAATGGGCGCGTTTTTTACATAGTTTAGATTGATAGATAGATCTCAATTAGTGTTTTGACTAGGTCAAATGTATGATTGTTGGATGAAAAATAATCCAAAATGCCCCAAATGTAAAAATAAATCTCAAAAAAGAGGTGTCCGAAAAGGTAAAATTAGATATCAATGTCAAACTTGTAAACATTGGTTCCGTGTCAACCGTAGTCAAGAAAAAGTTTCTTCAAAACAGTTACTGATACAACACTTGACTGGAATTTCTTTTCGAAATCTAGCTGATATTCATGAATGTAGCGTGGGAAACGCATACAATCAAGTCAAAAAAGGCTTGAAAGAACTACCTTTGTGCATTGATGTAACCAGATGGTATTGTGAAAAGTTTCAAGGAATTTTGCTAGTTGATGGAAAATATGTAAAAGTCAAAAAACATGACAGAAAAATACCGGTAATATATGGCGTTGATTACAAAACTCATGATATCCCACATTTTAGACTATCTAAAACTGATGATTACCTCAACTGCAAAAGGTTTTTTGAGTCTCTGAAGTTAACGGATTATAGCTTACAAGCTCTTGTTTGTGATGACAACAAAAATATTTACAATGCTGCAAAGTATGTATTTCCAAATGTAGTAATTCAGTTATGTCATGTTCATTTCTTGAGGAATATGAAAGCATTACTAGATCTAGAAAACAACCAATATCATCAAATATTTTTCCCCGTACTGACAAAATTATTGATTGAAAAAAGATCAAAAGTAGATTTCGAAAAAAAGGCCAGTAATTTAATGAAAAACTTTTCAAATGATGAAGTTTGTGTGGGAATATTGATTGAATTATCAAGAAAACAACCATTGTTACAAGGATATTTACAACACAAAGGAACTCCAACAACTACAAACTTAATTGAATCAATGAATTCACATTTAGAAGCACGAGTACGACCACTTAAAGGTTTTCAATCTTTCAAGCATGCCGATCTTTGGCTCAATGGTTACTTTTTGAGAAGACGAACTAAGAAATGGACTGATTGTTCTGGCAAATTTAGAAGATTAAACGTAAAAACGTCACTTGAAATTACTAAAAAACCAGGGATTGATTTACCAGGCTTTTTTTGAAAAAACGCGCCCATTTTTGAACGGTCTCTCACTTGTGCCAAGCTCAGGACTCGGACCTGAATCTCATGTTTTTCAGACATGCGCCGTGACCATCTTGGCTAGCTTGGCATATTTTCATATTCTACAACTCTGGTAGAAACCAGACAACAGACAAAACTGCGTTCAAATCAATTATTTGCAACCTCCTAATATCTGTGGACCCTAGAGGACTCGAACCTCTGACCTACCGGATGTAAACCGGGCGCTCTACCAACTGAGCTAAGAGTCCAGATGTGCCCAGGAGAGGTATCCCAGACTACTTCGTGTCTGGATACATTTCTCAGGTTTCACCTGAAGTGCTTTATCCCAGACTACTTCGTGTCTGGATACATTTCTCAGGTTTCACCTGAAGTGCTTTATCCCAGACTACTTCGTGTCTGGATACATTTCTCGTGTCCCCTTTGGGGACTTGAAG
>Ga0210012_1001124_pt1 | contig 27010 bp, 25 predicted proteins | sample CryGeymeta201504_FD_183974 | JGI IMG/M metagenome (GOLD analysis project Ga0210012, IMG submission 183974) | Groundwater microbial communities from Crystal Geyser aquifers in Utah, USA - Crystal Geyser metaG 2015-04 (SPAdes) (version 2) | ecosystem: Environmental > Aquatic > Deep subsurface >... | reverse complement strand
TATTCGGGCGGTGTGGCGGGGCTACGGCTCGCAGGCAAAAAGTTTCCTCCCCCCAACCCCCTCCACTTTTTGCCTGCTCGCTTCGGGACCAAAAGAAAAGGCCTGAAGGTGCATAGCACGATCAGGCCTTGTTAGTTGGCGCAGATGATTCGTGGATTTTCTCCACGAGCGCCGGTACGTGCTTCTTTTTACACTCGCCGCAAAGCGAGGTTCCTGAAACACATTCCTGATACATCTGCGTTGTTGCATCGCGAGGTTGCAAAACCTCAGCGATCTTGAAGAAAGAACAACGATGCGGATCGCCACCATCTCTCCGTTGCTCCTCTGGAGTCAAACGACCCCCGGAGAAACTTCGCTGCAGTTTGTGTCTAACCTGCTCTTGAGTCTCGCCCAGTAGGATGAGTGATTTTTTGTTTTTGACACTCATTCTCTGCGCCGGCCATTCCAAACTCGGAAGAAGCAAGCGATACGAGTAACCCGGGAGCGGAAGTTTGAGCTGTCGCGCGACGATTTTTGCGGCTTCCGCGTGTGCGATCTGATGGATATCCGAAAGGACAAGTAACGGGCGATTCGGAAAGAGAGTAACCGGCAAGAGAAATGCCGCAGCGGTAATGACGGGGACACGAAGCATAGCAACAGAAACGCTCTCGTCCCAGCCGTACAACTGCAGAATCTTTCTGATCGACAGGTGCTTTGCGGCACGACTTTCAAGAGTTTGGATTTCTCGACAGTCTTGATCGGAAAAACTTACCGTGGTTTCAGGCAATGAAACGCCCGTAAACTTCATGTAGGTTTCTCCGAACCGCTCCATCTCTCTCTTTGCTTCATCAACGGTGACAAACTGATCCGCCTCGTAACCCGCAAATACGAAAATTGGTTGGCCACCATGTTGGGTAAGCCAACACAATTCCCGCATAAGCGTAAGATGGCCGAGATGGAACATTGTGCCGGGACGCATGCCGACAAGAACGGTGAAGTGTACCCTGCTCCGTATTGCCTTGAAAATTAGCAACGGATTCTGCAGTGCCCAGACACCGACCTGTGCGAATTCTTCCCGTATCTCGGAGAATTCGTCTCTTGGCGCATCCGCAATCGTTTCAAGGGCGAACTGCTTGACCTTGTCGATCGCCTCCATGGCGGCCAATCTCACCCTTTCACGGAGCCAGTTTTCAAGTGCCATGAATTCCTCCTTTGTTTTGACCGACTGATTGTGTGTAGAGAAACCGCATCAGTTCCTCCAAACGATCCTCAAGGTTGTTGTCCTTGACATATTGCTCGGCTTTCTGCATGTAAAACGCAGGGAAGTCCGGCATACAGCCGTGAAGACAACTCCCAAGTGCCCAGAAGCGGGCGGCTGCCGCGAGAGTATTCTCGTGCAACTCCTCGTCGGGTAGCGAATAACGGTAGCGGAAATCGGTGCCACTTTGCGCTACCATCCCGGCTTTTAGAAAAGACAGGGTGATTACCTCCGCCATCCTTTCCCACAGTTTCGGGAAGATCGGAGAGGCGTAGTAACGCAGGAAGTAACTCCGATACCACGGGCAGAGATGGAAGCGAGCAAGTACGGAATCTGCCGCAAGGTTTGTGCCTGTAGCAACATCCCTTTTTTGCTTTTTAGCCATCGCCGACGCAAACGGCCCGATGAACGCTCCGCCAACATCCACCATCATATCCTGGTCTTTCTGCGAAGTCCCGAACATGACATGAGGGTTAAGTATTTTGCCACCGAAGTATCCCCCAAAGATCTTTTGGTCTCCGTCACTCGCAAAATCATTTCTGTTTAGCGAGTAAATGGTAACCGGATGACCTTCAAAGGATGACTGGATTCTTCGGACGGCGGTTAGTTTGGTGTGAATGCAGAGAAGATCAAGGTCGCTTTCGGGTGTCTGCTGATTCAGCACGAAGCTGCCATAGCATACCCAAAAACTTCCATCGCCTTCCTTTACCCCGACTTCTATAGCAAGGCACGTGAGCGCCCGAGCGACGAAGTCGAAGTTTTCTTGGCTCATGAACGTCCTGTACATAACCTACTCCTTTCGTTGCGGAAATTGGAATGGTTGAGCGCTTTCATCTTGCCTGAGTTCACTAACCGTGGCGACTGCCTGCGCAAGCATCGAAGCCGCGAAAGCCTCGCGTCCCCACAGACTAAGAAACCGCATCTCTCCGAAGTAGAGAGCTGCCAGAAACCTGTTGATGTCACACACGGTTTCCTTATCGGGAAATCCGTCAGACATCATCGAGGCCGCCGACAGTGCGATATCCTGATACGGTCGTAGATGGGCAGGAATGAACGTGCTGTGCTCAACTTCAAGCCGGTTTTGAGCTACACGCACAACCGATTCGGAGGTCAGTGCGATACAACGAGTTGACCACCATCCGTAGAGGTGCGTGAGCATCATTCGCCAGTCTTGGTGCGAGCCGGCCCATTCCCAGTCCACGCAGTACCACATATTACCCTCTCCAACCACAATGTTACTGGGTTGTGGGTCTCCGTGACATACTACGCCGATTGACGGCTTTCCAATTTGAGCGATCTTCTCCAGCGATTCCGACAAAGAAGAGTACTCACTACCGTTTATGATAATAGGCATATTCCAGCATTTGGAAAGCTGAACACCACCGATTACTGAGGAGCGAACACCATCCTTGATTCTCTGCAGGCGAGCCGGAAAGAATCGCGGGCAGAGCGCTTCTTGAAACTGATGTTGTGAAGCCTTCCATGTACGCACAAGCGTTTCCACGACATCTTGCCAGACGACGAGCAAACGGCTATGCGGCACATCAGAACTGACGATGAGATGATGCAGGGTATGCACGCCTGCGCACTCGGAAATCATGACTTCAAAGTCGTCCACCACCTGACACCAGAGCACCCGGGGAAGATGATCCCGTAGGTAAGGTACTAGGATTTCTCTTTTCCCCATCTCGTCCATGAGCGAAACGCGCGATCCACTCACGCATTTCACTGCATAAAGAGAGTTAGTGCGAGAGTGCCTGAAAATTGACACTCTCGCACCGGAACTGCCAGGAAAAGAGATGGGGACGAGCTCAGGATCGTCATGCTCTCCGAGCATCATTCTCATCGCTTTAGTTGCGACGCGAACAATCTCAGACATAACAACCTCCTTTACTCGTGTGCGAAGTAGTCAATACGCATTGCTTTGCGCACCTCATTCAAGGTCTTGGCAGCGACTTCGCGAGCAGCTGCGGTTCCCTCTTTCAGAATGCGCATCACCGTTTCTGGGTCGTTGGCGAAGTCTTCACGACGAGCGCGGATAGGATCGAGCTCCGCGGAGAGAACTTCCTGAAGCCGCCGCTTTACGGCGATGTCTCCGAGTCCTCCGCGGCGGTAGTGATCCTTCATCGCCTCGAGACCTTCTTTGTCCGGATCGAAAGCATCCAGATATGCGAATACTGGATTACCTTCCACTGTGCCGGGGTCTTCCACCCGCAGATGCTTGGGATCAGTGTACATCGTCTTCACTTTCTGGCGTACTACATCAGCACTGTCCGAAAGCGAAATGACGTTGCCGAGCGACTTTGACATCTTGCCTTTACCGTCCGTTCCAGGGAGACGAGAGACATTTGAAAGTAGTGCTTTCGCCTCGACAAGAACGGAGCATTGGTAGATGCGGTTGAAGCTACGCACGATCTCGTTGGTTTGCTCAATCATCGGCAATTGGTCTTCACCAGCCGGCACCATGTCTGCCCTGAACGCGGTAATGTCCGCGGCTTGACTGACCGGATATGCGAGAAAGCCCGCCGGAATGCTGGCACCAAACCCCCGCTGCTTGATCTCTTCCTTGACGGTTGGGTTGCGCTGAAGGCGCGAGACCGTCACGAGGTTGAGATAGTACATCGTGAGTTCGGTAAGCTCCGGCACGAGCGATTGGATGAAGATGGTGGTCGCCTTAGGATCGATGCCCACGGCAAGGTAATCCAACGCCACCTCGAGAATGTTCCTGCGAACCTTCTCTGGATTTTCTGCGTTGTCCGTGAGAGCCTGCGCATCAGCAATCATCACGAAAGTTTTGTGCTGATACTGAAGCTCAACTCGCTTGCGCAGCGAGCCGACGTAGTGGCCCAAATGCAAAGGGCCGGTGGGTCGGTCGCCGGTCAGGATAGTGTGCTTCTTTTTTCCTATTTCTGTGCTCATAGCGATTCTCCTTTCTTGTATTGTAGCTTTTAGAAGCTACGAGGTCGAGATTTCGGCGCTCTTTGAACACCGCTTATTCCTCTTTGCGAATTGTCAAAGAGCATGACACGACCCCGAAACCATTTCGAGGTTGAGTTTACCTTACATTATTTTTTCACTTCAGTTAACTTATTCGGGGAGGCCTTTTCTTTTGGTCCCGAAGCGAGCAGGCAAAAAGTGGAGGGGGTTGGGGGGAGGAAACTTTTTGCCTGCGAGCCGTAGCCCCGCCACACCGCCCGAATATCTTTACGGGCAGAACCCCAAAAAGAAAAATGTCCTTTCCATTTTAGAAAAAATCCACCCCCGCGAAAATTAAGAAAAGCAAGGAACATTTTTTCTTTTTGGTGTCGCCGAGTGAAGCGAGGCGGTGGCGGGGCTTTCGTCGAGCGTACGATTTAGTTTCAAGCCACCACGCGCTCCGCGCGTGCGGTTATCTCACTTTATTTTGAAAATACATTCGAGCTTGGTTGTATAAATACACCAAAAAAGCTTTAACCTTTGTGGAGGCATTTTGGTATTCACTGCTAACATTAATTATTTATGTTGCAATTGTTAGATTGATTAAAATTGCTTTTATCTATATCGTGCTTGGACAAAAGCCAGAATGGGAAAAAGAGTTTGCTAGAGTATTCTAAATGTCAGATTTAACTATTCAAATTACTTGAATTTTTCTAACTACCCTCGGTAGCGGTTTTTCTGGCGCATTTTTTTCAATTGCGCTTCCAACACCAAAAAGAATAAAGAAAAAAGAGTAATAGGATAGAGCATCCTCTATGTTTTTACAGGGGAGATATATGGTAGAGTGGTTCCATATGCAAAAAGACATTATACAAAATAGTATTATCGGTTTGTTAGCTGTGAGTATTATTATTCTCGGAGCGGGGATGTATTTGCTGAGTCAGCAGCTGCAGACAGTCGGAACAGAAGTGCAGGCTATTGATCAGGGAATAGCGCAAGTTCAAGCGCAGCCATCAAATCAGCAGGCCCCCGCTGTTGTTTCGGTGCCGACAACACAGGAGCGGGTGCCTCAGGAATATGGTTTTACCTGTGCTCATTTGGCAACAAGCGCCTTCATTCGACAATCATTTGATCCGATTCTTTCAGCAAACGGTTGGAATGTTTCGGCTGAGATTGAAACAGTTTGTTACCACACTGGGGGCGTGGAGGTTTACAATGGATATGTCATCATAGATAACTGTGTCGAACCGGATGTGCTTGCGAGGCCAACAAACTGTAAAGCAGCAATCGTATACGTCGACTCCATGAACAGCGAGGCGATTTCGGTTATTGCTCAGGAAGATATGCCAAGCCGAGGAGGAAATCCTATTGATGCAATTCTTTCCTGGACGCCAACGGATGTGACCTATGGGTATTACATGCCTCATAATATTGGCGAAAGCGAATGTACTCCGGAGTTACTCAGAAATACGCTTTATCAGCAGAAAAAGGTTTCGCTTTCAACCAAGGAAGTAACTGTGAGCAAGAGCTGTGTCTATGATTCATGCGACCAATTAAATGCCGCGCAAATGACCTGCACCACGTATTAAACGACTTATTAAAAAAGGCGCCTGTGAAAAACGAGTCCCTTGCGGAATCCACTCCGCTTGGGGCTCTTTTCATTTCTGTAGAAAAAAGTAGTGCACTGCATAACTCGGCTGTGATCGTTGATTGTTATTTGAATTTGATCTTGTGAAGAAATAGGCTCTTGCGTTATGCTGGATTCATGACTGAACCTGTTCGAGTTGCTGCGGTGGTTGCGGCTTATAATGAAGTCGGGCGCATTGATCACGTTTTGCGCGTACTGACGGCCTACCCCGGTTTCGATGAAGTTATTGTTGTGGACGACGGTTCCACGGATGCAACCGCGGAAGTCGTGAGTCGTTTTCCTGTTCGCCTTATTCGGCATAAGACGAATTTAGGAAAAGGGCAGGCGATGCGCGATGGAGTAGACGCGACTTCGGCGGAAGTGATCTTTTTTTGTGATGCAGATTTAAAAGGACTCACCTCAACGGTTATTCGCGGGACGCTTGAGCCAGTTCTTGCGGGAGAGGTAGATATGATGATTGCTATGCGCAATCGTACGATTTATTTTTTGCGTTTTGTGCTGACACTGATCCCGCTTCTTGGGGGAGAGCGGGCGGTGCGCCGCGCTCTGTGGGACGTGGTGCCTTCCAAGTATAAAGCACATTTTATGATTGAAGCGGCGCTTAATTTTTATGCGCGCTATTATGGCCAAGGATATGGCTACAGAGTTTTTCCGGGCCTTTCTCAAACAATTAAAGAAAAAAAATATGGCCTCGTAAAAGGCTTTGTGGCGCGTATTAAAATGTTTCGTGAAGTCATGGCTTCAGAACTTCGTTTATACAAAGAAGATCTTCCGGATCAGCATCGTGCCCCGCAGCCAATTCGAAGAATGGATTAGCGCGTCTTTTTATTAAGCGGATGGAACTCATTTTCTCCGAGCCTCTTTTCCGGCGGAGGCATTTTGAGGCCGAGGGCATCGTAAATAGCTTTTTCTGTTTTACAGGCAATGAGCTTTCCTTTTTTAAATAATCCGTATTCGTTCAGTTTGTAGCCCTTTTTTTCAGCGTAGGTTCTGATAATAATATTGTGCCTTTTGTCGCCTGTAAAATATTGAAGCGCGGCACCGTATACGTCATTTGAAACAACACGAAGATCGCAGTCGATACCGAGAGTAAGCCGAACGCTTGTGCGCGTCGGGCCTTTTCCCAGAACGGTTTCAACTTCGGGGAAGTGAATGAATGCTTCCATCACCTCTTTTGGTTTTGAAGAAGTCGCGATGATGTCGATGTCGCCAACGTCGGGCTTTTTTCGTCGAAGAGAGCCAGCGAGGCTGACGCGTTGAACTTCTTTTAATGCTTTCAATCGTTTTACGATAAGGTCGGCTGTTGGCAAAACCTTTTCGCGCTGTAGGCGCCCGGAAGCACGTTTTGTGAGGTCGATTTCACGGAGAAGTTTTTCTACACGCTTTTTCCCGAAGCCTTTGACGTTTTGTACGTTGCCGTCATGCAAAGCTTTTTTCAGACTCGCAAGATTCGTGACGCCGAGCTCTTTCCAAAGTTGATAGATGGTTTTTGGTCCGATGCCTTCGATTTTGGCCAGCTGTGCGATATCCACCGGATACTGTTTCTTCATCTGGTCGTATTCTTTTATTTTTCCCGTGCGAAAATATTCATCGATTTTTTTTGCGATATGTTCTCCAATTCCTGGGAGTTCTTCCAGCGCTTTTATACCGGCTTTTTTCCATGTCTTTCTTACAAGACCTTTGAGCGCTGTGACGGATTCGGACGCCAGCATATATGCTTGCGGTTTGAACGGGGTTTCCATCGCGTCATGCCAATAGGAAAACTCGAACAACGCCTTTGCGAGAAAGTCCCAGTCTTTCATAGATAGACTTAGTGTAACGCGACCGGCGTTTACGATCCAGCACGCAGAGCGTTCGTTTTTATGTAGCCTGATCTTCTTGTTTTGCTGTAATACGAGCGAACTTTTTGAGCGCCTGTTTCATTTTTGTGTTTGTAAGCAAGCCTTTTTGCGGGCCGATATGCTGTACGACACTCCAGGAGTTTGCCGTGCCATAGCGCATAGCTGTTGGGATGTCTTTTCCTGAGGAGAGTCCGTATATAAAACCAATTGTGTAGCTATCACCGGCGCCCGTGCGTTCTTTAATGGGGCCCTTAAAAATAGGGAGGCTCCAGGTTTTTGTTCCGTCTGTTGCAAAACTTCCTTCAGGCCCGTCAGTAATAACAACCACGTCTGCGCCCATGTGGTGATAATTCATCAGCATATTTGGAATCGGTCGGTCGCCGTCTTCCAAGAGGCGTATTGCTTCGTCGCGATTTACAATAAATACACTGCTTCGTTTAATGACAGGCTTCATGGCTTCAAGGCCATTATGAAGCTGATGTGATCCCGGGTTGAAGGCGAGCTTTACTTCCGGATTTGCTTTTAAATATTTAAGAAGCTTTCGTTCCATCGCCTGATATCTGTTTCCAATAGACGTATAGTAAATCCACTTGGTGTGATTGAGCTCGGGGAGTCTGTAGGTTCGTGGCTGATGATGAACTAAAATCGTGCGCTCGCCTTTAAAGTTGAGTACCGTGGAATAGTTTGTTGCATGTTTTTTATCTACGACCACGTATTCTTCTGAGACGCCTTCTTTTTTCCAGCCGCGAATAATTTCTTGGCCGGTTTCATCATTTCCGAGAACGCTTACGATGGCTGATTTCATGCCAAGCCTGCTTGCGCCAACGGCGGCATTCGAAGCATTACCGGAGCCGGGGACCTTGGTGACACTATTTACCGGAATCTTGTCTGCATAGTCGAAACAGAGAAGACATTGTCTTTTATTTAGCTGGCAGTTTACCGAAGCTTCATCAATATCCAGGAAGACATCAAGTGTTGAGTCTCCAATCGCGATAAGATCATACGCTGCTTTTGAAGGAGTTTTTTTGACCATATAACATGTATTGTAGCACAGGCTATTTGTTTCTCTTCTTTTCGGTGTTATACTTGCAGCAAAGAATTCTTATTCTGTATCTTTATGCCTACCAAAACCACACAATCAAAAGCTTCATCCCACTTGGGAGCCGGTCTTGTTGCCGGCGCAATGCTTGGTCTTGCCACTGGATTTTTTCTCAATTCCCGCAAGGGACGCGAACTGACAAAGGACGCTCAAAAGCGAGCGATGCAGTTGCAAAAAGAAGTCGTAAAGCGCTTGCAAAAAGCCGGCGATCTTACGCAGGACAAATATGAAGAAGTTATAGATTATGTCCTTGAGTACTACACAAAGAGCAAAGACATCGCGACAAAAGAAGTTCCGCAAGTAAAGAAGTATTTAATGAGCCAATGGAAAACCATTGAAAAAGAGCTCAAGCCGAAAGCGAGGACGAGCAAGAAAAAATAGTCTCTTCAATTTCAATAAAAACACCCCGAGATACCTCGAGGTGTTTTTTTTATTGCTTCTTATTTGATGCTTATTGCATCTTTTACGGCATCCACCTTCACTTTGTCGCCTTCTTTTACTTTTCCTTCGACGATCTTGAGCGCGAGTTCATCGAGAACGAGATCCTGAATGGCACGCTTCAGCGGACGCGCTCCAAAACTTGGATCATAGCCTTTTTTTGCAATAAGCTTTTTGGCTTTGTCGGTAAATTCCAAGGTGATTTTCTTTTCACGGAGCCGATCAATCACGCGCTGTACTTGGAGTTCCACGATTTTAGCGAGGTCATTCTTGCTGAGCGACTGAAAGACAACGATTTCATCTACGCGATTCAAGAATTCCGGGCGGAAATGGTCGCGGAGCATGCCCATGATGCGATCATGGATTTTTCCGTCGGTGGCTTCCTCTGTCTTTTCCTCTTCTTCTTGAAATCCGATTTCATTGCGTTTCTTTCCATAATCAAGAATCAGGTCTGATCCGATATTGGATGTCATGATGATGATCGTATTTTTGAAGTTGATAACACGCCCTCGGCCATCCGTGAGACGTCCATCATCCAGAACCTGAAGCAGGGTATTGAAGACTTCCGGATGTGCTTTCTCCACTTCGTCAAACAGAATAACGGAATACGGACGGCGGCGGATTTTTTCCGTCAGCTGACCGCCTTCATCGTAGCCGACATATCCGGGAGGAGAGCCGATCATGCGTGAGATGGAGTGCTTTTCCATGTACTCCGACATGTCGACGCGCACTATGGCATCTTCATCATCGAACATAATTTGTGCGAGCGCTTTTGCGAGTTCCGTTTTTCCAACACCCGTTGGACCAAGGAAGAGAAAAGAGCCGATCGGGCGCTTCTCTTCTCCAATGCCGGCACGCGATCGGCGCAAGGCATTTGAAACCGCATGAACGGCTTCTTCTTGTCCGATAACGCGCTTATGCAATTCTTCTTCTATTTTCGCGAGCTTTTCAGACTCCGATTCCAACATGCGCTGTACGGGAATACCGGTCCAACGCGCAACGATAGTTGCAATGTCTTCTTCGGTTACGGCGTCTTTTAAGAGACCACGTTTTCCCTGAAGCTTCCGCAGTTTTTCTTGGTTTGTTTCGATTTGTTTGAGAAGAGTAGGGAGGCGTCCGTAACGAATTTCAGAAGCCTTTTCAAGATCGCCTCCGCGTTCGGCGATTTCCGCTTCTGACTTTAATGTTTCTGATTCTTTTTTCGCAGCTTGAAGGGTTGTGAGGACTTCTTTCTCCGCTTTCCAGGAAAGCTCCAGTTCATCAGAAACTTCGCGAACCTCGGCCATATGTTTTTCCAACTCCTTTAGGCGCTCTTTTGATTCTTTGTCCTCTTCTTTTGAAAGCGCGCGTTTCTCGATTTCGAGTTTGATGAGTTCGCGCTTGAGCTTATCGAGCTCTTCTGGGAGTGAATCAATTTGCATGCGCAATGCCGCCGCCGCTTCATCAATCAAGTCAACAGCTTTATCCGGTAAAAAGCGATCGGTGATATAGCGCGTCGAGAGCTTCACCGCGGCCATGATGGCGTTGTCCATGATACGGACTCCATTATGCAGTTCGTATTTATCTTTAATGCCACGCAAAATAGCGATGGTGTCTTCTTCCGTCGGCTCATTTACATAAACCGGCTGGAAACGTCGTGTGAGAGCGGCGTCTTTTTCAATATATTTTTGATATTCTTGAAGCGTGGTTGCACCAATGGCACGTAGCTGACCGCGCGCGAGTGCCGGCTTCAGCATATTTGAAGCATCAAGCGATCCGCCTTCGCCGGAAGCTCCTGCTCCGACAAGCGTATGAAGCTCGTCAATGAAGAGAATAAATTTACCGGAAGCTTTTTCGACTTCTTTAATGACCGCTTTCAAGCGTTCTTCAAATTCGCCACGAAACTTTGTTCCCGCGACAAGTGCTCCAACATCGAGAGAAACAACCTCCTTGTCTTTAAGAGATTCCGGAACATCATTTGAAACAATACGCTGCGCGAGTCCTTCGATGATCGCGGTTTTTCCCGTTCCAGCTTCTCCAATGAGAACCGGATTGTTTTTTGTTCGGCGGAGTAAGATTTGCATGACGCGTCGGATTTCATCATCGCGGCCAATGACGGGATCCAGTTTTTCTTGGCGTGCAAGTTCCGTGAGATTGCGAGAATATTTTTCTAAAGCTTGATAGGAGCTTTCCGGCTCGGGGGAGTCAACGGTTGCATGACCTCGAACATCTTTTAGGGCCTGAAGAATTGCGTCCGTTGAAATATTAAATTTCTGTATGAGTTTTCCGGCATCGGATCCGCTTTCAACCAGGCCAAGAAAAAGATGCTCTGTAGAAATGTATTCATCTTTAAATTGCTTGGCCGCCTGATCGGCAAGTTGAATAGCATGCGCAAGTTCCGGAGAAATATACAGCTGACCAACACCTCCCATAGTTGCGTGGGGAAGTTTTTCGAGAATCTTTTCTGCTTCTCCGAGCAAGTCGCCTCGTTCCGTTCCAAGTTTTCTCAAAATCGCAGGCACAACGCCGTCTTCCTGATCGAGAAGTGCGATAAGCAAATGGATAGGTTCAAGAGAGCTCTGCCCGTTTTCCAGAGCGAGGTGCTGGCTCGTTTGAAGAGCTTGTTGGCTCTTCGTTGTAAAATTTTGTGGCATCATATGGATTAGCAGTCTGAATAAGAGACTGCTAAATACATTAGCAGTCTCTTTCTAGGGCGTCAACTCTCTTTAGAGCTTCGGTTTATAAACTTTTATATCGCCGTTTATGTCGTAATAATCGACTTTTATCGTGTCATTTCCCGCTTGAAATTCAATGTGCTTGGGGAGATCCGCGGCTGTGCAAACGGAGAAATTCTCATAATTTCCTCCGCCGATATATTGCTTTACATGATAGAGCTTACAATCTGTGACAGAGTCATCAACCGTTATCTCTGCGCTCGTGTCGATGGTTTGCGTCTCGGAATCTGTTGGGACAATCGCTTTGGAGAAGGCGCCGACTAAATTGGAAGCTTCTTTTGTCTTGGTGATATCGGACCAAACGCCCGCTTCATCGCGATAGAGAATGGTGTTTCCGTTGATAAATACCTCCGTAACCGAGCCTCCTTGAGATTTCGGAGCATGAATTTTTCCATAAATGCCCGAATCGTGATTGTAGAATATTTCCATGAGCACCTTGCCGGCGGGACTTGGAACATGCATCTCCGCTCGATACGTATTTGCTGAACCGAGGTTTTGGAATACTTGGCGCAGATCGAGAACTTCTTGGGAAGGAATATTGTCTGGGATGGGATCTGTATTGCTTTTCGCGGTCGGTTGCGGCCGCTCAACATAATCTTCCGGCTTTGGAATGACGGGTTGCTCCGCGCTGTTTTGCGATTGGTCTGTTTGGCTTGGTACGGTTGTGCCTGATTGTTGTCCTGGGAAGCGGCAGCCAAAACCCATAAGAGCAAGAGGAATGCTCAAAGCAAAAAGCTTTACATATCGCACTATTCTGTCTCGCGTCATGTTCTGAGTATACCTGAGGCGATCCGAAATTTCGAGCGCTCGCCAACCTACGCGCCGTTTGCTACAACAGAGGCATGTCTGGATCATTATTTGTGGTGGCGACACCTATTGGAAACCTTGAAGATATCACGCTTCGTGCACTCGCCGTTCTTCGAGATGCGGACGCGATCGCTTGTGAAGATACGCGTGTAACCGCAAAGCTTCTTGCGCGGCATCAAATACAAAAGCCGCTTTTTTCGATACATGAGCATAGCGAAGCTCGTTCTTTGGAGCGCGCCATCGAGCGGCTTCTTGCGGGCGAGTCTATCGCCTATGTCTCTGACGCAGGAACTCCGGGCGTCAATGATCCCGGAGGCAAACTTGTTGCCGCGTGTTTTGAAGCAGGCGTTCCTGTTGTTCCGATTCCGGGAGCTTCGGCGCTCGCGGCAGCAATTTCCGTTTGCGGATTTCCCATGGATGATTTTGTCTATGCGGGATTTGTGCCTCATAAAAAAGGACGCGTGACTTTATTTACGGAAATAGCCGCGCGGAAAACGCCAACCGTTTTTTTTGAATCAACCCATCGGATTCAAAAGACGCTTGATGCCCTTTCTGAGTATCTTCCTGCTGATCGGTTTGTTTTTATCGGGCGTGAACTGACTAAGCTTCATGAAACACTCTATCGCGGTTCGATTGACGAAGTACGAGAAGCCCTGCAAGCTACGAGTCTGAAGGGGGAGTTTGTTGTCATCATTGCCCCGGAGTCTCTCTCGGCGAAGCGATAAAAAATCGTATGAATAAATTCTATATCACCACACCGATTTATTACGTGAATGGCAAACCGTCTATCGGGCACACCTATACGACGGTTGCGGCGGATGCACTCGCGCGTTTTCATCGTCTGAAAAAAGAGGACGTCTATTTTGTGACGGGTACCGATGAGAATAGTCAGAAAAATATTCAAGCCATGGAAGCGACTGGGGAGAGCGATCCTGAAGTCTACCTTGCTCGCATGGCGGCTGAGTGGAAGCAGACTTGGCGTGATCTCGATATTTCTATTGATGATTTTATTCGTACCTCCGAGCCGCGCCATCTTGCGGGCGTTGAGCGTTTTTGGAATGCGGTAAAAGAAACGGGTGATATTTATGAAGGAGAATATGAAGGGCTCTATTGCGTTGGATGCGAAGCGTTTAAAGCCACCTCGGACCTCGTAGAAGACCGTTGTCCGCTTCATCCGAATAAGGAGCTTGAAACGCTCAAAGAGAAGAACTATTTTTTTCGTTTAACAAAATATCGCGAAGAGCTTCTTAAGCTCTATGAAGCGGGGAATGATTTTGTCATGCCGGAATCGCGTCGGCATGAAATCCGTAATTATGTCGCGGATCATCTTTCAGATATTTCAATCAGCCGTGAAAAAAAGTCGGTCGGTATCGGTATTCCCGTTCCCGGCGATGATTCGCAAGTGATTTATGTTTGGTTCGACGCTCTCATCAACTATTTAACGGCTATCGGTTACGGAACGGATGAGACAAAGTTTGAACATTTGTGGCCGGCAGATCTTCACCTCGTGGGGAAAGAAATTATTAAATTCCACTGCGCGCTTTGGCCGGCTATGTTAATGAGCGCGGCAAAGAATGATCCGCTTCTTCGTGAGGAAAATGGTTCTGCGAAACTACCGAAGCAAGTGTTCGCGCATGGCTTTTTTACGATTGATGGTCAAAAGATATCCAAGTCTCTTGGGAATGCGATTGATCCACGCGCCCTTGTTCCGACCTATGGTTTTGACGCTATCCGCTATTATCTTCTTCGTGAAATTCCTTTTGGCGAGGATGGAGATTTTTCTCATACGCGGCTCCAAGAACGTTATACAGCGGATCTTGCAAATACACTTGGAAACCTGCTAAATCGAGCGGTGGCAATGAGTCGAAAATATTTTGATGGAAAGGTGCCGGATCCCTTCGTTACCCAGGCGGCGCTTCCGGAAGTTTCGGGTGAGTGGAGCGGAAAAGAAGGTTTGGACGCATTAGCCGTCGCCGTTGGAAAGGCTTATGAACATACGCGCGTGGATCATGCACTTGAGCTTATTTGGAGCGGAGCGGATCGTGCGCATGGAGCAGGGCTGAGCCAAGCGAATAAATATATTGAAGACACACAGCCGTTTAAACTCGTGAAAGAAAATCCGGAAGCGGTTGGGCGTATCTTATATGCGCTTCTTGAAGCTTGTCGTTGGTACGCCTGGCTTCTTCATCCCGTTATGCCCCAAGCTTCAAAGCAGATATTTTTTCAAATTGGGTTGAATGAAGAAAAAGAACTTTCAGAACGCTGGGATGAGGCGCTTGTTTGGGGAAAATTAAAAGCCGGAACTCCTTTACCAGAGCCAAGACCTCTTTTCCCTCGGCTAAACGAAGAGTCGACCTAAGCTTTGCTCTAGGGGGTGACGAAAAAAAGGGGGATAGAGTAAGATAGACATATGCTCATCATAGACATTGTTCTTGCCGTTGCCCTTCTTGGATTTACGGCCCGCGGTTGGAAGAATGGACTGATCGAATCTTTCGGAGAATTGCTTGGCGCTATTCTCGCTTTTTTGGCCGCACGCGCATGGTCGCCGATGTTTGGAAGAATAATCGGAGCCATTTTGCCCGGACGTGAAGGACTTGCACGCTTTATTGCCTTCGTCATTGTTTTTCTCATCATCGCGCGTTTTATCGGTTGGCTTTTCACGCTTACGGCAAAGCTCTTGAGAATCGTAACTTCGCTTCCGATTATTTCTTTGTTTAATAGAATCCTCGGCGCTTGTTTTGGTTTTTTGGGCGGTATCGTTTTTGTTGGTTCAAGCGTCTATCTTGTATTAACGTTTCACCTTGATGCGATGCTTGTTTCCTGGCTCGGCTCGAGCTCAATCGCCTTGTGGAGTGAGCGAGCCTTTTCGGGGCTCCTGCGGTTTCTGTTGTAGTATTTTTTTCTGCGTTATTTGATTTATTGGTTTTTTTAGGAGCTCGTGTCATGCTTCTTTTTATGCAAGCAAAACTCATAGACACACATTGTCATGTACATTTTCCCGCCTACGAATCCGATCGTGAGGCGGTACTTTCTCGCATGCGGGAAAAACATATTGTAGCGATCACCATTGGGACAGCGATGGAAAATAGCCGGCTCGGCATTGCTTTCGCGGAAGCACATGCGGATGTCTGGGCAACTGTTGGACTCCATCCGTCGCATACAACTGACGCATATCAAGATGAAAATGAAGGCGCTGTTCACGAAAAAAAAGTAAGCAAAGAACAGCTAATTGAGTTAGCACGATCTTCGAAGCGCGTTGTCGCTATTGGAGAAGCTGGTTTGGATTTTTATCGATTTCAGGATATCCCAGATATTAATACCGTAAAAGCAATACAGGAGAAGACATTTAGAGAGCATCTGTTGGCGGCTTATGAACTTGATCTACCCATTGTTATTCATTGCAGAGAAGCGCTCCCACGCCTTGCGGAACTCCTGCAGGAAGAGCAGAACGCTGGAAGAGCGCCCCGCGGCGTCGTGCATTCTTTTACCGGAACCTGGGAAGAAGCAAAACCGCTTCTTGATCTTGGGATGTATCTTGCGGTAAACGGCATTGCCACTTTTCCTCTGAGAAAAAATCAGGATCCGGAAACAGCAATTGATCGAACGATTGAACGTATTCCTGCGGAACGTCTGCTTGTCGAGACGGATGCTCCGTATCTTGCTCCATCTCCGTATCGCGGCCAGCGCAATGAACCGGCATTCGTTGAATATGTCGTGAGGCATGCAGCCGAGGTGCGTGGCCTCTCATTTGACGAGTTTGCAGAACAAACGACAGAAAATGCGCAAGAACTTTTCCGTCTTGTATAAAAAGAAAAAGACCCGTCAAGGGATGACGGGTCGAGTTCTTAGAAAGAGCGGTCCTAGAAAGAGTCCTCTTTGAGAAGATCGATAAGCCGGCTCTTCTCGCAGTCGCGTGTGCAGCCGCTTCGCATCATTGTTTGACGATGCGCGCGGCTCGAAGAGCTCGCGATGATCGCGCCAGTAAAATCAGAAGCAACAATTTCCTCAAGAAGAGGAATCGTATCGAGCTCGCAGCGGGGATCGAGGGAGGCATCCAAGATTACGACATGGATGTGCTCACGGTACTTTCGGAAGAGTTTCTGGCCGCTCTCGAGCGTATGCGCGCTGATGAGGAGGTATTTGTCTTGATGGGCGCGCAGGGCAAACTCCAAAAGTTGGTGAACGTTTTTATTGTCCTCAACCATGAGAACGAGCCTTTTTTCTTGTTGATTCATGCTTCTCCTTTAAAGGTGCGCCCAAGGTATAGCGGTTTTTTTAGGTTTTGTCAACGCTTTGAAAGGAAAATGCTGTCTTTTTCTACAGAAATAAGGTCATCTTTTTTCAGTCGTTGTAGCATATTTTTCAGCCAGACAATATCGAGATTTTTGTTAAATGTTTTGTCTATGAACGTGCCGACTTGTTTTATCGAAATGCCTTTTGGCTGTTCATGCAGGATTTTTACAATTCTTCCGCGATAGATGCGATCCGGATAGCGCTTTCCTTCATACAAGCGTTCCTTCGGTGCTGGTGTTGTACGCTTTGGAATGCGCACATGGCCTTTTAAAAATTTCGGCGCCGCTTTGCAAGTTGAGCGCATCGGACATGTTTTGCAATCCGGAACTTTTGTACAGGCGGCATTCGCGAGATCAAACATGGCTTGAGGAATATCATAAAACTGAGCAGATTGCTTTTGCCATGTACTCGCTTTTTTTTGAATACGCTCATCATCTTTCATGGTAGGAAATGCCCTGCCTAGCAGGAGGCGTCCTGCGACGCGGCGCGTGTTTGTATCAATGGGAAACACCATCTCATGAAAAGCAAAACAGGCGATGGCATTCGCGGTATAGGGCCCTATCCCTTTTAGGGGAAGCCATTCTGCCGCTGTTTTTGGTCTTGTGTTTGTTGTGATAATTGTTCGTGCGATGTCGCGGAGCATACGGGCGCGGCGGTTGTAGCCGAGTCCGCTCCAAGCGCGAATCACTTCAGCGTTTTTTGCTTCGGCAAGTACCTTCCAATTTGGAAATTGCTTGAGCCAGGCGCGATAAAAATCCAAAACACGTGAAACCTGCGTTTGTTGGAGCATGATTTCACTGACAAGAATTCGATAGGGGTCTCGCGTGTTACGCCAGGGGAGATGACGACCGTGGCGCTTATACCAAGAAAGGAGGTGATTCGCGTCGTTCATTATCTGAGCGTGAGTGTGCCAAGCGCATGCTCCAGGTCGGTGCCGTCAAAGGTTCTATCCGTGCTTGCCCAGACCAGATGCGTTGAACTTGCATTCATTTGTACGCGAAAGACATAGCCGGTTTGATTTCCGTCTTTTTGCGTTCCGCGCATTCCCACAAGTACATGTCCTTGCACAAGGAAAATAATCGGAGAGGCGTTTTCTAAACGCGCATTCCATTCGATTTCGCGAGAGGAATCATAGGGTTCAATTGTGAGCCAGGGTTTTATGGTTTCGTTTCCGTACTGGTTTTGAAGAACTAGTGCCGTCGTATCGTTTTGAATTTCTTTTGCAGCTGTTGGCATGTGAATGCTTAAGCCCAGAGGGATGCTTAAGTGCTCCGGCCAGCGATTCGTTGCGGATACGACTCCGATCGGTTTTGCTTTTGTGATTAATTCATGTTCCGCTTCAAGTGCGTGAATATGGTCTTCCGCATTCTTTATTTCTTCTGCGGCGTGGTCGAGTTTTTTATTTGCTTCTGTAGCAAGATTTTGACTTTCGGTAATGAGCTGCGTCGAGCGCGCTTCCGCCTGAGTTTTTTGGCTGATGAGATCCAAGCGATCTTTATTTGATTCATAAAGAAAAAAGCCCGTTCCTCCACCGGCGGCAATGGCCCCGAGAAGTATCCAACCGAAAATAGCAAATGCTGGTTTCATATCTTGCTCAGCATACCCGATTGTTACAAAGAGAGAAATGCGTCGAGACGCGCGCGTGACTCCGGATCATATTTCATAGCGAGAATTGCGAGCATTGTTTCTTGCGATCGAAGCTCGCCTTTAAGAGACATACGTACGACGTCTTGCCAGGGCGTGGGAACAAGTTCAATGCGTTCTCCATCCTCTTCGGGGTTTTGATCTCCTTCTCGAATGAGCCCGGAGGCGATAAAGACGCTTTGTTCAAAACGGAGCTGGCCCTGATATTTACACGTCGACCAGGTCGTCCATTGTTTTGCCTGGTATCCGGTTTCTTCACGCATTTCTCTTTTAACAGCTTGTTCCATTGTTTCTCCTTCATCCACGCGTCCGCCGGGCATATCTACAAAAGGGGTTCGTCCCGGCTGTTCCTGACGCGTCAGCAGAACGGTATTTTTGTCTAAAAAAGGAATAACAGCGACGCTGTCTGCGCGGGTATAACATTCAAAAATACGTTTCTTTCCATCAAAGAGGTCTTGTTCCCATTGATATGCAGTTGCGCGCGTTCCTTGAAAGACGACTTTTGCATTCTTTGGTGGAGGGACGGGCATAGATTTTTTTCATACCATGTGACATGCGAAAATGAAATGCCCTTGAAAAAAACGATTCCTTCTGCTATTCTGCTCGTTTGTAATGTCGAATAGCCTCCCACCAAAAAAACGTTCACGTGAACGTATTTTTGAAAAGCCGCTTGAAGCGGTGAAAGTTCTTATTCGTCCCGACGGAAAAGGGCTTCTTCTTGAGGTGTTCGCGGACTATGATCCCATTCAAATTCCGCTCGCTTCCGAGGAGGCGCCGGAGATTCAGGGCTCTGATGAGGTGGGTGAGTTGAAATATATTGCCGGGCGAGAAATGGATATAGAAGAAAATGCCCGCGTCTTTCTTTTTAATAGTTTTCCGCTTGTTCCAACGAAGGACGCGCATATTTTTCGCGTGCATGATGATGATCTTTATCTTTTCGCGAAAGATATATTACCGGAACTTGAATATCGTTTTAGCGTCACTATTTCTTCTGAAGCGGAAGCTCGACTGACAATCCGTCGTGGATCTTTAAGCTCCATGCTGAATGTGCGTGAAACCGGAAGCGGTTGGTTTGATTTTTCTATTGATTGGCAAGCGAAGAACGCAAAAATAAATCCGGAAGAGGTGAGAGAAGCACTTGAATCAGGGCGTCCGTATATTCGCGATGCGAGCGGCGCCTTTGTTGAAGTTGCGAATACCGATGAAGTGGAACAGCTCGCATATTTTCTTTCGCAAGCTGAACGCCAGGAAGATGGAACGTATCGCTCTAAGCTCTATTCCGCTCCGGAGCTCGCGGCTATGCTTGAACGAACGGAGTCTCAGCGTTTTGCAAAAACGGATGAATTGTTTGAAGCGTTTCTTGATGCCGCGAAAGCGGGGAAGCCGATTCGTCCCGTTGAATTTCCTGCACATCTGGATACCGTTTTGCGCCCCTATCAGAAGCAAGGTGTCGCTTGGCTCATGTTTTTACGAGAGCATGGCTTTGGGGGCATTTTGGCTGATGACATGGGACTTGGAAAAACGCTGCAGATTTTAGCGTTCCTTTCCCTTACAAGAGAACCGAAAAAGCCCGTGATTGTGATTTGTCCAAAAACTCTTTTGATTACTTGGGCGGATGAAGCGGCACGCTTTACGCCCGAACTGAAAAAGCTGGTGATCGACGGCACGCAGGATGAGCGGCGCGCGCTCATCAAAAAAGCGAGCGACTATGACTTAATTATTACGTCTTACTCCACGATTCAGAGAGATATTAAGAGCTATATTAAATTAGGCTCTTTGTTTCGCGCTTGTATTCTTGATGAAGCTCAGTTCGTTAAAAATCCATCTACGGCAACCGCGAAGGCTGTAAAACTGTTACCGACGGAGCTTCGTATCGCGCTCACAGGTACGCCACTTGAAAATGGCGTCCACGAACTTTGGTCGATTTTTGATTTTCTTATGCCTGGTTTTCTGGGAGATCGCCGTTTCTTTCGTGGGCGCTATGAGCGTCCGATTATGGAACGCCGCGACTCAGAGGTTCTTGATCGTCTTCGTATAAAGGTGCGGCCTTTCATGCTTCGCCGCACGAAAGAATCAGAACTTCAGGATTTACCTCCGAAGATTGAAGAGATTTATCACTGTTCGCTTACGCCGGAACAATTGGTTGTGTATGCGCGTACGCTGGAAAAAGTTCGCGAAGATGTCACAAGAGCGGTTGAAGAAAAAGGATTTAATCGTGCGCGTATTGAAATTCTTACCGCGCTCATGAAACTGCGTCGCATTTGCGACCACCCGGCGCTTGTTGATCCACGTCTTCCGCGCTCGGAGGAGCTTTCAGGAAAATTGGATTATTCTCTTGAGCTTGTGCGCCAGGCAAAAGAGAGCGGACATAAGCTGCTCTTGTTTAGTCAGTTTACAACCATGCTTGATATCATTCGTGAAACCTTTGATAAACATGGAATCGGACATTGTACGATTGAAGGCCGCACACGCGATCGCGAAGCGGAAATCAAACGTTTTTGCAATGACTCTTCTGTGACGGTGTTCTTGCTTTCTCTGCGCGCCGGCGGCACCGGTCTTACGCTTACGGAAGCGGATATGGTTATTTTGTTTGACCCATGGTGGAACCCGATGGTGGAACGGCAGGCGATGGATCGCGCGCATCGCATTGGCCAGTCAAAAACCGTAAACGTGTACAAACTTGTCACGAAAGGTACGGTGGAAGAAAAAGTTGTTGCGCTCCAGGAACGTAAATCACAGCTCTTTGACGCGCTTATGCAAGAAAATCCCGATCTGGCTGAGGCGCTCACTTGGGAGGACGTAAAGACCTTATTCGAATAGTCCTTTTTTGCGCTTTATTGACGCAAAGGAGGCGACTTTGTAGCATGACTTCATTATGAAAGGCATCAATCTCTATCACGAAGTTCCTTGCGGCAGCCCGGATGAATTCCATGTTGTCGTCGATCTTCCGAAAGGTTCCACAAATAAAATTGAATACGATGAACAAGGCGGCTATTTTAAACTTGATCGCACGCTTTTTACGCCGACGTTTTATCCATTTGATTATGGATTTATTCCGCAAACGCATGCCGGCGATGGTGATGCGACGGATGTCTGTCTTCTTCTTACGCACCCTACGTTTTCAGGCTGTGTTGTGAAAGCGCGTCCTATTGGCATGATCAAAACAGCCGATCAAGATGGAGATGATGCGAAAATTATCGCAGTTCCCGTCTCAAAAGTTGATCCGCGTTTTGATGAAATGAAGACGCTGGATGATTTACCGGCGCATTTTCGTGAAGAGCTCCTTCTCTTTTTTAAAGAGTACAAAAAACTTGAAAAGAAGAAATACGATTTGATTCAGATTGATGGGTTCGGTTCTGTCGAGGAAGCAAAGGCTGAGATTCAGCAGTCGATGGACGCGTATAAAGAAAAACACGCTTAAATCCAAGAATCCTCGAATCACGAGGGTTTTTGCTAGTTCAAAGTTTTGTCCTTCTTTGTTTATAAAATTGCTATTTTATGACACATTCGCTCATGAAGCTCCGTTCGTTTATCGTGGAAGAGTTGGCTTGGGAGACATCCGCCTGTTTTACCTTGCGGCTTAAGCCAGAATCTCCAGACGAGCTATTTGATTTTCTTCCAGGTCAATGGGTCTATCTTCATTTATTAAATGAAGACGGGAGTTCTTGGGCGCGAGCGGCATTTTCTGTCGCTTCCGCTCCAGAAGGCTCAAAAGAGTTGCTTGAGTTCGGTATCAAGGTTTACGGAGATTTTACAAAGCGTGCTTCCAATCTTATCCCTGGAGACAAAGTCACATTGCAGGGGCCCTTTGGACGATTCGTCCTCACGGAAGGGGAGTCGAACTTAGTTATGTTTGCCGGCGGGATTGGTATCTCTCCTCTATTGTCTATGATCCGGTCGCTCGCAGCGCGAAATGCGGATGTAGACATTACGTTGTTCTATTCAAACAAAACCGTTGAGGACATCGCCTATCGAGAAGAGTTGGAACGAATTAAAAAAGCTTGGCCGCACTTGCGCATTATTCATTTTCTTACGCAAGAGGCCTCTCTTCCGGAAGGCTTTGAGGCTGAGCTTGGTCGTCTTGATGCCGCACGCCTCGATCAATATTTACCGAATCCCTCAGCGCCCATGTATTTCATGTGCGGACCGCGTGCATTTATGGAGCAGGTTCGAACCTTGCTCAGCGAACGCAGCGTAGATGTTAAAAAACGTTTACAAGAAGAATTGTTTGGCTAAGCTTTATTCTCCGTGTACTATTTCCCCATATGACTATAAACACAAAAACAGCTATTTTGCCCCTTTTGGCCGCAACGGTGCTTCTTGGCGCCGGTTGTAATCCGCTTGCGTCCGTTCAGCAGAAGGCGACGGATGCCGTTGTAGAAAAGGTTGTAGAATCTCAAACCGGTCAAAAGGTGAATGTTGATTCCAACGGCGCCACGGTAAGCTACCAGGGCCAAAATGGCGGTGGAACAATACAAGTAGCCAATGGAACACAATATCCGGAAAATTTTCCGGCTGAAATTCCACACTATCCCGGCGCAGCTGATGTTAGCGTTATCACTATGCAGGCAGACTCTGTGTTCATGGTAAGTCTTAGGAGTTTGGATGACGCGGATACGGTAGCCAATTGGTTTGAGGATTCATTAACAAAAGACGGATTCACAAAAACTTCGGAGGAACCTTCTATCTTTATGCGAATGTATGAAAAGGGAAACATAAAGATGAGCGTTCAGGCTCGATACTCCGAAAAGAAAGCTCTAACGGATGTGAACATTCAGCTTAGTAAAGGTAACTAATAAAAAAAATCCCTCGACAGATGTCGGGGGATTTTTTTCTGGTGGGCGTGCCTGGATTCGAACCAGGGACCTTCACATTATCAGTGTGACGCTCTAACCAACTGAGCTACACGCCCTCTTTTTTGCTTCGTTAGGGTAGCGGATTTTTTCCGAGAATGCAAGAGCGGCTAAACGCCTTTCTTTGAGGCATCGCTTGCGCAGTCAAAGGCCTTTTTTGCGTTTAAAAAGTTGTTTTCTTCGTCAAAATCAAGCTTCCAAGATGAGCCCTTTGGGAAGTCGAGTATCGGGACCTCTTCCCAATTTTTTCCCTGGAGAGAAAGGATAGCAGAGACCAGCGGTTCGCGGTGGCTTACAAGTGCCGCACAGGTGTCGTCTTGCATTGAGAGAGCTGTGTCTTGAATGGCGGATCGTACGCGCTTCGCCATGGAATCAATATCTTCAATTCCATCTGTGTTGGGATGAAAAGGCGTTTTATCGTAACTGGTGTGTTTTCTAAATTCCGCGAGCGGTTTGAGAAACCAGTTGCCGACTTGCCATTCCTTTAAGCGATCATCATATTCGACTTCCGGTCCTTCAATTTCCGAGGAAATGATATGTGCTGTTTCTCGCGTACGAAGATACGGAGAGGAAATAATGCGGCTCGGCTCGCAACTGGCTGTCTTCAGAGCCTTTCCGAGCTTGGTTGCTTCTTTTGCTCCCGTTTCCGAAAGGGGGAAGTGTTCGTCATAAAAGACGTGTTCAGGATTGTCTACGTGGCCATGCCGGATCAAGTAAATAGTTTTCATGATAGGAGTGTAGCTATTTCTTCGGAAAACGAAAAGCACTCCGGTTGGAGCGCTTTTCTTTGGAGCGGGTAGGGGGAGTCGAACCCCCATCTCCACCTTGGCAAGGTGGCATAATAGCCGCTATACGATACCCGCGTTTTTATGGAACGCCTGTTAGAGAGGCGCTCCATAACCTATCAAATGCTTTCCATCATCGCAAGAGGGGCGCGAACGTTGGCTCTTCTTGCGTGGTTTGGTCGATTTGATCGATGATATTTCTTATCTCCCATATAAGCTCGCGCTGGATTTCTTCCAGGTTTCGTACTGCATAGAGGAGATCCGCTACGCGATCGGGGCCGCGTAGGGTGTAGGACTTTGACATATTAGGAAAGGCCTTTCGCTTCTTTAATAAGCGAGTGAATCTTTTTTTCACGTCGCCATTTCCTAAAGCGTTTTATGCCTTCCGCTGCGGCCACGGTAAATCCTGCTGCGCCGATCGGCGTCCAATCAGGCATAGATGGGGTAACGGGTTTTTTCGCAAGAGTCGCTGCCTGCACAAGCGTAATTTCGCTTGCTTCGCGCGGATAGACACGTAGATCGGGATTTTGCGTATCAAAGAGTCCTTGAACATCAATGACATCACCTACGCTCAGACGTGAACCGCGATAGTTTACAGGCGTTCGTAACATGAGTTCCAAGGGGAGTCCGTCGACTTCGAGGAGCGCGCTTGTTGTTTTTGCTTCCACAACGCTTCCTCGGATCTGTACGAAGCTCCAGCCGTCTTCGGTTTTCGGATCAAGGAGATCTACGGTCCGAGGCTGCGGGCTTTGAGTATCTCCAGCGACTTCCCACTGATCATTTGTTCCCATTTGAATATAGAGTCCGTCATCATTCAGCTTTAGTGTTCCAGTAAGTGTTACGTGGCTTTGATATTCCGGAGAAGGCTGTTTATTTGTTCCCTTAATCAAAATGCCGTAGCCATTTTCAGATAGGAGCACGTATTGGTGTTTTGAGAGAATACCGGGCTTTGTGCCCACGGTGCCACTTATGCGCACAAGCGTATTTGCTTCGACGGTGCTTGCCATAGAAGGAGTGATGTTTATCGGACCGGGTTTTGGTTTTTTAGTTGAGATTTTTGCCACGGTCTTTTTTGTTGTCGCTTTTTTTGTTGCTTTGGAAACGACCTTGGGCGCGGTAGCTCTTTTTGTAACAAGAGCTTCGGTTTGTTTTTGCGGCATGTCTATTACCGCGTTTGCATCCGATGCAAGCGACGGCGCTGTATTTGTCATCGAAACCATCTCCGTTTTTTTCGGTGCAGCTGTTTTTGCAATTTGCACGGAAGCGTCTGTTGGTGGAGGAATGTTTCTTTCTTGTTGGTTCGCACTATTTGGAGTCGGGTTTCCGGATTTCCATGTTGTCGCGCCGTCGGGAAAACGTATCCAGCTTTGTCCTTTTTGCGTTTTTGGATATTCAATAGCATCGGCAATTTGTTGATCGGGCATTCTGAGAATAACTTGGTCGCCGGAATTATTCAGGCGTGCACTTGAAAGTTGTATAAGGAGAAAGCCATTCACAAACTGAATTGAATCAAACGTTTTCTCTTGAAAGTGAAAGAAAGCCCCGCTCGCATCTTCGAGCTGCCATCCGTCGAGTTGATCGAGAGAAACGAGATCGGGCGCATAAAGCTCTACCCATTCCGGACCTTCAAGAGGAGCTGGGTGGACTTCATTTAGCAACACCGTTGGTGGTGGAAGGGGTTTTTGTGCGATTTCAAGTGTTCCGGTCGCATAGGTTCGAAATGTTCTGTCTGTAACAATGAGCTCGAAGGCAAAACTTCCGGAAGTTGCGTAGCTATGCGTCATAACAGATCCGGTAGCGGTCTCTCCGTCGCCAAAAGCCCACTGAAAATACACAAGATCTCCATTTGGATCAGAAGACGAAGCCGCGTCAAATGTTATGGGGCTTTCTGCTTGCATGTCGCCATGGATTTTTAGAACGGCGTTTGGATACTGTGGGCCATTCGATTCAGGGGAGACTGTTGTGATTGTTGCCGTGGCTTCAGGCATGGTCTGCTCTTCCATTGGCGTTGTTGTGCTTGTGACGGAAATGTCTGCAAGAGGTTGTTCCTGAGGGCTTAGCGTATTTTCTACAGGCGTTTCTGCTGGAGGGGTTGCTTCCGTCGCTCCTGTGTCGGTTGAAGTTACCGTGGGTGTTTCAACCGGTATTGGTGCGGGCGCTTGAGCAGTCATGTCTTGATAGCCATCCATGATACCAGGCGTTCCCAAATCAGATACTTCCGGATCGAGTCCGTCGCTGGTTTGTGCGTCCATCCATTCACTGTCTGAAATGCGCACCATAGATGTTCTTGGCGAAGTCATTCCCGCCGGCGGAGCGCCTCCATCTCCAACAGAGTCTATGGTTGTTCCGTCGGGCGCAATGAGATCAATTTTAAGCGCGCCATTTGGAAGAGATAAAGCCGTTGTTACAAGATCGGGTTTGTATTCGAGCGCGCTTTTTTCATCCTCATCCGAATAGTTCGCGATGAGAAATACACTTTGAGCAGGAATAATCTGCGTTTCATCAAAGAGTATCGGTTCGGAAGACGCGCCGCTTAGAGAATAACCGTTGAGTGAAAAAGGTTCGTTGCTTTGATTCCAAAGTTCGAGCCATTCATCCGCGCTCGATACGGATGATCCTGCCCAAGCAATCTCGCCGATCACGATCGGGGGCGCAGTCTGCGCGCGCACCACGGGAGGATGAGAGAAGGGGAGGAGAATGAGCAGGGCAATAAAAAATCGGCCCGCTATGTTCTT
>Ga0210012_1001123_pt1 | contig 27033 bp, 16 predicted proteins | sample CryGeymeta201504_FD_183974 | JGI IMG/M metagenome (GOLD analysis project Ga0210012, IMG submission 183974) | Groundwater microbial communities from Crystal Geyser aquifers in Utah, USA - Crystal Geyser metaG 2015-04 (SPAdes) (version 2) | ecosystem: Environmental > Aquatic > Deep subsurface >... | reverse complement strand
GAAAGCAGTTTCCTGCTCACTCGTAAGAGTAATAAAACGTTTTTTTCCTTGCATAGGACAAAGATACAAAAAAGTTAGTATAATTGTGTCTGACTACTTACTTATAAAAAACACCACTAATAGCCGTGTGATGTGGATAACGGTATTTTGACCAAATACCTTCAAACTTTGTTGGTTTTACAAGGTCTGGAACATCTGTTCTAGTACGAGCCATAAGCAAAGTGTTATAAACGGCAACGTAAGAACCACGCTGTAGTATATTTTCTTTCGTTAGATTGCCATCGTAATCATTCAATTCTGCAAACTCCATAGCATAGTCTTTTAGTAAGCCATGAGGAACTTGATTTAGGTTAATACCTGCAAAAGCAGCATTTATTTGGTCTGCATAGTCTGTGCTTACATTTTGTTGTGCTACTGCGCTAAACGAAAGCAACAGAAGTACAATAATTAATTTGATTGATTTCATGTTTTTTTAAATTTAATTGAGTTAAGTTGAAATATTAATATTTGATATCAAAACGACCTTCACGAATCTGATGAACATCTCCAAAAGCATCTTTAATGTCATACCAAAAAGTTCCTGAAATAATCTGATTTATGGAATCATGCTTACTTATAAAAAGCTCTCCTGAATATTCTGGTGAAGTATAAGAAATATTAGAAGATCTATATGTAGTTCCATAGGCATTACCATTTATTCTACTTAACATAGAATAAACTCTGCCTGAAATAACTGTTAAATTTTTTGTTCCAATACTCAGACTTAACACACCATCCACTTTGGTGCATGTTCCACGTACTATTAAATCGTATCCTCCATCAGAAAAAATATATGTACTATTAAAAGAATTAGGTCTTCCATCAGGCGTAAAAGCCTCTCCATCAATAAGACAGCCAAATGTATTCTCTCCTGTCTGTGTAGCAGGTGGTAGTAAGTCTATTGGGTTTTTGGGTGTATCATCTTCGCACTTGCTACCCATAAAAGCAAGTAATACAAAGCAAGAAAAAAGTAGTTTTTTCATTGAAATAAAAAAATAGTTATGAATAAAAATAAAAAAAGACAATTTTTGTCTATTAGCAAAAAGGTAAATAATTGTTTTTTATATAGTATTATTTTTAGATTGTGTTTTTATGAAGTACGTGAGGAGGTTGTGTTTTACTGCAAGAAACAAAGCTAAAAAGTAAGATTTTTGTAAATCATAACTGGTGCAGCCATCGCAAAAACTTCTTTTGTTTGATACAAACTAGGAGGAGCAAAAGCGTTTGATTCTGCTTGACGAGGACTAATAACACCATTTTCTACTCTAAAATTAGAGGCATTATTAAGTTGAGAATACTTATAAAACACACCACTAATAGCCGTATGATGAGGAAAACGGTATTTTTCCCATTGTGCCTCAAACTGTTCTGGCTTTACTAAGTCGGGTACATCAGTTCTTGTACGAGCCATTAACAGAGTATTGTAAACGGCAACATAAGAACCACGCTGTAAGATATTTTCTTTCGTAAGCTGCCCATCATAATCATTGAGTTCTGCAAACTCCATAGCATAATCTTTCAGTAAGCCATGAGGAACTTGATTTAAGTTGATACCTGCAAAAGCAGCATTTATTTGGTCTGCATAGTCTGTACTTACATCTTGTTGTGCTACTGCGCTAAACGAAAGTAATAAAAGTGCAAAAATTAATTTGATTGACTTCATGTTTTTTTAAATTTAATTGAGTTAAGTTGAAATATTAATATTTGACATCAAAACGCCCTTCTCTTATTTGGTGAACAACACCGTCAGTATCTTTTACATCAAACCAAAAAGTGCCAGAGATAACATTATCCTCAAAACGAGTAATTGTCATTTCCCCTTTATGTTCCTGTGATGTAAATCCCTCAACTTGATATTCTGCATATTTGTAGTATTCTCCAAAGCTACTTGTATCAGTTGCATTTGATAAGACATACACCACATTCTTTTCTATTCTTGGCGTTGTGATGACCATTCCTATAGATAAAAATCTATCTTCATATCTTCTACCTCCAGATAGTGAAAACCTATCTCCTACCGAATTAAAACTGTACTGACTACTAAAAGACAAAGGTCTTCCATCAGGCGTAAAAGGCTCTCCATCAACAAGGCAACCAAAGGTATTTGCGCCTATCTGTGTGGCAGGTGGAAGTAGGTCTATTGGGTTTTTGGGCGTGTCATCTTCACACTTGGCATACAAAAAAGTGAGCAGTACAAAGACTGAAAAAATTAGTTTTTTCATAGAATTAAAAAATTTAGTTATGAATAAAAATAAAAAAAGACAACTTATGTTGTCCTGCAAATGTAGGTAAATGTTTTTATAAAAGAATAATATTTACTAAAAATTAATTTATTAGTATTGGTATAGTGATATGATTGTTGTGTTTTTTGGAGGTTTTTTAATTAAAATCATAAAAAAAGCAACTCCATTTTATTGAAGTTGCTTTTTCTTTCAAACAGTTTGGAAACTGTTTGCTACTTATATCACTACACAATTTCCATTGCGTACATCACTCATTACACTTTTGTATTTTGCTTGTTTGACTTGTCCGTTTTTATAACGAACCGTAACTACATCATTTCTCCCCGGTTCTTGAGAAACTGTTCTTGGAGCAGTTGGAGTGATATTTTGCTGCGTTCCGTGCGCTCTTTGGTTGTCGCTTGTTGTGTCGACTTCTTCTGCACGATTTACTTCCATTTGTTGTTTAGCTTCTTGTTCTCTACGCATTCGCTGTTCTAACTGACGACGTTGAGCATTTTGAAGAGCTTGTAATTCTTCTGGATCAGGCTCATGAAGTCTTGCACGAGAAAGGAAAGACGTAATTTCTTGATTAATCTCATCTAAAAGCGAACGGAATAAATCAAAGGCTTCCATTTTATAGATAACCAATGGGTCTTTTTGTTCGAAACGAGCCATTTGTACTTGCTGTCTCAAATCATCCATATTTCTCAAATGTTCTTTCCAAAGATTATCAATAATAGAAAGTACCATAGTTTGCTCTAAAACAGAAATAAGATTTGCTCCTTTTTTCTCAATCGTTTCCTCAATATTGACTGGCATCTGAACCATTCTGCGTTGGTCAGTAATAGGAATAATTATTTCTCTTGCGCTTCCTCCACGTTCTGCAAAGATATTTTCTAAAGTCGGAACTACCTTTGCTGCAATATCTTTATTTTTCTGACGATACGCATTATAAGCCTCTTCATAAAGACGTTGAGAAAGAGTTTGATCATTTAGAGATTGGAATTCAGATTTTGTAATTTGAGTTTGGATTCCTAAAAGTGAAAATACTTCTAAATGGAATGACTCAAAATCGCCTTTATAAATCTGTACTAATTGGTCAGATACTTTTGCAAAAATAAGCATAATATCTAGCTCCAAACGCTCTCCAAAAAGTGCATTACGACGACGTTTGTAAATCACTTCTCTCTGCTGATTCATTACATCATCATACTCAAGAAGATTTTTACGAGAACCAAAATGGTTTTCTTCTACTTTACGTTGTGCATTTTCGATAGATTTTGTAATCATAGAATGCTGAATTACTTCGCCTTCTTCTAATCCCAATCTATCCATAATCTTAGCAATTCTATCAGAACCAAACATACGCATCAATGGATCTTCCAAAGAAACAAAGAACTGCGAAATACCAACATCTCCTTGACGACCAGCACGACCACGCAACTGCCTGTCTACACGACGAGAATCATGACGTTCTGTTCCAATAATTGCCAATCCACCAGCTTTTTTAGATTCTGGCGAAAGTTTAATATCTGTTCCACGTCCTGCCATGTTGGTTGCAATCGTAACATTTCCAGAAATACCTGCTTTTGCTACAATTTCAGACTCTTTTTGGTGTTGTTTTGCATTCAAAACTTCATGTGGAATCTTACGCATTTGTAACATTCTACTCAAAATCTCTGAATTTTCTACCGAAGTTGTACCCACAAGAACAGGTCTTCCTGCTTGTACAGAATGCTGAATTTCATCGGCTACGGCATTGTATTTTTCACGTACTGAACGGAAAATCTTATCCTGTCTGTCATCTCTTTGAATTGGACGGTTAGTAGGAATAATTACAACATCAAGTTTATAAATTTCCCAAAACTCTGTCGCTTCCGTTTCGGCTGTACCTGTCATACCAGAAAGACGATAGTACATACGGAAATAATTTTGAAGTGTAACGGTTGCATAAGTCTGTGTTGCATCTTCAATTTCTACACTTTCTTTTGCTTCTAAGGCTTGGTGCAGACCGTCAGAATAACGACGACCGTCCATAATACGCCCTGTTTTTTCATCTACAATTTTTACTTTATCTTCCATCACTACATAATCCGTATCTTTTTCGAAAAGCGTATAGGCCTTCAAAAGCTGTGTTACGGTATGAATACGTGATGTTTTGATAGAATAATCTGTAAGAAGCCTTTCTTTTGTTTCTAATTTTTGTTTGTCTTCTAAGTCTTTGTCGTTATCTATACGAGCAATCTGTGTAGCTACATCTGGAAGGATAAAGAAACGTGGATCTTCTCCATCTTTTGTGATGGCTGCTGTTCCTTTTTCTGTAAGCTGAACTTTATTTTGTTTTTTCTCAATAAAGAAATATAATGGCTCATCAGCTTCCGGCATACGACGAGCATTATCAGCTAAATATTCGTTTTCAGTTTTTTGAAGTAATGCCTTCATTCCTGGCTCACTCAAAAACTTAATCAAAGGTTTATATTCAGGAAGACCTCTAAAAGCTCTAAAGAGAGGCAAACCTGCTTCTTTTTCGTTTCCTGCCTTGATTTTTTGTTTGGCTTCTTGTAAGAAATCTTGTGATAATTTACGTTGAAGAGCAACCAGTCTTTCAATACGAGGTTTGAAAATATCATATTCTTGTGTTCCTGCATCTTGAACAGGGCCTGAAATAATGAGAGGTGTACGAGCGTCATCAATCAAAACAGAATCTACCTCATCAATCATGGCAAAATAATGTCCACGCTGAACAAGCTCTTCGGTTTCACGAGCCATATTATCACGCAAATAATCAAAACCAAATTCGTTATTTGTTCCATAAGTAATATCGGCAGCATAAGCCTTTCTTCTTGCTTCTGTGTTTGGTTGGTGCTTATCGATACAATCCACCATCATTTCATGAAACTCAAAAATAGGTGCAACCCATTCCGAATCTCGTTTGGCAAGGTAATCATTTACTGTAATTACATGAACGCCTTTTCCTGACAAAGCACGTAAAAATGCAGGAAGAGTAGCCACCAATGTTTTACCTTCTCCTGTTGCCATTTCTGAAATTTTACCTTCATAAAGCACTACGCCACCCATAATCTGAACGTCGTAATGAACCATATTCCATTCAATTTCTTGTCCCATGGCTGTCCATTTGTTGTGCCATGTTACTGTTGCATCGTCTCCTTCTCCTGTAATTTCGATTTCGTTATGATAACGTCCTTCTTGTTGTCTTTTTTGAATAATTCTACGGTCGTGTTCGGTTGCTTTTACCGTAATTTTTTTATTTTCTGTAAAGCGTCTGGCTGTATCTTTTACAATAGCAAAAACAACTGGCAAAACTTTGTCTAATACTTCATCTAGCTTTATGTTTCTATCTTTTTCTAATTTATCTATCTGTACAAATATTTTTTCTTTTGCATTGATGTCCATTTCTGGATCGTCTGCAATTTGTTTTTTAAATTCTGTTATACTTGCGTCTATTTCAGAAACGTACTCTCTTATTTCTGCTCTTACATCACGAGTTTTTTCTCTAAGCTGGTCATCTGTAAGCCCATGAAGTTCTTTGTATTCTTTATTTACTTGTTCTACGTAAGGGATAAGTTTCTTGCGATCTCGCTCCGATTTTGTACCGAATACTTTAGCGACTACGCTTGTAATTGAATTAAACATAATATGTATATAGTTCTGTATTGATTGCTTATTAAATAGCGACTTTCTGTTTTGCAGGTGCTTCTCTATGTAAATCAAAAATTAAGCAAAGTGATTTTTTTACTTGATTTTTGTTCAAATTTTATCCGAAAAGACTAAAAGAATATGATTGATAGAATAAAACCGACAAAATGGCAGAATGTATTCATTTATACTAACATACAAAGTTACGAATCTGAAAGGGAATTTACAATTTTAGAAAAGTATAGATTAAAACAATCATCAAGTTTTTATTCATCTTTGAAACTGTAAAGTTACGATTTTCTATTACCAAATAATTTTACATTTAATTAATAGCAATAAATAAAACAATAAATAGCTTTATTTGTTAAGATTAAAATATTTAGGGTAAACGCACGAAAAAAAAATGTACTCGTTTAAAGCAAATCAAGCTAGTTTTTAACTTTGCAAATTGAATTTACTCTGATAGTTAAAGTGTGTTTAAACATACTGAAAGCAGTATAAAAAGTTTCGTGCGTTTACCCTATAAAATATTTAAAAAATGCTATTACCTCCAAAAATTTTATTATTCTTATTTTATGTTCAACTTAGAGACTGAACAAGAACGCTTGAATATCTTAAAAAAGTATCAAATACTAGATACACCTGCAGACGGTGCATTTGATGCCATTACCAAACTTACTCTTCAACTCTTCAACTCTTCAACGTATTTAACTCCTTATTCGCATTAGTAGATGAAGATAGGATTTGGTTTAAGTCAGTAGAAGGATTAGATGTGAAAGAAATTCCTAAAGAAAAAGGACTTTGTGCAACAGCTATTCTTTCAGACGAGCTTTACGAAATCCAAAATACGACCAAACACCCAAATACTCTCAATCATTCTTGGGTATGTGGAGAATATGATTTACGTTTTTATGCTGCTGTTCCTTTAAAAGTTGAAGGAAAGTATAATTTGGGTACACTTTGTATTTTGGATAAAGAACCTCGTGTACTTACTGAAAAAGAAAAAGAAATTCTCACATCTCTAGCTGATTTAGTTATTGAACAACTTGAAATTCATTTATCAGCAAAAGAAGCCATACAAGCACAAGAATATACACTAAACATGCTTGATTCTTTGTATGAGAGCAGTAATTATTCAGAAAGTTTTATTGGTAAAGATTTAAGAATTATCCGTACTAATCAAGTTACGAAGGATATATGCAGGGCAATTTTTGGAAAAGAACCTCAAAAAGGAGATTTATTGATAGATTTTATATTGCCTAAATACCAAGAAGAATTTAAACAGCTTTATGAAAAAGTATTGGCTGGAGAAACCATTGAGGTAGAAAAACATGAAGGCGAAAACTGGTGGCGATTTAGATTACTTCCTGTCTATGATAAAGACAAACATTTTATTGGAATTTCTCATAATTTAGAAGACATAACACCGTATAAAAATGTAAGCTCTAAGGCTAAAAAATTGCAACATGACTTAGATATTCTTGCACAAAATTTTCCTGATGGCTCTATTTCTTTAATTGATAAAAATATGACCATCTTATACACAGGAGGGCAAGGGTATAAAAAACACAATCTTGAGCCATCTGTTTTTTTTGGAAAACATTTAGGGGAAATGCTTATTCCTACATTATATAACAAATTACAAGAAGCTATTTCCAAAGTTTGGCAAGAACTTACCGTTTCGTATGAGGTAAACTATAAAGAACAAGTATATTTGACAAAACTTTCTCCTATAAAAGATGAAAATGGGCAAATAGAAACTTTTGTACTAGCTGTAACAGATATTACAGACCAAAAACGAAAAGAGATTAGGATACAAAAACAAAACGAACGTTTAAAAGAAATTGCTTGGCAGCAATCTCACGAAGTAAGACGACCTGTTGCAACTATTTTAGGGCTAATGAATTTGATAAAGGTAGAAGAAAAAAAAGAAGATTTATTGATGTATTTAAGTTATTTGCAACATGAGGTAGCCTTGCTTGATGATATTATTCATAAAATAGTAGCTGTTACAAATGAAGAATACTAAGCGAATAAAGTGAAGTAATGATAAATTCACAGTTAGTTTTTGAAAAGATGTGTATTTTTACGTTTAAATAATCATTTATTCCTCAAAATCTTTTCAAAATGAATGTAAATATCAAAATATTTCAAGGCAATACAAGGCTAGCTGCTTGTTTGATTTTCTGTTTTCTAAATTTTATTTCGCTCCCCTCTTTTGCTCAAGAAGAAATAAAAAGCAATTTAAAAACTGAATTTGTACAGTCAGGCCCTATGGTTGGTTATTCCGAAATGAACGAAATTGGTCTTTGGGTACAAACCAAAAAAGCTGCAAAAGTACAGATTGCATACCGTCCTAAATTAGATTTAGCAACAGAAAAAGCTATTTCAGATGCTCCTTTTCAGTTTACCGAAGCTATCCAAACAAATTCGCTGACAGCTTTTGTAGCCAAACCAGTTTTGAGAAACCTAGACCATTCTACAAAATATGAGTACAGATTATTCATAGATAATCAAGAAATTCCTTTTGATTACGAATTGAAATGTCAAACTCAATTACTTTGGCAATACAGAACCGACCCACCAAAAATCAAATTTGCTTTTGGGTCTTGTGTTTATGTAAATGAACCAGAAGATGACCGACCGGGAAAAGGATATGGAAGTGAGTACGAAATTTTTACTTCTCTTCACAAAGAAAACGTAGATTTTATGGTGTGGGGAGGCGATAATACCTATTTGCGTGACCCAGATTGGGGCAGTCGTTCGGGAATTTTGAGCCGTTATACACATACTCGTTCGCTTCCAGAAATGCAGCCTCTTTTGGCAGGTGTGCATAATTACGCTACTTGGGATGACCACGATTTTGGCCCTAATGATTCAGATTATACATTTTCGAATAAAGATATCACTACGGAAGCATTCCAACTTTTTTGGCACAGTCAGAATACAAGCATTGTGGAAGGAGCAAATAATGTAGTAAGCACTTTTGTATGGGGAGATGCTCAGTTTTTTATGTTGGATAATCGTACTTTTAGACAGACACAAGATTATGAAGCTGAAAATAAGAGTTATTTTGGTGAAAAACAGGTTCAATGGCTTATTGAAGCATTAGTGGCTAGTAAAGCTCCTTTTAAATTTGTGGTAACTGGTGGACAAATTTTGAATGAAAGTGCCATCTTTGAAAACTATGCAACCTACAAAGAAGAGCGTCAGAAAGTATTAGATGCCATTCAGAAACAAAATATTGAAGGTGTGATTTTTCTTACAGGCGACCGTCATCACAGCGTAATTACGAAAATGGAACGTGAAAATGACTATCCTTTGTATGATTTTACTTCCTCGTCGCTTACGGCAGGTTCGGCAACGCCAAAAGAAAATGAAAACCCAACAGCTATTAAAGATTCATTTATTGTTGGAAAACACAATTACGCAGTTATTGAAATTGTAGGAAAACGAAAGGAAAGAGTTCTGACAATTACTTATAAAGATAAAGATGGAAAAGATTTGTATTCGCTTACAATCAAAGGAGATGAGCTGAAACGAGAGAAGAAATAATGATACTCTAAAAGTAGTTTAGACTTTCTAGTCTGAACAAAAAATAAAAAACTCTTGATTCGAATCTTATAAGTTCTGAATCAAGAGTTTTTTGATGCTTTTAGATTTTCTAAATAATTTGTATTTCTAGCTTTTTCTAATTTTTTCTTTTTCACTTTCGTGTTCCATGTCTTTATTGGCAGCCCTTTCTTCGTGGAGTTTGCCTTGTATGAGCTCTTGTAGGTTGAATGGTGCTGGTTGTCTTTCTATGCTTTTTTTGATGAGCGTATGCAGTTGTTTTTCGTTTTCAAAGTATTCTCGGTGCCATGTTGAGGTGGCTATAAATTTCATAAATTCTGCTTCTTCGTGGTGTGAAGTTTCTCCATCTAATATTAAATATACTGTTTCTTTGAATACTGGAAGTTTATTTAGTTTGCTCATAACGAATGGGGGTAAATGGGTTTTGAAAATAATAACGTGATTACTGATTCTGCCTTTTTTAGTGAAAGTCTATAAAATTAATCTTCAAAAATTGGCAAATAAAAAACCTCAACAGCTAACTCTAAAAAGTTTACTCTCAAGGCTACAAAATATCATATATACATCTTAAAATCTCTCGGAAATAAAACAGCATTAAAACGACTCTGAAAATCATCTATAAACTGAATAAAAAAAGCAGGTTCGCCTTCATTATCTTGTTCGTTCTGTGATTGATTGTGGTCTTGTGTTTCGCTTTTAGTTTCGTTCGCTTTTCTTCCTAGAAAATTATAAAATTGAATTTGAAGCGTTTCTATTGAAAACAGAGTAGTAAATAAAGATTTTAATAAAGAAAAATCCACCACAGTAACAGAAATAAAACCTGTAGAATCAAATGTATCATTCAATTCATTACTTATTTTATTATTTATTCTATATGTAGCGTAATTTATCATACTATTTAAAATCCACTTATATAAATCAATTTGTAAAGGTTTTGTTTAATTTTGTTTGAGAGTAGTGTTTTTTGGAAATTGTTTTTTGATTATAACTCTTTCAAATTCAAGTACTCAACCTATATTCTTGCAAAATAATTCAAAAATAATTCCTTTTTCTTAAATTTTACTCAAAAAAATGATACACTAACTATTTCACATAAAAAAACCTTCATTTCAAGTAAATGAAATAAAGGTTTGTATTTTATTCTATGTTTATAGAAAGTTGCCCCGCAAGGACTCGAACCTCAACTCTCGGTACCAAAAACCGGTGTTCTGCCAATTAAACTACAGGGCAAGCAAATAACTAAAGCACTAATTAAACACTAAAGAATTAAGCGAATACAAAAGTATCACAAACTAAATTCTAAAACAACTTTTTTTGAGAAAAATACAAAAATAATTGTTGCCCCGCAAGGACTCGAACCTCAACTCTCGGTACCAAAAACCGGTGTTCTGCCAATTAAACTACAGGGCAAGCAAGAAAACTTTTTTTGAGCAGAAAATATATTAAACTTCTTACTATATGTCCGTTTCAAATCGGTTACAAAAGTACTATTTTTATTTTAGAATCCAAATGAAAATCATATTTTTTTAGGGTAAACGCACGAAACTTTTTATACTGCTTTTAGTGTGTTTAAACAGACTTTAATTATCAGAGTAAATTCAATTTACAAAGTTAAAAACTAGCTTGATTTGCTTTAAACGAGTACAATTTTTTTTTCGTGCGTTTACCCTAATATTTTTTTTGAAAAAAGTTTAATCAGAAAAAAACGTTCTAAATGACTGCATTTATTCCTCTAAACCCAAATAAAATGAAATTAGTTTGTTTTGCTTAAAATATATATCCTAAAGTCAGATTGATTTCTTTAAAATCTTGTGTCGTTTGGCGATAGGAAATAGCTGTATTTAGTCTTAGTTTACTATAATAAAACTCTTTATTTAGATTTGCTTCCCACGCCCAGTAATCTTGCCAGTAGAATGATTTGGCAAAAATGCCTAAACTTTGCAACATTTACGAACTTCCATAATCCTAGATAAACACCATAGTTTTCTTGCAAATTATCTCTATTATCTCTTTTCCTAAATTGCTGGTGACCTACACCATAAAAAAGGGTAATGAATTTGATTTTACTTCTACTATCTAAAGTATGAGTAATAATTCTATTTTCTATCATAGGATTTTTAAAAGTAGTTTGTTGAAATCTATAAAAAATGGTTCTTTTAAATAAATCTATACCGATTGCTCCAAAAAAGTCTGAATTGTCTTTAAAGTTTGTACTATATCCGATATTAACTGAAAAATAAGGAAGTGAAGGAATAGAATGCCAACCTTTACTAATTTCAATTCCATAAGGATTATACTTTAAGCCACTCCAATAATTAATACGTAGAGGTTGAGTTACTGAAATTCCCACAACAGGACATCCTAAGTCAAGAGTAGAACCTAGATTTATAATTTCTGGTGCTTCCGAAACTATTATTTCTCTTGTTTCAAAACCCACAAACCTAAAAACTAAAATATCATTCTCATTTTCTGCTTGAATTTCAAAATTTCCATCAAAGTCAGTCATTGTTCCTTTTTGAGTTCCTTTTATTATTATGGTAGCAGAAGGCAAAACTCCTTCATTTTCATCAACTACCTTCCCGCTCACAGTAACCTGCCCAAAAACAGAATAAGAAATCAATAAAAAAAAGAGCATAAAAAGTATAGATTTTTTCATGGGTTTAGTTTGTTAAACCTATAAGATTTTTGAAAATCTTATAGGTTTGAAAGTTAAGATTTATTAAGCATTTTCTTAGATTACGCAACTTTATCCCCAAAATGCTGCAAAAATATTTCTGCAACTGGAATTTTTTTGTTACTACTTGTTGTTTTTTGGTAACTTTGCTGTACATGTTTTTAGATTTTTGTAAATCGCTCGTGGGGACACGAGCAATGGTAGAGTTAAAGAATTTTTAATTTTACGAAATGAAATTTTGTGTTTAGATAAAAATATCTCCGTTGCTCGTGTCCCCACGAGCGACCTAAAACGAAAAAAATATCGTCAATGAATCCTGAAAAAGACCTTTATATCTATAATACGCTTACTCGCCAACGAGAAAAATTCGAACCCATCAATGCGCCTTTTGTCGGAATGTATGTCTGTGGGCCTACGGTTTACAATGATGTCCATTTGGGAAACTGTCGTACTTTTACGTTTTTCGATGTCGTTTATAGATATTTGAGTTATTTGGGATACAAAGTGAGGTATGTCCGAAATATTACTGATGTAGGTCATTTGACTGGCGATAGTGATCAAGGCGATGATAAAATCTCTAAACAAGCTCGTTTGGAACAAATTGAGCCGATGGAAGTCGTTCAGCGTTATACAAATGGTTTTCATGATGTGATGTTGGAGTTGGGAAATATTCCACCAAGCATCGAACCTACTGCAACAGGGCATTTATTAGAACAAATCGAAATGGTTCAGAAAATCTTGAAAAATGGATTTGCGTATGAATCAAATGGTTCTATTTATTTTGATGTAGTGAAGTATAACGAATCCCACAATTACGGAAAACTCTCTGGTAGAAATATCGAAGAGCAACTAGAAGGACAAGGAACACGAAAATTAGACGGACAAGAAGAAAAGAAAAATAATGTGGACTTTGCTATTTGGAAAAATGCAGACCCTTCGCATTTGATGCAATGGGACACAGAATGGGGCAAAGGATTTCCGGGGTGGCATTTGGAATGTTCTGTAATGAGTACAAAATATTTGGGCGATGAGTTTGATATTCACGGTGGAGGAATGGATTTGCAGTTTCCTCATCACGAATGTGAAATTGCACAAGCCGTAGCCACAACAGGAAAAGAGCCTGTAAAATATTGGTTGCATTCGAATATGCTGACAATGAACGGAACAAAAATGTCAAAATCTTTGGGAAATGTAATTATGCCTGAAGAACTTTTTACAGGAAATTCAGAGCTTTTGACAGAATCGTATTCGCCTATGGTTTTTCGCTTTTTTATGTTTCAAACGCATTACCGTAGTACGATGGATATTACAGATGATGCTTTGAAGGCTGCTAAAAAAGGCTATTTTAAGCTAATGAATGGAATTAAAAACGCAAAAAGTCTAGAATATCCTAGTGAAATTGAACTAAATATTGATGAAAAACAAGAGGACGACATTCAAAAATCAATAACTTCTGTCTTTAGAGGAATCAATGATGATTTTAATACAGCCAAATCTATTGCAGCGTTGTTTAATCTTGTCAAGAAAATAAATATGCTCCACGCTGGACAACTTGATTTTTCTCAAATCTCAAAGGAGTCTTTTGATAAACTGAAAAGTACTTTGATTGATTTTACTGAAAAAGTTTTGGGAATAAAAGAAGAACTTCCACAAGGCGAAAAGATGCTCAAAGAAATGATAGCTACTTTAGTAGAAATGTATAAAGAAGCTAAAGAAGCTAGAAACTACGAAAAAGTAGATTATTTGAGAAGCAAAGCTAAAGAAATCGGTATTGTCTTTAAAGATATGAAAGATAGAATTGATTGGGCTTATGAGGAATGATAAATTCTTATAGTAGTAGGGACGATGCATGCATCGTCCTTACACTGTAGTTATTTCCCCACCAATTCAATTTCCACTCTTCTACCATAAAAATCTTCTCCGTAAGGATTATTTGTATCTATTCCAAAAGAACCTTCTACGATTCTACTTTCATCAATTCCTGCATCTAAAAGTAGTTGTTTGACAGATTTTGTTCTTTGTTTTGAAAGTTTTTGATTGAAGGCAGCACTTCCTTTTGAGTCTGTAAAACCATAAATACGAACACTTAGGTTTTTATCATTCTGTAAAACTTCAATCAAAGGAGCGATTTTTTCTTTGTCTTTCGGAACGATTGTAGAAGAACCTGTTGTGAAGAAAATCTCTACTTTCTTTATTCCAACTACTTCGCTTTTTTGATTGATAACTGGTGCTTTTTGTTCTTCATTTATTACTACAACGGTATCTTTTGTAGCTGTTTTGGTTTTAGTAACAGAATCAATTTTTTCGTTTTGTTTTTGAGTTGTCAAAAGTTCTAATTGTTTTTGAAGACTAGCTAATTGTGTTTCAACTTTTGATATATCTTCATTTTTAGTAGAATTATCTTCTTGTTGTGTTGCTTGGTTTTCAAGTTGTTTTTCTAAAGCTGCCATTCGCTGCTGCACATACATAAACTGCAATTCCATCAATTTATACATGGCAGAATCTTGTTTTTGTGTATTTTCTTGGTTACTTTGATTGGGATTTTCTAGCGTAATGGAAACATTATTTTGTCTGTCCTTTTTCAATTCTTCTAATTGATTTTGAACTTTTTCCATTTCTAATCTTGCCTCTTCTTGTGCTTTTTCGGCTGCTTCTTGGTCGGCTTTTCGTTGCGCCCTTGTTTTTTTGGTTTTCTTGTCTTCTTCAGACGAACGACTGTTCGTCTTTACTGTTTCTTTATTTTGAGGAACAACAACAACTTTTGTAACACTACTATCTGTTCCTGATTTATTTGTTGTTACATTGACATTAATATCAATTTTGACAGTCTGAACAGGGTTAGGGTTTTGATTATTTTGATACGGATATTGAGAGTTTTGATTGTAATTGTATGGATTCTGATTTTGTCCGTTTTGATTTTGGTTGTAAGGATTTTGATTATTTTGGTTTGAGTTATTTTGATTTTGTCCATTCTGATTTATTTCCACTTGAATTTCAGAATTTTTGGTATAATCTGGAATTCCATCCACCGTAACAGTCCTTAAAGAATCTGGATTAAGTTCAAAAATACTTTTTGGTTTGTTGGCTGCATACAACGCAGGCGCACGAAAAGCCTGTCTTTTTGGAGAAAACGACCAACTAATTCCGAAAGAAGTAAAAATAAACGCATCATTTTTCAAAAATCCTTGATTTGTATTTCCTCTGCTTCCTTCTCCATTGTTATAATTGGCAGGATTGGCAACATAACCAGCTTCTGCACTTTCGTAAGACGAACGAAAATCTCCACTTACATCATCTAAAAAATCACTTGTAAGCGAATAATTTACAACCGATTGCACATGCAAACTAAGGCGATTTAGCAAACGAAATTTCAAACCAATTCCCAAAGGAATATTTAATGAATAAGGCGAATATCCGTTTTCTTTTTCTGTATTAAAATCTGAAAGACGAGTTTCAAAATTTCCATCTTGATTTATAATTTGTCCGTTTCCACTACTTTCACTAGCATCACGAATCGTATTATCAGACCAATAATAATAAGGGGATTTTATGTCTTGAGAATTTTGATAATACAAATCTCCGTAATTTTCAAAATATGTTCCACCTACTCCAGTCATTAAATAAGGCGATAAAAAGGCATTTTCTCCCAAAAGCCAACCATTGTCAGTATAAAAAGTAAAGATATAAGCAGCCGAATAAATTTTGGTTTGAACATTCAGCGAACGAGCTAAAATTCCTGTATTTCTATCATTTGCTGTAAATTCTCCGTATGTCAGTTGAAGACGATTTGAAAGCGTTTTGTTGGGCGTGTTTTCGATGCTAAGACCAAAAGAAAATTGATTAAAATCGGTAGCAAACATGTCATCTGGTTGCCAAAATTTTTCATTCAAATCTCCACGATAAGTCATATTTCCTGTTTCTAGTCCAACACGCCAATTAAAATTATTTTGCTGGGCGAAACTTAAAGGAATAAAACCAAAAGGAATAAATAAGAAAAATGTCAGGATTAGGAAGTATATTTTTTTCATTGTAGTTTTTTAGAGGAAATGGAGGTTGGGAAATGGGAATTAGAAAATTCTAATTTCTTTAAATTTATTACTAATTTAATAATGAGAGAATTAGGAAGTATGTTTTTTTCATTGTAGTTTGTAGGAATGTTAAATAGCTAGTGGTGTGTAACAGAAGTTTTTTCATATTGTGTACTAGTATTTTTCCCATTGTCAACGTCTTTTTGTCTTCGACAAAGATGATTAACAAGGGAAACAAAAGCTCTGTTTTCTTTTATTTTACCTTGGCAAGCGTTGTTTATCGAAGATAATAAAACGTTGCCAATGGTAAAATAAAAGGGCAAGGTTGCCAAATATAAAACATAAACAAACTTATGTTACACTGTACTAGGTTGTATTTTCTATTAAAGAGCATTTTACTAAACAGGGTTAAAACCCTGTTTTTACTATTTTTCCAATCCAAATGAATTGCACTTTATGCGAAACGCTGCTAAAAAATAAAGCAGACGAGTTTTATTTCATCTGTGATACGTGTGGTGCATACTTAAAAGACCAAAAATTTTATTTGAATAACCTTCAAGAAAAAGATGTTTATTCAGAACACCAAAATGATGTAAACGATATACGTTATCAAAATTTTACTTCGCCGATTACGAATGTCATTTTAGAAAAATTTACCTCACAACATTTAGGTTTAGATTATGGCTGTGGTACAGGTCCTGTAATTTCTAAAGTTTTATACGACAAAGGTTACAAAGTCGAACTCTATGACCCTTATTTTTATCCAAATGAAAATTATCTCAATCATAAGTACGATTATATTTTTAGCTGTGAAGTTTTCGAACATTTTTATAATCCAAAACAAGAAATAGAAAAACTTTTAGCTATTCTGAAACCGACTGGCGCATTACTCGTAATGACACATATTTACGATTTTGAGACAGATGTAAATTTTAAAGACTGGTATTACAGAAAAGACCCCACACACGTTTTTATTTATACCGTAAAGACAATTCAATTTATTGCTGATAGATATAATTTAGAAGCCAAAATAGAGAAAAATAGAATGGTTGTTTTTTCTAAAGTAAGTAATCGTACAAAATTAATGTATCTTATTTTTTAATGTAATAACTTGATAATCAATGTTTTATTTAATTATTAATTATCCATTTTAAATTAGCTTCGCTGCTTTGTCAGGTGTCCATTTACTTCGCTGATTTTATCGTTCAAGCATATGCTTGCGAAAAAGAAAGCACAAGATAGAATCTTGCGCTATATTTTTTTTACTTTTCTAAATCAATCCAAAAACGAAATTCTGCACTAAAACCAATAAACGGACGTATATACACTTGGTCAGCTAAAGAAGTTCCTCGTGATGAATCTTCCAAAAATGTTGCACCTGCATTGAAACGAATAAAACGAAAGACTCTATATCCCAAACCTAAATAAGTTGGTCGTCCGAAAATAGGCCCTGTGATTTCTTCTCCTAAATCATCTTCAAAATTATTAAAAAAGAAACCTGCTGAAATAGAACTTCTACTCCAAAACTCCCCTGCAAAGCCTTTTTTACCCAATGGCAAAGACAAACCTGCATAAGGCGAAGTTCCGAAAGTGCTATTTTCAGAATTTGTTCCTGTCAGATGAACACCACCATAACCTACGTTTAAAGGAATTTCGGTACGAGTTTTTTCAGTTGGATAATCATCCATAAATTTACGGTCTTGCAAGACGAGCAAATCTACATTCAAAACCTGTCCTAATTCACTAGCTAAAAGCTGTTTTAATTCTGTCATTAATTTTTCTCTATAATCTGCACGAGCATCTTTTTTCTTTCTTTTAGAGAAAATAAACTTTCCTTTTTTGAGATTTGCTTTATTTATCTGGTCAATCTTAGAAACTACCAAATCCGAAAAACCATTAAATTGTAATTGACTTCTATTTCTATACAAAGACATTCCTTTTCTAGCAATTTCATCTAAATTTCTGACAAGTTGTGCCGTTCCTCCGATTACTCTAGCTCGTTTTCTTTCGACGGTAAAGGATTGTTCTGAGTAAGCAAAAAGATTGTTGTAGAGGTCTTGACGGAGGTTTTCTCTTTCCATATCCGTAATTCTTCTATAATAATCAATCTGTAAATCGTATTTTGAAGAGCCTCGCAATTTGTAGTTTACAGGAACAGTAAAAGTACCGATAGAAGAGTAAGGAGGACGAACCCAAGTAGCAATAAACAATGGTTTTGGGTCGTCTTTTCGGTTGCTTTTGTCGTCTAAAATAGTGATTTCTACTAATACCGTTTCTGGTTGTGCTGCTCCACTAATCATTAGATTTTCTTCGGCAGGAAGGCTTTGGCTATTATTGAAAGATGATTTTTCGTATTCAAAAACGGCTGTTGCGTATTGTGCTTTTAGTTCGTTATTCGAAAAAATGAATAGAGAAAAAATGAGGAAAGTAGATAGGAAAAGTAGATTTTTTTGCATTATTTTTTTTGGGAAAATTGGAAATAGGATTTTTTAAAATAAAGTAAATATATCTTAAAGTTGCAACTTAAACGATAATCTTCAAAATTAGTTTGGTTTTTGTAGGTATATGTTTTTAAGTCAATTTTTTATTTAAAAATTTATACAATCTAATGAAAAAAATTAATACAATCATTTTTAGCCTTATTTTTCTATTTTTTATGGGAACTGGTTTTTCTGTTTCAGCTCAAAATGTAAGTGAAAAAGCTATCAAAATAGAAAAGAAAAAGTCTTTAAATGGTTTTGAAATTCAGTTTGAGGGAATTTCTGGAGATGCTGAAAAAGCACTTGAGATTGCTATCGAAAAATGGCTACATTCTCAAAAAATTAAATACAAAGAAAAGAGATGCAATTATCACGCAGAAGAAGTAATCGTAAAACAATTTTCTGACAAAACTTCGGATTTGCATATTTTTGTAGAAGAGAAAAAAGGTAAAATTACGCTGCAAGTCGTTCAGACTTTGGGCTATGATTTGGCAGTCAATAGCCAAGATCATCCACAGGAATCTCAAAATATTCGTTCTTGGTTAGAAAATATGGTAAAAGAAGTTCGTTTGGAGCAAATCAATCTTCAAATCGCAACTTTACAAGATAATTTGAAAGATGCTGAAAAAGAGGTTGAAAAAAATCAAAAAACAGATGAGAGCCTAAAAAACGACATCGAAGATTATAAAAAGAAAATTGCAGATGCTGAAAAAGACATCGAAAAAAATGCAGCCGAACAAAAAGAAAATGAACAAAAACGAGAAGAACTTAAAAAGAAAATTGCTGAATTAGAGAAAATGAAGTAAATAGCAATTAACAATTAATGGAATACATAAAAGTCTATCTATTTTAAAAATGGGTAGGCTTTTTTTAGAAACAAAATATAAAACTTTACGTACTAACAAAGTACGTCCTTAGACCAGTTTTCTGAAAAAAAAACAGTATTTTTGTAATATCACTCAAAATATTTATTCTGGACTAGACTACTATACTGTCTATAATCAACAGATAATCAACACATTCTATTCCTCTAAAAAGCAATTTTCTACGTATAATTGCTTAAATTGGAGGTAAGACAAATAAATAATCGATACATACTGTATTCGATCACTTTATTATTCCTAAATCGATATATCAAAACTGCTTTATATATGAACTTATATTTACCTATACCTATGAAAAAATTACTTTACAAAAATAGTTTAGCTTTTCTTTTTTTATTTATTCTATTTTTGCAAGGGAATAGCTTGTTGGGACAGATTCCTACTATCACTTCTTTTACTCCTTCAAGTGCTGTTTTTGGTGCTTCTGTAACGATTAATGGCAGTAATTTTAGTACCACACCTTCAAATAATATTGTATATTTTGGAGGCGCAAGAGCTACCGTTACAGGTGCTACAGCAACTCAATTAACCGTTACTGTTCCTGCTGGTTCTACATCTGTTGCACCCATTACAGTAGTAAATTTAGCGACAGGCACACAGGCTTCCTCAATGAGAAGTGCTGCACCAGCATTATTCACTTTAAGATATACGAATCCCCTATCTATTTCGGCCTCTAGCTTCGTAGCAAATAATTTACCTATAACTACACCTATTAATGGAGCTGCTGATGGAGTTTCTATTGGAGACTTCAATAATGATGGAAGACCAGATATTGCAGTAGGTATAAATGATAATACAGGTGCTGGGAACTTATTGATTTTTCTCAAAAATGCAGGAGTTGGTTTTACAGAGATTGCAAGAGGTAACATTAATACTTTATTTAATAAAAAAACTATTGTCGCTGATTTTGATAATGATGGTAATTTAGATATAGCTATAAAAGGCACATCAACTAATAATATACTACAAATTTTTCTTAACAGTAACGGATTAGGTGATTTTTCATCTGCACCTGTGGAAACTAATGTCGCTACTTCTTCTTCTGTTATGTCTGTTGAACATTTTAATAATGACGGATTTATAGACATAATTTGTGGGGGAAGATTATATTTAGGAAATGGAGATGGGACTTTTACATTTGCAAGTAGTATAACAGGAACAAGTAATGATATAGCATCTTTAAATGCTGATAATGTAGGTTCAATAGACGTTTTTGCTACACAGGGTACTAATGTGGCTCGTTTTTTAGGTAGTGGCACGGGAGGCTTCGGTCCTGCAGCTAATTATCCCGCAGGAGTAAGCACAGGGGATATGACAATTGGACTTTTTACAGGAAGTGATAATTTTCTAGATGTGGTAGTAAGTGATTATTTTGATAATAAAATAGTTCTAATGGAAAACAACGCTGCAGTCTTAGGTACTCCAACCAATATAACTGCGACCGACCCAAGAGGACATACCACGGTAGATTTGAATGGAGATGGGTTGCATGACGTTCTTTCCATAAGATACGGTACTGGAAGAAATACACAAGTTTTTTTAAATAACGGAACAACCCTAAATACACCTGTAGTTTTTACTACGAGTAGTTCTGCAGGAACTGGTACGGCTACTTTTGGAGCAGCCGATTTTAATGGAGATGGTTTTATAGATTTTGTTTCATCAAGTACAGGGAGTAATATTTTTATAAATTATTATACTCCTCCTGCTCCCTTCATTTCCACAGCTACAGGAGGAAACTGGAACGCAGCTACTACGTGGGTAGGTGGAACTGTTCCGACGGCAGGTTCTGATGTCATCATTGCTACTACTGGAACAAATAAAGTAAATGTAAATGTAAATAATATTTCAATAAACTCTCTTCAAGTTAATCAAGGTGCTATTTTAGATTTTGGTACAACGACATATCATACTATCAATGAATTAACCACCAACGCAACTGTAGGACAACGCATAATTAGATTTGCTCAAGGTACGCTTCCTACCGTATCTAGTAGTAATACATTTTTGACTAATCTTGGTGCTGGTATAGAGTTTTACGGAGCTACGAATTACAATATTCCTCCTACATTTGGCTTAGTCGATTATCAAAATGTGATAATACAAGGAACAGGTATAAAATCTTTATCTGGAGCTACTACTGTTAATAGTAACTTGGTTGTAGAAAGTGGAGCTACTTTAGAATTAGGTATAAATAATTTTACAGTAAATGGAACGACTACTATTAATAGTGGATCTACTATAAATGACGGTTCAAATGGGGGTACTAATACTTTTAATGGTAATTTTACAAATGGAGGTAATTTTACAGCTACAGGATTATCTACTTTTAATTTTACTGGAAATAATGCTTATTCAAATACAGGTACAATTAGTTTAGGAATAAATACCATTACATTAAATTCTTCTACAAGTTCCACTTTTACCAATTCAGGTACAATGAATTTGGCAAATATAGTAGGTACAGCAACAGGAGGAACAGAAAACCTTATCAATAATGGAACTATTACCGTAACAGGCACAGGAGCAATGTTTGAGAATTTGAATCTAGATTTTGATAATATTCCCAACACTATAGAATATGCAGGTACAACAGCAACACCACAGCAGCAAGTTGCTACTACAAATTATAATAACGTTACGCTTTCAGGTAATAGAGCTAAAACATTACACACAGGGGATATAACTGTAACAGGAAATTGGTTAAATAGCATAACTGGAACAGGGATTTTTACTACCTCACCAGCAATTACTACTTTTTCAGGCATAAACGATGCAACTATAGAGGGAACTATATCGGGAGGGACTTCTGCCAAAGTGGTTATAGCAAAAACAGGAGGAAGCAAAATTATTTTGACTACAAGGGGTTTAAGTGGCAATGCTGGTGCTAGTCTTGAGTTAGTGAGTGGTATGATAGACAATACCGTAAATGGTACTGTTTTTTTTGATGGATATATAGGTGGAAGTCCTACAAATTATATTCAGGTACCTGTTGGTGGAGGTATAACTCATGGAAGTTGGCCTGAGAATCTAAATGTAACGTATAATTTTCCTATTGGTACAAGTACCTATACTCCTATTTCTTTTCTAAGAAATTCTCCTAACAATGCCATAATTAGAGTAACACTAAACAATACAGGTACTCCTGCTCTTCCTTCTACTTCTGCAAATCTAAATCTACAATGGGAGGTACAATCAACTCAAGCAAACACAATTTTATCAGACATTACTTTTGGTTGGCAACCTGCAAATGTAACAGGAACGATTGCTGGGGCAGAAGTACAGTTTCACAATGGAACAGATTGGACTGCATTAGGAGGGGCTGCCTCTGCAGGTTCGGTTACAGCAGCTTCTTCTACCACATTGATTAATGCAGGTACAAATAGACAGTTTACTGTTTTTATACCTGCTACTCCTAGCAACCCCTTCATTACTACTTGGGTAGCCACAGGTGGAGAAATTACCATTCCTACCACAGGTACAGGATATAATTATGATATTACTTGGACAAATATTTCAGGTACTGGAGGAGATGACTTTGATACGAATGTAGGAGATGGAAACTACTTAATATCAGGACTTACAGATGGAGATACTTACGAAATTGCCATCACAGGCGATTTTCCTCGTATTTTCTTCGATAATACAGGAGATAAGGACAAAATATTAACCATAGAACAATGGGGAGATATACAATGGACAGGTATGTTTCGTGCTTTTTATGGGTGTTCTAATCTAACTACTATTGGTGGAGGTGCTAGTAATGTACCTGATCTATCAGGTGTAACAAATATGACTCAAATGTTTCATGCTTGTACATCTTTTACAGGAAATTCTAATATGAATAATTGGAATACAACAAATGTTACTAGTATGGGAAATGTGTTTCAAACTGCTACAGCTTTTAATCAAAACATTAGTGGTTGGAATACAGAAAACGTAACGAATATGTTGGCTATGTTTTATCAAGCTAGTTCGTTTAACAATGGAGGACAGCCATTAAATTGGAATACATCAGTAGTAGGCAATATGAGAAGCATGTTCAATGGTGCTAATAGTTTTAATCAAGATATTAGTGGTTGGAACACATCAGCAGTAACTACTATGAGGTTGATGTTCAATGGTGCTAATGTCTTTAATCAAAATCTTGGTGGTTGGGATATTAATAATGTTGCTGATATGACTGGTATGCTTAGTGGGTGTAACATGAACACAGTCAACTACGATGCTACTCTTACAGGCTGGGCAGCACAAACAGTAAAATCAAATGTAAATCTTGGTGCAAACGGACGTATTTATTGTAATGCTGTGGCAGAAAGAAATACACTTACTTCTGCTCCTAATAATTGGGTTATCACTAACGATGCTGTAGATGCTTCTTGTCTTCCCACCCAACCCGTAGGCAACCGAGGTCTGTATTTTGATGGAGTAGATGACCAAATCATTGTCCCAAATACATTTAATTCACTTACTACTTTTACGTATGAGGCATGGATTAAACCCCAAAATATTGATAGTGGAAGACCATTTCAGCATTTTATGGGTGATATTGTTAATCGTGCTTTTTATTTGAGAAAATCAGATAGAACTATCAATTTTTTTATGGATCATAGCTTTGGCACTAGGGTAGGTGTACAAAGCAATGCACCTGTAGTAGAAAATGAATGGATTCATGTGGCTGCTACTTTTGATGGTTCATTTATTAGAATGTATATTAATGGCTTACCACAGACAAATGTTAGTATAGACTTGAGTGGAGTTACTTTTGACCCTGTAAATAATTTGTTAATAGGTGGAGGAATAAATGAATGGTTTTCTGGACAACTAGACGAAGTACGTATTTTTGAATCTGCTCGTGATGCAAATCAAATCCAAGCCGATATGGCAACTTCTACACCAAATGACGCAGTAGCTTTTTGGAGATTTGAATATGGAGAGGAGCAAACAGCTTTTAATTCTGGGTTATTATTTTCTATGGCTGACGGAACACTAGGCTCAACAGCAGGAGCAGATGCAAATGACCCCCTTTGGGCATTACGAGTAAAGAACACAGATGATAGTGGTGCAGAAAGCCTTAGAGATGTAATCACAACAGCAAATGGACTGGTAGGAAAAAATTATATTGATTTTAGTATTGATGCATCTGCGCCTTGGAATATTTCCCTTTTGAGTAATATCAATGGTTTTGATGGAATAACAGAATCTGTTATCGTAGATGGAACTTCTCAATTTGGTTGGCAAGAAAACACTACTAATGGAATGGTAACTATTAGTAGAAATGCCTCAAATATGAATGCCTATGGATTGATTATTAGTGGAGCTGGGGCGAGCGATGTAGAAGTTTATGGACTCCATTTTACAGGATTTCCAAGACCACTGCGTATTACTACAGGTGCTGATAGATTTAAAATAGGAGACATAGGAAAGGGAAATGTTATTAATCAATTTAGTGGTGTGGCAGGTATAGAGGTTTTTGCCATGCAGGGCTCTATAACAGGAAATAAAATAGGAACGAATGAACAAGGAACTATATTAAGCACCTCAACAGGTACTACAGGTATTCTACTATCAGCAGATGCAGCTACTACTACAATAGAGAAAAATATTATAGCTGGTTCTAATCTTATTTTGGGTTCTAATGATAACACAGTAGAAAATAATAAAATTGGAACTGGAATAACAGGTAACGAAACAGGATTTGGGATTACTTCTGGTACAGCATATAATGGCATCGAAGTTAGAGGCAATGCGAGTATGATTAAGGATAATATAATTGGAAAATTTAGTGGAAGTGGTATTCAAATCACAACTGCTGCTACTAATAATATTCTCAATAACAACAAAATAGGAGTAGGAAATGATGGGGTTACTAATTTAAGCAATTCTCAAAAAGGTATTTGGATAACTACCTCAGCAGGAAATTCAAATACTATAATCAACAATATCATAGCAAATAATGCTCAGGAAGGTATTCTTGTTGATAATAGTCAGCAAAATCGAATTTCTCGAAATAGCATTTATCAAAATACAGATGGTATTATTCTTTCAAATGGAGGAAATGCAGATAAACAAGCTCCTACAATTACATCTGCTACTACCACAACCATTACAGGCACATGTGGAGAATCGACAGATATAATAGAGGTCTTTAAAAATAATACAGGAGAAACACAAGGTAGAACGTATTTAGGAAATGCCACAGTATCAGGAACTGATTGGACATATACTGGATCTTTTACGACAGGAGATAATATTACAGCTACAGCAACTGATGGAACAACTGGAGATACTTCTCCTTTTTCTAATGCTCAGCCAGTAGTTGGTGAGACAATCACTTTAGGAACAATAGATCCAACTACCTACTGTGCAGGGGAAACAATTAATGTACCTTTCACAACAGTTGGAAGTTTTAATGGAGGAAATACTTTTACAGCAGAATTATCAGATGCAAGTGGAAGTTTTGCTAGTCCAATAGCAACACAAACAGGAACAAGTCCAATTTCTTTAGTTATTCCTGCAGGTGCAAGTACATCAACAGCATATAGAGTTCGTATTGTTTCTTCTGACCCAGTAGTAACAAGTGATGAATCGGCTGCAATTACGATTAATGCTACTCCTACTGTAAACCTTTCTGTAAGCTCTACTACAGGCTCAGAAGCTGCTAGTACTGAAATTACTGTAACGGCTACTGCTTCATCAGCCGTTTCTGGAGACCAAACTGTTGATTTAGATGTTACAGGAACAGGAATTACAACAGAAGATTATATATTGAGTAATACAACAATTACTATTTCAGATGGAAATACAACAGGCTCTGTTACATTTACAGTAGTAGATGATACACTTACAGAAGGAGATGAAACAGCCATTTTAACTATTTCTTCTCCGTCTTCTTGTGTTACTTTGGGTACAATAACTTCTAAAAATATCGTCATTACAGATAATGATTTACGAGAAATAAATGTAACAGGAAATGGAAATGATATTGTCAGTGGAAGTACAACACCAAGTACAACTAACGACACAGATTTTGGAAGTGTATTAGAATGTAATACAAATACGATTGTCAAGACATTTACTATTCAAAATACAGGAACAGCAAATTTATCTGTAAGTAACATCACAAGTACAGGAACAGATGCTGCTGATTTTGTTCTCGGTGGTTTACCTACTTTTCCTGCCACCATCGCAGCAAGTGGAAGCCAAACCTTTACAGTTACCTTCAATCCTTCTGCAACAGGAAATAGAACAGCTTTAGTTACTATTAGCAATAATGATAGTGATGAAGGAACTTATACATTTGCTATTAGTGGAAATGGACTTGCAGATAATACAAACCCAGTTATTCCAACTTTGGCAAATGTAACGGCTCAATGTGAAGTTGCTTTATTACCAATACCAACAACAACAGATAATTGTAGTGGAACAATTACAGGAACAACAACACAAACATTTCCTATTACAACACAAGGAACA
>Ga0210012_1001111_pt1 | contig 27151 bp, 14 predicted proteins | sample CryGeymeta201504_FD_183974 | JGI IMG/M metagenome (GOLD analysis project Ga0210012, IMG submission 183974) | Groundwater microbial communities from Crystal Geyser aquifers in Utah, USA - Crystal Geyser metaG 2015-04 (SPAdes) (version 2) | ecosystem: Environmental > Aquatic > Deep subsurface >... | reverse complement strand
TTTAAGTTCTGATGATGTGTAATTTTCTACTTTTAATCTGACTTTGCTCATGTTCATTTTGCTAGTTAAACGATAAGCTAAAATACGTGTTTTATTTGTAATTATATATTAGTCTTTATATAATAAGAAATAAATCAAAAATAAATGAATGGTTAGTTGGCTTCACGGTAGGTTATCTGTCTAATAAGTTACATTTCGAAATGAGTTCACAAATTGATTAAGGTTTCACTCCGTTTTAAGCATGTAATCGGAATCACTTTTAACTTTTAGATTCGGTGAAAAGTCATTGATAACAAAGTCACTGCAAATCGAAATCACGCTTGTCGTTTATCTTGTTTTCAAAAAATAAGTAACAAAAATCGGGCTCAAGACAACATGAACGTTCTATCCAAGTAATACAAAACCTTATTTACAATAAATTTAAAATTGATTATATGAAATAATATCAATTATTTATAGGAATTATAAATATTTAGTTCATATCTACATCGATTCAGCAATAGCATCATAAAAGCGTTTTTTTAGAATTTATAGCCATATTTATCCTTAAGCATGTAAGATTTTCTTACATTTCAATTCTTAAACTCAGAAAATAGTATGAATAAACCCGATTTTAAATCCTCACCTCGTGTTGATCAGGTTGGCGTTGAAGATAAAGTGGCTCGATTTGGAACACGAAGTATAAAAAAAGAATCCAAAGTTCAGGCGCTTAAACTTGCCTTAAGTATGATTGACCACACCACTTTAGAGGGTATGGACAGTAATGGTAGAATTGAGCAACTCTGTCATAAAGCCATGCAACCTATTGTAGGTTATCCTGATATCCCAACAGTTGCCGCTGTTTGTGTCTATCCTCCATTTATTAAAAAAGCAAAATCCGTTTTAAAAAATTCTGGAATTAAAGTCGCCTCCGTTGCAACTGCTTTCCCAAGTGGACACGCTCCTCTTCAATATAAAATTGATGAAACTAAGCTCTGTGTTGACTCAGGCGCCGATGAAGTGGACATGGTTATTTCCAGAGGTCGTTTTCACCAAGGTGATTACAATTATGTTTTTGATGAAATTGCAGCAATTAAAGAAGCCTGCGGTTCGATCTATTTAAAAGTAATCTTAGAAACAGGTGAACTTGGAACCTTAGATCAAGTTCGAAGAGCAAGTGATATTGCCATCTATGCTGGTGGTAATTTTATCAAAACCTCAACTGGGAAGGTGCAGCCTGGAGCTACTTTACCAGTTACTTTGGTTATGCTCGAAGCTATTCGTGATTATTATGACAAAACAGGAATTATGATTGGAATGAAACCTGCAGGTGGCGTTAAAGACTCGAAAACCGCTCTTAAGTACCTAATTATGCTAAAAGAAACCTTGGGGGCAGCATGGCTAAGCCCCGATTGGTTCCGATTTGGTGCAAGTTCACTCTCCAATGATTTGCTCATGCAAATTGTTAAACAGAAATCAGGTAACTACCAATCTTTGGATTACTTTTCACAGGATTAAACAAGTATGTCAACACAAAACGAAATTGGCGCAGCACTTGATTTTAAAGGACTTTGGCAATATGATGCCGCTCCTGAAGACAAAAAGCAGGTCAAGATTGCGCCTCAATACAATCATTTTATAAATGGAAAGTTTACACCATCTACAACGGGTGAATATTTCGATACGATTAATCCAGCAACGGAAGAAAAGCTGAGTGAATTAGCATTAGGAAGTGTCGAAGATGTGGATAAAGCCGTAAAAGCTGCAAAAAAAGCTCAAAAAGATTGGGCAAAATTACCCGGTAAAGAACGTGGTAAGTATTTATATAGAATCGCTCGTCTCATTCAAGAAAGAGCTCGTGCTTTTTCTGTCATTGAAACACTAAATGGTGGGAAACCCATTCGTGAATCACGTGATGTGGATGTTCCTTTAGCAGTAGCTCACTTTTTCTATTATGCAGGTTGGGCTGATAAACTCGATTATGCATTTCCAGGAAGAAGTGTTTCTCCAAAAGGAGTTGCTGCACAAATTATTCCTTGGAATTTCCCTTTATTGATGGCAGCTTGGAAATTAGCTCCTGCCCTTGCCTGTGGAAATACCGTTGTTTTAAAACCAGCTGAAACTACTCCACTAACAGCAATGTTCTTAGCAGAATTAATTAGAGATGCCGATTTACCTGATGGTGTTGTGAATATCGTAAATGGTTATGGCCCAACTGGTGCTACAATGGTTAATCATCCTGATATCAATAAAGTTGCGTTTACAGGATCAACTCCAATAGGAAAATACATTCAACAATCTTTGGCTGGACGTGATGTTTCATATACGCTTGAGTTGGGTGGTAAAGCAGCTAATATCATTATGGAAGACGCTCCTATTGATCAAGCCGTGGAAGGAATTATCAATGCGATTTTCTTTAATCAAGGTCATGTTTGTTGTGCAGGTTCTCGCCTTTTTGTTCAAGAATCAGTAGCTGATGAAGTCTTACGAAAATTAAAATATCGTCTTGATACGCTTATAGTTGGTGATCCAATGGATAAAAACACGGATATTGGCGCTATCAATTCAAGGAAACAATTGGATAAGATTAATGAGTTAGTTCAAGCAGGTATTGCCGAAGGCGGACATATTTATCGTCCAAATATCGAAATGTCGAATAAAGGTTTTTGGTGTGCACCTACTTTGTTTACTGAAGTATCACAAGCACATAGAATAGTAAACGAAGAAATCTTTGGACCAGTTTTAGCCATTCAAACATTCAGAACTCCAGCTGAAGCCATCAAAAAAGCAAACAATACTCCTTTTGGACTTTCTGGTGGTGTATGGACTGATAAAGGATCTAAAATATTTAACGTAACTTCTCAAATACACGCAGGTGTCATTTGGGCAAATACATTCAATCGTTTCGATCCTACTTCACCATTTGGTGGGTATAAAGAAAGCGGAATGGGTCGTGAAGGCGGCTTACATGGATTATACCCTTATGTAAATTTAGATTGATATGAGATTACCAGTTTTGAAAACCTATAAATTATATATCGGCGGTCAGTTTCCTAGAACAGAATCAGGCAGATATTATGAAGTAAAAGATAAAAAAGATTCCTTAATTGCGAACTTATGTCTTTCTTCACGAAAAGATATGCGCAATGCATTAGTAGCTGCGCGAGGCGCTCAACATAGTTGGGCAAATAAAACGGCTTATTTAAAAGGTCAGATTTTATATCGAATTGCAGAGATTTTAGAAGGTCGTAAAACTCAATTTATTGAAGAATTAACCACTTTAGGTTATTCTACAAAAAATGCTGAAAACGAAGTTCTTGAAAGTATAGACCGTCTAATTTATTATGCAGGCTGGAGTGATAAATATCAGCAGATATTTAGTACTGTGAATCCCGTTGCAGGTCCTTATTTTAATTTCTCAAAACCTGAACCGACAGGACTTGTTGTCGTTACGGCTCCATCTACTTCTCCACTTTTGGGATTAGTAAGTATGCTTGCCCCTATTTTTGTTGGCGGAAATGCTAGCGTAATTGTAGCAGACGAACAAAGCGGAACAGTTGCCATCAGTTTCGCAGAAGTTCTTCATAGTTCTGATGTTCCTGGTGGAATTATTAATATTCTAACTGGAAAACAAAGCGAATTATTACCCATTGCAGCTACACATTTAGATGTGAATGCGATTTGGGTTTCTGATAGTTCTGCAGAATTAATCAAACAAATACAACAAGATGCTTCATTAAATGTAAAACATATATTTACTAAAAACTTTAAAGACTGGTCATCAGATAAGGCACAAAATCCTTACTTAATTCAGGAGTTTCAGGAAATTAAGACGACATGGCATCCTGTTGGGATGTAAGAAATTAAAAAGGGACTTTGATTATTCATAGTCCCTTTTTTTATAGTATCCTTATTTAACTAAGAGCATTTTCTTATAAAACGCTTTCCCATCTTCAACCATTCGTATGATATAGCTACCTGATGCAAGCCGTGTTCCATCGAATGTCACCAAGTATCTACCAGGAGCTTGAGTTTGATTTACTAATGTAGTAACGCGCCTTCCCAGAATATCAAACACCTCAATTTTAACTCGACTTTGTCGCGATAACTCATAAGGTATTGTTGTAATTGGATTAAATGGATTTGGGTAATTATTTAATAAATTTGATTTTTCAGGTGCCGTTTTTGTAGCTATAATTGGGCCAAACAAGGAAATATTACCATCAAAATCTATCTGTTTTAGCTTATAAGCGTAGGTTCCTGCTACCGAAGCGTATCGATCAAGAAATTCATAATATTGAACTTCTGTTGTCGTTCCTGCACCTTCTATAAATTGTACGTCCGTCCAAGATGTATCTTTTTTTACAGATTCTAAAGTCTCTGAACGTAAAATAGTAAATCCGTAATTTTCTAGCTCTGTTGCAGTTTCCCACATAAGCAATAAACCGTCAGGGCGTTCAATACTTTTAAAATAGGTTAACTCAATTGGAAGAGCTCCAGATTGTTGTTCGCCCACAGTGAAAATATCAGTACTGAAGCTTTGAGGTAGAGTAGTAGTCAAGGTTCCTATGTATTTATCGGTACTAGAATTGTTCACATCAACGAGTGCCCATTCATCGGCAATAGTAAAATTACCATCTATATTATCATCTTTTAATCTAGCTATACTTAATCCTGATGGATTAGCAACACCAGATTGCTCGCCATAAGTTATCGCAATTGTTGCAGTACCAGTACCATTAACAACCCAATATTCTACTTCAGAAATGGTTCTAGCAGCGCCAAAATTGATATTATCACTAATATTACGTGGATTATTATTCACATAAAAAACAGTCCAATTGGTAACCGTACTCGGATTACTTACCTGAAGAGGAGCTGAAAATCCAGATTGTCCAACCGGAAAAGTGAAGTTTGAAGAAGTTCCTAAACTTCTTTTTGTTATCATACCATTCACATAACTGGAATCGGTAGCTGCAGTACTTGTTGCAGCCGTACTCAAAAATAGTTCTGTACCTGCTGTAGTTATCGGATTTTCAACTGTTGGACGACTCGTTGTAATTACACCATCAGTTAGATTTAATGTACCTTGTACCTCAACATCATTATTCAGCCGAAGGCCAGCAGCATTATTCATCGTTAGACTACCTAATTCGTTACCACTTACAAATGTGCCTGTAATTTGTTGTTGTGATGAACCATTTATTTCAAGTACAGTCGATGTTCCAAAATCTACACTTGTACCTACACGATTCATATCTCCCTGTAATTTCAAAGTTGTATTGGTTGCTCCATTCAAGGTACCCGCATTTAATGTTAAGTCATTTGAAACCGTTACGGTTCCATTTTGAGCTAAATTTACAGTACCATCGGTTAGGATAAAATCTCTATTTATTGTAACAGTGAATCCATTTGCAAATGTAAGTGAACCATCTTCTATTCTAATATCTTCACAAATATTCACATTATTTGATACCATTGTTTTTGATCCAATTCCATTTAAAAGCAAATTACGAACCAAGTTGGTTTCATTTAAAACGGTGTAATTTCCTGTTCCACCATATTCTAATGCCCCTCCACCACTAACACAAGATGTAAAAAAGCTTGCATAATCACCTACAGGTAATGCAGCATTGGTTGAATTGCTATTAATTCGAATTGTGCCCGATCCGCTAACTTGACCTAAACTATGACCGTTAGTACCAGCCGCAACAAATATAGTGGCATTAGAAGGAATTGTTGTTCTTGAGAACGTTACATTAGAAACATTTAAAGTTAATGTTGATGCATCTTCTAAAGTGATAAGACCTCCGGTAATTTCAGCACTATAATCTGTGGGACGAATTTCACCATCACAACTTCCGTCCCCATTAGAATCAAAACAATAATTGGCAGGATCGTTCACATTACCATTGCCCGTGTTATTATCATATAAAATGGCCACAAATTCATCTGGAATTGTGGCAGGATCACCAGCAAAATACTCACCTGAGAAGTTTTCATCATTTGTTAATGAATCTACAGGCACAGAAATTGGCATATTAATGGGAATGGTGATTAAATTTGTACCAGTATTTACTGTACCGATTCCATCACTAACGCCATTATCTGAGTCAGCAAAAAAAGCAAGTGCTCCCAAATAACTCGATTCTGGATCGGTTCCAATTACTTCATCATCATAATTAAAAATAAGATCTGCTTCGAATCCTGTTAAATCTGAGGAATTCACAAGCCAATAGTATTGCAAAATAGCATTCTGAACAGCTGGGCTTTCTGATAACATAATTGGAGCAACGGAGTTTCTAGGTCGCACACGAACAGAGCCACTAGTTGAGCCAGAAGTTCCACTTGCAGCTGTTGAAAAACTGATTTTAGCTGGTGTATATCGTGTTTCTTCACCAACAGGAAAGGTAAAATCAGTAGTTGTACTTGCATTAAATTCCTTTTCAACACCAAAATCGATGATAGAACTATTCGTTTGTATCTGATTGGTTTCACTAAAATTAGCAAATTCTGACCCAAATACACCTTCAGATGCAGCATCACCAACTATTTCACTATTTGGCGAAAACACGAATAAAGCTGGTCCAATATCAATTACCCCATTGTCTAAAACCAGGCGATTGTTTAAACGAAACTCCTGACTCACATCTGGTAGCGCAACTCCAGAAGCATTATCTATTATAATATTGCCAAATACAGCATTACCATCTGTTTTTAATAGTTGTTGTGAAGATCCGTTAAATAAGACACCATTTATGTTTGAATTAGAAGGAGAAGCATGCGTTCCATTATTTGTAAATTGCTGACCAGTAAAGCTGCTTATATTTCCAGCGTCATTCAATGTTCCTGCTAATAAATCAAACTTGGCTCCACTCACTAAAATATCACTTCCTAATTCCAGTGTTCCCAAACCATTTTTAGTAAAATTGAAAAATGGAACTGTTGTGGTACCACTTAATGTATTGGTTTGTGAATTTGCAACTGTAAACGTTGTTGTGTTAAGACTAGGGGTATAACTCGAAGTACCTGTTAAAATAAAATCTCCCAATAAGGTCAAATTTAGATTATTTGATTGGAATTCAATATCATTTTGAACTAATAAATCTCCATTAATTGTAAGAGGTCTGGTTTGTAACTCTACAGTTTCACTTCCAACTCCTGCTGTACTTTGAAGAGTAACATTATTTAATGCTATGGTACTATTAATGCTAAAATCCTTATCGTTATTGGTTAGATTAACAATAATAGTTGAACCGCTCAAGTTTGATGAAGTCGGTTCTAAGAGTAGAGATGCTATCGTTGGAGCAGTACCATAGTTATTATCACTAAGAAGGGTAATTGTTCCACCTGTATGAGTAAAAGAGCTTCCTGAATTTAAAATCTCTAAAACTCCACGCGAAGGTTCTCCACCCGATCCTTCTCCAATAAATAGATTTCCTGCTGTTACCTGTAAATTCAGAATACCAGATGAAGAGAAAGTGGTCCTTCTTATTTGAGTTCCAACTCTTAGCTCAGACGCGGCATTTTTAATTGTAATTGTAGCTGAACCTCCAACTGAATATTGTATAAAATTATTGTTAGTTCCGTCTGCAAAATCTGCATCGCCACCAGAAAGAATTAATGGACCATCTAGTTCTATTCCTGTATTGGCTCCGGTTACAGAGACTATACCTTGTTTAACTTCTAGTCCTGCCGAACCTGATGAACTTCTTGGGTTTGAAGTGTTTGGAATGCTGAAATTACCAGTTGAAGCATCGGAAAGGATAATTGATATTCCTGGATCGTTTAAAATTAGAAGTCCATTTACTAATTCAACAGGTTGTTGACCGATTCCTGATGGATTAGGAAAAGAAACATCGGTCGCAAATTCAAAAGTTGAACTAATTGAGGTTCCTTTATCTATGACCAAGCTATATAATGTTGGATCGGCACCAGATACAGGTTCAAAGCGGTGAGTCCCTGCCCCTTTTAGAGTGAGTTCTACATAATCTTTATTATCTGCTGAATACAATTGAAGACCTCCACCAGAACCTACATCTTGAGTAATATTCCCATAAACTATTAAATCACTCTTATTTTGCGTTGTATTAGGGTTTGCCACTCTAACAATCGCCTGTGCATTCTCTAGCCTTAAATTCCCAAGGATTTCAATGGTTCTTGAAGCGTTGTTTGGATAGTCAATTCTCCCATTACCACCACTATCGTTACCATGTACATTACTTCTGAAAATTTTCAAATCTCGGTTAACAGTTATGTCTCCAGTCGCTCCAGAACTCAGAATAAGATTGATATCACCAAGAAGCTCAAAATCTTGTCGTACGGTTAAATTTGTTGATAATTCATAATTCCGATCTTTTCCTCCCCATCCATCAGCTGAAATTAATAGATTCGGTACTTTACTTGGAACATTATTGTACACACCACTTTTTGTTTCATATAGGAAATAAGAAGAATCTTGACGAACAAAATCTCCAATGTCAATTGTCGATAAATCGGGATCAGCTTTACTTCCTCCCCATCTCATCCAAATAATACCTTCACCCGAAACAACACTTCCATTAAGTTGAGCTCCAGCATCATTGATTACAAGTGTTGGTCTGAATTGGAAATTATAGGCGTATTGTCTAGCTGTTGGATTTCCCGATGCATCTTTCATCTGATTAAAACGAATTTCGGCAAAATCAACACTAATGCCGTCAACAGCTATACCATGAGGGGCGCCATCAGTACCTCCAGGATCACCAAATGGAACCCAGCCAATAACGGCAATATCACCTGCTTGAGGAAAACTTCCAGCGACAGGTTGTCTTGTATCATGAAGCTCATAATCATCAATTGTAGTGTTACCATCGATATCGCTTGGAGCAAATGTCCAGTTATTGCCATTATTCCACTTTATCGTAAATCCGTCTCCTGGACGTCTGGTATAATAAACTTTTGGTTCACCTTCAAATTTAGTGAGAACCCCTGCTGAATAATTTGCTTCTACTAAATCGAATCCACCTGCTGGATTTGCGTCAAAGCTAGAACCGTTCCAAATATTTCCCCAGAAGAATATTTCAATATCTTGTGCTCCATTATTTCGAAAACCAGAACTTTCTAGCGCACCAGTTTTTAGCTCATAATTTCGAGTGTAAGGAGAAGAATCTAAAATCCAAGCTGGATTCCATATTTGTGCATCATTATCTATCATCTCTACATCGTTGGAACCATCTGGAATATCTATTTCAGTTACTGTTGCACGGAATCGTTCCACTTTGGGAACGGTTCCAAACCCTTCGTGGCGTACTCTGAAATAACGATTCAATACATCGTTTCCTAAGGGGTGTGGCCCAGCTGTTTGCAATTGACTATTAACCACATTTACTGTGATATAACCATCATCTGTAAAGCCACCTGCGGCTAAGCGGATATTCATTGGTGAATATTGCGAGCCAGGGTACGCATTCGTTGTGCCAGTTCCTATTGGGAAAAAATATACATTTGAATTGAACGTTGGATTACCTGCATCAGTATCTGCTAGTCCGGGATTATTTGCAGCAGGAACATAAAGCGATAATCCACCATCAGAAGGATTACCATCCATAATAATCATATCTTCAACACTAAAATCATCAGCGACAACCTCAGCTGAATTCAATGAGAACACGAGCTTGTCAACTTTTAAATTGTTTGAGCCTATGTTAATTCTTCCGTATTTGTAATGAAGCCTTTTTACATAGACATCACTTGTGAAGGCAATAAGACCATTGCCAGAATTAACTCTTAGATTTCCAAATTCGGCTCCATCTATAGTCGTAATCGTCCTAGTTGCTCCAGTTGTTTCTTCACGCATCTTAACTTCGGCGTTAATTGGATCTGCATCAACACCTAGAATGCCTTTATTGGTTACTTCACCATAAAGTCGAAGACTATATTGAGTTAAATCAACAGAACCCTCCTCAAGTACAAAATTATTAGCGACTTTAAGGATATTATTTCTTGTGTCGTTGATATTTTTGTTTCCTGCTCCATCAGAAATTAAAGCGGTACTGCCAGCATCATAGGAAGTTCCAGTAGCGGCAAGAGTTAGAATTTCACCAGATTTATCTATGGTTAAATCATACAAAGGAAGCTCCCAATTGGTATAAGGCGTATCTCCTTCTGGGTCTATATAACCTGTTAAGCTTAAATCATACGTTGTTATATCACCGATAGTAAGTGTAGAAGCTAAGGTTCCATTAAAAGTAATTTTTGAACTTCCAGCGTTATCTGCGTTTCCACTAAAGACATCAAGAACTGTACTGTTTTTTATTGTAAGATTTCTCCCAACTACAAGATTAGCACTAACCCCAGCTGGAGATAAATCTAAAAAAGTTCCATAGGTATCATTACCACTTGTTCGTAATGTCCCAGTTTCAATGATGAGGTCGTTTAGAATAACAAGATCAGGATCTGTGATCGTTTGTGGATCACTTCCTACTGCACTTGTACCTGAACGTACTGAGATTATAGCTGTACTTGCAGTCGAATTTGTAGCATTCGTTAAATTCATGTTAAAGAATGGTGCTCGAGATGTAATTCGTGCTTCTCCGTCATTTGTGGAAGTTACATTTACTGTTCCTCCTGTTACGCTATAATTATCTGGAGTAGAATTGATAAAAATCGATCCTTGATCATTATCTGAAGGCTCTGTAACATGTAAAACTCCACCTGACATTACGAATACATTCCCAGTATAAGTTAATGAAAACGTGTAATAATTAGCGTTTGGATTGGTATTGTTGTAGGTAATTCCACTAGGACCTAGAATACCTGAAAAATCACCTACGGTTACTTCGCCTCCATTTTGTTCATAACCACCAACTGCCGATGCTCCATCAACCGAGGTGCGGAATTGTGAAATATAAACTGTTCCTCCATTTGTTCGTAACGTTCCGTTATCTCTTGTCGTTATTCCACTTCCTGGTTGAGAAACTAAGGTTCCAGATTCAACAAGGATTAAACCATAAGGTACAATTGCAGGTCCAGTTTGCTTTCCAACAAAAGCTCCATCTATAATAAGTGCCGCATTTTCTGAAATATTGTAGTTTCCTGCCCCACCGTTTATAGGCTCCACATTACAATATAGTCCTAGTCTTACAGCACCTGATATCAAGCCCAAAGCATTGGTATTCGTTACTAATTGCGATGTAAATCCATGTCCCTGATTAGCAAAGCCCAATAATTTAAAATTTCCATTTACTGATGCTTCTATACTAAGTTCAATAGCCTGATTACCTTTGTCGATTTCAATTCGATAAAAATTGGTCGGTCCATTACAAATGATACTTTGAGCATCTACTGTATTCAAAAAAATGAGATCTACTATACCATCTGTGGCTTCTGAGTTAACTGTTTGTGTTACTCTTTGGGTGAATGATGTAATGTTGGAACCATTATTGATGAAATCTCCATCAATCTGAAATTGATGTCTTTGATTTGCAGTACCAGTAGTGATTTGACCATTAATATTGATATTTACATCTCCATTAATTAACAAATCAAGATTTGTATTGGAAACATTCCCAAATGTTCCTCCTTCAAATGTTTCTGCATTATCTGAATGAATTTGGAAATTCCCTCTTGTCACAATAAGATCACCGGTTTGAGCTATATCTCTTTGAAGAATAGCTCTGTCATCCGTATCGCCCATATTGATTTGTAAGTTCTTGGAAATCCCTCCAGAAGCGGTAGCTGTAATGCCAGTAAAATTATCACTAAATAAAAACGGAATATTATTCGAACCTGTATTTATCTCAATCGTCCCACCAAGCAAAGGATCTGCAAAGTCAACGTAATTTCCATCTGGTAAATTTTCTTCAAAGACATCATTTGTTCCAATACCATCTCCATTTTCATTTCTTACCCCAGTCATAAATAAGGTTCCACCTCCCGAAATATCAGTAAAATTGTGCCCCGAACTTGATAATAAATCTACACTAGAACCTGTTCTAATTGTTAAAGAAGCAATTGTTATTGAATTAAGAATTACAGAACTGCCATCTAACATTGAAACAGAATGAGCATTTCGAATGATTACATTGTCTAAAACACCAGGTATTAACGATGATGGATTTACAAACGCTGGTGCGGTTGCTCCATCTAGTGTCCATGTATTTGAATCGCCCCACTCTCCTGTTTGATAGCTATACCATATTTCCTGCCCTTTTACATCAGAAAACAAAAATATAAAACTACTTAAGATGGATAGAAATAAAGTGATAACTTTCATTTTTATTCAATGATTTTAGAAATTAGTTACTCAATGACGCTCTCATTATCAACTAATAAACAGAATACTTTAGATCAAATTTTGAACTGTCTTAGAAAGTTTTATAATATACTATAAAAATATGCTATTTACTATACTATTATTAGAGATTTAAAATCTTTTAACTCAATTATTTTAACGTAAATAAACTAAGGGATAAAAATAGTTTTTTTAAAGCAGATTTAATTTGAGCACCCAATTTGCTACTATTTAAGTTATTTATTCTATCATCCATTATAATCTTTTCCATCCACAAAGGTCTTGTGTTTTTACCAATTGTATTTGAATTAATTTTCTTAGTGACTTTAACGTTACTATTCGATTTAAAAGTTAGGCTAGCTTATAAATTATCAGTAAAAGTGGTGCAAATTGAAAATCAAATCACCTCTAAAGTATTCATTGAAACGCAATCAAGTTAAGATAGATACTAAACTGATTTCAACATTCAAACTCATCTTCTGTTTTTAATGATTTTATTTAATTTCATATCACTTTATAAAATTAGTAAGCTCTATTATTTAAAGAAAAGTCCATTACATAAACTTTTTTAATAATTGAACATCTTCTTCCCACAGAAGTAGTTGTTATATATACGATTGTTGAGTTTTAAAAATTCGTATTATATGTGGAGAACCTGTTTTTGTTGTTTCCATTTATAAATCAACTTCTTGACTTTTAATTGCGGATTCCATCCATTCTCTTTCTTGTTTAATTAGTCTGTAATCAACCATTTCCACTTTATTTTATAGAGTAATTGGTTTTGATAACTAAAAATGTTATCGTTAACATATAACTAGGCGAAGTTGATTGAGTCGATATGCTTTCAATTCAGCCTTACTTTTGAATCACCTAATCTAGCGTTTGGTATGCTTCTATTTATAATCTCATTACTCTTATTCAAACAAACAAACTATTATATAAGTTCATCTGATGGAAATGATGAAAATTCAGGTTTGAGTTCTTCATTAGCATGGAAAACACTTTCAAAAGTAAATACGTTTGATTTTGCCCCTGGAGATTCTATTCTTTTTAAAACTGGGGATGAGTTTATTGGTCAGCTTTTCATTAAGGTCTCAGGAGCTGATGGAAAACCAATTACATACGCAAGTTATGGAGATACTGAAAAACCTATTATAAATTCAGCGCCTTCAGAAGGTGGTTCATTTGAAGCATCTGTTCTTATTCGCAATAAGTCGAATATTATTTTCCAAGATATTGAAGTAACTAATAATAGAATGGTAAAACGGACAGCATCGAATGCAGATTATACCTTACCTATTCAAAGTGATCAAAGAGCTTTTGGTATTCATGTGTTTAATAACAGCGATTATTCAATGAGAAACTTGATAATCAGAAATGTGACCGTTCGTGAAGTATTTGCAATTACTACGGCTGGTGTTGATTTCGATGATTTACAGGTTGCAGGGATTTTTTTTCAAAGTACTCGAACAAATTCACCTAAAAACATTAATTCAGTATTGGTTGAAAATTGTTATATAACCTTAACAGGAAAATTTGGAATATGGGCGCAACATGCTGGTGCTGCAATTGGTGTTGGTAATGATTCCTTAAATAGAAATAGTAATCTTGTTTTCAGAAATAACCATACCTATAAAACAGGTGGATCTGGCATAACACCTGGCAGTTCTTACAATGTTCTTATGGAAGGCAATACGTTTGAATATCCTGGATCTGATGCAGATGAAAGAATGGCAAAACGAGGAAGTGGGGCTTGGTTTTATAACTGTAAAAATGTACTTGCCCAATTTAATAAAACCTTACACGCAAGAGGCCCTGCCGATACGTATGGTATTCATATTGATCATACTAATACAAATATTTTTGTTCAATATAATTATACAGAAGACAGTGAAGGTGGCTTTATCGAGATTTTAGGAAATAATGATATCTCTGTTTATCGATATAATGTGAGCGTTAATGATGGAATTCGCACTAATGCACGTTCTCTTTGGATTTCGGATTATGCAGGTACGAGTAGAAACATTCGTTCAAATAACAATTATATTTACAATAATACTATTTTTGTTGGAAGTAATCGTAATCCTGGAATATTATTGAGAGGTCTAGACACCTATATTTTTAACAATTTATTTTATGTAGCTGATGGTGGCTCTATTGGAAAAGATGAATGGGTAAATGACATTTCTGCTGGTAGTGAACTCATGGTTTCGAATAATTTATTTTTTGGGAATATTGGATCTGGATTTTCAAATCTTGATAAAAAAAAAGTACAAGCTGACCCCCTTTTTGTTGATGCTGGTGCAACTCATACAGATGGGTATCAACTCGATAAATCTAGTCCAGCTTTTGAAAAAGGTTTAGTTTTTTCAAAAATTCCATTTCCAAATGCAGGTTATGGAATTTTCGAAAATGTGCCCAAATTTCCAGAAACTGACCTTTATGGCAATCCCATTCAGGTAATAAATAATTCGGTAACCATTGGTGCATTTGCGGGTGAAACTAGTGCTGTTTCCATTGAAAATGAAACCAAAGCGAGTCTTAACCTGTTTTTGAATCAAAATTATCCGAATCCTTTTAACCCTTCATCTGTAATTTCGTTCACTTTACAAAAACAAAGTTTTGTTGAGTTAGCTGTTTTTGAAATTAATGGGAAATTGATTTCTACGCTTACCCGTTCTGTTTTAGGCGCAGGTGAATATCAAATGCAATTTGATGGTTCTGATTTGTCAAGTGGAATTTATTTGTACAAACTTACGGCAGATGGTCATACTCAATCTCGCATGATGACGATAATTAAGTAATCCAATTTTATTGAAATATAAGATGCATAAAAATAAAATAGCGCCTGCGTCCTCGCTGACATCCTTTTTTTTAAATCATTGCGTTGCTAAGCTCTTCATTTCTTTTTTATTTGGTTGTAAGCGAAGACGCTTACTTTTTTTTTAAACACCAGCGTGGACGCTGTCGCTATGATTTATAGACATCCATACTTAGGGCTTCATTTACATATGATAATGGAATTTTCTCTTGTTCAAGACGCCAATTATTGGTTTTTAAAAGCTTGTAAACAGCTAGCTCATCAGATAGTAAATTTAAACCAATTGAAATCGAACTCGGTGTTCCTGCATCATTTTCAAAAAATAAGTCAAACGTTTTCTGATCCATTAACATACTTTTAACATGTGAGAAATACCCTCTGAATTGGGATAATATTTCAAAACCCTGAACGTCAATATCACCCCAATAAAAAAGGTTCACATTTTTGAACCACGCCACATTTTTTAGATTTATAACACCATAACCACCTCCAAATACAGCTATTGTTTTCTTCAATTCTGGCAGGGTTAATGTCGTGTAAAGTGAAGTCTTGTTTTCAACAATAATTACCTGTTGAATTGGTAAATTTAGTTGTTCAAATTGACTTATCAGAATAGCTAAATCATCTAGCCCTGAAAAATATGTAGCGCTAATCGCTTTATCGAGAATTTTAAAACGAACTTGTGGCTCAGCGAATTTCAAATTAAACCGTTTTTCGAACTTTGTCTCTTTTTCATTCAGATAATCTGAAAGTAAAACGTTCAATAAATCTTTAAGAATACTCTGATATAGCTCAATGAATTTGGTATGAACAGCAATTGGTAATTCTCTCACAAATAAGTTGGGATTAGGATTATCTTTAAAATACTGGCAAACTAAAATAAGATTGTCCCATTCCTTAGAGTATATAATTATTTTTGATGGATTTTTAAGCACCCATTCTTTTAATTCAGGTAGTTCTGAACAAATATTTTCTGCATTTATTTTTAATTGTTCTACTTCTTTTTCCTTTCCTAAATATTTCAAATAGTCTTTTTCTGATTCAAAGTAAATTGAAATGGGCAGATCTTGAATTCCTAGATAGTTAGTTTTTACTTTTTGAAAATCAAGTGTATATCCATATGCCCTTTTTTCTTTTGAATGACTCAAAATCAGTTCTAGTTCTTTTTCAAATTCAGATAAGGAAGACTTTGAATATGTTTTATCTCCCCGAATAATTAGTTTTGTAAATGGGATATTATCTAATAGATTTTGCAGGACCGAATTGTATTTTCGCTCTGCTTTTACTTTTATTTCAGCTGGACTAATCATTATTTAAGAACTTAGTTTTTTCGTCTTTAAATTGTTCAATGGGCATATCATATAACCATGAATATTTTTCATCTTTCCTTTCAACAAAATGAACAAATGAAATGTCATTTTCTACAATATGAATATTATCGCTTGGTGTCACCACTAATAATTGAAGATGTAATTGTTTACAAAGTGTAATCAAATATCTTGCTTTATCTTCATCTTGAGCCTTGAATGCTTCATCAATGGCTATAAAACGAAACGAATTACTTTGTAATCCTTCTTTAGTTAATCCAAATTGATAAGCTATAGCTGAACCTAAAATAGTATAGGTCAATTGAGCTTTTTCACCACCTGAAAGCTGACCCATATTCTCGTAAGTTTTAAATTTTGCGTTAGTTTCTTTATAAAATTCTTCTGCTTTATAGGTAAACCAAGACCGTACATTCATTACTTTTTTTCGCCAATCTGCATTTTCCAATTTCGAAATAAATGGCTCGATATTTGCGTAAAAATGATTTTTCCGTCCATCAATGGAAGTCTCCATTTCTCTAATATTTGGGATAGCTTTTTGAAGTAAAGCTCGAAATTCTTTTACTTCATCGCTAATTCTGTTTGGTGTAACAAGTTGAATATAGGTTTTAAAATCCATTTCTCTAAAATCGATTTCTTTTAAGGATTCATTTAAAAGACGAATATTATCTTTTAGTGAATCGGACCAATTTTCAAAAAAATATCTGAAATTACCTACTTTATTCGTAATGGTTTCTTGTAGATAATCATTGAACTTCTTTTCAAATTTTGGCAAATTATCGTCAACTAATTGTTTTAAAAAGATTTCATATTCACCAATAAATTCTAAGTTGGTTGAATCTGGAAGACGGCTTACATCCGATCGCCAATCTCTAAATTTTGCGGTTATTTCTTCAGAAGGTTGTTTAAACGCATTTATTTTTAAAATGACTTCTCGCTCATTTTGTTGTTTATCTGTGCGTTGCTCACTAATTCGTTTTGTATTTTCTTCCTGAAATAATTTTTGTTGAGACTCAAGTGAATCGTAGTCTATATCCATTAAAGTAGGATTTTTTTGCTCAAATTCAGAGACATCTTTATCACCTAAACTATTTAGCAGTTCTTGACTTTCAGAAAGTTCCAATTTTATTCTGTTACCCTTTTCTTCTATTTGGAAGATTTCCCTGTCTTTACTTTTTATCTCGATTTCACTTAATCTTTTCAGTTTATCTTGCACTTCTTTGAGTTGTATTTGAAGCGCTTGAACTCGATTATTCGTTTTTTCTAATTCGTTTTTTTGTGATTCTTTGGCTTGAATTTCAACAGCATACGTTTCCCAATCAATATCATCATATTTCGTAAACAGTTTAAACAGATCGGAATACGCTTCTTTTTTACTTTCTATTGATTTAATTTCCTGCTCAATACGGCGAATTTCTTGTATTTCTTTCTTCTCTTGTTCTTGAAGTAATTTTATCTCGTTTTGAAGAAGCCGAATTTTGTCTTTGTTATCCCATCCTAAAACATAATTTTCTCTTTTAGTTACATGGGCTCGATCATCTTTTTCATGTTTTCCTTTTGAAAACTTAATTAAACCTTCTTTTGTTAAGGCTTTTTCATCATAGAGATTAAACTCTTTTAAATCTTTCACACAAGCATAATTAAATTGATTTGAAATCTTATCTTCTAACCATTCAGCATAAATATTTTTTGGTTTGAATTCCAATTTGTTAATTAAGGCATTTTGAGAAGTACTTGCATTATGCATATTCGCCAATGAAGTAAAACCTCGGTAACGTTGATAGATAATTCTGCCTTTTAAATTGGTTTTATTAACATATTCATTCACTTGAGTATAATATTTTTCAGGGACGATTAATCGTAGCGCGAAATTGTGTAAAACCTTTTCTATTGATGCTTCCCAGTTAGATTCATCTTCTCTTACTTTAATAAGCTCTCCAATAAATGGAATTTCTTCTTTAGTCGCGCCAATTATTTCAATAATTTCATCTCTAATTTCGGCAACTCGACCAGTTATATTGTTTTTATTCTTTTGTAGCGCATAAATCGTTTCCACTTTTTCATCTAGACTACTTTTTATTTCCTCTCGTTTGTTTTTAGCTAATCGTAATATTTCGTCTGTTTCTAAACGTTTTGATTCTAATTCCGTCTTTTTAAAACTTGCGTTTTCTCGGTTCGTTTTAAATATTTCTTCATTGGGATTTGCATCTAAGTCCGTGACTTCTGCTAGTTTATTATAGTCATCTAATTTTTTTGATCGTAACTCTCTAGATCGTTCTAAACTTCTAATGTCTTTCTCTAAATCTTTAATTTTACTACCAACTTCGTCACTTTCAATCAAAATGGATAATGCTCTTTCCTCTTGTTTGTACGCTTCTTCTTTATCTCTTAATTCAGATAATTGTGCGTTAAGTAAAGTTAGTTTTTCATTTGTTTTTAGCAGTTCTTTTGCGGCTAAATCCGATTTCTTTTTTGCAAACCAATACACCGAAAATTCTTTAGATCGTTTTAACTGTTCAAGTTCAGATTGAATAGTGCTGAGTTTCTTAGCAATTTCATCGATGGGTGTCAATTGTGCAATTTGTTCTTTTGCTTTTTCAATATTTGTTTTTGCGTCCATCAAGGTGAGAAAACTTTCTTTTAATTGAATGAATTCTGCTTCCGCATCTTGTTCCTCAAGCATATTCATACGAATAAATTCATCCAAGTCTTCTAAAACCTTAACACCAACTACTTGATTAAACAAACTCAAAGCTTTTGTTGATCGCATTCCAAAAAGATGTGCTAATCGCTCAGCATACGATGTTGGTCCATCAAAAAACTCGATCTTTTTTTTGTGACTTTGTGCATTATACGTTTTATCTAAGCGTTTCCTCCAATTTCCTTTATTATCAAATCCCTTAAAATGCGTTTCGATAGTTAATGGTACATGGGAAATTCCAAAAGTCCTTCTCAATTCTCCATTCGAAAACCATCTCACTTGGAAAATGGTAATTGACCGTTGATCACTATTTGAAAAAGAAGCCAGAATTACTGAATAACAAGATTTATCTCTCAAAGCTTGAGTGGAAGTAGTGTATTCCCCTTCTTTTTGAATATTTCCATAATGACCCAATACATAGGTTTCTTCGGTTCTATCCCCTTTTTTATCAATTCCTGATGATTGATTGTAAAATCTATCTTTTTTTACCGGAACCAAAAGAGTCAATAAAGCATCAATAAATGTGCTTTTTCCTGAGGCGTTTGCTCCTGTTAACAAGGAATTATTACTTTGTGGTTGTATTCTGAACACTCTCTCGTTAAAGGTTCCCCAGTTATACACTTCCATGTAGTGAAGCCTAAACCCAGCTTTTGCAGAACTCGTACTAAATAGACTCAACATATTCTTGTAATTTTAATTTAAACTCTTGTAAAACATCTACCGTTACTTTTTCTTTAATGATTCGATGTATTTGATATTTAATTTCCGTTTCTTTTTTACTAATCTCTTTTAAATAGCCCAATTCGACAATTTTATTGATATAACTATCTAAGTCTTTCTGAAACTTTAACTTATTATACCCTTCTTGAAGAAATAACTCCACTTCTTCTTTTATTTCCGTATTTGTTATAAACTTTTCAGCAACTTGAAATTGAACCGGATTACTATCAAATTCTTCTAAACTTTGTCTTAATACAATTAAAACTATTGTTGCTTCAAATCCAATTTGTCTTCTTGTAATGAGACCTAAAGTGGCGCCTTCACTATCCTCAAATTGTTTTACAAAAGCAAATCCTTCGTCTTTTTTTACAATAAGTTCTAAGCCAATTTGAGCTATAAACTCTTGAATTTCAATTTGATAATGAATTACATCATTCCACAATGATTCGTTTTTTCTCTCTATAGGCGATTTGAGTAATTTTACGATCGCCTTAGAATAGGGCTGAATGAGTTTCTCCAAATTATTCATTTAGTTAAAATTATTTCTGGAATGTGAATGGATTTATTTTGCTCAACATTAAAGGTAATTTTTTGCGTTTTTTCTGAACTTATGGAATATTTAAATTCTTTTATGATTCCCAAATAGCCAAATAACTCTGGTAAACCTTTTTCAATTCCGCCATTTTGTTCAATGACTTCAAAAATAGTTGTTTGGGATTTATTCCTAAGAACAGCTTTAATCCTTTTTCTAAGTACTTCTTTGTCAATATTGGAATGAGCAAATAACTTAATTAAATGATTAGAATGGCTGATATCTTCATCGGCAAGTTTTGGCTGTGAAGCGTACGTCACTTCTTCCGATTGCTGAAACGTCAATTTTCTTTCAAAAGGAATCGAGATTTCAACGTCTGTTTCAAGTTCTAAAGACACATCAGGTTTTTTCTTTGATTTACTAATTTCTAGTAGATTTTTTTTAATTTCTTGGATCACATTTTTGGTAATTTCAGATTTTGAAGCGGAGTTTTCTCTAATAATCCGGCTGAGTTTTTCAGCCATCTTATCATTCGCTTTGTAAACTTTTTGCCCAGATTGATGCAGATGCTTTTTCATTCCTTTTAAAAAGAGATCATTCGTACCTATACCCTTTTCTTCTAGTGTTTTATAAAGTTCTTTAGTTAAGGTTTCCCATTCATTTTGTAAATCAGGATTTAATAAAAATGACCAAAATGCATAGAAACTCTTCCCTTGTTGGCTGTTTTTTAATTCATCTAACGCTTCAAATGTAAATTCAAGAATATCGTTTTTCTTTTGAGTTCCATCAGCATTTTTCTGGTAAATATTTTTTGTGATTTCTTTGAAATTATCTTCTACTTCTTTAAAATCGGATAACAATTCCTTGGCTGATTGATTAATTTGGTTAAACCGTGGCACAATTTCGTATTCTTCAAATACGCAAATGTCTTCACCAATTTTTATTCGTTGAATTTGTTGTTCTATTTCTAATTTTTTGTCCTCGAGTAATTGAATTCGTTTCTCTGCATCATCATTGGTGTATTCAACTAGTTCTTTTAGTTGGTTAAAAATATTCTTGAATTTCGATTCTGTCCCAATATAATCTTCTTTTTTTAGGCTTGATAGCCAGTCTAATGTTTTGTTTGAATGTGAAGAAAGTTCATAAAATATCTCTCCTCTTTCATCCTGATAATTTGTTAGAAATCCCTTGTTAGTCCAGTTTTGAATATATTTTTTAGCTTTAATATCGAAGGAATCGGTACTTTCAATTTCACTATCCTCATCCGATTCAATTTGTTTGAACTCTAGATAATCTGCTAATCTTGTATGAATGATTTCCTCAGATAGGGTTCCTTGCTGTTTTGTAAATGTTTCTGAAAGAAAAATGAGGATGACTTCTCTATTTCTTAATCTAAGAAGCTCCGCACTTAGTGAATTAAGGAGTATTTCAGTTAATTTGGAACGATCTAACATTGAATGAATTAGCGTTTTCCGAAAACAAAATTTAGCTTATTTGAGGTAAAGAATTCGTGCTTTTTTCTTTTTGTAAGCTATTTTTTTGTTTTGATTTCAGCGCCAGTGTCCTCAATGTTGCTTAAAATAAGAATCAGCGTCCTCGCTGATATCAAAATTCAAACTCGGTTTTTGTTGTAAACGATGCTATTGGCTCTATGTTTTGAATCAGCATCCTTGCATATTTCCTTATTCTAAACTTTTATTGTTGTAAGCGAGGACGCTTACTTTATTTAAATCACCTGCGAGGACGCAGGCGCTATGATTGTGCCAAATTTGTGCTTAGGCAGAGATGCAGGGTCGGGCCCAGCATGACATTTGTTTTTATTTCACATAGACCGTTTTGCGATTCACAAATTCCATCATTCCATCTTTAGCTAATTCTCTGCCGTATCCAGAAAGTTTAGTTCCACCAAAAGGTAATCTTGGGTCTGATTTCACGAGTTCGTTTATAAAGTAAGCCCCATCACTAATTCTTGAAGCATAACTTATTGCCCTTTCAATATTTTCTGTACAAACTGAAACACCCAATCCATAATTGGAATTTTCTGCAAGTTCAAAAGCATGATCGATGTCCTTGGCTTTTACCATTGCCGCCAAAGGGCCAAATGTTTCTTCGTCAAATGCTGGCATTCCTGGAGTAACATTTCCTAAAATTGTTGGCTCATGGAAACAGTCGTATTGATTTCCACCAAATACTAACTCAGCTCCTCTTCTCATGGAATCCTGAACTTGTTTATTCAAGTGATTGGCTAAATCAATTCGTGCCAAAGGACCAACTTGCGTTTTTTCATCAATCGGATTTCCTACTTTCAAAACACTTACTTCTCTTATGAATTTATGTATGAATTCATCATAAATACTTTCAACAAGGATAAAACGCTTTGCTGCGATACAACTTTGGCCGCCATTTAACATTCTGGCAGTGACTGCGATTTTCACACTTTTATCAATATCGGCATCCTCTAAAACGATAAACGCATTATTTCCACCTAATTCTAAAACGGTTTTTTTGATGTATTTCCCTGCTAAAGCTGCAACTGCTGAACCTGCTCGTTCACTCCCAGTTAAGGTAATTGCTTTAACACCTTTGTGTGCAATAATTTGTTCAACCTGATTATGATTAACAATCAGATTTTGGAATACATGATTAGGATAACCCGCTTTTGTAAATACATCTTCAATCATTTCAGCACATCCAAAAACATTTGGTGCATGTTTCAATAATCCAGTATTTCCAGAAGTCAAGGTCGGTGCTGCGTATCTAAATACTTGCCAAAACGGAAAATTCCAAGGCATAATAGCCAAAACACTTCCAATAGGATCATATTTCACAAAGCTATGATTAGCATCCGTTTGGATAATTTCATCTTCAAGAAATGTAGGTGTATTTTCTGCATAATATTCACAAACCCAAGCACATTTTAAAACTTCAGCTCTTGATTCTGAAATTGGTTTTCCCATTTCAAGAGTAATCATTCTTGCATACTCTTCGGTGTTATCTCGTAAAATATGAGCTGCTTTTTTTAACAAAGAACATCGTTCTGAAAGGGAAACATTCCGCCACAATTCATAAGCTTTTTGGCTATTGTTTAGCTTTTTTTCCAACTCTTCTTTAGTTAGTGATTGATAATTTCCAATTTGTTCCCCGTTGTGAGGATTTATACTTCTAAATTCCATTTTATTTTTTTCAATCGTGATTGGGTTCTCGATGTCCATTTTTTTCTGACAATGAATCCTAGATTCTTAATGTATTGAAAATGAACATATTTTGAATTCAAATAATAACTCAACTTTCGGACCTCATTTTTTAAGGAATCGCAGCTAAAATAAATTGCCTATTTTCAAAGGATAAGTTATTGTTATTAAATAAATTAAGTATGAATATAGTGCCGTTTTTATTGTATATTTTTCAGCTAAAAACATAAAGAACAATTACTTAGAACTATAGCCATGTTTCCAAAAATACAAATTAATTGTCTTACTAATGTGTCTTGGCTTCGCAAAGGGACACAACAATTCACTTCCAGTAAAATAATCTCTCAATGTGGCTTCGACAAACGATGTGGAGCCAAACCGACTCTGCTTTTGCGCAATCTTATTGCCCTCGCCTTTATCGACACGCCTCTTAAGTTGTTCTCTTCTAAGGAAGCCCCACATAGAAGTGTGTACTATGAATTTTTATCTAAGCCTTTACATAACTGGAGTAAATTCATCTACTTGGTAGCACAACCACTTATCACTTTCTTGCTTGATTTAACTAGTGAGAAACAAAAAAAGTGGTCATTATTGATGACACATCCATTAAACGAGATTGCAGTAAAAAAGTCGAATACCTTGGGAAAATGTTCGATCATTGCAAGGGTATTTATTTCAAAGGATTACGCATACTCAATTTATGTTGGTCAGATGGGCATAGCTTAATTCCACTAGAGTTTGAGTTGCTAACGAATGCTAATCAGGAAAAACGTTACGGTCCAGACCCTGAATATGAACTATCTTATCCCGTTGCCGAGCGCATTGCCGCTGCCACTTAAAAGGGTACAGATCTTATGGTAAGAATGGTCAAACATGCGCTTTCGCAAGGCATAAAAGCCGATTATGTCGTGTAATGACTCTTGGTTTGCCCATGCAAGCATCTTGTTCAATCTATCCCAAAGCATACCCGTTGTTTGCATGGTAAAGAAAAGTCCCCAACAATTATATAAGCTTGGGCAACGCATTTTTACCGCTGAAGACTTCTATCGTCATTGTGTTGTAAAGCGCAAGCACTTCATCCAGCACAAATGGGGCAAACTGCAACGCCAGAAAGTTCACATGCTCAATGGGCCACAGGTAAAATTACTCTTTGTAACTGACGCTGAACACGCCGAAATATGAAATGTTATTGCAAGCACAGATATGACGCTAAGGGCGGAAGAAATCGCTCAAATCTATTCAAAATGCTGGCATATTGAAGAATTCTTTAACAATGCAAAGCAACATTTGGGCATGCAACATGATTAAGAATCTCGCAAATTTCCCAAGCTTATTGCGCATTTGTCTATCGATTTAATCAGATACATGATGCTGGAATTTGCCAAACGCAAACACAAAGATGAAAAAACAATTCCGGGAATATTTAAAGCTCATAGGGAAGAATTACAAGCCCTCGCCATGCTAACTTGTATTCAAATCATCTTATTTGAGGTTAGTCAGCTATTGGTTTCTGATAACCCTGTTCAAAATATTGCCCATTTATGTAATAAATATGCCACCATCGATTTCGAGCAATTCACTAGTTCCAATGAAATCGTAAGCTTATTTTTGAAGTCCGAAAGTTGAGTTAAATAAGCGTTCTGAAAGAAAATACTTCAGCAATTCAATTTCTTACTAATCTTGGATATACTCAGGTTAAAAAGGTTCAGGAAGAATTAAACGATATTTCTATATCACTTTATAAAAAAGTCTTATAGAGAATTGTTTTTATTGGGTATTAGTTAAGTGATGTGTTAGCCTTGAAAACATGATGTAGCATAATAGGAATTTTGTTGTTCTAAAAGGATTTCGAGAACAGCGCCATTTTTAACAAAATGGTGATGATTAAAGACGACGGTTTTTATTGTGGCAAGGTTCTTATCATCAAAACTACATAAGTATCTGCCAAAAAGATGTCTTAATATTTGTTTAAAATTAATGTAGCTCTCCTACCCCAAAAAACAACTATGTTCATCTTTATCAACAAAATCAAAAAACTATTTGATGGTTTTAACCAATGCTATAGGTTTATAACCAATCCATTTAAGATTTGAATTCATCCAAAATACATTCCAAACATTCTGGGTTTGAACAAAAGTGACTTTAGCGATATCTCTCTCCTTAAAATCGGATGGATTAGTCCATTTCGGTCGAGTTTCATAAATAAAAACATACTGCCCATCAATACGATAGCCAATATCAATTTGATTTCTTAATTCTTCAGGTGATCTGCGCTTTTCTAAAAAGGTTTCTCCAACGTGGATAATTTCGAGTAATTGAGTATCGCTAATTGGCATGGGTTTATAGTCTAAATGAGATATTAATACGGTACAGATTTTCAGTGTAATTGAATAAACTATAATTGTAAACTACTTTTTGATTTTTTGGAATACTAATAAAGTGGTCAAATAGGCCAATATTGACTATCTGACCACTCAATTTATATCTCGAAAACTATTTTAAAAGTCATAATCATAATCGTCATCGTCTTCATCATCGAAATCAAAATCTTCGTTAAACTCAGTACATTCATCAAAAGGTGAGTCAAAATTCAAATCATTTTCAAATTGTTTATAATACTCCCAATTGGTCGATCTATGCATTTCAACTCCGTCGAACCATTCTTCGCCACGAATTATAGCGTAACCAATAGCGACATAATTTTTTACCTTATCTGAAATTGCAACAGCATTAAACTTACATAATTCATCGCCATCTTCCATTCTAGTTAGGAGTTTTACAAGGTCTTCATTCTTTTCATTAGAAAACTCATCAAAATCAATATCATAGATTGTTAGCATGTGATAATAGGTGACTTTACTGTTCATCAAATCCAATTTTTCTAAATAGGATTTTGAGTATAATAAATGAGGTTCACAATAACCTTTGTTTCTGTCGGCGGTTCTTTGCAGAATAACACATTTGCATAATTTGCATTTTGTTTTTGGTTCCATAAAAGAGACTCCTTTTTAAATGATGATTAGACTTGCTAAAAGCTATTTATTGAGAATAAATCATTGCTTCTAATTATATGTGTTTTGTCAAGAGCCTATTTGTAACTAATTTCTATATATAATAACAGTAAGTTATTTAATATCAATAACTAATGATTTTTAGGATTCAAATGTTATTATTTGTAAATAGTTGTAATATTCAGACCGTTAAAAATGTACTTATTTTCTCACTAATAGCATAAGTTGCTATATTTTTTAAGCTATACAGCGAATAAAAAATTTATTTGAAGATACTTTTCTAAGTTTTTAGTCTCTCTGAGTATTGTGGGCTTTTAAACAGAATTTGCAATTAAGATCTATACCTTATTAATGCAAGGTGCAAGATTTTGTTTTAGGATGAATTGGTTCAATCAGAATTTGATGACATCTCCTATTGCTTAAATGTATGCAGATCTAAAAACGGAGTAATTCGTGAGGTTTTTTTTAATGCAGCTGAAATAGTAAATGCTACTATTATAAATTTGATACCTATAAAATATTAAGCCAGGTAAATCTTAAATCTTGTTTTGTTTACCATGCCTGCTTAATTTTATCGAATACTAAAGTAAACACGCT